>JAESGW010000045.1_pt1 | contig 370021 bp, 364 predicted proteins | sample 9269791 | NCBI WGS metagenome assembly JAESGW01 (sample SAMN16773120, study PRJNA677053) | algae metagenome | isolation source: Aphanocapsa lilacina HA4352-LM1 and co-occurring heterotrophs from near cave... | place: USA: Maniniholo cave, near Haena, Kauai, HI | collected 2009-07-28 | reverse complement strand
TGCAAAGCCAACTTTCGCAGGTCGGGCCAAAGCGACGGCTGGTCCATCCCTAGATTGCCGCCCCCATCGAGCGGGGGCCACAGCCGCATCACTCTTGCTTGTCAGCCCGTGGCTTGAACGTCCGCAACCGGTCGTTTCCCGACACCGCATCCAAACAAAAAAGGGCGGCTCGCAGGCCGCCCTTTTCTTATCCCGATGTCCGCCGATCAGTCCTGATGCGGCTGGATATTCACCGCGGCGAATTTGCCGCGGTCGTCGACTTCGATGTCGAACGCGACACGGTCGCCTTCGTCGAGACCCGCCATGCCGGCGCGCTGTACCGCGCTGATATGGACAAAGGCGTCGGCCTGTCCGTCGTCGCGCGCGATAAAGCCGAAGCCCTTGGTCGTGTTGAAAAATTTGACCGTGCCCGACGTGCGTTCGCCGGTCAGCTGGCGCCGCCCGCGGGCACCGGCCGGTGCGCCGCGATCGTCACGCTGGCGCGGAGCGAATTCCTCGACCGGCATCGGTTCGCCCTCGATCTTGAGATCGATCGCCGACACCTTGCCGTTGCGTTCGACCAGCGTGAAGCCGAGCGGCTGGCCCGAGGCCAGACCCTGGAGCCCGGCCTGTTCGACCGCGCTGATATGCACGAACACATCTTCGCCGCCATCGTCGCGGGCGACGAAGCCGAAGCCCTTTGCCGCGTTGAAGAATTTGACCGTGCCCTGGCCTTCGCCGACGACCTGCGCTGGCATGCCGCCGCCACGCCCGCCGCCGAAACCACCGCGGTCACCGCCGCCACCGCCGCCGCCGAAGCGGTCGCCGCCGCCAAAGCCGCCGCCGCGATCGCCGCCGGCGAACCCGCCGCGGTCGCGATCACCGAAACCGCCGCGTCCGCCGCCATAGGAATCGCCGCCGTAGGGAGCCGGTTCGAAGCTGTCGAAATTGCCGAAATCATCGCGCTTGCCGCGTCCACGGTGGCCACGGCGATCCTTGTTGAAACTCATTGTCTAGTAGTCGCTTTCGGTTCGTCCATACCCCATATGATCGGCGCCTTGCGTCGGACGGGGACGCACTTCACCACGGGCATAGACTCGCCCCATGCCGCTAACGACGCAATATATAGCTTAAAGCGAAGCTTTCTGCGAACGGAAAATTCAAAAGTGCGATTGGCTTTGTCGCGCCACTGTTTGGGCATTGCGACGTGCCGGTCGGGGGCGGGCGAAACCAGTCATTGAGCGGCAAGGCGCCTTGGCCTAAGGCGGGACCATGAGTGTCTATTTCCACGAAGAAGATCTGCCCGAAGGCGCGCTGGGCCCCGGCGCGGTAGCGGTCGATACCGAAACCATGGGGTTGAACCCGCTGCGCGACCGGTTGTGCCTGGTCCAGATCAGCGACGGGTCGGGCGACGAGCATCTCGTCCGCTTCGCGCCCGGCAGCACCTATGACGCGCCGGTGCTGAAGGCGATCCTGGCCGACCCCGGCCGCCTGAAGCTGTTCCATTTCGCGCGTTTCGACATCGCCGCGCTGCAACAGGCGCTGGGCGTGGTGACGACGCCGGTCTATTGCACCAAGATCGCCTCGCGGCTGGTGCGCACCTATACCGACCGCCACGGGCTCAAGGAACTGGTGCGCGAACTGCTGGGGCAGGAAGTGTCCAAGCAGCAGCAGTCGAGCGACTGGGGCGCCGCCGAGCTCAGCGACGCGCAGCGCGACTATGCCGCGAGCGACGTGCGCTTCCTGCACGCGATGAAGGACATTCTCGACATGCGGCTGGCGCGCGAGGGGCGCACCGAGCTGGCGCAGGCCTGTTTCGATTTCCTGCCGACGCGCGCCGCGCTCGACCTGGCCGGCTGGCCCGAAACCGACATTTTTGCGCATAGCTGACGAGAGCCGACCCGATGTCCGAACGCGCCGATCTTGATCGCACGATGCGCCGGCTGTGGGCGGCAAGCGGGTCGAGCCACGACCGCGTCGTGCGCATCCTGCGCTTTGGCCTGCCCCTCGTCATCGGCGTCGTCGCGGCGGTGCTGGTCTTTTCGCCCTTTACCCAGCGCGCCGAAATCAGCTTCCTGCTCGCCAAGGACAAGGTCGACATGGCGAGCGAACGGATGAAGGTGACCCGCGCCGAATATCGCGGCCAGGACGCCAAGGGCCAGCCCTTTGCGCTGCTCGCGGGCAGCGCGGTCCAGAAAAGCTCGGCCGAACCGATCGTGCGGATGAACGACCTGTCGGGGGCGATCCGCCTCGACGACGGCCCGGCGACGATCGTCGCGCGCGACAGTGCCTATAATATGGAAACCGAAAAGGTCGCGGTCCCGGGGATGGTGCAGGTTAAAAGCGCCGACGGCTATCGCATCGATGCCAGCAATGTGTCGATCGACCTCAAGACGCGCAGTCTGCTCGGCCGCGGCGGTGTCACCGGAACATTGAACATCGGCAATTTTTCGGCCAACCAGCTGTCGGCCGATCTTGATCAGCGGATCGTGCGGCTGGAGGGCAATGCCCGGCTGCGGATCAACCAGGGAGTGCTCAAATGAACCGCTTTTCGCCGCTGAAAAGCATGATGCTGGCGGGCGCCGGTTTTGCGCTGACCAGCCTGGCCCTGTTGTCGGCGGGTGCCGGCGGCGATGCGGCGCAGGCGCAGGCGCTGGCGAATCACAACAGCAACGCCCCGGTCGATTTCGCCGCGAACAGCATCGAGGTGCAGGACCGCGCCGACCGGGTCGTGATTGCGGGCAATGTGCGCGTGACGCAGGCGGGGATGACCGTCACAGCGGCGCGGATGACCGTCGCCTACACCCGATCGGGCGGTACCGACGTCAACCGGCTCGACGCGACCGGTGGGGTTGTGGTGACCAAGGGCGACGAACGCGCGTCGGGCAATGTCGCGATCTATGACCTCGACCGCCGCCTGATTACGATGGTCGGCAATGTCGAGCTGCGCCAGCGCGGCAATAATCTGCGCGGTGGGCGGCTGGTGATCGACCTGAACAGCGGCCGCGCGACGGTCGACGGGCGCGGCGCGGCGCGCGGTCCCGACGGCAACCCGATCGCGGGCGGCACCGGCGGGCGGGTTACCGGCACCTTCACGGTACCGGAAAGAAAGCAGTAACCAGCCGCTTTTACGGTTCGGCAACCCTCCTCCTTCACCAAGGGCGACAGGGACCAGAACCCATTGCGGTGCCGGGGGGCGACACCGCGCCATGAAAGCGAGCCCCCGATGCGCTTCTCTCCCCTCGTTCCGCCGCGGCGCCCGTTATTCGGCCGCCGGATCGAACCGCCCGCAGCGAACATCCCCACCCCGACGAGCGAGGAACGGCGCCTGATCGAACGGATCATGCGGCATCTGGGGCCGCGCGAGAAACTCTAGCGCGACGGTACTAACGCAAAGGCGCGCAGGCATAACCCAGCCCGTCGCCATCATGCCCGCTTGGCGTTCCGCCCCCGCCCCCCTACATGGGGCGCGCATGCCGCCCGATACGCTCACTTCCGCCGACGCGGCCAAGGAACCACCCGTTCTCGATACGCTGAAGCGTTTCCTGCCCTATCTGTGGCCGGCGGGGCATCGGGGACACAAGGTTCGCATCGTCGGGGCCGGGCTGATCGTGCTGGCGTCAAAGGGCGTCCAGCTGTCGATGGGCTTTCTTTATGGCGCCGCGATCGACGCGATGGCGCCGGGGATGGAGGAAGGCGTTGCGCTCGCGATCGGGCTCGTGCTCGCTTATGCCGGCGCCCGTTTTGCCGGGGTGCTCTTCGATAACCTCCGCAACGTCGTGTTCGAGCGCGTCGGGCAGGATGCGACGCGCGAACTGGCGATCGCGACCTTCAGCCATTTGCATGCGCTCAGCCTGCGCTTTCACCTTGCGCGGCGGACGGGCGAGGTGACCAAGGTGATCGAGCGCGGGACCAAGAGTATCGATACGATGCTCTATTTCCTGTTGTTCAACATCGCGCCGACGATCATCGAGCTGGCTGCGGTGCTGATCATCTTCTGGACCAAGTTCAGTTTCGGGCTGGCGAGCGCGACCGCGCTGATGGTGATCGTCTACATCATCTTCACCCGCAAGGTGACCGACTGGCGCAACGCGCTGCGCACGCGGATGAACGACCTCGACACGCTGACGATCGGGCGCAGCGTCGACAGCCTGCTGAATTACGAGACGGTCAAATATTTCGGCGCCGAGGCGCGCGAGGAAGCGCGGTATCGCGACGTCGCCGACCAATATGCGCGCGCCGCGGTGAAGAGCGAGAACAGCCTGGCGTGGCTGAACATCGGGCAGAGCCTGATCACCAACGCCGCGCTGGCGGGCGCCATGGCCTATACCGTGTGGGGCTGGTCGGTCGGCGAATATAAGGTCGGCGATGTAGTGCTGGTGAACACCTTGCTCGCGCAGCTGTTCCGTCCGCTCGACATGCTCGGCATGGTGTATCGCGTCATCCGCCAGGGGCTGATCGACATGGAGGCGATGTTCCGCCTGATCGACACCCCGCCGGAGATCAGCGATGCCCCCGATGCGTCGCCGCTGGTCGTGAACGGCGGCGCGGTGGCGTTCGACAATGTCGTGTTCGGCTATGAGGCGGATCGCACGATCCTGAACGGGGTCAGCTTTGCGGTCGGCGCGGGCGAGACGCTGGCGATCGTCGGGCCGTCGGGGGCGGGCAAATCGACGATCGCGCGGCTGCTGTTCCGCTTCTACGATCCGCAGGGCGGCCGGGTGCTGATCGACGATCAGGATATTGCCCGGGTGACGCAGGCCAGCCTGCGCGCCAGTATCGGGATCGTGCCGCAGGACACGGTGCTGTTCAACGACAGCATCGGCTATAATATCGCTTATGGCCGCGAAGGCGCCAGCGCTGCCGAGGTTGCGGCGGCGGCCGAGGGCGCGGCGATCGACGGCTTCATCGCGATCCTGCCGCAGGGCTATGACACCGAGGTCGGCGAGCGCGGGCTGAAGCTGTCGGGCGGCGAGAAACAGCGCGTCGCGATTGCGCGGACGTTGCTGAAAAACCCGCCGGTGCTGATCCTGGATGAAGCGACGAGCGCGCTCGACAGCCGCACCGAGGCGGCGATCCAGGACACGCTCGAGCGGATCGCCGCGCGGCGCACGACCTTGGTGATCGCGCACCGCCTGTCGACAGTGACGGGGGCGGACCGCATCATCGTGCTCGACAAGGGCCGCGTCGCCGAGACGGGAACGCACGACCAGCTGCTGGCGATGCGCGGGCTCTATGCCGATATGTGGGCGCGGCAGCAGGCGGAGAAGGAAGAGGGGACGGTTTAAGACCGGCCCTGTCCGTCATTGCGAGGAGCATCGCGACGAAGCAATCTCCAGCTATCGGGGCCAGCGAAGGTCGATAGCTGGAGATTGCTTCGCTTCGCTCGCAATGACGGAGTTTACGTCATTCCCACAAATCATTTCGAACATTATCGAAATATCTGTTGACGCCCGGCCCTGATTTCCATATTTCGATGATTATCGAATCATGGAGGCTGCGATGGAGTCGGAAACCGTTGTTCGCGCGCTGGGCGCGTTGGCGCAGGAGCATCGGCTCGCGCTGTTCCGGCTGCTGGTGCAGGCCGGGCCTAAGGGGCTGGCGGCCGGTGCGATCGCCGAGGCGCTCGGGGTTCCGGCATCGTCGCTCAGCTTTCACCTCGCGCAGCTGACCAACGCCGGGCTGATCGCGCAGCGCCGCGACGGGCGGTCGCTGATCTATACCGCCGATTATGGCGCGATGACCGCGCTCGTCGGCTTTCTGATGGAAAATTGCTGCGGCGGCGGGGCGGTTTGCGCACCGGCGGCCGCTTGCGTTGCCGAAACAAAGGACGAAAGGACTGCTGCATGAGCCGGTTTCATATGCATGTCGGGGTTGCCGACCTCGACAGGTCGATTGCCTTTTATTCGGGGCTGTTTGGTATCGCGCCGACGGTGACCAAGCCCGATTATGCTAAATGGATGCTCGACGATCCGCGGATCAATTTCGCGATCTCGGTGCGCGACGGCGCGCATCGCGGGATCGAGCATGTCGGGTTGCAGGTCGAGGATGAAGCCGAACTCGCGGCGGTCTATGGCCGCTTGAAAGATGCCGGGGCGCCTGTGCTGGAGGAAGGCGCAACGACCTGTTGCTACGCCAAATCCGAAAAGAGCTGGATCGCCGATCCCGATGGCGTGGTGTGGGAAGCGTTCCTGACCAATGGCGAATCGACCGTCTATGGCGACAGTCCCGATTTTGCGCCGCTTGCGTCGGATAATGCCGCCGAGGGCGCGTGCTGCGTTCCCGCGATGCCGCAGGCCGCGCCCGCCAAGGTCGGCTGCTGCTGACATGAGTGCGACCGGGGGGTTGAACATATTGGTGCTGTGCACCGGCAATTCGGCACGCAGCATATTGGGCGAGGCGCTGATCGCGCGCAAGGGCGCGGGCCGGGTGTGTGCGTATAGCGCGGGCAGCCAGCCTAAGGGTGTGCCGCATCCCGGCGCGCTGCGGCTGCTGGCGCGCGAGGGCTATGACGTGGCCGCCTTCCGCTCGAAAAGCTGGGACGAATTTGCCGTTCCGGGCGCGCCGCGCATCGACATCGCGATCACCGTGTGCGGCAATGCGGCGGGCGAGGCCTGCCCCCTGTTCATCGGCGCGCCGGTGCGCGCGCATTGGGGTTTGCCCGATCCCGCCGATGTCGCGGGCGATGCGGCGGCGGTCGATGCCGCCTTTGCCGAAACCTGGCGCCTGCTCGACATGCGGGTGCGCGCGATGCTGGCGCTGCCGCTCGAAACCATGTCCGCGGCCGAGCGGCGCGCGGCGTTGAACAGCATCGGCGCGATGGAGGGCGCGGCGTGACGCGCTCGCTCGCCGCCGAGGCGATCGGCAGTTTTTTCCTGTTCGCCACCGTCGTCGGGTCGGGGATCATGGCCGAGACGCTGTCGGGCGGCAATGTCGGGGTCGCGCTGCTCGCCAACGCGATCGCGACCGGGGCGATATTGTTCGTGCTGATCGCGATGATGGGGCCGGTATCGGGCGCGCATTTCAACCCGGCGGTGACGCTGGTGATGGCGCTGGGCCGAAGCATCGTGCCCCGCATCGCGGTGCCTTATGTTGCCGCACAGCTGGCGGGCGGCATCCTCGGCGTGTGGGCGGCGCATCTGATGTTCGACCTGCCGCTGCTGCAATTTTCGGCAAAGGCGCGGACGGGCGGCGGGCAATGGGCGGGCGAGTTTGTCGCGACCTTTGGCCTGATCCTGACGATCCTTGGGACGGTGCGGCATCGCCCCGACTGGGTCGCGCCGAGCGTCGCGCTCTATATTACCGCGGCCTATTGGTTCACCTCCTCGACGAGTTTCGCCAACCCGGCGATCGCGGTGGCGCGCAGCCTGTCGGACAGTTTCGCCGGGATCGCGCCCGCCGATGTCCCCGCGTTCGTCGCGGCGCAGCTCGGCGGCGCGGTCGCGGCGTGGCTGTGCGCTCGCTGGCTGTTCACGGAGCGGGACAATGAGGCGGCCACCGGCATTTAGCGGCGCCGTAAACGGGCGCGCGGGTTGACCCCAAGCGCTCCCTCCCCCTAGGCAGAAACCATGCCGCACGACACCACCCTGATCGGAACCATCGTTGCCGGGCTTGGCGTCGCGTTCCTGATGGGGGCGCTGGCGCAGCGGCTGCGGATTTCGCCGATTGCGGGCTATCTGCTCGCGGGCATATTGGTCGGACCGTTTACGCCTGGGTTTGTCGCCGACACCGGGCTGGCGATGCAGCTCGCCGAGATCGGCGTCATTCTGCTGATGTTCGGGGTCGGGCTCCATTTTTCGCTGAAAGACCTGCTGTCGGTGCGCAAGATTGCGGTGCCGGGCGCGATTGCGCAGATCGCGGTTGCCTGGGCATTGGGGATCATGCTGGGGCTGTGGCTCGGCTGGTCGATCGAAGGCAGCGCGGTGTTCGGGCTGGCGCTGTCGGTTGCGAGCACCGTCGTGCTGCTGCGCGCGCTCCAGGCGCGCGACATGGTCGAGACCGAAAAGGGACGGATCGCGGTCGGCTGGCTGATCGTCGAGGATCTGGTGATGGTGCTCGCGCTGGTGCTGCTCCCCGCGATGTTCGGCGACCGGGGAGATGAGGGCAGCGGTGCTGGGCTGCTGCAATCCGCGGCGATCGTGCTGCTCAAGGTCGTCGGCTTCGTCGCCTTCATGTTTGTCGTCGCGCGGCGCATCCTGCCCTGGGTGCTGCACTGGGTCGCGCACACCGGGTCGCGCGAGCTGTTCCGGCTCGCGGTGCTGGCGATCGCGCTGGGGGTCGCCTTCGGCGCGGCGGTGATTTTTGACGTATCGTTCGCGCTCGGCGCCTTCTTCGCCGGGATGATCCTCGGCGAAACGCAATTGAGCCGCCGCGCCGCCGAGGAGACTTTGCCGCTGCGCGATGCGTTTGCGGTGCTGTTTTTCGTGTCGGTCGGCATGTTGTTCGATCCCAATGTGCTGGTCGAACAGCCGGGGCCGGTGCTGGCGACCGTCGCGATCATCGTCGTCGGCAAATCGCTCGCCGCCTTTGCCCTCGTCCGTGCCTTTGGTCACACGAACCAGACGGCGCTCACCGTTTCGGTCAGCCTGGCGCAGATCGGTGAATTTTCTTTCATCCTGGCGGGTCTGGGTGTCGGGCTGGAGGTGTTGCCCGAAACCGGGCGCGACCTGATCCTGGCTGGCGCGTTGCTGTCGATCCTGGTCAATCCGATCCTGTTCACGCTGGCGGTCAAGCGGATCCGTACCGATGCGGTGCCCGAACCGGTCGCGGCGGGCGAGGCCGAAACGCCCGCGCCGTGCAACGCCGGGGTGGTCCTGATCGGCTATGGCCGCGTCGGGAGCCATATCGGCGGGCTGATCTGCGGGCGCGGCGAAGGGCTGACGGTGATCGAGGACCAGAAGGACATGGCGGCGGCGGCGCGCGCCGCGGGGGCGACGGTGATCGTCGGCGACGCCACCAAGGAAAGCGTGCTGCGGCAGGCCGGGCTCGACGAGGCCTCGACGCTGCTGATCGCGATCCCCGAGGGGGTCGAGGCGGGGGCGATCGTGCGGCGGGCGCGGGCGATTAACCCGAAGCTGGTGATCGTCGCGCGCGCGCATTCGGACGAGGAGGTCGACGATCTGGTGCGCCGCGGTGCCGACCATGTCGTGATGGCCGAGCGCGAGACCGCGACGCGGATGACCGAGCGGGCCATGCTGACGCGGGCTTGAATCCGTCATTGCGAGCGAAGCGAAGCAATCCAGAGTGTGCGTAATCCGCTCTGGATTGCTTCGCTTCGCTCGCAATGACGATATTGGATGAGTGTAGGGCTTCCCTCTTATCACCTTCACCACTATCGCCGCCCATAATGTCCGCCGACGCGCTTCTCCCCTTGCTCAAATCCACCTTCGGTTTCGACGCCTTTCGCGGGCGGCAGGCCGACGTGGTCACCCGCGTGATGGCGCGCGAGCGGACGTTGGCGGTGATGCCGACCGGCGCAGGCAAGTCGCTGACGTACCAGCTGCCCGCGGTCGCGCTGCCGGGCTGCGTCGTCGTCGTGTCGCCGCTGATCGCGCTGATGCACGACCAGCTGCGCGGCGCGCGCGCGGCGGGGATTCGCGCCGCCAGCCTGACCAGCGTCGATGCCGATGGCGCCGAGACGCGGCAGCGCTACCGTGACGGCGAACTCGATCTGCTGTACGTGGCGCCCGAACGCGCGACGGGCGAGGGGTTTCGCTCGCTGCTTGAGGCACGCACGCCGGCGCTGTTCGCGATCGACGAGGCGCATTGCGTTTCGGAATGGGGGCATGATTTCCGCCCCGACTACCGCTTGCTGCGCCCGTTGCTCGATGCGTTTCCGGCGGTACCGCGGCTGGCGCTGACCGCCACCGCCGACAAGCATACGCGCGAGGATATTTTGGTTCAGCTCGGGATTCCCGACGACGGGCTGATCCTCGCGGGCTTCGACCGGCCGAACATCCGCTATGCGATCCGCCCGCGGGTTGGCGCGGCGCGCCAGCTGGTCGAATTCATTGCCGCCAACCCCGGGCCGGGGATCGTCTATTGCCCGACGCGCAGCGGCACCGAGCGGCTGGCGGAGCAATTGGCGAAGGCGACGGGGCGGCCCGTCGCCGCCTATCATGCCGGGCTCGATGCCGAGCTGCGCGCACGCGTCCAGCATGATTTTGTCGCGTCGGAAGACGGCATCGTCACCGCGACGGTCGCGTTCGGGATGGGGATCGACAAGCCCGACGTGCGTTTCGTCGCGCATGCCGCGCTGCCCAAATCGATCGAAAGCTATTATCAGGAAACCGGGCGCGCCGGGCGCGACGGCGACCCCGCCGAGGCGATGATGCTGTGGGGCGCCGACGATTTCGCCAAGGCCAGAATGCGGCTGTCCGAATTGCCCGAGGCGCGGGTGCCGGGCGAGCGGGTGCGGCTGAACGCGCTCGCGGCGCTGGTCGAGACGGTCGAGTGCCGCCGCGCGCAGCTGCTCCGCCATTTCGGCGAAAGCCCGCCCGCGCGCTGCGGCAATTGCGACAATTGCCTCGACCCCGGGCGCCAAGTCGATGCGACGGTGCTCGCGCAAAAGCTGCTGTCTGCGGTCTATCGCACCGGGCAAAGCTATGGCGCCGGGCATATCGAGGCGGTGCTGACCGGGCGTAGCGACGAACGGATCGCGCAGCGCGGGCATGACAAATTGTCGGTGTTCGGCATCGTCGAAGGCGACGAGGCGCGGTTGATCAAGCCGCTCGTGCGCACGCTCGTCGCGCGCGAGGCGCTGGAGACGACCGAGCATGGCGGGCTGATGCTCGGCCCCACCGCGCGCGCGATGATGAAGGGCGAAGCGGCGGTGCTGATCGCCGAGCCGCCGGTGAAGCGCACGCGGCGCGAGGCGCGCGGCGCGGCTGGCGCGGGGGCCGCGAATCCGATCGGCGATCCGCTGTTCGACGCGCTGCGCGCCACGCGGCGCGAGCTGGCCGCCGAAGCCAATGTGCCGCCCTATGTGATTTTTCACGACGCGGTGCTGCGCGCGATGGCGACCGAAAAGCCCGCGACGCTGGACGCGATGGCAACGATCCCCGGCGTCGGCACGAAAAAGCTGGAGGCTTGGGGCGACAAGTTTTTGGCCGTGATCCGGCAGTCCTGACCGCGGACCGCTGGCCGATTTCAAAACCGGCTAGCCGGATTTCGAACTCGCCGAGCCGGTCCCCCCGTTCCGCCCTATCTCCCGCCGATCGGCGCTTTCCCCTCCTTAGCGTCGATCGCCAAGGGAGTGTGGTTCATGAAAAAAGCGACGATGTTTTCGATTCTGGCCGCTGTGACGCTGTCACCACCGGCGATAGCGGCCCAGCCCGTCCAGACTTTGCGCATTTCGCTGGACGGCGTCGACCTTGCGACGTCGCGCGGCGTCGCCGTCGTCCAGCGGCGGATCGATCGCACGATTGCCGCCTATTGCCGCAACGGCATCGAGCATATGGATTTCAAGGCGCGCCGCGCCGCGCGCGAATGCCGCGAGGCGCTGCGCGCGAAAGCACTGGCGCAGCTTGATGGGCGGCGTGCGGCCCGGATGGCGGTGCGCTGACGGTGGCTGTGGCGCCATCGCCGCACCTGGGTTAGCAGACGGCGATGGCGCTACTCGATACCTTCGACCCCATGATTCGCGGCGGCGCAATCGCGCTTTTTCTGCTGTGGATCGCCATCCTTTGGCGCGACCATCGATCGGTGCCGTCGGCCCGCATCGCGATCGCGATGAACCTCACGATCATCGCCTATCTGCTCGGCAAATCCTTCAGTCGCACCGGGGCGACCGAATTCCCCTATGTGCTGCTCGATGCGCTTTCGGTGATGGTGCCCGCGCTGTTCTGGCTGTTCGCGCGAACCTGGTTCGATGATCGGCCGCAGGTCGGGTGGCGAAGCTGGCTGCTCGTCCTGGCCTTCTGGATGTTGCCGCTCAGCCAGATCATCCTGATCGTCGCGACGGACGGTTTCAGCGAGGCGATATGGGTCGTGGTCCGCATCGGCATGTTCGGCTTTGCGTTGGCCGGCATGTGGATCGCCTGGCGCGGACGCGCCGCCGATCTGGTCGAAACGCGGCGCGGTTTCCGGCTCGGCCTGATCGGCGCGATCGGCGCTTTTGTGCTGCTGGTGACCTTTGTCGAGATGTTTCATGCACGCGAGACCGAGCATGCGATCTGGCGTGCGGTGACCTTGGCCGCGATCTTTGTCGCCACCCTTATCGTCTCCATCGGTCTGTACCGGTTCCGCGCGGCCGAGTTGTTCGCGGCGCCGGGGGTTCCGACGGTAGCCGCCCGCGCGGTGGAAGCGGCCGACCCGTCACCATTGGCGCTGCGGCTTGATACGGTCATGGCCGAAGAACGCGCCTATCGTGCCGAAGGCTTTTCGATCACGGCGCTGGCGGCGCGGCTCGGCGAGCCCGAATATCGTATCCGGCGCGCGATCAACGGCGAACTGGGCCACCGTAACTTCACCGCGTTCCTCAATGGCTTCCGCCTCGACGAGGTGCGCGCAGCACTCGCCGATCCGGCGCAGCGCGAGGTGCCGATCCTGACGATCGCACTCGATGCCGGCTTCGGCTCGCTCGGTCCGTTCAATCGCGCGTTTCGCGAAGCCGAAGGCATGACGCCGAGCGAATATCGCGCCGCAAAACTCGCCGATTCCGGAATCGGCTAGCCGATTTCCGATATTGCGCGGCGCTGCCGAGGCAAAACGGCTTCATGGAGGTTGGACCAGTTCAAAGGACAACCGCATGATCGACTCGTTTCCCCCGCTCGCCATATTGCTGGAAAAAGGTCCCGCGATGATCGCGTCGGATTTCAGCCGCTACATCGTCGCTGCGGGTGTCACGAGCGCCATCGTCTGGGGCATGCGCCGTTCGACGCTCGCAGGGCGAAAGATCCAGGCGCGCGAGGCGACCGCGGCCGACAGGCGCCGCGAGTTCCTCCAGTCGATGCAGACGATCGGCGTCTATATGCTCGTCTCGCTCTTTGTCGTCTGGGGCATCGATGCGGGGGTATTGCATCGCTTTGCGGGAAGCTACGGTTTCTGGGGCGATGCGGCGCTGCTCGCGGCGGTTATCGTCGCGCATGACGCCTATTTCTATTGGGTGCATCGCGCGATGCACCATCCGCGGCTGTTCCGGTTCTTTCACCGCGCGCATCACCGATCGGTCACGCCGACGCCCTGGGCGGCCTATAGCTTCGCGATTCCCGAGGCAGTGGTGATGATCCTCTTCGTTCCGATCTGGCTCTTCTTCGTTGCGACGCCGGGTTGGGTGATGTTTCTGTGGATCAATTTCCAGATCGTCCGCAACGCGATGGGCCATGCCGGGTTCGAGCTGCATCCGCGCTGGTGGTTGTCGACGCCGCTGACGCGCTGGATCAACACGACGACGCACCACGACCTGCACCACAGCGGCGGCTTTAATCATAATTACGGGCTCTATTTCACCTGGTGGGACAAATGGATGGGGACCGAGCATCCGCATTATGCCGAGCGGTTTCATACGGTCGTGTCGCCGACGCCAGCGCCGGCGCGTGCAAGCTGGAGGCGTGGGGCGATGCGTTTTCGGCCTTGATCCGGCAGTCCTGACCGCGCTGTCCCGCTATCCGGGCGAGACGAGCGAGACCACTTCGCTGCCGAGGCGCCAGCCCAGCCGTTCGTAAAGCGCCTTGCCTTCGGCGGTCGCAATCAGCAGATGGTCGCGCGCACCGCGTTCGATCGCGCGGGCGTGCAGGCGGTCCATGATCGCGGTCCCCAGCCCGCGCCGGAGAAACGCTGGCTCGGTGGCGATCTGGTCATAAACCGCAATGTCGCCGTCGATCCCGACGACGCCCCGGGCAGCGACGGTTCCGGCGGCATCGCGTGCAACCGCCGCGCACCGATTTTCCCCGTCCTCCAGCGAAATGGTAAAAGACGGCAGAGGCGTGGCCGCAGGGCTCGCGGTGTCGCAGCGCATCAGCCAGGCGGGATCGCGCAGCCGCCAGCGCGGCGGGATCGACGCGGCCACGTCGGCGCGCGAAGCGGCGATTTCGACAAAGATATGCGGTCGATCCACCGCGGCAAAGGCGGCGGCAAGCGACTGCGGGCTCGCCTCGCCCAGGATCGTCCGCCCCGCCTGATCGGGCTTGCCGACATCGAACGCCAGCGTCCAGGGCCATGGCGCGGCGGCGGGCCGGGCGTAGCCGCGCGCCGCGCAATAGCCGAACGCCCATCTCGAAAGATCGTCCATCGGCGGAGCATAGACGACGTCCAGCGCAACAACAGCCTCAACATAGCTTCACGCTTGTCAGCAGCCACGCGGCGGGAGTAGATCGCGGGCATGAGCGATTTTCGTCCCCTGTCCGCCCAGTTCAGCGTCGCACCACAGATTGCGATCGAAGATGTCGCCGAAGCCCAGGCGCAGGGCTTTGCGCTGGTCGTCAACAACCGCCCCGACGGCGAGGAACCCGCTGCGCCGCAGGGCGGCGAGATCGCCAGCGCCTGCGCCGCTGAAGGGCTGGCCTATGCGGCGATTCCGATCGGCCATGCCGGGTTCACCCACACGCAGATCGACGCGCTCGACACGCTGATGGCGGACGCGACGGGGCCGATTCTTGCCTATTGCCGTTCCGGGACGCGCTCGACGCACCTGTGGGCGCTGGCGCGCGCGCGCGCCGGGGACGATGTCGACGCGATCGTAGAGGCCGCGGCGAAGGCGGGTTATGATTTGTCGGGGCTGCGGCCGATGCTCGACGCGCTGGCGGGGGAGCGGTGACGCCGGTCCTGATCCAGACGGGCGCGTCGCTTGTCGCGGTGTTGTTCGTCGCCTGGCTGGTCGGGCGGATGGGGCTGGGTGCCGATCCGCGGATCGAGGATGAGGCGCATGCGATCCGATTGGCCGAAGAGGCCGAAGCGGGGTTTGGCGGGATCGAGGTCGCGCGCGACCGGGCGGGGTTTGCCGCGATCGTCCGCAATGCCGAGGGGCGGCAGATGCTGGTGCGCGCGCATGGCAATCATTTCGCGGCACGGCCGATCGACGCCAACGTGATGGGGCGGCTCGACAAGGATTTCCTGACCCTGACGATGCCGGAAAAGACCTTTGGCGCGGTGACTTTGCACCTCGGCAAGGATGCCGGGATGTGGGCGGCGCGGATGCGGGAGATCGGGCGTGCCTGAGCTTCCCGATCCCGTCACTTACGCGGTTCCGGCCTTCATCCTGCTGCTGATCGCCGAGATGATCTTTTCGCGGCGCGCCGACAAACGCCGGTATGAAGCGCGCGACACGCTCACCTCGCTGATGCTCGGTACCGGCAGCCAGGTCGCCGGGGCGCTGGTCGGCGCCGGGGTGATCGCGGCGTCGGTGTGGGTGTATCAGTTCCGCCTGTTCGACATCGGCATCGAATTTTCGAGCTGGTGGTGGGCGTGGATCCTGTGCTTCTTCCTCGACGACCTGGCCTATTACGCCTTTCACCGCAGCGCCCACCGCGTCCGCTGGTTCTGGGCGAGCCATGTCATCCACCATTCGAGCCAGCATTATAATCTGTCGACCGCGCTGCGGCAGACGTGGACCGGTTTTTTCAGCCTGACCTTCCTGTTCCGCCTGCCCTTGTTCCTGATCGGCTTTCCGCCCGCGATGGTTTTCTTCTGCGCGGGGCTCAACCTGATCTACCAGTTCTGGATCCATACCGAGGCGATCAAGCGGCTGCCCAGATGGTTCGAGGCGGTGATGAACACCCCGTCGCACCACCGCGTCCATCATGGGGTGAACCCGCGCTACCTCGACGCCAATTATGCCGGCGTGTTCATCATCTGGGACAAGATGTTCGGCAGCTTCGTTCCCGAACGCGACGACGAGCCGGTGCGTTACGGCATCGTCAAGCAGCTCGGCAGCTTCAACATATTATGGGCCGCGGTGCATGAGTGGGTCGGGATTGCGAAGGATGTGTGGCACGCGCCATGGAAGCACAAGCTGAGCTATATCTGGCGCGAACCCGGCTGGAGCCACGACGGCAGCCGCGCGACGAGCGCGATGATCAAGGAACGCTGGGCGGCCGGGCGGCCTGAGGAACCGGCCGAGTAATGTTGTAGCCGCCGCGAAGGCGGGGAGCCGCTGGAGGTTTACGCCTTCCTCGCCGACCAAAGCCGATCGCGGCCCCCGCCTTCGCGGGGGCGACGTATGGGCTTGCCACACCGCTTAATGACATTCATGTAAGTCGCGATTGACCACCGGAGCGGTGGCGAGGGGAGCGGCGGATATGGATCAGTTCGACATCATCGTCATCGGCGGCGGCAGCGCGGGGAGCGCGGCGGCGGGGCGGCTCGCCGAGGACGGGACGCGCAGCGTGTGCCTGATCGAGGCGGGCGGGACCAATGACGATGTGCGGGTCAAGACGCCGGGGTTCATGCCCTTCATCCCGGAAAAGTCGAACTACCGCTATGATACGCTGCCGCAAAAGGGGCTGAACGGGCGCACCGGGTACCAGCCGCGCGGGCGCGGGCTGGGCGGATCGAGCGCGATCAACGCGATGGTCTATATCCGCGGCCACGCGTTCGACTACGACCAGTGGGAGGCGCTCGGCGCCACCGGGTGGAGCTATGCCGACGTGCTGCCTTACTTCAAGCGCAGCGAGGGTAACGAGCGCGGCGGCGACGATTATCACGGGCACGACGGACCGCTGAATGTGATGGACCAGCGCTGGCCGAATGTGACGAGCCGCCGTTTCATCGAAAGCGCAGCGGCGCTGCAACTGCTGCGCACCAGCGACTTCAACGGGCCGAACAATGAAGGCTTCGGCCTGTATCAGGTGACGCAGAAAGCGGGCGAACGCTGGTCAGCAGCACGCGCCTATGTCGAGCCGCTGCGCGGGCGTGCCAATTTCGACATCCGCACCGGCGCGCTGGTCGAAAAGATCGTCGCCGAGAATGGGCGCGCGACCGGCGTCGTGATCCGGCGCGGATTGCAGCGCGAAACGCTGCGCGCGCGGGGCGGGGTTGTCCTGTCGGCGGGGGCGTTCGGCAGCCCGCAGATATTGATGCTGTCGGGGATCGGCCCTGCCACGCATCTAGCCGACACAGGCGTCGCGGTGGTCGCCGACCGCGCCGCGGTCGGCGACAATCTGCAGGACCATATCGATTACGTGTCGAGCTGGGAAACGCGCTCGACCGACCCGCTCGGCAACAGCCTGGGCGGCACCTGGCGGATGGTGAAGGCGATCTTCGAGCATCGCACCAAACGCACCGGCATCATGACGACCTGTTTTGCCGAGGCGGGGGGCTTCTGGAAATCGCACCCCGACCTGCCCGCGCCCGACATCCAATATCATTTCGTCCCCGCGATGCTCGAGGATCATGGGCGGACCAAGGTCAAGGGGCATGGCTTTTCGTGCCATGCCTGTGTGCTGCGCCCCGAAAGCCGCGGCACGGTGCGGCTCGCATCGCCTGACGCCGCCGCGGCGCCCGCGATCGACCCCGGCTTCCTGACCGACGAGCGCGACATGGCGACGCTCAGGGCCGGGGTGCGGATGATGCACCGCATCGTCGCGGCGCCGCCGCTCGGCGACTATGCGGGGACCGACCGGCATCCGGTGAACCTCGACGACGATGCCGCGCTCGATGCGCTGATCCGCAGCCGCGCCGACACCGTCTATCACCCGGTGGGGACGTGCCGGATGGGCAGCGACGCCGACGCGGTGGTCGACCCGACGCTGAAACTCAACGGGATCGACGGGCTGTGGGTTGCCGACGCGAGCATCATGCCGCGGCTGGTCAGCGGCAACACCAATGCGCCGAGCATCATGATCGGCGAACGCGCGGCGGATTTTGTGAAGGCGGCTTTGACCTAGCTTACCCTCGTCATCCCGGCGAAGGCCGGGATCTCGCCGGTGCGATATGATGCTAGGTCGAGATCCCGGCCTTCGCCGGGATGACGAACGCTACAAGCACGCCTCTGCCAGCACCCGTCCCTTCCCCGTAAGCCCGTACAAACTCGTCGGCGGACGCATATCGATCACCTCGCGCCGAACCAACCCCTGCTCGCCCAGCGCCGAAAGTCCCTGCGACAGCGCGCGCGGAGTCGCGGGGGCGAGCAGGCGCGACAGGGCGTTGAAGCGATAATGGCCCGCGCCAATCCCTGCCACTAGCGGCAGCGTCCAGCGTGTCGTCATTCCGGACGGCAGGCCGATTGCGCCTTGCGCCGCAGCGATCGTCGCGGCGCGCGCGGCGGCGGCCTTGCCCGCTTCGGTCAGGATATATTCGGGTCGCAGCGGGTGGCCGTGGCCGGGGTTGCGCTGGACCCAGCCCTGCGCGGCGGCGGCGTTCAAGGTCCGCGTCAGGCTGTCGCGCGATAGTGTCAACCGGTGCAGCAGTTCGACAAAGCGCGCGCCGCGATGCGCCGCCAGATCGGCGAGCAATGGCACCAGCCAGCGGTGGCTGCCGAGCTGGAGCAACAGGGGATCGGGCGCGCTTGACGGCATTTGCCAGTAACTATACAAACCAGACTATAGGTCAAGCGCCTTGGCTGTGGGAGGAAAGACATGACACTCGAATTCGGATCCGAACTCACCTGTTCGATGGGGGTGACCGACATGACCGCGGCGATCGCCTGGTACGAGCGCGTGATGCACTGCAAATTGCTCTACCGCGCCGACGAGATCGGCTGGTGCGAGCTGGCGACGCCGATGGCGGGGGTCAATATCGGCCTCAGCCAGGTCGAGAGCGTGGTGCAGGGCGGTGGTGCGACGAATGTGTTCGAGGTTGCCGACATCGATGCGGCCAAGGCGCATCTCGATGCCGAGGGGGTGCGCCAGGACGGCGATATCCAGCATATTCCGGGGCTGGTGAAGCTCATCACCTTCTATGACCCCGACGGCAACGCCTTCATGTTCTCGCGGTCGGAAGCGGCGGCATGACGGCGCGATGGGGGATGGCAGCGCTGCTCGCGATCACCGCCCCCGCAGCGGCACAGGCGCCCGCCCCGTCGCTCGCGGCATGGCATGGCAGCTGGAGCGGCGAGGGGACCGCTTTTGGAAAAGCCGCGACCGCGGCGCTGGTGATCAAGGGAGCGCCCGACGGCAACGCGACGGCGCTCGCCTATCGACTGGCGGTGCCCGGAACGCCGGCGATCGACTATGCCGCCGAAGCGATTTACCGCGTCGATGCCAAGGGTCGGGTGCGCGGGAGCTGGACCGACAATATGGGCCGGACACGGCCGATCGGCGGGCGCATTGCCGGGTCCGAATGGCACAATCATTGGGGCAGCGCCGATGTGGAAATTGGCCGATCGACCTATGTGTTGGAAACACCCGATCAGATGGTCGTTACCGATTCGGTGCTGCAGGATGACGGTAGCTGGCGCGTCTTTGCGACGCTGCGCTTTCAACGAACACCCTGAAAACCGGCGCCTTCTCGCGCACCCTATCGCGCGGGCAAAAAAAGAGGGCCGGGACTTGCGTCCCGGCCCAGCCTTTCAGGCTCTCCCCTCCTGAAACTGTTGACGCAATGAATGCCATATTAATGTCATGTTGGGAAGGCCTAAATTTGCGGCAAGCCTGCCTAATTGTTGTGCAGTGCAGCGTGCAGCAAAAAGGGGCCAGGGCGGCGCCGAACTGACCCGTCCTTTCGCACTCTGAACGTCCGGCGCGCGGTGATGATGATGCACAAAAAATGGCCGGGACATGTGTCCCGGCCAGTGGTTCGCAGGAGGAACCTGGTGAGGATCCCGCCGCCGTCTTTTGAAAGGAGAGAGACGTGCGGCGACGGGTATCCTGTCTCGTGGATCAGTAGTTGTAGGCGCGTTCTCCATGCTCGCCGAGGTCGAGGCCTTCGCGTTCGACCTCTGCCGAGACGCGACCGCCGGTGACGGCCTTGGCGATGTAGAAGGCGATGGCCGAACCGACCGCGGACCAGAGGACGGCGACGCCGACCGACTTGATCTGGATCCACAGCTGGCTGCCAAGGACATAGTCGTCGCCCGCCGGACCGCCGAGCGCGGGCAGCATGGTAACCGCGGTCAGGATCGAACCGATCAGGCCGCCGACGCCGTGGATACCGAACACGTCGAGCGAGTCGTCAAAGCCGAGTTTCGCCTTCAGCTTCATCACGACGATGCAGCAGACGACACCCGCGACAGCGCCGAGCAGGATCGCACCGAACGGACCCGAATTGCCCGCCGCTGGGGTAACCGCGACCAGACCGGCAATCGCCCCCGAACAGGCACCGAGCAGCGACCCCCTATGGCCGAGCGCGCGCTCGGTGAGCATCCAGAAGAGGACGCCGGCAGCGGTGGCGGTGAAGGTGTTGATCAGCGCGAGACCCGCCGAGCCATTGGCTTCGAGCGCCGAGCCGGCGTTGAAGCCGAACCAGCCCACCCACAGGAGACCGGTACCGATCAGCGTCATGGTCAGCGAGTGCGGCGCCATGATGTCCTTCTGATAACCATTGCGCTTGCCGATGATCAGGCAGCCGACCAGCGCCGCGACGCCCGCGTTGATGTGGACGACGGTGCCGCCGGCAAAATCGAGCGCGCCCCAGCCAAAGATCAGCCCGGTGGCTTCGTCGGTGCCGCCCAGATACCAGACCATGTGCGCGATCGGATAATAGACGATCGACAGCCAGACGATGGCGAAGACCATCACCGCCGAAAATTTCATGCGTTCGACAAGGCCGCCGAGGACCAGCGCGACGGTGATCGCCGAAAAGGTCATCTGGAATGCGATGAAGACGAATTCGGGGATCACGACACCGTCGGTAAAGGTCGCGACGGTCGAATCGGCCGTAACCCCGGCGAGGAACATCTTGCCCGCCGAGATGAACTGGTTGGCGTCGCCGCCAAAGGCGAGGCTGTAGCCGAACATCACCCACATGATCATCGCCAGACTGGCGACGGCGATGATCTGGGTCAGCACCGACAGCATGTTCTTGGTGCGGACGAGGCCGCCATAGAAGAGCGCGAGGCCGGGGACGATCATCGCCATGACCAGCACGGTCGCGGTGATCATCCATGCGGTGTCGCCCTTGTCGGGCGTCGGCGCGGCGGCTTCGGCGACGGCAGGTGCCGCTTCCTGCGCCCAAGCGGGCAGCGCGGCGAACAGCGACAGGCCCACGGCCCCGGCGCCCGCCGCAAATTTATTTGCGAACGTCATAATTTCCCCCTTCGTCATCACAGTGCCGCCTCGCCGGTCTCGCCGGTGCGGATGCGCACGGCCTGACCCACGTCGAGAACGAAAATCTTGCCGTCGCCGATCGACCCGGTGCCGGCGCTTTGCTGGAGCGTTTCGACGACCCGCGGCGCGAGCGCGTCGTCGCAGACGAGCTCGATCTTCACCTTCGGCACCATGTTGGTGGCATATTCGGCGCCGCGATAAATTTCGGTCTGCCCCTTTTGCCGCCCGAACCCCTTGACCTCGGTCACGGTCATGCCGGCGATGCCCAGGCCGGTGAGCGCTTCGCGCACCTCGTCGAGCTTGAATGGTTTAATGATTGCCAGGATCAGCTTCATGATGCCCCCTTTTGCCCAATAGCATCATGTTGCGGTGCAACAGCCGTGCCAGATTACGCGCGGGGCGGAAAAGTTAACATTTTGTGACGGTTTGGCAGGGGATGAGCGAATAATCGGTCGTTTGGTGGGCAGGGGAGGGAGTGGATTGCCTAAACTTTAGGCACCGTGCTGCGACTGTCCGCGTTGTAACAATGGCGGCTTGCGACCAGTTGCGGTCCTGCCACTTTCGTCATCCCGGCGAAGGCCGGGATCTCACCCTGTCGATTTATAGCACCGGCGAGATCCCGGCCTGCGCCGGGATGACGGATAAGGGGAGGTCAGCGCTCTACCTCAAAACCGCCATCAGACTCGCCGCTATTCCGCCGCCCTGAACCGCGCCCAGATCGGCAGATGGTCCGATGCCCGCGCTGCCAGCGCGCTGCGGTGCACCCCCGCATCGACGGCCTCCAGATCGGGCGAGGCGAAGATGCGGTCGAGTTTTGCGACCGGGCGGCGGCTGTGAAAGCTGTGGCCGGTGTCGACCAGCCGGTGGCGCTCGCCGAAATCATGGAGGCAGCCGCCTTGGTTCCGCCATTCGTTGCAGTCGCCCATCAGGATTGTTGGCAGTTCTTCGCCGTTGGCCACATGGTTCAGGATCGCGCGCGCCTGATGGCGGCGGCGCAGCCCCGAAATGTCGAGGTGCATGCCCACCACCCGCAATCTTGTCCCGCCGATGCGGATCGTCGCCGCGACCGCGCCGCGCGGTTCGAGCGTCGGCAGGTGGAGCGCATGGCTTTCCTCGACCTCGGCGCCCTTGCGGACGAGCAGCGCGTTACCGTGCCAGCCGATGCTGTGCGGGCGATTGTCGAGCGCGACCGCGACATAGTCGCTATGCTCGTCCAGCATATGCGGCGGGATCGCGCTGGCGCGGGTGCCGAAACGGCGGTCGGCCTCTTGCAACGCCACAATATCGGCGTCGAGCTCGCCGAGCACCGCCAGCACCCGCCCGGGATCGCGGCGCCGGTCGAGCCCGATGCCCTTGCGCATATTGTAACTGGCAACTTTGATCATGGTCTCAGCGGTCTAGCGCTCCAGCCGCCAAGCCGTTCCCCGGATCCTCAAATTCCGCCAGCAACGCGCGCGCTTCGTCGAGGTCCTCGTCGAGCACCATGATCCGCACCGGGATCATCAGCCCGACGCTTTCGGCGATATTCATCCCGGCGTCGAAACACACCGCGTGCACCCCGGCGCTTTCGATCCGCCCGCGCAGCAACTCGGCCTCGGCGCCGTTGGGCATCCGTACCAGTTCGACCAGCGGCATCAGGCGGTCTCGCCCTCGATAAAGCGGTCGGTCGGACGCGTCGGCAGGCCGTCGATGCTCTTTGTGCGGCCCAGCGTCTTTTCGACCCACAGCGCGCGATCGGCCTGCCGATGATATTTTTGCAGCGTGTCGCGCTCGTGCTGGAGCTCCATCATCGGGACGCCCCAGCCACAGCTGGTCTGGACGCTTTCCACATCGATGACGAAAATCTGGCGCGTGCCCGGCAGCAGGGTGAAATGCGCCGCGAGCGCGTCCCATTCACTGTCCTGCGGCAACACCGGGCGGCCGCGGCCATAGATGCGCAGGATCAGCGCGCTGCGATCGAAAGCGCAGAACATGATCGTGATGCGCCCGTCGGCGGCGAGGTGCGCGTGGGTTTCGTTGCCCGACCCGGCAAGGTCGAGATAGGCAACCTGATTTTCCGACAACACCTGGAAACTGTCGGCATAGCCCTTGGGCGACAGGTTGATCCGCGCACCTTCAGCGGCGGTCGCGGTGAAAAAGACCGGCTGTTTTTCGATGAATGCGATATGCTTGGCGGTCAGCGTATCGGTGAATTCGGCCATCGTGCGTCTCCGTGTCGGCGCCGTCCTATCACCAATTCTTGCCTTCTTCTATCGCCGCTTCCTCCTCAGGCCGGGTGGTGCGGCCCAATGCCGCATTGCGGTGCGGAAAGCGGCCGAAGCGGTCGATGATATCGAAATGTTGCTGCGCATAATCGTGAAAGACCGGATCGGCGAGCTGGTTCATCAGCCGCAGCGATTCGCGCTGGTCGGCGATGTCCTCGCTATGCTCGAAGGGCAGATAGGCGAACTGGCGCCGCTCGTCGGGCCACCCCTGGTCCCAGCCCTTCGCGACGATCCCGCGCGCAATCTCTCGCGCCAGCGGATCGGTGGCAAAAGCGTCGGCATGACCGCGATAGATGTTGCGCGGCACCTGGTCGAACAGGATCGCCGCGGCGAGCGCGGTGTCGGGGTCGGCAAGAAAGGTCGCGGCGGGCTGCGAGCGGAGCGCCCTGTGCCAATCCTCGGCCAGATCGCGCACTTCGGCATCGAAATCGGGGCCGCCGCCGTACCAGTCATCCATGCCATGGGCATCGAACCAGAAGGCGAGCAGCTGTTGCGGCCAGTCGGTCGGTGGGGTGGAATTGCTTTGCGTCACGCGCCGTCAAATCCTCAGCTAGAGCCATTCGTCATCCCGGCGCAGGCCGGGATCTCGACCTAACGCATGGACGCGACAGTGAGATCCCGGCCTGCGCCGGGATGACGATAACAGGTGAAGCGGCTATTCGCCCTTGACGCGCCTGTACGGCACAAATTTGCCGAGCGAGACGAAGCCGCTGTACATCTGGCTGCCCCGATCGCGCAGTTCGACGGTATCGATGCGGCACAGCTGGCTGCCGGGCAACCGGGTCACAAGAATGTCGTCGTCGTCGAGCGATTCGGCGCCGCCCTCCGGCCGGTTGACCCACAGGGTGCCGCCGATGCGGTAGACGATTGCCGTGCCGTCGATCACTTCGCTGCTGCGCGCAGCTGCCAGCGAAATGCAGTTCTGCGGCTCGCCGGCCACCCGGCCTTCGAGCAACTTTGCCAGCCGATCCTCGGGCGCGGGACGCTCAATCGCAGCGGCGCTCGCGGGAATCGCTGCCAGCGCGGCAGCGGCAACGATCATGGGGATGTGCAGACGCATGGTTCGACTCCTGTCTTCTCATACCCTACCCGCCGCCGCGCTACACCAGCGCGCGTGAACAGAGGCTGACCGGCGCGGGTCAGCACGCCCCGTCGGGCAGCGGGATGCCCAGCGGCCCTTTGCATTTTTTCTTCTTCGCGGGTTCCGCGGGGGTGCTGTTGCTGCCCGAACTGCCCATGCCGCCGAAATCGGCGCCGATCAGCAGCATCGTGTGCGAACGGAAGCGCACCTTCGCGGTCCAGTCGATATTCCACACCGCATTGCCCGCGGGCTTGGGCGGATAGGAGAAATTGGCTTCGGGGCCAAAGGCGTTCAAATTGCCCATCAGCATCTCGCCCGAAGCCTTTTTGACCTCGGCGGGGATCTGGCAGCTTGCCTGCGACGGCGGCATCACGATCTTTTTCGTGATCAGGTTCGCGACGACCGACGGCGGCAGCCAGTCCCACAGCCCGCCGCCGAATTCCTTCGACGCGCTGCTCGTCCACCAGACGATATCGCCGATGTCGTTCTTGCCGCCGCCGTTGCCCATCCCGCCAATCGTCCACGCAACATAGCCCGTCGCGTTCGGCACCGCGTTCCAGCGCACCATCACCGACTGGTCGCCCTGGATCGCGGTCGACGCCGAAAGCCCCTGCATATAGTCTTGCGCGAGGGTGAAATTGATGTCGGGACCGATATTGCTCGCGATGCGGTGCGCGCCGAGCAGCGACGAGCCCGACCCCGGCTGCTTGCCGCCCTTATTGTTCGGCCAGTCGATATAGGATGTGCTGTTCGCCTTGCTGACCTCGCGGATCACCGGCACCGCGCTGGAGAACAGGTTCGGCGGCATCTGCCCCGCGGCGATCTTGGCGAAATCGATGACCACTGGCTGGCCGGGTCCGGCCTTCGCACCGCAGCCCCAATAAAGGAGCAGGCGGCCCTTGGGGCGTTCGAACGGTGTGGTGCCGGGCTCTTCCTTGCCCTGTTCAAAGCTCAGCGGCACCGATTTGCCCATCTTCGCCTGCGGCAGGAAGAAATGATCGCCCTTCGGCGGCGGCGCGGTCGGCGGCTGGTTCGAACCGAGGCGGAGGAGCAGCTGGTGCGCGACGCGGCTGCTCGGGTCACCCCCGAACGCCATGCTCATCGCGCCGCCCAGCCCGCCGCGGCCGCCGCTCATCGCGGCAAAGCCCGACATCGTCGCGACATCCATTTCATAGCGTTCCTTGGGGCCGGTCGATTTTTGCGCCGACCCCGGCACGGCGGCGAGCATCGCGGCGACGGCCGCCACGGAAACGAAACGCAAAGTCGAACGCATAAATCCTCCCTGTTGCGAAGGCGGCCCCCGCGGATGATGCGACCCGATTCCCGGTTTGTTTGAAAGACCTATATGCGCAGGAGCGGCGAACGCCAAGTGAGAGCGATCACAGCGGCCGCAAACCACAATCGTCACCCCGGCGAAGGCCGGGGTCTCGACCTCGCCTTATTGCGCACCGGCGAGATCCCGGCCTTCGCCGGGATGACAAATTGGCACGCGGATCGTCAGGCCGTCCCGCCCACCGTCAACCCGCTGACCAGCAAGGTCGGCTGGCCAACCCCCGCGGGGACGCTCTGGCCGCCCTTGCCGCAGATGCCGATGCCTTCATCGATCGCCATGTCGTTGCCGATGCCCATCACCTTGGTCAGCACGCTGGGGCCGTCGCCGATCAATGTCGCGCCCTTGATCGAGTCGCCGAGCTTGCCGTTCTCGACCTTATACGCCTCGGTACAGCTGAACACGAACTTGCCGGACACGATGTCGACCTGCCCGCCGCCAAAGCTCTTGGCAAAGATACCGTTTTTGACGCGCGACAGAAGCTCGGCGGGATCGTCGTTGCCGCCTTTCATGAAGGTGTTGGTCATTCGCGGCATCGGCGCGTGGGCGAAGCTCTCGCGGCGACCGTTGCCGGTCGGTTCGACCCCCATCAGCCGCGCGTTGAGGCGGTCCTGCATATAGCCTTTGAGGATACCGTCCTCGATCAGCACCGTCTCGCCGGTCGGGGTGCCCTCGTCGTCGATGCTCAGCGAGCCGCGGCGGCCGCCGCCGACCGGGCTGTCCATCGCGCCGTCATCGACCACCGTGACGCCCGGCGCCGCGACGCGCTGGCCGATACGGCCCGAAAAGGCGCTGGTGCCCTTGCGGTTGAAATCGCCCTCCAGCCCATGCCCGACCGCTTCGTGAAGCAGTACGCCGGGCCAGCCGGGGCCGAGCAGCACGGTGAATTCGCCCGCCGGGGCGTCGACGGCGCGGAGGTTGACCAGCGCCTGTGCCAGCGCTTCGTCGATCGCGCGATTCCACTGCGCAGGCTCGAACAGATGGTCGTACATATAACGGCCGCCGAGGCCGAACACGCCGGTTTCGCGGCGGCCATTTTCCTCGACGACGATCGAGACGTTGAGGCGGACGAGCGGGCGGATATCGGTCGCGAGGAAACCGTCGGCGCGGACGATCTCGACCACCGACCAGCTGCCCGCAAGGCTCACCGACACCTGCGCGATGCGCGGGTCGCGAGCGCGGGCTGCGGCATCGATTTCCTGGCACAGCGCGACCTTCTTCGCGAAGGGGATCAGGTCGAGCGGGTTCGCCTCTTCATACAGGTGGCGGTTGGTGCGCGGCGGCGGCGGCGCGTGCGGCTGGCTCGACGGGTCGAGCAGCGCCAGCGTCTCGGCGGCGCGGCGGATCGCCCCGGCGCTGATGTCGCTGGCATGGGCGAACCCCGTCATCTCGCCCGACACGGCGCGCAGCCCGAACCCGGCGTCGGTCGAATAGTCGGCGGTCTTGAGGCGGCCGTCGTCGAAGCCGAAGCTCTCGGTCGCGCGATATTGCAGGTAGAGCTCACCGTCGTCGGCCTTGGCGAGCGCTTCGCGCGCGAGCGCCTGCGCCAGATCGGGGTCGAGCGCGTCGGCGCGATAGAGAAAGCGGCGGGGGTCGGTGGGACTGGTCATCTGGACCATATAGGGTGGCGCACCGGCGACGCAAAGCTTCGTTCGCGGCGGATCATGCGAAAAGGGGGGTCCGGCAGCAGCCCCTCGCCGATCACCTTTCCTTCTTCATTTCCAATTCAGCACCGATGTGCCTATTGTCCGGGCACGTTGATTATACCGGGGAAAATTCATGCGTCACGCCGTTGCATCCTTGTCCGCGCTGTCCTTGTTACTGGCATCGTGCGGCGGCGGGGGCAGCAGTTCGACCGGCGGCGGTGGCGGTCCGGTTACGGTCACCCCGACCCCTTCGCCCACCCCCGCCCCGACCGCGGGTTGCGGCCTTTCGGCGCGACAGGCCTTTGCCAAGGCGGTCATCGACGAATGGTATCTGTTTCCCGCCGACGTCGCGAGCGGGGTCAATCCCGCCAGCTTTGGCAATATCGACGATTATATCGACGCGCTGGTCGCGCCGGCGCGCGCGCAGGGCAAGGACCGTTTCTTTACCTACATCACCTCGATCGCCGAAGAGAACGCCTTTTTCGCCAGCGGATCGAGCGCGGGATATGGCGTCCGACTGGTTTATGATGCCGCGAACCAGCGCGTGCTGATCGCCGAAGCCTATGAAACCGCGCCCGCCTTTGCGGCGGGGATCGACCGCGGCACCGCGATCGTCGGCATCGGTACCAGCAGCGCCAACATTCGCACCATCGCCAATATCGTCGCGTCCGAAGGCACCGCGGGGATCACCAATGCGCTGGGGCCGAACGACCCCGGCGTGACCCGCGTACTGCGGATCACCGACGCCGCGGGCACGCGCGAGGTCACCGTGACCAAGGCCGATTATGCGCTCGACCCGATTTCGGACCGGTATGGGGCCAAGATCATCACCGAGGGCGGACGCAATTACGGCTATCTGAACCTGCGCACCTTCATCTCGTCGGCGAACCCGCAGCTGCGCACCGCCTTCCTGAACTTCCGCAACCAGGGCGTTACCGACATCATCGTCGATTTCCGCTATAACGGCGGCGGTCTGGTATCGACCGCCGAGCTGATGGGCGACCTGCTGGGTGCCAACCGCACGTCGAGCGAGCTGTTTTCGCAGACCAATTTCCGCGCGTCGAAATCGGCCGAGGACAGTCGCCGTTTCTTTTCGCCGCAGCCCGAATCGATCGGGCCGACGCGCATCGCCTTTATCGGAACCAGCTCGACCGCGTCGGCGAGCGAGCTCGTCATCAATTCGATGCTGCCTTATCTGGGCACCAACATGACGCTGGTCGGCAGCAATACCTTCGGCAAACCGGTCGGCCAGATCGCGCTCGACAAGGCCGAATGCGACGACCGGATGCGCGTCGTCGCTTTTGCGACGGGCAATTCGGCCGGCGCGGGCGACTATTACAACGGGCTGGCGCCGAAAATCGCCAACAGCTGCGCCGCGGGCGACGATCTCAGCCTGCCGCTGGGCGATGCACGCGAGGCGTCGGTGCGCCGCGCGATCGATTTCCTGTCGGGCGCGGGGTGCCCGACGCGGATCGCCGAGGCGAGCGTCGGCCCGGCGGCGCAGAGCAGCAGCGCGCGGATCGTCGCCGAACCCGAAATGCTGGTCCCCGACCGCCCGAACGCGGCGCAGCGCGAGCTGCCGGGGCTGTTCTGACCCGCGCAATCCGGCGGAAGCAGCGCGCATGACCGCGCTGATGTTGCAGGGCACCGGCTCCGACGTCGGCAAATCGGTGCTGGTCGCTGGGCTGTGCCGCGCGCTGACCAACCGCGGGCTGGTCGTCCGCCCGTTCAAGCCGCAGAATATGTCGAACAACGCCGCGGTGACGATCGACGGCGGCGAGATCGGCCGCGCGCAGGCGTTGCAGGCGATCGCTTGCCGCACCGCGCCGCACAGCGACATGAACCCGGTGCTGCTGAAGCCGCAGGCCGACCGCACGTCGCAGCTGATCGTCCACGGCCGCGTGCGCGGGACGCTGGGCAGCGGCAATTTCCGCGAAGCGCGCGGCGTGCTGTTGCCCGAGGTCATGCAAAGCTTTGACCGGCTGCGCCGGACCGCGGACATCGTGGTGGTCGAGGGGGCGGGGTCGCCCGCCGAAACCAATTTGCGCGCGGGCGACATCGCCAACATGGGCTTTGCGCGCGCCGCCGACGTCCCCGTGATCCTGATCGGCGACATCGACCGCGGCGGGGTGATCGCAGCGATCGTCGGTACGCACGCGGTGCTGGACCCCGGCGACGCCGCAATGATCCGCGGCTTCCTGATCAACAAGTTCCGCGGCGATCCGGCGCTGTTCGACGATGGCTATCGCGACATCGAACGGCGGACGGGCTGGCGAGGGCTGGGGGTCGTCCCCTGGCTGGCGGCGGCGGCACGGCTGCCGAGCGAGGATGCCGTCGTGCTCGAGCGCCGCGCCGATCCGCGCGAGGGACGCAAAATGATCGCCTGCCCGATCCTGCCGCGCATCGCCAATTTCGACGACCTCGACCCGCTGAAGCTCGAACCCGGGGTCGAACTGGTGATGGTACCGCCGGGGCAGCCGATCCCCGCGGCGGCGGCGATGATCGTCCTGCCGGGGTCGAAGGCGACGATCACCGACCTCGCCGCGCTGCGCCGCGAAGGCTGGGACATCGACATATTGGCACACCACCGGCGCGGCGGCACGGTCGTCGGGCTGTGCGGCGGGTACCAGATGCTGGGGCGCACGATCGCCGACCCGCTGGGGATCGAGGGGGATTCCGGTGCGATCGCGGGGCTGGGGCTGCTCGACGTCGCGACCGAGATCGCCCCCGCCAAGACGCTGCGCGACGTTCGCGGCCACGCATGGGGGGCGGCGTTATCCGCCTACGAAATGCACATGGGGACGACGCACGGTCCCGGCACGACCGCCGCCTTTGCGGTGCTCGACGACGGCAGCCGCGACGGCGCGGTCAGCCGCGACGGCCGCGTCGTCGGCAGCTATCTGCACGGGCTCTTCGCCTCGGCGGCGCTGCGCACCGCGCTGCTGGCGCGCATCGGCGTCGACGGCGGCGGGCGCGACTATGGCGCCGATATCGACGCTGCGCTCGATGCGATCGCCGCCGATCTGGAGGCGCACGCCGATATCGACGCGCTGCTGTCGATCGCTGGCGCGCGCTGACCCGCCGACAGGGCGGCGCAATTTGCCTTCCGCCCCCGCAAACACGGGCTTGGCGAACGGTGCATCATGCGTCTATGGCAGCCCATTGGCCGGGGATGGCCCGGCCGAAGTCAGGAGAGAATGAATGAACCACGCCGAATTGTCGGACGCCGTTGCTGCGTCGCTGGACCTGAGCAAGGCCGACGGGCGCAAGGCGGTCGACGCCGTGTTCGCCGCGATCGCCGACGCCGCCGCCAAGGGTGACGAGGTTTCGGTCAACGGTTTTGGCAAGTTCAAGGTCAAGGCGACCCCGGCCCGCGAAGGCCGCAACCCGTCGACCGGCGCCACGATCCAGATCAAGGCCGCCAAGAAGCTGACCTTTGGCCCCGCCAAGGCCGTCAAGGACCGCCTGAACGGCTGATCCACCCGCGCGGGTCCCGCCGCCGCGGCTGGCGGGATCCGCGCCTTTTCCCTTTGGCACTGCCCGTCCGCGCCGCGCTGTCGGGCCTTGTCCGTCGCGTCAATCGCTAGGCGAGCGGCACGCCGACGCGCGCGCGCGTCGCGATGATCGCCCGCGTCGCGTCGTCGACCGGGAACCACAGTTCCGAACGCAACGATTTCTGCGTCACATTCTGCGGCAATCCGAACACGCTCTGCACCAGCAGGAAGGTCATCCGCCCGCATTCGGTGTCGAGCACGACCTTGAGATGCGTGTCGCCCGGCGCGCGGGCGGCCTGGCCCGCGGTGCCGAACCGTTCGGTCAGCGACGCCTCCAACACATCGACGCGGGGCTTAAGCGACGGCCGCGTCAATTGCTCCGTCCGCAGCTGCCGGAGCAGCGCATGGCCGACCTCCGCGGCATTGACGACCCGCGACAACAGCCCCGCCGGGTGCGCGACCGCGGTAATCATGTCGAGCTCGCCGTGCGCCACGCCGTCGCGGTCGAACAGCGCGGGCATGGCGACGCTGCACAGCCAGCGCCCGCCTTCGCTCATCGCGCGGATCGTCCAGTCGGCGTCAAAGATAATCCCGGGGCAGGGTTCGTGCGCGACCAGCATTTCGCGCAGCGTCCGGATCTCGGCCGACTGGCGGCAATCGGTGGGCTCGCTGTCCAGCAGCGCCGGCGAATAGCCCGCACTCAGCAACGCGGCATTGCGCTCGTCGATCGTCCCGCCCGTCTCGCGCGTCCAGCTCAGCAACAGGCTGAGGCTGGGCCGCGCGCGGCCGAGTTCGACAAAGCCGATATGGCGTTGCGACATGCCAAGGCGCAGCGCGAGCTCAAGCTGCGAAATGCCCTGCGCCTTGCGCATCTGGCGCAATATGCCCGCGACGCTGGGCGTGGCGGATGTCCTTGCTGCCCCGTTCATATGCTGTCCCGATCCAATGGTACCGCCACGCGCCGGCGCGTCCAGCGTCGAACGCCGTGAATCGAGCCGCCATAGCAGCTGCAACGAAGCGTAGCATCGCCTTTCGAGAACCAGATGCCGGTCGCGCGGTCGATTACCTCACGGGTAGTTACGCCGCCTATTCCGCCTCCCCCTCCACCACCTCGGCCACCGCGACCGACTGGCCGACCAGTTCGATCGCGCCATAGGCGGTGAGGAAGCTGATGTCGGCGGCGTCGCGGCCGACGCAGATGCGCGCCATCGCCGATGCGCGCGCCATGCCGGTGGCGTCGACGGGGTGCCAGTCGCCGTCCAGATAGACTTCGGCGACGGCGTGAAAATCCTGCGGATCGACCCCCAGCGCGTAGACGCTGGCCATGCGCGCCGGAATATGCGCGGCGCGCGCGAGCGCGATCAGGACATGGGCATAGTCGCGGCACACGCCGCGCCGTTCGACAAAGCTGTCGAGCGCGCCGGTTTCGGCGTCGCTGGCCCCCGCGACATAGGTGAAGCGGCTTTCGATCCAGTCGCGCATCCGCGCGACCTTCGCCCCGCCGTCATGGTCGCCGAAGCGGCGTTCGACAAAGGCGTGAAACTTGTTCGACGGGCAATAGCGCGATTCGTTGAGATAGGGGACGGCCTCGGCGGGCAGGCAGTGGAGCGGCACCGCGGCGAGCGCCGACAGATCGGGATCGGGGCGTTCGATCGCGACGCGGGCGCGATAGGCGACGCGCAGTTGCCCCGCCTCGCGCAGCCAGACCGGATCGCAGATACCGCTGGCGGTCGGGACGCGCGCCAACAGGTCGGGCCGGCCGAGGTCGAGCGACGCATCGAGCACGCGCTGGCCGTGCCCGTCGGCCGCCTCGATCTGGAGCATCAGGTCGACCGGTTCGGGCAGCCGGTAATTTAGGGAGGCACAGATTTCGAGTTTCATCTATCGACAACGCATGAAGGAGGGATCGGTGCCGCTAGGCGTCGCGGCGCGCGGGCGCAAGCCGCAACCGTTCTTCCGCCCGGACAGGATAATTTTGTGACCGCATCGCGTACCATCCCTTTCATCGTCGCCACCATCTTTATCGACGCGGTCGGATTCGGGATCATCATGCCGGTGCTGCCGCAGCTGGTGATGGAGGTCGGGCGCATCGACTTGGCCAAAGCGATCGAGGTCGGAGCGTGGATCGGGCTGGTGATGGCGGTCGCGACCTTTCTGGCGTCGCCGGTGCTCGGCAATCTGTCCGACCGCTTCGGGCGGCGGCGCGTGCTGCTGCTGTCGCTCGGCGGCCTCGCGATCGACTATGCGTTGTTGACGATCGTCGAAACGCTGCCGTGGTTGTTTGTCGCGCGCGCTTTGTCGGGGGTGTTCGGGGGCAGCTATGCCGCGGCGCAGGCAGCAATCGCCGACATCACTCCGCCGGAACAGCGCGCGCGCAATTTCGGCTTCGTCGGCGCGGCGTTCGGGGTCGGCTTTGTCGCCGGGCCGGCGATCGGAGGTTTCCTTGGCGAGATCGGCCCGCGCGCGCCCTTCGTCGCCGCCGCGATCCTCGCCGCTGCCAACATGCTCTATGGCCTGTTCATCTTTCCCGAAACCTTGCCGCCCGAGCGCCGCCGCGCCTTCAGCTGGCGGCGCGCCAATCCGCTCGGCGCACTCCAGACGATGCGTGGCCTGCCCGGCATGGGCGGGGTCGCGAGCGTGCTGACCTTGTGGCAGATCGCCAGCCTGGTTTATCCGATGACGTGGAGCTTTTACTGCATCGCGCAGCTCGGCTGGACGCCGGGGATGATCGGCGCCAGCTTGGCCGCGGTCGGGGTCATGATCGCGCTGGGGCAGGCATTCGTTGTCGGGCCGATGGTCGCGCGCTTTGGCGAGCGCGACGCGGCGACGATCGGCATCGCGATCGCGGTCGCCAATTATCTGGGCTATGCCTTTGTCACCTCGACCTGGGGCGCGTTCCTGCTGTTGCTGCCGATCGCCTTGCAGGCGCCGGTGCAGCCGTCGCTCAACGCGCTGATGTCGCGCCGCGCCACCGCCGATACGCAGGGCGAGGTGCAGGGGATTTCGGCGATGGCGATGGGGCTGGGCCAGTTGGTCGCGCCGATCCTGCTGACCGGCACCATGGCCTATTTCACCGCCGCCACGGCCCCGGTCCATTTTCCGGGTGCCGCGTTCATTGTCGCCGCAATCTTTGGCCTGCTTGCGATCCTGATGCTGCGCCGTCTGCCGCGCGTGACGCGGACCAGCGACGACGCGGGCGATCAGATACCGCCGTCGGTCACCGCATAGCCCGCGGCCTCGAGCCCTGCGGTGAGCATCGCGACGCAAGCGGCGACATCGGCGGCCGACGTCGAACGGATGACAAAATTGGCGCCGACCTTGCCGTCGCGAAAGAAGGGATAGCTGCCGATCACGACCCCCGGATGCTCCTTCTCGCCTTGGCGCAGCAAGTCGGCCACCTCGCTTTCGGGTGACCATGCGCCGATCGTGTGCACGATCAGCGGCGCGCCGCCTTCCAGCTGGCCGGTCAGCGCGTCGAGCATGCCCGCGGTGATGTGCGGCACCCCCGCCATGACGAATAGGTTGCCGATCCGGATACCCGGCGCGCCTGACATCCGGTTGGGGATCAGTTCGGCGCCGTCGGGGGTTCGCGCCATGCGCAGCCGCGCCTCGGTGAGTTCCAGTCCGCGGCCGCTGTAGTACCGTTCAAGGATCGCGCGCGCGTCGGGGTGGATGATCACGCCCACGCCCAGCGCCTTGGCGACCGCATCGACCGTAATGTCGTCGTGGGTCGGGCCGATACCGCCGGTGGTGAACACATAGTCATAGCGCGCGCGCACCGCGGTCAGCGCATCGACGATTTCCTGCTCGACATCGGGAACGATGCGCACTTCGCGCAGGCGAATGCCCTGCGCGTCGAGCCACGTCGCGATCTGCGCGACATTCTTGTCCTGGGTGCGGCCCGAGAGAATCTCGTCGCCGATCACCAGCACGGCGGCGGTCCAGATGCGTTCGTCGCTCATCGCTTTGCCTTAGCCGCACGCGGTGACAAAACAAGTCCGGTGGACGATCATCAATGTTCCTTATATGTTCCATTCGACTCGCAAGTTTGAGGAGAAGCGCTGTGGCCGGTGAACTGATTTTCTATTCCAACCCGATGTCGCGCGGACAGATCGTCCGCTGGATGCTGGAGGAGGTCGGCGCCCCCTACGAACCGCGCATCCTCGATTATGGCACGACAATGAAGGACGCTGCCTATCTGGCGATCAACCCGATGGGCAAGGTGCCGGCGATCGTCCATGGCGGTCAGGTGGTGACCGAATGCGCGGCGATCTGTGCCTATCTAGCCGATGCCTTTCCCGATGCCGGGCTGGCGCCGCCGACCGCAGCGCGCGCCGATTATTATCGCTGGCTGTTCTTCACCGCCGGGCCAGTCGAACAGGCGATCATATCGAAACAGTTCGGGCTGGAGCCGGAGGGCGAGCAGCAACGGATGGCGGGTTTCGGTTCGCTGGCGATGGCGCTCGACGCGCTCGAAACCGCGGTGGCCGGCAAGGCCTATGTGGCGGGCGACCGGTTCAGCGCCGCCGACGTCTATGTCGGCAGCCAGCTCGACTGGGGGCTGCAATTCGGGACGATCCCGTCGCGCCCGGCGTTCGAAGCCTATGTTGCGCCGCTGCGCGACCGCGCCGCGTACAAGCGCGCGAAGGAGATCGACAATGCGCTGATCGCCGAGATGCAGGCGGCGAATCCGGCTTAGAGCCGGTCTTGCTGGTTCGTCATTTCGAGCGAAGCGGGGGATGGGCAGCGTGACGACGTAAGCTAAGGCAGTGCCTTCAGCAATCCGGCAGCCAGCGGCGCCAAGCGTCGCACCTGCGGATCCTGCGATTCGCTGGCGGCGACATAGACCGCGTCGCCAAAGGCGCTGCTGTTATGCACCGCCGCCAGCCCCGCGGCGCTGGCATAGGGCGCTTTCCAGCGCGGCGCATCGCCCGGATGCAGCGCCTGAAACCACGCCGCCCACGCCGCATCGTCGATATCGGGGCGCTTGGCCAGGAACAGCAGCGGCCGCGCCAACCGCCGCGCCTCGCCATGTATATAGCCGTGCGATCCCGCCGGCGCGACCTGTGCGGCGATCGCGCCAAGCAGCAAGTCGGCGTCGGCGCGCGCGAGCCGCGGGTTGAGTGCGAGTTGCATCAACAGGTCAGCGCCATGCGCGATGCCATGCCGCCAGCCCTGCCCCTCGACAAAGCCGCGATAATCGGTGACGCCGCGCAGATAGGTCGCGCCGGTCGCAGCGAGGCTGTGCAGTTCGGCATCAGTCAGAAAAGGCTCGACGCGATCGTGGCGCGCCACTTCCGACAATGCCAGCGCGGCGAAAGGACGATGAAAGCCCGCGCTGTCGTCAGGCGCGGCGAGAATCGCCGTCAGCCGCTGCATCGCGTGGCGGAGGCCATCGGGCTTCAGATGCTTGCCGCGCAGCCCCTGCGTCCACAGCGCGAAGGCGAAATCGTCGCGGATCGCGGGATCGGGGTCGCCCAGACAGGCGATCAGCGCATCGATCGCCGCATCATCAGCCGTGACAAAATGGCTTGCGGCCAGCGCCTTAAGGTCGCCATCGGCAGACCGCGCGACAGCGCAGCCCGCCCGGTCCTGTGCCGCCGCTGGCGTTGCGAACAGCATCGCTGCGGCGCCAACCGCTGCCCATATCCGCTTCATTATTGCCGCTCCCGCTCACAAAGAAAGAGCCCGGCGAATCGCTCCGCCGGGCTCCCTTGTTTCGTTCGATATCCGACCGCTTATTCGCGGCTGCCCAGCAGATTGAGCAGGAAGGTGAACATGTTGACGAAGTCGAGGTAGAGCGTCAGCGCGCCCATCACCACCGACTTGCCGACAAAGTCGGTCCCGCGGACATAGAAATACATGCTCTTGATCTTCTGCGTGTCATAGGCGGTCAGGCCTGCGAACACGAGCACGCCGACGATGCTGATCACCAGGCTCAGCGCGCTCGACTGCACGAACAGGTTGATGAGCATTGCGACCAGAATGCCGACGACACCCATGATCAGGAAGGTGCCCATGCCCGACAGATCCTTCTTGGTCGTGTAGCCATAAAGGCTGAGACCGAGGAAAGCGGCCGCCGTCGCGAAGAACGTCGTCGCGATCGACGTGCCGGTAAAGGCGATGAAGATCGTCGACATCGACAGCCCCATCACCGCGGCATAGACCCAGAACAGCGCCTGCGCCGCCGTCGTCGACAGCTTGTTGATGCCAAAGCTGAGCACCAGCACGAAGGCCAGCGGCGCCAGCATCACCACCCACATCAGCGGGGTGCCGACCATCGAAGCGGTAAAGCCCGACTGGAAGGCGAGCAGCGCGACGATACCCGTCAGCAGCACACCCGACGCCATATAATTGTAAACCGACAGCATGTACGACCGCAGGCCGGCATCGACGGCCTGGTCCATTGCGTTCGCGCCGGCCCCAAAACCGGAAGCCGCCATATTGGGGTCGTTCCAATTCGCCATTGTCATTACTCCATCACCGGTCAGCCCATACCGACCGTAGGTAGCAATATCGTGATTTTCTCTCCGGCTTTCAAGCGAAACCGGAAATGTGCCAAGTTTCGGTGGCTGCCGCTGCGCGAGAGATTATGCTGCCGGCGCCATGTCGACCCACCGCCTGTTCGCCGCGCTGCGTCCGCCGCCCCCCGTCCGCGACCTGCTGCGCACCGCGATGCACGGCATATCGGCGGCGCGCTGGCAGGATGACGACCAGCTGCACCTGACCTTGCGCTTCATCGGCGAGGTCGACCGCCACCGCGCCGAAGACATTGCCGCGGCGTTGGGCAGCTTGCACGCCGCGGCGATCACCGTGCGGGTCGCCGGGGTCGGTATGTTCGAGCGAAGGGGGTGGCCGCACACCGTCTGGGCCGGGGTCGAGCCGGCGGCGGCGCTGGCGGCCCTGCACCGCAAGGTGGACCAATTGCTGGCGCGCGTCGGGTTGCCGCCCGAATCGCGCGCGTTCATGCCGCATCAACCGTTCGGCAGGACCGGTAGCGCCCTTCCTGACGCAGCACAGCGATCTGGCCAGCGCGCCGTTCGTCTTTGATCATGTCATTCTTTACGAGAGCGAAATGGGGCACGGCGGTTCGCGCTACCATCCGGTGGCGCGCTACCCGCTCGAATGTTCGGCGACGAGCGCAGCGGCGACCGCGCTGACGTCGTCCCACGTCGCCGCAAAACCGTCGTCTTCGCCATAATAGGGATCGGTCACGCCCTCGCCGCGGCGCGTCGGCACGAGATCGAGCATCAGCCGGACCCGCGCGGTCGCATCGGCGGGCGCGAGCGCTTCTGCGTCGCGCAGGTTCGTCGCGTCGGCGGCGAGGATCAGGTCGAAGCGGTAGAAATCGTCGCGCGCGAGCTGGCGGGCGCGCAGGTCCGAAATGTCGATGCCGCGGCGCCGTGCCTCGGCCTGGGCGCGGAGGTCGGGCGGGCGGCCGACGTGCCAATCGCCGGTCCCCGCCGAATCGAGCCGGGCGTCGATCCCCGCGGCGGCGAAGGCGGCGCGCGCCGCGCCTTCGGCCAGCGGCGAGCGGCAGATATTGCCGAGGCAGAGGAACAATATGGCGGGGATTCTGTCGCGATCGTCGTCCACTTTGCACCCTTCGCCCCCGAAGTTGAACCGACTTTCAACTTGCGCCTTTTCGCGGCTCTGCTAGCCATGGCGCGCACAAGATAGACGTTCAGGGAGAGGGTTGCCAGATGGTCGAGAGCGCGAGCCAGCTTGAGGGGTCCGAAACCGCGCCCGTCCCCGAACCCAAGGCGACCGGATACAGCTGGTATGTGCTGTCGGTGCTGGTCGTCGTCTATATCCTGAATTTCATCGACCGGCAGATCATCAGCATCCTGGCAGTGGACATCAAGGCCGATCTGGGGCTGACCGATGCCGATATGGGGTTTCTGGGCGGCGCCGCCTTTGCGGTCTTTTACGCGCTGTTCGGGATTCCGCTTGGGCGGCTGGCCGACAATTGGAGCCGGGTGAAACTGCTGTCGATCGGCCTCGCGCTCTGGTCGACGATGACCGCGCTGTCGGGCTTTGCGCGTGACCAGCTGACGCTGACCTTTGCCCGCATGGGGGTCGGAATCGGCGAGGCGACCGCGAGTCCGACCGCCTATTCGCTGATTTCGGATTATTTCCCGAAGAAGCAGCGCGCGACCGCGCTCGCCATCTATTCGTCGGGGCTGTACATCGGCGGCGGCGTGTCGCTGTTCATCGGCGCATGGATCGTCGAGGCGTGGAACGCCGCCTATCCGGGCGGCGGCCCGATGGGGCTGGTCGGCTGGCAAGCCGCCTTTCTGGCGGTCGGCGTCCCCGGCCTGCTGGTCGCGCTGTGGGTCGCGTCGCTGCGCGAGCCGGTGCGCGGTGCGATGGACGGGGTGCCGAGCCCGAGCTCGCCCGCGCCGTTCCGCCAGTTCGCGCAGGATCTGTCGACGATTGTGCCGCCCTTCACACTGATCGGCGCGTGGCAGCGCGGCCCGACCGCGCTCGCGATCAACCTCGGTTTCGCCGCGGCGATCGCCGCTTTCGCCTGGTGGATGATCGAGCTGACCGGCAACCTGCCGCAATGGTCGGCGGTGAGCCTGGGCTATTATGCGGTCTTTTCGTGGGCGAGCACGCTGCGCGCGCGCGATCCGGCGACCTTTCGCCTGATCTGGGGCACCCCCGCCTTTGTCTGCACGACGATCGGTTACGGCCTGGTCGCGCTTGCCGCCTATGCGCTCGCTTTCTGGTCGGCGCCCTATGCCGAGATCGTGCTGGGCCTGCCCAAGCAGGAGTTGGCGTTCTGGTTGGGCGCCAACGGCGCGATCAGCGGCTTTGTCGGCGTGATCATCGGCGGCCGGACGGCCGATGCGCTGCGCGCGAAAAACCCCGGCGGCCGTGTGCTGATGATCATCTTTGGCGTCGTCGCGCCGATCGTGCCGATCTGGATCGGCTATACGACCGAGGACAGCACGCTGTTTTATGTCATGAACTTCCTGGCCGGCATGTTCGGTGCCGCGGCGCTCGGCGCGGCGGCGGCGACGACGCAGGACCTGGTGCTGCCGCGGATGCGCGGCACCGCGACCGCGGCCTTTTTCCTGGGCACGACGCTGATCGGCCTGTCGTTCGGCCCCTATATGGTCGGGCAGATTTCGGATCTGGCCGGGACGATGGTCGACGGCAAGCTGGTCGGCGACTTGCGCACCGGCATCGTGTCGCTGATCGCGGTGGCGCCGGTGGCGCTGGTGCTGCTGATCTATGCCTATCGCGCGGTGCCGCAGGCCGAGGCGACGATCGTCGAACGCGCGGGCGGCGCCTGACCCCGCGCCGCGCCGCCGTGCGGCGGCTGACTAGTCGACCGGGGTGGTGACGATCACCCCGCACGCGATGCGGTCACCGCTGTTGCCGCTGGGGTCGGTGCGCATATCGTCGGGACCGGCGTGAATCACGAACGCGGCGCCGTCGGTGTCGAGCACCCCGCCCTCGCCCGCGAGGCGCGTGCCGACCAGCTGCAGGGTCGCGCGGCCGATGGTGTCGGGTTCGATCACCAAATTGGGCAGGTCGCCATGATGCGCACCCATCGGATTTTCCCGCCCGTGCTGCGCGCCGGTCGGGTTCCAGTGGGCACCGGCAGTCGTGAATTTGGGTGCGTCGCAGCGGCCGGTTTCGTGAATGTGCATGGCATAGGTGCCGGCGCCGAACCCGCGCGCGACGAGTTCCAGCCGCAGCCCGCTGCCGTCCTTGAAAATATCGACGCGGCCGCGATCGGCGCCGCGCGCATCGACCAGATTGGCGTGCGCATCGGGGGTCGGCAGATTGGTGACGGGCGCCTTGCCGCCCATGTTGGCGCAGCCCGCAAGTGCGATGGCACCAAGCAGAGCGAAACCCGCGGTCATTGTCGGCTGGCGGTGCGAACCCGTCGTCATCATGCTGCTCCCTGTCATCAAGATCGGAGTCTAAACGTCAGATTGCGCGTTTCGATCCCCTCGCCGCGACGATGGCGCGTTTTGAAGCAAGTTCCAAGGGCATTGTCGGTTTTGGGGTGGGAAGCGGACGTTGCCGATCCTCCCCGGAACGGGGAGGGGGACCAGCGAAGCTGGTGGAGGGGCACCATCGGTTTGCCTGGCCGCTGCGATAGTACACCGCCGAACGGTCGCCGTTGAAGCAGTGCTTTTTGTCCGGCGCCACGTAAACCGCCTGTGCCCCTCCACCACCCTTCGGGTGGTCCCCCTCCCCCGTTGGGGGAGGATCGGCTATGCCCACTTTTGGTCGTTTCCGGTCATCCGACCCAGATCGGTGACGAACGACGGAAACTGGGATGGGAAACCGACATTCCCCTCTCCCGTTGGGAGAGGGATACGCAGGCTTGGTTGCGCAGCAACCTAGCCGAAGTTGGGTGAGGGGATCACCCTCGGATACCAAAACCAGCCTCTGACACCCTCACCCAACCCTCTCCCAAGGGGAGAGGGCTTTTTGGCAGCTTGCGGTCGTGTCCAAAACTTCGCCTTCCCGGACGTAATCCGGATACCCACGAAACAAATGTGCGCCTGCCCCAGCACCGCGTCCCTTTACCCGTGTCGGCCAGGAACAGAAAAGGGCCGCGAATTGCTTCGCGGCCCCTGTCTTTATTGCCTGACGGCCCTGATCAAAGATCAGAAGACGCGGGCATATTGTTCGTTGCCGACAAAGCCGAGCTTGCCGACGCCGCTGCGCTTGATCACCGCCAACACATTGTCGACGACGATATAGCGCGCGAACGGATCGGGCTGGACCTGCAATTCGGGTTCGACCGGCAGCGCCTTGGTCTGTTCCAGATATTGCGCGAGCTGCGCCAGATCGACCGGCGAGCCGTTCCAGGTGATCGTCCCCGCAGGGTCGATCATCACCTTGTTTTTTTCCGGATCGACATTGCTCTGGCTGTCGGTCGGTACCGGCAGGTCGATCTTTACCGCGTGGGTCTGGACCGGGATGGTGATGATGAACATGATGAGGAGCACGAGCATGACGTCGATCAACGGCGTCGTGTTCATGTCCATCATCGGTTCGTTGTCGTCCCGTTCTCCGACTGACATCGACATAGGATTATTCCTTCATTCGTAAAATCGCCGACGCCCGTTACAGGCGGCCGATCGTGCCCGAGCCAGCAGCCGGTTCGGAAATGAACCCGATCTTCTGGAACCCGGCATATTGCATCGTATAGATCACGCCGCCGATGCACTGATACGGGGTGTTCACGTCACCGCGGATATGCACTTCGGGGAAGTTTTCCTCGGTGATATTCTCGACGCCGCCGATATCCTCGATCAGCTGTTCCAGCTTTTTCTGCCCGCGGTCGAGCAGCTCTTTCGAATCGACCGGGGTCTGGCCCCAATAGACTTCGCAAGCGGTGCTTTCCGGATTGGGCAGGCCGTCGCCGTCGGTGTCCGCCGAACGGATCGACAGCAGCACGTTTTCGGGTTTCGTCGTCGTCACCTCGAACGCCACGTCGGGAAGCTCGAGGTTCACCGTCTCCAGCACCACGGGAACCGTGATGAGGAAGATGATGAGCAGCACGAGCATGATATCCACGAGCGGCGTCGTGTTGATCTCGGACATCGGGGCATCTTCGCCCCCCTTGTCGCCTACACTCATCGACATAGGATCAGTATCCTGTCACTAAAATTCATGTCACGGACGACGGGCCTGCCAGCCACCGGCTGCTTCGCCCCGTCCAAGCGGAACCCCGCCCCGGTCGCCATGCGGCGAAGGGCGGGGATCCCCATCGGCCTCAGGCCTTTTTCGGCGCGGCGGCCGGAGCGGCAGCCTTCGGAGCCGGACCGGTCGGAACCGGCTTCACCTGACCGTTCGACATGATCGAGCCGAGCACGTCGTTCGAGAAGGTCGACAGACGGCGGGCAATCGCCTTGTTGCGGCTCTGCAGCCAGTTGAACGCGAGCACCGCGGGAACCGCCACGATCAGACCGATCGCGGTCATGATCAGCGCTTCACCGACCGGACCGGCGACGGTGTCGATCGAGGCCTGGCCCGACGCACCGATCTTCACCAGTGCGCGCAGAATACCGATAACGGTACCGAACAGACCGACGAACGGCGCGGTCGAACCGACGGTCGCAAGGAAGGCGAGGCCGCTGTTCAGTTTCGAGTTGATGTGGTTCTGCGAGCGTTCGAGCGTGCCGTGCATCCAGTCATGCGCTTCGACGGGGTCGGTCAGCTTGTTATGCTCTTCGTTGGCGCGCAGACCGTCTTCGACGACCTGGCGATAGGCGCTGTTCTTTTCGAGCTTCGCGGCGCCTTCGGCCAGCGTCGGCGCGCGCCAGAAATTGGCGTCGACCGCCTTGCCCTGGTTCATCACCTTATTCTGTTCGAACAGCTTGGTGAACAGGATGTAGAGCGTGCCGACGAACATGATCAGCAGCACGAGGAAGGTCAGCTGGCCGACGATGCCGCCGTCGCAGAGCGCGGGGATCATGCCGTAGGGGCTGGCGCCTTCTTCCTTCACGCACATCGCCGCGGGCATCAGGGTGAGGCCGACGTCGTGGGCCGGTGCCGCAGCAGCGGCGTTTGCGATCAGATTAAACATATTGGATATTCCCTCTCAAGAAATTCGCTGAAATTCGAATGATGACATGGTCACGCGCCGGATTAGCGCGGGATCTGCCACCGGATACGGTTGCTGTACGTGCCGCCCGTGGGGTTGCCCGCGCGGTCCTTGCCCGGGTTGAACCGGCCACGGCGCGTGATGAGCTTGCACGTTTCGGCATCGAGGTCGGGGTGGCCGCTCGACGAGGTCACATCGCACGACGTGATCCGGCCGTCGGCGCCATAGGTGACGCGGAAGCCCGTCGTCCCTTCACGCTCTTCGCGCATCGCGCGCGCCGGATAGTCGTCGTTGGTGGCCCAGCGACCGGGGTTGCCGCGCGGCGTGCCGGCGGCGCTGAGGTCGGGGGCCGGCGGCGGCGCCGGGGGCGCCGAAGGCGGAATATAGACCGGCGGCGGCGGGGCCGGCGGCGGGGTCCGCACCGATTCGATCTGCGGCGCAGAGACCGGCGGCGGGAACGGCGACGGCGGCGTCACGACCGGCGGCGGCGGCGGCAGGACATTGTCCGGCGGCGGCGGCGGCGGCGGCTCTTCCGGCGGCGGCGGTTCTTCGACGTCGACGACGTCCAGTTTTTCTGCGATCTTCTTGACGATGCTGATATTCAGGCCGTTGACGAGGCCATAGCCCATCACCGCCGTCAAAAAGCCCACCAAGACGATCGAGACTACCCTGCTTTTAGGGTCGACATTATCACCATAAGCCATTCAGGGACGACGCTCCTTGCTAGATCATCCTGACACCAATTCCCACCCGACGGGTCCAGTTGCCAAATGCCCGGATGATTTCCGATGCGTTCCACAGACCCGGCGGAGCTCCGTTCGGCTTGTTATGTTTTCGCCGGACGTTTCGCCGCCCGTCCTATCGCGGTGGCGGCAAGTTCGCAAACCCTTTATCAGCGGTTAATGTGGCATGTCCCATGATGGAAATTCCGCGTCGCAAACGGCGCCAAAGATGATGGAAAGTGGATCGACCATGCGTGTCCTTTGTTCGGCGCTGACCGCCGGGATCATGACGCTAACCCTTGGATTCCCGACGGTTTCGGCGATGCAGGCACCGGCGGCGGAACGCGCCGCCAGCCCCTATAGCTATGCCGACATCGCCGATCTGGCGACCGCCGCACCGATCGCGCTGCACGCGCGCATCCACAGCGCGGTCGCGCTGAAACCCGCGCAGGCGGTGGGCGTCGCGGCGGGCCACAGCCGATTCTATGTCGAGGCCGATGTCGTCAGCCTGATTCGCGGCGCGGGACCGCTGGCGGCGCGGGTCAACTACCTCGTCGACCTGCCGCTCGACGCCCGCGGGCGCCCGGTGAAGCTGAAGAAGAAACAGCCCGTCCTGCTCTTTGCCCGCCCCGTCGCGGGGACGAGTGCGGGCAGCAACAGCACGAGCAGCATCCGGCTGGTCGCGCCCGACGCGCAATTGCCGTGGGATCCCGCCAGCGAGGCGCAATTGCGCGCCATCCTGACCGAGCTGGTCAAGCCGGGTGCCCCGCCGGCGATCACCGGGATCGCCAACGGTTTTCACGTGCCCGGCACGCTGCCCGGCGAGGGCGAGACGCAGTTGTTCCTGAACACCAGCACGGGCGAACCGGTGTCGCTGACCATCCTGACCGCCGCCGACGGATCGCGGCGCTGGGCGGCGGCGTTCGGCGAGATCGTCGATGCTTCGGCCGCGGTCCCGGCGCGGGGCACCCTGGCGTGGTACCGGCTGGCCTGCGGGCTGCCCCGCCAGCTGCCGCTGAACCGCCTGGCGGGCACCGCGCCCGAGGATCGCCGCAAGGCCGCGTCCGATTATGGCGTGGTGCTGGGCGCGCTCGGCGAATGCGCGCGCACGCGCAAGCCGCCGGCGGGGTAAAGATTTGCTTCGCAGTGCTCCAGCGGCGCGGGGCTTGTTTCGCTGACAAAAGCCGATAGGGGCCGGAGCGGAGGGCGGGCGATGGCGCGCGCCGCTGTACGGAGTCCCGCATGTCGCCCCACCCTGCCCCGACCGCTCCCCGTCCGCCGCTGCGCGTCGCGCTCGCCGGGATCGGCGTCGTCGGCGGCGGGGTCGTCCGGCTGCTCGAGGCGAACCGCGAGCTGATCGCGCGCCGTGCGGGCCGGGCAATCGAGATCGTCGCGGTGTCGGCGCGCGACCGGCATAAGGACCGCGGCATCGACCTGGCGCGCTATCGCTGGGAAGACGATATGGACGCGCTCGTCACGGCGGACGATGTCGATGTCGTCGTCGAGATGATCGGCGGCGCCGACGGGTCGGCGCTGACGCTGGCGCGTCATACGCTGGGCGCGGGCAAGGCGCTGGTCACCGCCAACAAGGCGATGATCGCGCATCACGGATTGGATCTGGCGCGGCTGGCCGAAGAACGCGACACCCCGCTGAAATATGAAGCGGCGGTCGCGGGAGGCATCCCGGTGATCAAGGCGATCCGCGAAGGCGCGTCGGCGAACGAAATCGCGCGGGTTTACGGTATCCTCAACGGCACTTGCAATTATATCCTGACGCAGATGGAGCGGAACGGCGCGAGCTTTGCCGACGCACTCGCCGCGGCGCAGGCCGAGGGTTATGCCGAGGCCGACCCGACGTTCGACGTCGACGGTATCGACGCGGCGCACAAGCTGTCGATCCTGGCCGCGCTGTGTTTCGGGACGCGGCTCGACATCGGCGCGGTGACCGCGACCGGCATCCGCGGCCTGATCGCCGCCGACATCCGCGAGGCCGAGGCGCTGGGCCACCGCGTCCGCCTGATCGGCATGGCCGAGCGCGACGGCGCCGACGAGGGGGCCGGACTCTACCAGCATGTCCAGCCATGCCTCGTCCCCGCCGACCATCCGCTCGCTTATGTTCCGGGCGCATTGAACGCGGTCGTCGCCGAGGGCAATTTCGTCGGGCGCCTGTTCTTCGAGGGCGCGGGGGCGGGCGCGGGGCCGACGGCGTCGGCGATCGTCGCCGACATCATCGACATCGCGCGCGACGAATATGGCCCCGCCTTTGCGATGCCGGTCGATGCGCTCGACGCCGCGCCCGCCGCCGATGCCGGCGCGCGGGTCGGCAAACATTATGTCCGCCTGATCGTCGAGGACCGCATCGGCGTGCTCGCCGAGATCGCGACGGCGATGCGCGATGCCGGCGTGTCGATCGAAAGCTTTATCCAGCGCGGCACCGATGAAGAGGATGGCGTCGTGATCGTGCTCGTCACCCACGCAGGCCCGGCGCGCGCGATCCACGCGGCGCTGGCGACGCTGGCGCGGTCGGACCACGTCGTCGGCACACCGATGCTGATGCCGATACTGGCGCTTTAAGCCAGCTTGAAATTGCCGGGTGCTTCGTTACCCCGATGACGGGGAAACAGGGGGCAGGCATGGACATCGACATCCGGCGCGGACTGAGCGAAGCGTGGGCGCTGGCGGGCGACCATTGGCGAACGCTGCTCGCGTACACGGTGCTGGGCGTCGCGGTGCCTTCCCTGCTGCTGGCGAGCGAACCGATTTTCAGCCTGCGCAACATCATGGCAATCGCCGCCGACCCGTGGACCTATCGCGTCAGCGGATCGATCGCCGGTCCGTTGTACCTTCTGGCCATTGTCGCCGCTATCGTGGGCGGCACGATGCTCGCCGCCTGGAACGCGATATTATCGCCGATGCGCGAGGGATATCTGTCCGAAATCATGTACGGGATGGTCGCCGGGGTCGCGTTCCTGCTGGCTAGCATGTCGATCAATCTGGTCGTCGGTTTCGGCCTGGCGACGATCATCTGGTTCACCATCGGCATGGAGCAATGGCTCGCGATGCCGCTGGCCGTGCAGGTCATCGCGCGGATCATCGGCTGGACGCTGACGAGTTGGCTGGGGGCCCGCCTTTGGCTGGCCGGACCGATCATGGGTGAACGCGGAAAGCTCGATCCGCTGTCGGCCTTTGCGGAATCATGGCGAGCGACCCGCGCTGCGCAGGTGCGGCTCTTCGGACTCTATTTCGCTTTCAACATGACGGCAGGCGCGCTGGTCGGCCTGCTGGTCGTACTGCACGGCTATCTGATCATGAACGGTGCACCCGGCAGCACCGGTGAAACGCTGATGGGCGGGGCGTGGCTGGTCTTCTGGAGTGCGTGGTTCGTGGCGATTATCCTGCTGCCAGCCGGATTATATCGTGCGGCGCAGCCCGCAGCGGCAGCGGCCGAAGTGTTCGCTTAGGGTTCCGGCTCGGCCGGGGCCGGCGTCCCCGTTTCGGGATCGGTCGCGCGCTTCGCCATTTCGTAGAGCGCATTATATTCGGGACCGGGCGGATAGCGGCCGCCGATCGACATCCAGTTGTACGGCAGCTTGTCGAGGCTCATCGCCTTGGCCTCGGCGCGCGGTAGCTTGGGCGGCGCCTCGCGGCCCTCGTTGGCGATCGCGCGCAGTTCGGGGGTCAGGCGGTGGCGCTGGGTATCGGTGCCGCACACGGTGATCGATCCGTCGTCGGCGGGTTTGCAGCGGCGGATCGGATCGACGAGTTCCTTGGCATTGGCGGCGGCGGTTTCGGCGTCGCGCGGCGGCGGCGGCGCGGGCGGACCCTGCACCTGTGCCGCCGCCGTCACCGGCACGACGCAAAGGAGCGCCAGAGCGGCTCCGAATCGGGCGAAGCATCCTCGACAAGCAGAGCGACCGGCCATATGGCGCGCACCATGCCCGAGCCGGGCGGCAAGGCAAGACGTAAAGACGGAGATCAGCGGACATGACGACCAGCGGCAGCAACCTCGACCGGGTGCTCGTACTCGAAATGGTGCGCGTCACCGAAGCCGCGGCGATCGCGGCGGCCAGGCTGATCGGGCGCGGCGACGAGAAAGCTGCCGACGCCGCCGCGGTCGAAGCGATGCGCACCGCGTTCAACACGCTGTACATGGACGGCACGATCGTCATCGGCGAAGGCGAGCGCGACGAGGCGCCGATGCTGTACATCGGCGAAAAGGTCGGCAACGCGCCGGGCAAAGGCCCGAAGATCGATATCGCGGTCGACCCGCTGGAAGGCACGACGATCACCGCCAAGGCCGGCCCCAACGCGCTCGCGGTGCTCGCGATCGCCGAAGAAGGCTGCCTGCTCAACGCCCCCGATGTTTACATGGACAAGCTCGCGGTCGGCCCGGGCTATTCGCCGAACATCGTCAATTTCGACAACAGCATCCGCCAGAATGTCGAAGCGGTCGCCAAGGAAAAGGGGTGCAGCCCCGCAGAGGTGATGGTGTGCGTGCTCGACCGCCCGCGCCACGAGGCGATGATCGCCGAGCTGCGTGCGCTGGGCTGCGGCGTCGCGCTGATCCCCGACGGCGACGTCGCGGGGGTGATCGCGACGACCAACCCCGAAACCAATATCGACATCTATATGGGCAGCGGCGGCGCGCCCGAGGGCGTGCTGGCGGCTGCGGCGCTGCGCTGTGTCGGCGGTCAGTTCAAGGGCCGGCTGCTGTTCCGCAACGACGACGAGCGCAAGCGCGCCGCCAAATGGGGGGTCGAGGATCTCGACCGCGTCTATGACCTCGAAGACCTGGCGAAGGGCGACGTGATCTTTGCCGCGACGGGCGTCACCGACGGTTCGCTACTGCGCGGGGTCAAGCACCGCCGCGACGGGGTGATGACGACCGAGACAGTGGTGATGCGCGCGTCGTCGGGGACGGTGCGTTGGGTGAAGGGCGAGCACCGGGTCAGTTAGGGTCAGAACCCTCGGTCAGGCGGCCGCCGTTGGCGCCTCGTATCGCCAGACATCCAGCGCGATAACCCCATTGGGGGTGGGGAGATGGCTGGTCATGATGCCTTCGCGCCGCCAGCCGCTCTTTTCATAGAAACGCGCCGCGCGGTCGTTGCCGATCGCGCAGGCGAGCCATGCCCGGCTGTGTCCCTGGGCGCCGATCCGCCGCAACGCATCGGCGATCAACCGCGTGGCAACCCCCGTTCCGCGCGCCGCGGCGTCCACATATAGCTGGTAAAGTTCGTCATCCTTGATGAGCGCAAAGCCCAACGGACGGCCCTGCGGTCCGGTGGTACGGACGTCGGCGAGCGCCGCCGCCAAACGTTCGTGAAAGCTGGCGAGTGTTCGCGCCTGTTTCAGTTCGAGGGGCAAAATATCGGCGTGGGCATCCTGCCAGCCGTCAAACCACAGTTGCGCGAGGGGCGCGATATCGGAAGGCTCCGCATCGCGCACCGGCCAGAGCAGCGTGTCGCTCATTTGCCCGATCCGGCGAGCAGCGGGTTCGGATGGTCGGCATGCGGGCCGCCGCTGCCATAGGGGCGGGTGATGACTTCCAGCAGATGGCCGTCGGGGTCGTCGAAATAGACGCCCTGGCCGTCATCCCAGCGGTTTGTCTGTCCGGGCGATTGGTGGAATGGGTCGGCCCAATAGGGCAGATTGCGGGCCGCGATACGGCTCATGATATCGGCAAACTCGGCTTCGCTGACCAGAAAGGCAAAGTGGCGCGACGAGATTTTTTCGCTGGTCTCGATCATGTCCAGCGACGTTTCGCCGACTTGCAGGACGGTGAAGTGGCCAAGTCGCCTTGGCGGCGGCAGGTTCAGAATGTCGGCGTAGAATGTCGCGCTGGCCATCGCATCGCTGGTATGGACAATGGTGTGGTTCAATGTGACGGGCATTCGATCGTTCCCTTGCGATTGCCATCGAAATCAACGCAATAATCGAACGCCAAGGCGACGAAAAGATGTATCAGCGTCGCGTAACTTAAAGTCCCGTTGTTACGCCGCGCCAGCGCATCAGAAGATGCCCGCAGCCAGCCCCTCCGCCAGCGCCGCGCCCAGATCGCGGGCTTCGGCGAGACGGTCCTTCGCGATCGTCTTGGGCGCGAGGATCGCTTCCGGCGTCTGCGCCGCGGTGTTCACGATTACCCCCTCGGCGACGCGCTTCAGGCGCCAGCCGGTCGCGATGCGGTCGAGTTGGCGCTGGGCGTTTTCGCCGTCGGACCCGGCGCAGATGATCGTCGCATAGGGGCGGCCTTCGAGCTGGCCGAGGCAGGGATAATAGCAGCGGTCGAACATCTCCTTCATCGCGCCCGACAGCGCGGCGAGGTTTTCGGGGCCGATGAAGAGATAGCCGCCCACGGCGATGAGACGATCGGGCGTGACGTCCTCGGCGCGGACCAGCTGCCCCGCCGCCCCCGCGCCTTCGGCGGCGGCGCGCGCCAGCGCTTGGCTGCCCCCGGTGCGGCTGTGCCAGGCGATCAGAAGCGGCGGTGTGTCGGTCATGCAGCGATGCTTGCCAAGCGCCGACGTGCGGCGCAAGCTGGCGTCAAAATATGGGGGAGAGACGATATGCACCGATGGACCGCCTTGCTGCTCGCCAGCGCCCTGCCCTTTGCCGCGATCGCGCAGGATGCCGCAAGCGACGCGACGCGCGCCGCGCAGGCCGAACTTGCCAAACGCCTGCCGCTGGACGACCCGCGCGATATGGCGAATGCGACGCGCGGCAAGTTGGCCGAGATCCCGGGCGGGGTCATCCTCGACAAGAATGGCAAGACGGTGTGGGACCGGCGGCCCTATGCCTTCCTCGACGCGAAGGAGGCACCCGACACGGTGAACCCGTCGCTGTGGCGGCAGGCGCGGCTGAACGCGGTGCACGGCTTGTTCGAAGTGGTGCCGGACAAGATCTGGCAGGTGCGCGGTTATGATATTTCGGTGATGACGATCATCCGCGGCAAGAGCGGGTGGATTATCGTCGACCCGCTGCTGACCGAGGAAGCCGCCGCGGTGAGTTGGAAATTGTTCGCCGATACGGTCGAGGTCAAATCGGGCCAGCGACCGATCAAGGCGGTGATTTTTTCGCACAGCCACAGCGACCATTTCGGCGGCGTCGGCGGCATCGTGACGCCCGAACAGGTCAAGCGCGACAAGATCCGCATCATCGCACCGCACGGCTTTTCCGAAGAAGCGACCGCCGAAAATGTGCTTGCGGGGACCGCGATGGGGCGGCGCGCGCTGTATATGTTCGGCGCGATCCTGCCGCCGGGACCCGCGGGACAGGTCGATACCGGGCTGGGGCCGAAACTGTCGTCGGGAACGATCGGCTATATGGAGCCGACCGAGACGGTGAGCACGGCGGGCGGCACGCTGAACATCGACGGGCTGGCGTTCGATTTCCTCGACGCCGGGGGGACCGAGGCGCCGTCGGAGTTCGTCTTTTACATCCCCGCCTACAAGGCGCTGCACACGACCGAGGTCGTCACCCGCACGCTGCACAATGTGCTGACGCTGCGCGGGGCGCAGGTGCGCGATGCGCTGCACTGGTCGAAGGTGATCGACGCAACCTTGCTGAAATGGGGCGGCAAGGCCGAGGTCGCACTGGCGTCGCACCATTGGCCGACATGGGGTGCGGGCGAGGTATCGGCGCTGCTGACCAGCCAGCGCGACATCTATCGTTATGTCCACGACCGCACGCTGTTCCTCGCCAACCGCGGGGCGACGCTGCACGAACTCGCCGATGCGACCCCCGAGGCGCCGGGGCAGGCGCGCGATTTCAGCGCGCGCGGCTATTATGGCACGGTCAATCACGACATGAAGGCGGTGTATCAGCGCTATTTCGGCTGGTGGGACGGCAATCCGGCGAATTTCAATCCATTGGCGCCCGAACAGTCGGCGCCCAAATATGTCGCGCTGGCGGGCGGCGCCGACAAATTGCTGGCCGCGGGCCGCGCGGCGATCGCGGCGGGCGACTATCGCTGGGCGGCGGAAATGCTGAACAAGCTGGTCTTTGCCCAGCCCGACAATGCGGCGGCGCGTGCGGCGCTGGCGTCGGCGTATGACCAGATGGGGTATCAGGCCGAATCGGGGGCGTGGCGGAACTATTTTCTTGCTGCCGCGGCGACACTGCGCGGCACCGCGATCGAAAATGTCACCGGCAACGGGCAAAGCCGCAGCTTCGTCAGCGCGATCCCGACCAGCGTTTTCTTCGACACGCTGGCGACGCGGTTCGATGCCGCCAAGGGCACGGCGCTGAAAGGGACGTTCCAGTTCATACTGCCCGACAGCAAAGAGACGGTGGCGATCGTCGTCGGCGGCGGAGTCGAGGTGCCGCGTTACGGCGTCACCGATCCCGCGCCGACCGCGACGGTAACGCTCGACCGCAAGACGCTCGACGATGTGATGCTGGGGGAGGCGCAGTTTCCGGCGCTGATGCAGTCGGGGGCGATCCGGATCGACGGCGATCGCATGGCGTTCCTCAGCTGGTTCGCGCTGCATCCGCCCGCCGACCCACGCTTTAATGTGGTTGTGCCATAGGCCGCTAACACGGTAACGAGGGAGGATGACCGACACCCAAGCCGTCCACCCGACCGATCCGTTCGATCCCGAAGCGCTGAACGCCGCAGACGGACTCGACCCGGTCGATCCTGCCTATGCCCAGGTGCTGCGCGTCGCGACGGCGCTCAATCTGATCCCGCTCGCGATCGGGGCAAGCGTGTTCGACTGGCTGCTGATTCGGCATATCGAGGGGCCATATGGGCTGATCACTGCGCTGGCGTGGCTGGTCGCGATCACGGTCATTATCGCCTTTCCATCGCGGCGCGTGTCGCGCTGGGGGTACAAGATCGGCGCGGGGCAGCTGCGCGTCGCGCGCGGCTGGCTGTTTCGCACCGACACGATCGTACCGTTCGTGCGCGTCCAGCATATCGACGTCGGCCAGGGGCCGGTCGAGCGCTGGTTCGGCCTGTCGCACCTGATCGTCCACACATCGGGAACGCACAACAGCACCGTCACCCTGCCCGGGCTGCCCGCCGACCTAGCCGCGGCGATGCGCGAGACGATCCGCCGCCATATCCAGACCGACTTCGCATGACCGACGCCGCCGCGGCGCCCGCCGCCCCGACCATCGACGACGACGCGAACTGGCAACGGCTGCACCCCGCGACGCTGGCGCTGGCGATCGTCAAGCTGGGGCCGCGCTCGCTGCAATTCCTGCCCGCGGTTGCGGTGCTCGGTTTCACCCAGAACTGGGCCTATATCCTCCCGGCGATCCTTGCATTCCTGCTGATCTCGCTGGTCGCGGCGTGGCTGCACTGGTTGCGCTTCCGGTTTCTGGTCGGCGACGACGAGATTGTGATCGAAAGCGGCGTGTTGTCGCGCCAGCACCGCACCATCCCGTTCGACCGCATCCAGGACGTAAGCATCGAACAGGGGCTGGTGTCGCGCGCGCTGGGGATCGCCAAGGTCGGGTTCGAAACCGGCGCGGGCGGCAAGGAGAATGACGGCGACCTCGACGCGATCGGGCTCGACGCGGCGCAGGCGCTGCGCGCAACGATCCGCGCCCACCGCAGCGGGGAAGTGGCGGCGCCCGTGGCCGCGGATACGCCCGACGCCGCCGCGGCGAGCGCCGACCGGTTGCTGTTCGCGATGACCCCGCGCCAGTTGCTGGTCGCGGGGCTGTTCAACTTCTCGCTCGCCGCGCTGGCGGTGGTCGGCGCGGCGATGCAGTTTTTCGACGATCTGCTGCCCTTCGACTTCAACGTCTTCAACCCGCGCGACTGGATCGACCTCGCCGGGCAATATGGGCTCGACCAATGGGTCATCGCGCACCGCTGGATCGCGGGCGTCGGCGCGGGCATCTCGCTGCTCTTCATCGGTTTTGCGAGCGGGATTGCGACGATGTTTTTCGCGAACTGGGGTTTCCGCCTGACCCGCGAGCCGCGGACGCTGCGCCGCACCCGCGGGCTGACGACGCGCACCGACGTTGCGGTGCCGGTCAAGCGCGTGCAGGCGGCGATCCTGCTGACCGGCTGGTTCCGCCGCCTGTTCGGCTGGCACGAGCTGCGCCTGCAAAGCCTGGCGAGCGACGGCGAGAAGGAGCGCGACCATCAGGTCGTGCCGTTCGCGCGGCTGGATGCGATCGATCCGGTGCTGGCCGAGGTGGCGATTGCGCGGCCCGGCGACGGCGTTCGCTGGCAGCAGAGCCACAATGTCATCGCGCTCGGCGGGCTGGTCGGCGGGCTGGCCGCGACCATCGGCGGATCGATCGCGGTCGCGCTGGGACAGCCGTTCGGCTGGTTGGGGCCGCTGGTCGGCGCGGGGATCGGCGCCGCATCGCTGTTCGGTGCGCGCTTTCATCGCTGGACCGACATGGGCGACCAGATCGCGATCCGCCGCGGCTGGTGGAAACCGCGGCTGACGCTGCTGCCGCACGCGTCGGTGCAGAGCGTCGATCTGAAGACCGACTTCATCATGCGGCCGCTGGGCCTGGCGACGCTGGTGTTCGGGGTGCCCGGTGGCAGCGCGCTGGCGACGCACGAGGTTCCCGCGATCCCGCTGGCGACCGCGCAGGAACTGCGCCACCGGATCCTCGCCGCGGGGCTGCGCCGATGAGCGACGCCGCGCTCGGCATCACCCGCTCGATCCTCGGCCAGCCGTGGCGCTGGCGGCGTGCGAGCGCCGACATGGCGGCGGAAAACCTTGCCCCCGACGATCTGGTGACACAATTGCTCCTCGCCCGCGGCGTGGCACGCGACGATCTCGATCGCCAGCGCAGCCCGACCTTGCGCGGTTTCATGCCCGACCCGTCGCTGTTCCGCGACATGGACGCCGCCGCAGCGCGGCTCGCCGATGCGGTCGAAGCCGGCGAGGCGGTGACGATCTTTGGCGATTATGATGTCGACGGAGCGACGTCGGCGGCGCTGCTCGTGCGCTTGCTGCGCGGGCTCGGGCTGCCCGCGGGCGCTTATATCCCCGACCGACTGATGGAGGGCTATGGCCCCTCGGGCGCGGCGCTGGTCAAGATCGGCGAAGCGGGGTCGAAGCTGATCGTCACCGTCGATTGCGGCGCGCAGGCGTTCGACGCGATCGCCGAGGCCAATGCGGCGGGGGTCGAGGTGATCGTTGTCGACCATCACCAGTGCGCGACGACGCTGCCCGCGGCGCTGGCGCTGGTGAACCCCAACCGGCTCGACGAAGCGGCTGACGCGGCGATCCACGGCAACCTGGCGGCGGTCGGGGTCGCCTTCCTGCTCGGCGCGGCGCTGCTCCGCACCCTGCGCGCGCGCGGCTTCTTCGCTACCCGCGACGAACCGGCGCTGATTGACCTGCTCGACCTGGTCGCGCTCGGCACCGTCGCCGACGTCGCGCGGCTGACCGGGTTCAACCGCGCTCTGGTGACGCAGGGGCTGAAGGTGATGGCGCGGCGCGGCAACACCGGGCTCGCGGCGCTGATGGACGCGGCGCGGCTGACCAAGCCGCCGAGCGCCAGCGACATGGGCTTTGCGCTCGGCCCCCGGATCAACGCGGGCGGGCGCGTCGGCAAGTCGGACCTGGGCGTCCGGCTGCTGACGACGTCGGACCCGCAGGAGGCCGCCGAGATATCGCAGGAACTGAATCGGCTGAACGAGGAACGCCGCGCGATCGAGGCCGGGGTGCTCGAAGAGGCGCTGGTGGCGAGCGCCGCGTGCGGCAACGCGCCGGTGGCGATCGTCGCGGGGCAGGGCTGGCACCCCGGGGTGATCGGCATCGTCGCCGGGCGGCTGAAGGAGCGGCTGCACCGCCCCGCGATCGTCATCGCACTCGACGAGGACGGCATCGGCAAGGGATCGGGACGCTCGATCGGCGGCGTCGACCTCGGCGCCGCGATTCTCGCCGCCAAAGAGAGCGGGCTGCTCGTTGCGGGCGGCGGGCATGCGATGGCGGCGGGGCTGACCGTCGCCGCCGACAGGGTCGATGCGCTCGGCGCCTTCCTCAACGACCGCCTCGCCGCCGACGTCGAACGCGCGAGCGGCGACAAGGCGCTGTTGATCGACGCGGTGCTCGCGCCGCGCGGGATTTCGCCGCTCTGGTGCGAGGCGATCGAAAGCGCCGGGCCTTATGGCGCCGGCTGGCCCGCACCGCGTGTCGCGACCGGGCCGGTGCGAATCGTCGAGGCGAGCATAGTGGGGACCGACCATGTCCGGCTGATCGTGTCGGGCGACGACGGCGCGCGGTTCAAGGCGGTCGCGTTCCGCAGCGCCGAAACCGAGCTGGGCCAGACGCTGCTCCACGCCCGCGGGGCACGGAAATTATGGCTCGCCGGGCGCGCCAAACGCGACGATTGGGGCAGCCGCCCCGCCGCCGAGCTGCACCTCGAGGACGCCGCCTGGGCCGAATGACCGCAGGGTGCGCAATATTTTTGCGCGCGCGGTGCGCCAGCGCGCTTGACCCCATGGATATGCGAGTCTAAGCCGCTTCACCGAACGACGGCCCCTTCGTCTAGCGGTCTAGGACGTCGCCCTTTCACGGCGAAAACACGGGTTCGAGTCCCGTAGGGGTCACCACGGTCCAGCGCGCGGTCGGCGAGCTTATTCTCTGAAAATTTCCGACCCAGCGGCCCCTTCGTCTAGCGGTCAGGACGCGGCCCTCTCACGGGTGAAACACGGGTTCGATTCCCGTAGGGGTCACCAACCACATCCTGATTTCCACACTGCAGGCCGGTGGCAGAATGCCGCCGCCAGGTCAGCGCAGCCAACCGGCGCGCGCCGCACCAGTGCGTCCCAGCCCGGTCCGCAATTACGCGACGCCCAAGGCAGAGGCGCCCGGCGACGCTGTGCCGATGAACGAGCCGGAGCGCTATAGTGGGGCGAACCCCTGCCCCTCCATCGCCGGCAAAGCGGCAGCCCGCAGGATAGCAGGCAAATTCGCTTGCTGAAACGACACGGCATCGATGATTTCAGGAAAAAACTGGAGCGGGCGAAGGGATTCGAACCCTCGACCCCAACCTTGGCAAGGTTGTGCTCTACCCCTGAGCTACGCCCGCTCTGGCGGCTGGAAACGGGTGGCTCCCAGCGGGTGAGGCGCGCGATTAGCACCGGCTTTCGGTCTCGGCAAGCCCTCTTCATGCTTTTCCTGTCCGATCGCGGGCGAAGGGTTGGCATATTCGCGGCAATTCCCACATAAGCAGCCATAGCCATTCAAACAGGAGCATGATTTCGTGGCCACGCTGGGTCTGAACGCGCAGGAAAAGGAAGCCGTCGAGGCCTTTCGCCGCGATGTCGTCGAACCGTCGATGACCAATCTGGTCATCCTGGATTTCTGGGCCGAATGGTGCGGCCCGTGCAAACAGCTGACGCCGGTGCTGGAAAAGGTCGCCGCCGATTATGCCGACAAGGGCGTCGTGCTGGCGAAGGTCGATGTCGACGCGAATCGTTTCATCGCCAGCCAGTTCCAGGTGCAGTCGATCCCGACCGTCTATGCGATTTTCCAGGGCCAACCGGTCGCCAACCTGACCAACGCGCGGACCGAAAGCCAGCTCAAGGCGATGCTCGACCAGCTGCTCGCGCAGTTGCCGATCGAAAGCGAAGCGAGCGCCCGTGCGGTCGAGATCGCGCCGCTGTTGGAGATGGGTGAAAGCGTGCTGGCCGAAGGCGACGGCCCCCGCGCCGCAAGCATTTTCGGCCAGATCGTCGAGATCGCACCCGACAATGCCGCGGCGCACGGCGGGCTGGCGCGCGCGATGTTGCTGGCGGGCGACCCCGACGGCGCACAGGCGGTGCTCGACGCGATTCCCGCGGAAATGGCCGGCGACCCCACGATCGCACAGGCGAAAAGCGCGCTGGCGCTGGCCGCCGACGCCCCCGATTCGGGTGAACTGGCGGCGCTGGAAGCCGCGGTCGCCGCCGACCCCGACAACCATCAGGCGCGTTACGACCTGGCGAGCGCGCAGATCGGCGCCGGACAGCGCGATGCCGCCGCCGACAATCTGCTCCACATCGTCGCCGCCGACCGCGAATGGCAGGAGGATGCTGCGCGCACGAAATTGCTGGCGCTGTTCGAGGCGGTCGGACTGGAAGATCCGTGGGTCGCGGCGCAGCGGCGGCGTCTGTCGCTGATTCTGTTCGGCTGATGGACGACACCGCGCCCCTGACCATCCAGCGGATCGCGATTTTTCCGCTGCCCGGCGCGGTGCTGTTTCCCGGGCTGCACCTGCCGCTGCATATTTTCGAGCCGCGTTATTCGGCGATGGTGCAGGAGGTGCTGGCGCGCGACCGCCAGATCGGGATGATCCAGCCGCGTATGCTGCCCGGCGAGGAAAGCCGCGAGCCACCCGCGCTGTACGACGTCGGCTGCGTCGGGCGGATCGTCGATGTCGAGGCGCTCGACGAAGGGCGTTTCAATCTGGTGCTCGAAGGCGTGGCGCGGTTTCGTGTCCGCCGCGAGCTCGACGTCACGACGCCGTTTCGTCAGGTCGAGGCCGAGATCGAGGCCGAGATCGAGGATGATGCGGTGCTGTCGAGCGTCGAGCGCGCCAGCCTGGAACGCGAGGCGAAACGTTTTGCCGCGCGGCAGGGTTATGTCGTCGATTGGGATTCGGTCGGGCAACTCGACGATGCGACGCTGGTCAACGGCATCGCGCAGGTGGCGCCGTTCGACGCCGCCGCCAAACAGGCGCTGCTGGAAGCGACCCCGATCGACGCGCGCGCCGAGCTGGTCGTCCAGCTGATGCAATTTTTCGGCCGGTACGACAGCGACGACGGCCGCGCGACGCTGCAATAGGCGGTCGGTCAGTGCAGTTTTCGTGGCGCCGCATGACGCGCGATGTCGGCGAGCGCGCGGCGCACGATATGGCGGTCGCTTTCGCATAGCCGCTCGCTCGCTTCGCGCACGGTCAACTGGTGGCGCACCAGCGCCTGTTCGGCGGCAACGCGCGCCTCGATCCGTTCATCCGTGTTTCGCGCCGACCGCGACAATGTGACGCGGCGCCGCGTCGCCCAATCGGCAACCAGCCGATCGGCGGCGAGCATCGCCAGCCCGTCGGCGGCACGCTGCTCGGTCGCGGTTTCGGCGGCGGGATCGATCAGCCAGTCGCCGGCGCCGTCGGCCTGCAGCGCATCGAGCGACAAGGTCGCGGTGACATGCCGCCGCCCCGCCGAACGCGAGTCACCGTGGAGGCGCAGGCGCAGCGCCTGCAGCTCGGCGCGCAGCTGCCAGTTCACATAGGTGGTGAAGCGCGCCCGCGCCGGATCATAGCGCTCGGCGGCGCGGTGCAGCGCGATTGCGCAGACCTGTGCCGCATCCTCGGCAATATCGGTGAGGCCATAGCTGCGGGTGAAATAGCGGATGCGCGGTGCCGCCAAGGCCGCGAGGCGCGCGAACGCCCGGTCGGCGCGCATCCGCGCCCGCGCGTCGGGCGCCGCATCGAGCGCGGTTCGCGCCTGGATATAGCCCGTTACCGCTGTTTCGAGTGCATCGCTGTTTGCCGACATGGTCCGTCCCCATCATGCCGCGGCGGGGATGCCGCGGTGACAGGGATAGCGAAACAGGGTGAGCGGCGGGCTGATGCGGGCGTAGGTAGAACTACGTATCGCGGCTCAGATATTCGGTCATCCCGGCACAGGCCGGGATGACGAATGATGCCTGGTTAGACTTCCGCGCCTGCGAGTAACCTCGGCAGATCGCCCGCCTCGCCGCGCGCTTCGTCCATGAAGAAGCGTTTGAGCATCGGCAGCCGCTGTACCGCGCCGAGCCCGGTGCGGCGCACCGCAGCGGCGGTGCGGCCGGGAATGCCGAACAGGCGGGTCAGCCCGTCGGTGGCGAGGCTGACCATCATATTGTCGAGCCCGCGCCAGCGCTGGTAGCGCGCGAGCAGCGCCGCATCGCCGAGGTCGAGGCCAAGCCGGGCGCCCTCCACGAGCACTTCGGTGAGCGCCGCGACGTCGCGGAGGCCAAGATTGAGCCCCTGCCCCGCAATGGGATGAATGCCGTGCGCGGCGTCGCCGACGAGCGCGATCCGCTCGGCGACGATCGACGCGCTGTGATGGAAGCCGAGCGGATAGGTCATCCGCGGCGCGACAAGCTGCATCGCCCCGAGGACGCCGCCGGCGCGCTTTTCGAGTTCGGCGACAAAGCCACGGTCGCCCAGCTTGGCGAGTCCCGGGCCGTCCTTTTCGGCGACGGTCCACACAAAGGCCGAGCGGTGCCGCCCTTCGCCGTCATCGACCAGCGGCAGCAGCGCGAAGGGGCCGGAGGGGTAGAAGATTTCGTGCGCGACATGGCCATGCGGCTTTTCGTGCGCGACCGCGCCGATCAGCGCGTGATGATGGTACGACCAGCTCGCGATGCTGAATCCCGCCGCATCGCGCGTCGGCGAGCGGCGCCCTTCGGCGACGATCAGCAGCGGCGCGGCGAGCTGTGTTCCGTCGGCGAGGGTCAGCGTGACGCCATGGACGCCAATGTCGCGCGTCGTGACGGTGGCGGGCATATGCAGCCGCACGAGCGGCGCATCGGCCAGCGCCGCGGCGAGTGCGAGGCGGAGCTGGCGGTTTTCGACCATCGTACCGAGCGGCGGATCGCCGTCGGCGGTGACGAAATCGAGCTCGCCGCCGCGGCCGCTGTCGGGGGCGCCATCGCCGACCTTGATCGCGCGGATCGGGCAGCCATGACCCGCCAGCCGCTCTGCGATCCCCAGCACCTCGAACATTTGCCAAGTCGCGCTGGCAATCGCCGAGGCGCGGCCGTCGAAGCCCGGCGCGATCGTCGCCACCGGGTCGGCGGGGTCGACGATCTGGACCGACAGGCCGTGATGCGACAGGGCAAGCGCGAGCGCCTGGCCGACAAGGCCGCCGCCGGAGATCAGGACATCGCTGCGCAGCGTTTCACTCATGGCGTGGCATTAGCGGGCGGCGCGGCGGTTGGAAAGACCATGGACGCGCGCCGCCCCGCGCTTGACGGCGAGTCCGGCGCATGTGCATATCGCCGTGGTACATTGATAGGGACCGTAGACAGCATGGCCAGCCGCAAGGGCGCCCCGGCAAAGGCCGATTGGCGCACCGTTTTTCGCCAGAGCATCGCGCGATCACTGGTGATCGGCGCCGCGGCGGCGCTCGGGCTGTTCACGGCGTTCCTCGCGCTTGCGCTGCTCACCTATGACAGCACCGATGCGGCGCTCAACACCGCCGCGCACGGCGCCGCGGCGAACTGGATGGGCGACGCGGGGGCATGGTTTGCCGACCTTGGGCTGTCGATCGGCGGCGTCGGGATCGCGTTGCTGCTGCCGCTGCTCGGCGTGCTCGCCTGGCGGCTGTGGCTGGGTGAACCGCAACCCTATTGGCCGCGCCAGCTCGCCTACAGCTTCGTCGGCATCCTGCTCGTCGGGCTGGGGGTCGAATTATGGGCGCCCGCGACGAGCGCGCCGATGCCCGCGGGATGGGGCGGCTTGATCGCGCTGCTCGTCGGCGGTGCGATCACGCCCTTGTTTGCGGCCGCCGGCGAACCCGCGGCAGCGCTGATCCGTATCGCCGCGATCCTGCTGCTGCTCGTTGTCGGGCTGTGGCTGGCGTGGCGCGCGCTGCGACTGGAAAAGGGCTGGGCATCGCGTTTACGTCTGCCGTCGGCGCCGCGCGGCCGGATCGTCGAACCCGCGCGCGCCGACGAGGATGGCGAGCGCGGCACGGCGCTGGTCGACCGGGTCGTGCGGCCGCGCGCCGTCGCCGAACCGAGCGACCGCGCGCCGCCCGAAATTGCCGATCCGGCCGCGCGCACGGCGCCGTCGAAACCCAAGCCCAAGCCGCAGACCGAGCTGTTCACCAATTACCAGCTGCCATCGATCGACCTGCTCGCGCCGCCGCCGCCGGGACCGACCGGGCAGATCGACAAGGCGGGGCTGGAGCGCAACGCGCGGCTGCTCGAATCTGTGCTCGAGGATTTCCAGGTCAAGGGCGTCGTCACCGCGGTCCGCCCCGGTCCGGTCGTCACCATGTACGAACTGGAACCCGCGCCGGGGACGAAGGCGAGCCGCGTGTCGAACCTGGCCGACGATATCGCGCGCAACATGTCGGCGCTGTCGGCGCGTATCGCGCCGATTCCCGGCCGCACCGTGATCGGCATTGAACTGCCCAACGCACACCGCGAATCGGTGGTGCTGCACGAGATTATCGGCAGCGCGCTGTTCCAGGACCAGACCGGCGCGCTGCCGATCATCCTGGGCAAGAATATCAGCGGCGACGCGGTGATCGCCGACCTCGCGCCGATGCCGCACCTGCTGATCGCGGGGACCACCGGGTCGGGCAAGTCGGTCGGGCTGAACGCGATGATCCTGTCTTTGCTCTATCGACTCGGCCCCGATCAGGTGAAGATGATCATGATCGATCCCAAGATGCTGGAACTCAGCGTCTATGACGACATCCCGCACCTGCTGGCACCGGTGGTCACCGAACCCAAGAAGGCGATCCGGGCGCTGAAATGGGCGGTCGAGCAGATGGAGGACCGGTACCGGATGATGTCTTCGCTGTCGGTGCGCAACCTCGCCTCGTACAACGACAAGGTGCGCGCCGCGCTCGCCAAGGGCAAGTCGCTCGGCCGCCGCGTCCAGACCGGCTACGACCCCGATACCGGCCAGCCGGTCTATGAGGAAGAGACGCTCGACTATGCGCCGCTGCCGCAGATCGTGGTGGTGGTCGACGAGCTCGCCGATCTGATGATGACCGCGGGCAAGGAGGTCGAATTCCTGATCCAGCGGCTCGCACAAAAGGCGCGCGCGGCGGGCATCCACCTGATCCTGGCGACCCAGCGGCCCTCGGTCGACGTCATCACCGGCGTGATCAAGGCGAATTTGCCGACGCGCATCAGCTTTAACGTCACGTCGAAAATCGACAGCCGGACGATTTTGGGCGAGGCGGGCGCCGAACAGCTGCTCGGCAAGGGCGACATGCTCTACGTCCCCGGCGGCAAGCAGATCACGCGCATCCACGGCCCCTTTGTGTCCGACGACGAGGTCCGCGCGGTCGCCGATCACTGGAAGGGGCAGGGCCGCCCCGACTATATCGAGAGCGTCACCGAAGACCCCGAAGATGGCGGCTTCGCAATGGAGGGCGCGCCTGCGGGCGGCGACAGCGCCGAGGACCGCATGTATGCCAAGGCCTGCCAGATCGTCGTCGAAAGCCAGAAGGCATCGACCAGCTGGCTGCAGCGGCAACTCCGGATCGGATACAACAGTGCGGCGCGGCTGATCGAACGGATGGAGGAGGAAGGGCTGGTCAGCCCGCCGAACCATGTCGGCCGCCGCGACGTACTGACCGATCAATATGGCCAGCAGCGGTAGGGAACCATTGTCGCGGCCTGGCCTTTAATGCGTCGCCCCCCTCTCCTCGTCATCCCGGCGAAGACCGGGATCGCGCGCTCGCTTTGCGTCGCCTCGGTGGAACCCAGACCTTCGCCGGGATGACGGAGAGATGAAACGGCAGTTCACGACGCGTTCAAAGCCAGTCTGCGATGAGCCGTTCGACCGAATAGAAATGAGAGTTAGATGATCTTCAGAACGAACCTCGCCCGCCTTGCCGCCTTGACGCTGACCCCCTTAGCAGTCGCAGGGCTGGCAATCGGCGTCCCCGCCACCGCGCAATCGTCGTCGACGCTGGCGTCGGTGCAGTCGCACCTGAAATCGACGAGTTCGATGACCGCCGACTTTGTCCAGACCGACCGCAACGGCCAGCGCTTGTCGGGCAAGCTGACATTGAAGCGCCCCGGCAAGATCCGGTTCCAATATCAGAAGGGTGTGCCGCTGCTGATCGTCGGCGACGGCAGCTCGCTGACGATGATCGATTATGAGGTGCGGCAGGTGCAGCGCTGGCCGGTGAAGAATTCGCCGCTCGGGGCGCTGCTCGACCCCGACCGCGACCTGACCCGATATGCCAAGGTGCTGCCGACCGGCAGCAACGATGTGCTGAGCGTCGAGGTCAAGGACCCCAAGCGCCCCGAATATGGCACGATCACGATGGTGTTCGTGCGCGACGGATCGGCGCCGGCGGGTCTGCGCCTGCGCGGCTGGGTCGCGCTCGATTCGCAGAACAACCGGACGCGCATCGATCTCAGCAACCAGAAATTCAACGTCGCGGTCGCCGATTCGGCGTTCCGCTGGACCGATCCGCGCCCGAACAAGCGCGGTCGCTGAACAAAAAATTCAGGCCGGGGCGTTTTCCTGCAAAATTCGCCGGCCTTTTTCCGCCGAACCGTCGCCCAGCATCGACGAACTGCAAAATCGGCGCTTTGCGGCCAATTTCTGTTCAGCTTGGCGACAGGGAAAGCGGGCTATTCCAAATCTCGAAGACGCCAACACGGCCCCGGATTTGGGTTTCCCCCTGTTGCCCCACCCGGATTGCCCGGTGTCTTCTTTCAAGAGCGTGACGAACGCTGACCTTGAACCCCCGTTCCACCGCCCCTGGGACGGGGGTTTATGATTCCCGGCGCTGGCGCACCCCAAGCATCCTCGTTGCGCCGCGCGCGCCGCGCCGATAGAGCCAGCGCATGACTCGTACCAGCATCGCTTCGTGGAATATCAACAGCGTTCGCGCCCGCATCGGTATCGTCGAAAAATTCCTGCGCGAGGAAGCACCCGATATCCTGTGCCTGCAGGAGACAAAGGTCGAATGCGGAACATTCCCCCCGGATATGTTCCGCGCGCTGGGCTATACCCACATCGTCACCCACGGCCAGCGGATGCATCACGGCGTTGCGATCGTCAGCAAGGTGCCGCTGTCCGACGTGCGCAAATATGACTGGCAGGCGAACGGCGAGGCGCGCCATGTCGGGGTGACCTTGCCGTCGGGGGTGCGGCTCGACAATGTCTATATTCCCGCGGGCGGCGACATTCCCGACCGCGATCTCAATCCGAAATTCGGGCAGAAGCTCGATTTCTTTGGCCGCATGACTGAATGGTCGGGGGCGCTGAACGGTACGCCGACGGTGCTGACCGGCGACTTCAACGTCGCGCCGCTCGAAAGCGACGTGTGGAATCACAAGGCGTTGCTCGACGTCGTCAGCCACACGCCGATCGAGGTCGAAACGCTCGCGCGGTTGCAGGCGGCGTCGAACTGGGTCGACCTAGGTCGCCATTTCGTTCCGGCGCCGGCGCGGCTCTATACCTGGTGGAGTTACCGCGCCAAGGATTGGGAAGCATCGAACCGCGGCCGCCGCCTCGACCATATGTGGGTGACCCCCGACCTGCTCGACAAAGCGGTGTCGCACCGCATCGTCCAGCCAGCGCGGAGTTGGGAGCGACCGTCGGACCATATTCCGCTGATCACGGAATTTGCCTTTTGAACGATAGCGAACAGGGGCGCGGCGCCCGCCGGGCGGCGCGCGCGATCGACGCGTTGCGGCGCGGCTGGCCGTTTCGCGTCGAAGGCGTCGACGGCGCGCTCGATCTGCTCGCGGTCGAAAGTGCGCGTGACGCCGCGCTGGCCGATTTCGCGAGCCATGATGTGCTGTTGTCGGGCGAGCGCGCCGTGACGCTGAAGCTGACCAACCAGCGTGTCGCGGCGGCCCCGGGTCCGGCGCGCCTGGCCGCAGCCGCTACCACCGTCACCGCGGCGCTGGCGATCGCCGACCCCGCACTCGACCTGGCCCATCCGCTCAAAGGGCCGTTTCGCACCGTCGCGACCGGTGGCGACAGCGCCGCGGACGCTGCGATGACGATGGCGCGGCACGCGGGGCTGCTCCCGGCCTTTTTCGTCCGGGCGGCCGTCGGCGAAGCCGAGACGTCATGCACCGCCGACGATGTCGCGACGCTGCTCGACCCCGCGCGGCTGGAGATCGCCGCGCGCGCGCGCCTGCCCGTTGCGGCGAGCGAAAGCGCCGAGATCATTGCCTTTCGCTCGCCCGAAGAGGCATCGGACCATGTCGCGCTGGTCATCGGCCAGCGCGACGGGAATCCGCCGGTGGTGCGGCTGCACAGCGAATGCCTGACCGGCGACGTGCTCGGCAGTTTGAAATGCGATTGCGGGCCGCAGCTCCACGCCGCGCTGCACGCGATGGCCGATGCGCCATGGGGGGTGCTGCTGTATCTACGGCAAGAAGGACGCGGCATCGGGCTGGTGAACAAGCTGCGCGCTTATGCGCTGCAGGATCAGGGTTATGACACCGTTGACGCCAATTTGCGGCTCGGTTTTCCGGTCGAGGCGCGCGATTTCGCGATTGCCGGGCGGATGCTGGAGTTGCTCAATATCCCGCGTATCCGGTTGATGACCAACAACCCCGAAAAGGTCGCGCGGTTGGAAAAGGAAGGCGTTGAGGTCGTCGAGCGCCTGCCGCTTGCGCTACCGACCAATCCGCACAACGCGCAATATCTGGCGACGAAGCGCGACCGGACCGGGCACCAGCTCTAATAAAACGTCATTGCGAGCGAAGCGAAGCAAGCTCCAGCTGTCGTCCTGCAAGGCCGATAGCTGGAGCTTGCTTCGTCGCTACGCTCCTCGCAATGACGACGAAGCAGGCTTAGTGCACGAACCGCGCCACCACGTCGCGGTAACTGCGGCTGACCTTCACCTGCGCGCCCGAACCGAGCACCAGGAAGCATTCGCCATTGGTATGCGGCTTGACCTGTTTGACCTGTGACAGGTTGACGATCGTCGAGCGGTGGACGCGCTGGAAGTTGCGCGGATCGAGCCGCTTTTCCAGATCCTTCATCGTTTCGCGCAGGATCAGGCTGTTGTCGGCGGTGTAGATGCACATATAATCGCCCGCGGCGTCGATACGTTCGATGCTGTCGACGTCGACGCGGAAGATCTGGCCGCGATCCTTGATGTTGATCATCTTTTCGTAGCGGTCGGCCGCGTGGGTATCGCCCTGCGCTTCGGCGTCATAGTCATCGACCGCATCGGGGGCGACTTCGGCCAGCACCGTTTTCAGCCGCTCGACCTCGGCGGCACCGCGCTTTTCGGTGAGACGCTGGCGGACGCGGTCGAGTGCGTCGGCAAGGCGTTCGGGTTCGACCGGCTTGACCAGATAGTCGACCGCCTGCGCCTCGAACGCGCGGATCGCGTGGTCGGAATAGGCGGTCACGAACACCACGAGCGGCGGTTCGACCTCCATCAAGCCCTGAATGACCGAAAACCCGTCGAATCCCGGCATCTGGATGTCGAGAAATACCAGATCGGGCTTGTGAGTCTTGATCTTGCGGATCGCTTCGCGCCCGTTCTGCGCGGTATCGACGATTTCGACGTCGGCATGCGCTTCGAGCCGCAGTTGCAGACCCTGGGTCGCCAGTTTTTCGTCATCCACCAGGATGGTTCTGATCGTCATGTCGGTTCGGTTCCAATCAACATTTGCCCGTCGGGCTGAAACGGAAACTCGATGATCACCGTGAATCCGCCGTCAGCGCCCCGTCGGGCGTCGAACCGGTGCTGGTCGCCGAAAGCCTGCGCCAGTCGGTCCCTGATGTTGGCTAAACCCACACCGGTCGATTCCGTTGCAAGGCCCGTCGTGGGGTCGGGCGAGTCGGCTGGCAATCCCGCGCCGGTGTCGGACACGGCAATCCGAACATTTTGACCGGCAAGCTGTGCGGAGATGGTGATATCGGCGCCTTCCTCCTGCGGGGTGACGGCATATTTGATCGCATTTTCGACCAGCGGCTGGAGCAGAAGCGAGGGCAGCCGCGCGCGCGCGACCTCCGGATCGATCGCGAAGTGCGGACGCAGGCGTTCTTCGAAGCGCATTTTTTCGATATCGAGATAGAGCTTCAGCGTCTCGATTTCCTGCGCCAGCGTCACCTGCGCGGTGGGTTCGTTGGCGAGCGTGTAGCGCAGGAACGCCGACAGCCGCGACAGCATCGCATTGGCGGGTTCGGTTTGCTTGAGCAGCACCAAGGTCGAGATGCTGTTCAGCGTGTTGAACAGGAAATGCGGATTGAGCTGGTAGCGCAGCATCGCGAGCTGCGCCGAGGCCGCCTGCGCCTCGAGCCGCAGGACGCGGTCATTCTGTTCTTCGAGCTGGAGGAAATAGTTGATCGCAAAATAAAGCGCCGACCAAGCGGCCAGCGAGGTCGCGTTGATATACATCGCCCCGAGCAGCAGGCTGGTGAAGCCGACCGTGCTGGCGGGGTTCTGAATCTGTGCAACCCACGCGTCGATAAACGCCCACAGCGCGGTGGCCAGGCCCGCGAGGCCGAAGCTGACGCCCCACATCAGCAGCGGGCGGCGGCTGATCAGCGCGCGGTAGCAGACCGCCAGGATCAGCGTCAGCGAAAAGCCGGTGATCGCCGAAATCGTCTGCGGAATCAGAAAGGTAAAGGGCTGGCCATAGGCAAGGCCCGAGACGCCGCGCAGCCCCAGCCACGCCGCCCAACCCAAAATTTGCAGGTTCCAGAATGCCCGCACCTTGTTGTCGAAAAACGGGCCGGGCGAGGACAGGCGGAACAGCGGCATGGGGCGGTGCGAAACGATGCGGGTCAGCGGACGGCAAAAGCGGGCGGGACGGCCGCGATCCTTGTCATTCGGCCGCCACGGGCGCCAAGGCGCCGTCCGCGCGGGCGCGCGCCTGCCCCAGCGGTTGCAGTTCGGCGCGATGCTTCCACAGCAATTCCTTGTAACCGATCACGCGGCCGTCATGCGCGGTCAGGGTGACCGGACCGATCGGCTGTTCGTCGCGGGCGTCGACCAGCACCGGGGTCGACGGTACGCCCGCGCCCCATTTTTCGCCCCATTGGCGCAGCGCGATCATCGCCGGCAGCAACTCGATGCCCTTTTGGGTCAACTGGTAGCGTACCTTGCGGCGATCCTCGGTCATCACCTCGCGCGCCATGATGCCATGATCGACCAGCCGCGACAGCCGGTTCGACAATATGTTGCGCGCGATATTCAGTTCCTGCTGAAATTCTTCGAAATGATGGACGCCGTTAAAGGCGGCGCGCAGGATCATGAACGACCAACGCTCGCCCATCGCTTCCAGGGCCAGCGGCAGGGCGCAATTGCCCCCGTCCATGTCGTTCAAGACTTCGCGTAATTTTCCCATAACCCAGCCCTAACGTAAAAGTCGGCGCGCGCATCATAAAAATATAGGGCCTGCGTTGCGTTTCGCAACGGGATTGATTGCCGCTACGGAAAACAAGGCCGAAAGGCCGGTCGCGGCCTCAGGACGAAATTCGGTTGCGCAGGACGATGACCCACCAGCGGGCCAGTGCCGGCAAGCGGGCGGCGACGTGCCACGGGTCGGCGCGAAAGGCGCGGCGCACGAGGTCGCCGCGCCAGCGCCAGTGGCTGCGCAGCACGAGACCGAGCAGAATTTCGCTGCGGCGGCGCGCGGGCAGGGCATCGGGCAGCGCACGCTCGACGATCTGCGCGGTCAGCGCCTGAATTTCATCGCCGCGCTGGCTGGTCAGGCTGCCCTCGTGTTTGCGGTAAAGATAAAGGTCTTCGTTCAGGGTGACGAAGGCGAATTTCTGGGCCGCGCGCAGCCAGAAGTCATAGTCCTCGACCCCGAACAGGGCGACGTTATAGCCGCCGAGCGCGTCGGTCACGCGCGCGCGATAAAGGAAACAGGCGCCGACATTGTTGCCGAACAGCAACCGGTCGACCGGACCGACGCGCGAGCGCCCCAGTTCGGCACCGCTCTCGTCGATCAGGGTGAAATCGGCGTGAACGACATCGGCATCGGAATGGTCGTCGAGCGCCGCGACCAGGCGGCGCAGCATGTGCGGCCGCAGCAGATTGTCGTCGGACGTCCAGCTGTGCAGCGCGCCGCGCGCGCTGGCAAAGCCGGCATTGAGCGCGGCGGGCAACCCGACATTGCTGTCCAGCCGCAGCAGCCGTACCCGCGGGTCGCGCGCCGCCGCATCCGCCATGATGGCGGGCGATCCGTCGCTCGACGCGTCGTCGACGAGGATCAGCTCGAAATCGGTAAAATCCTGCACCAGCACGGATTCGATCGCCTCGGCCAGCCAGCGCGCGCCATTATGCACCGGCATGACCATCGACACCCGAGGCGGCGTGGTCGAATCGAGCGTTTCGGTCCCCATCTATCCCCGTCCTAACCGCCGCGACCAAAGCTTCCAATCGCCTTTACCAATGTTGCTAACGCCCGCGCGGACCGCGCAATCAAATTTCGCATTGCAATTGGCCCGACATGAACGACATTGGATGTGATGCTGCGCCAATATGAACTTGTCGAGCGCGTGCGCGCTTATGATCCCGACGTCGACGAGGCGCTGCTCAATCGCGCCTATGTCTTTACCGTCCAGAAGCACGGCAGCCAGAAACGCGCGTCGGGCGACCCCTATTTCAGCCATCCGGTCGAGGTCGCGGGGATTTTGACCGACCTGCACCTCGACAGCGAGACGATCGTCACCGCGCTGCTCCACGACACGCTTGAGGACACGCTGACCACGCCCGAAGAGATCGAGCGGCTTTTCGGCGCCGACGTTGGACGGCTGGTCGATGGGGTGACCAAGCTCAGCAAGATCGAGGCGCAAACCGAGAACGAGCGCGCCGCCGAGAATCTGCGCAAATTCCTGCTCGCGATGTCCGACGATATCCGCGTGCTGCTGGTCAAGCTTGCCGACCGGCTGCACAATATGCGGACGCTGCATTTCATCCAGAACCCCGAGAAACGCCGCCGCATCGCCAAGGAGACGATGGACATCTATGCGCCGCTTGCCGAGCGGATCGGCATGTATGAATATATGCGCGAGATGCAGCTGCTGGCGTTCAGCGAGCTGGAGCCCGAAGCCTATGCGACGATCACCGGGCGCCTCGCGAAACTGACGGCGGGCGGCAAGGACAAGGTTGCCGAGATCAGCCGCGAATTCAAGGAATTGCTGGCCAAGAACGGCATCGAGGCCGAGGTGTCGGGCCGCGAAAAGCACCCCTATTCGATCTGGCGCAAGATGCAGGAGCGGCACGTCAGTTTCGAACAGGTCACCGACATCATCGCCTTTCGTATCATCACCCCGACCGACGCTGATTGTTACGCCGCGCTGGGGCTCATCCACCGCAAGTGGAAAATGGTCCCGGGCCGGTTCAAGGATTATATCTCGACGCCGAAGCGCAACGGCTATCGCTCGCTCCACACGACGATCATGCACCAGCAGAATATGCGGATCGAAATCCAGATCCGAAGCCTGGGCATGCACCAGCAGTCCGAATTCGGCTTTGCCGCGCACTGGGCGTACAAGCAGGGCGGCGCGGCGCCCGACGGGCAGGCGGGATGGATCCGCGACCTGATCGAAATCCTCGAGCAGACGCACGATCCCGACGAGTTGCTCGAAAACACCCGGATCGCGATGTACCAGGATCGCATCTTTGCCTTTACCCCCAAGGGCAGCCTGCACCAGCTGCCCAAAGGCGCCACGCCGGTCGATTTCGCCTACGCCGTCCACACCGGCCTCGGCGACCGTACCGTCGGCGCCAAGGTCAACGGGCGGCTGGTGCCGCTGCGCACCCAGCTCAACAACGGCGATACGGTCGAAATCCTGTCGTCGGACAAGCAGACGCCGCAGCCCGCCTGGCTGGGCTTCGCGGTCACCGGCAAGGCGCGCGCCGCGATCCGCCGCCATGTGCGGTCAAAGGAAAAGGTCGAGCTCGCGGCGCTCGGCCGCAAGATGTACGACGAGATCGTCGCGCGCCTGCCCAACAAGGTCGGCGACAAGGCGCGCGCGGCGGCGCTCACCCGGTTGAAACTCGACAACGACAGCGCGCTATATGTCGCGATCGCCAAGCAGCGGTTGACCGACAATATGGTGCTCGAAGCGCTGGTCCCCGGGATCACCGCCGAAATAAAAGCCAAGCCTGGCAAATTCGGGCAGGGCGCGGCGGTATCGATTGCGGGGCTGACCCCCGGCGTCGCCTACCAACTCGCCGATTGCTGCCACCCCGTCCCCGGCGACCGCATCGTCGGGCTGGCGCGGCCTGACGAGGGGATCGAGGTGCATGTCATCGACTGCCCCAGTCTGGCCGACGGGGTCGATGCCGACTGGATTGACCTCCGCTGGCAAGAGGACAGCGAGGGCGGCAACGCGCGGCTGTGCATCGTCATCCTGAACGAGCCTGGCACGCTCGCCGAAATGTCGGGCATCCTTGCCGCCAATTCGGCGAACATCACCAATTTGCGCCTGTCGAACCGCGAGGGTGGTTTTCACACCTATGACGTCGTCGTCGAGGTGCGCGATGTCCAGCATGTGATGCGGATCCTGTCGGCGCTGCGCGCGTCGGACACCGTGGTGCAGGCGGAGCGGCTTTAGGCGGTCGCCCTGCCTCCCAATTCCGTCGCGGATCAATTCGCGTATAGCAGCGGCGGTCGCCACGCGCCCTGATCGACCTCGTCGCGGACCTTGTACACCAGCCCCTTGCTGTTCAGGAACAGCTTCTCCATCTCGGGCCGCGTGAACGGCCGCGAGCCGAGGCGGCCGAACACCGCCATCTGGCCGCCGGTCTCGTCGACCCCGCGGTCGCGGTCGAGACCTTTCGACAGCGCGAGCGCGGGTGACGGCGTCTTGGCCCAGGCGATCAGTTCGGGGGTCGGTTTGGGCGAGAAGCCGTAGAGCCCGGGATTGTCGGGGCTGGTCAGCTGGATCACCTTGATCCCGCCGCGCCCGTCGGCGACATAGCCGAACAGCGAGGCGTTGGTCGACGCGACGATGACATCCTCGGCGTCGGTCATGCTGCCGCCAAAGGTCAGGCCCGGCCAGACGATCGGCGCCTTGGGGCGCGTGACATCGACGATCACGAGGCCGTCCGCCTTTGCCGCGACATACATATAGGTGCGCGCGAGGTAGATTTTGCGCGCATTAGCGAGGCGCACCGTCCCTTCGGGCACCGCGACCGGCTGCGCCAGGTTGGTGACGTCGAACAGCTTCACCCCTTCGGCGTCGGTGACCCAGAGGTAACGGAACTGCACCGCCGACGCGCGCGCATCGGTCAGCGGCAGCTGCGCGGTGACCTTGGGTGCGAGCGGCGCCGTCAGGTCGAGCACGACGAGCCCGGCGTCGGTGGTGATATAGGCGATGCTGCCCGCCAGCGTCACATGCCGCGCGCCCGCGAGTATATTGCCTTCGTTCCAGGTCAGCGCCCGCTTGAACTTGTTGTTGCGGAACTCGCCATCCGCCAGCGCATCGACATCGACCAGCACCAGCCCCTCGACGCTGTCGGTGATGACGGCGTAGCGATAGATGTCGTGCATCACCTGTTCGTGGTTTTCGGGGAAGTCGCGGACGATCGCCTCGTTGCGGCTCACGCTGATCGGCTGGGTCGTCGCCAGTGCCATGCAGGTCGCGTTCTTCGTCTTCACATGCGTGTCGTGGCCGAGCGCCGAGAAGGGGGCGCGGACGATGCGTTCGGAAAAGCCCTTGTTGCCGATCGACGCGATGTCATAGACGCGGAAGCCCCCGCGGCCCTCGGCAACGAACATATATTCGCCGCGCTGTTGCAGGCAGTTCACGCGGCCGCTGGTCCCCTGGACGATATTGGCAAATTCCTCGAGCGCGCGCGTTTCGCCCGACCCCTTTTTGTCGAAAATCTTGCCGCGCACCCAATTCTTGAGCTCGCGGCCGTTCTGGTCGACGTGGAGGCGCCAGTAATCGGGATAGCTATATTTGTGCAGATAACTGCCGATCACCGCCTGCGGTTCGTCCCATTCGGTGACGCGCGTTGCCTGGAAACCATCCTCCATCCCCGACCAGACGTTGAGGCCGACGAAGTTCACGAAGTTGGTACCGAGCAGCATCAGCTGCGACATGATTGCATTATTATCGTCATTCGCCGAGACATGGCAGTCGCTGCACTGCTTGGTTTCCTGGCGGCGCACCGTGTGCGGGAAATGCGGCGCAAAGGCCTGACTCGAATAGCCCGCCGACGAGATCGGCGGCTGCTGCACATAGATGCGCTCGCGGTTGATGTTGGTCGACGACAGGATCAACGCCGAAGTCGAGCGGACCGGTGTGATGATGCCGCGCACCTCGCCGTTCGGGCCGGGTTCGCCGGGCTTGGTGAGCTGATGGCGGCCGAGCTGGAACATTTCGTCGCGCGCGACCTGCGGATTGTAGGTCGCGAAGTTGCGCGTCTCCTCACCCTCGAAATGGTGCATCTTGGTTTTCCAGTTCGCCTCGATCGGCAAATGGCAACCGCCGCAGCTCGTCGTCCACGACAGGTGACAGGTAAAGCAGGTTAGCTTGTCGTCGCCATGCGCGCGGTCTTCCTTCGCGACCCCCGGACCCCATTCATATTTGCCGTCCTCGCTACCCGCGCGCGCCATCAGCTTGGCGCGTGCCGCCTTGGCGTTGAAATGCGGTCCCTCGGTCACCGATTGCTTGACCAGGCTGACTTGCCATTCGAGCTTGGGATCGACGATCGAGCGCTGGATCAGGCCGATGACTTCGGCGTCGTCATTATACTGGAATTCGAAGCGGCGGCGCCCGTCGGGATTGCGGAGCAGCGCGAGATTATTGCCCTGCGGCCGCGCCGCGACGTTCGAGGTCAACAGGTTGGGGAAGGCGTCGGCGGTGCCGTGGCAATCCTTGCAGCTGATCTCGACCGCGTTCGCGACCTCGCCCTGGATATAGCCATTGCCGTGGCTGTCCTGCGCGAAATGGCAGTCGGCGCATTGCATGCCCTTTTCGGCGTGGATGTCCATCATATGGACCGCCTTGCCGGGGTTGATACCGGGCGCGACGAACTTGCCCTCGATCCCCGGCCTCTCGGGATCGGCGCTCGACAGGCAGAGGTCGCGCTCCTTGGGATCGGTGTAATGGCTACAGCTTTTGCGCCATTTTTCGGGATCCTTGGGATCGATGATATTCGCGGTGTCGGTGCCATAGGTCGACATATTGCCGTCGGCGTTGAGCAGATTGCCGTTTCGGTCGCGCTTGAAGATGCCGCGGAAGTTCCAGCCATGGCCGTGATAATCGGCGAACTGCGTGTCCTTGTTGGTGTCGTTGACGTCATAGACGTCGCGCAGGAATTCGACATCGGCCCACAGCCCGCGCGTCGCCGCGCCTTCGGGATTGCGTTCGAGCACCGCATGCGCCTCGGCGGCGGTCGGATAGCGCTGCTGCTTGTATTTCTTCTGATAGTCTTCGTCGCTCATGCCCGGCGGGCGCGGCGCGGTGTTGTCGGGGCCGGGCCACAGCTGCGGCGCGTCCGATTCATAATCCCACATCGTGTAGCCGAGGTACGAGTTCAGGAAGATGTTAGGCTGGTGCATGTGGCACGTCATGCACTGCGAGGTCGGGATCGCGCGGGTGAAGGCGTGGCTGATCGGATGCCCCGATTCGCGGCGCGGGCGCGGCTCGCGCTGCGGCGCGCCGGGCGCCGCGGCGGCGGGGTCGATCAAGCCGCCATGGCCGGTGCCGCCGACAAAGCCATCATCGGGCGCCATATGCGAGGCGTCCGAATGACCACCCCCCGCGGGCTTCTTGCTCCCGTCGTAACCGCCGCCGGTCCATAGTTTCTCGCGGATCGTCGGGTCGACCGTGTCGGTTTCGCCGTCGCGGCCATATTTGGCATAGGTCAGGCTGTGCCGCGGCTCGCGGTCGTTGGCATAGACGACGTGGCAGCCCGAACAGCCCGAATGGCGATAGTCGCCCGGCTGGTCGTTGGTGCCCATGAACCACATCAGCGGATCGTTGAGGCGCGTCTTGTGGATGTTGAGCACCGGGATCGCGACGCGCAGCCCGGTGCCGGGGCCGCGGTTCGATTGCTTGAGGTCGGGACGCCCCGGTTCCTCGAGCCGCTGGATGCTGCCGGTCGGATTGGGCAGGCCGATTTCGGGGAACTGCGTGTTGATGTTGCGTCCGCCGCGTTCGAAGACGCGGAACACGTCGCCCGGCGGGATGACGCTCCAACGCGGCAGCGGGTACATCTTCGCGAGCGCGCCGCGCTTTTTCTCTTCGTCGGTCAGGATCTTGTCGAAGCCGAAGCTTGGCTTGCACGCCTCGGCATATTCCTCTTTCGTCAGCCGCGACGAGGGCGAGAGGATGCACGCGGGCTTGCCGTCGCGCGTATAAGCCTCTCCGAACACATAATTTTTATACGGCACGATGCCATTGTTATACGCAGCGCCGCCCCACAGCATCGCCGAGGTTGACATCAGCGAGCGTTCGGTCGCCTCGATCACTTCGAGGTGGCACGCGCCGCACGCCTCGCGCGCGACGCGGTAGTCGCTGGGGTTCACGAAGCGGATGAATTCGGGTGATTCCTTGTTGAGCAGGGTATAGCTGCGCACCGGATTGGCCGAACTGTCGTGCCAGGCACCGGGCAGGGTCGGCTGCGGATGCGCGAGCGCCATCACCGCCTTGTTCGTCGGATGTTTATAGCCCAGCGAGGGGGTGCCGACCTGGCTCGCATCGCCGCCGTGGCAATCGGTGCAGCCGAGCCGAACCGCGGGGGTCGCGTGCATCGACGGCTGGTCGGTGCGCGTGTGGCAGCTGAAGCAGCCTTCCGACTTGGCGGCGACATCGGCTTCGCTCTGTTCGCGCGGCGCGGGCGGAGTGAAGCGATAGGTGATTTTGAGCGGTTTCTCTTCCTCGGCAGCGCGCGTGACGCTGACGCCGAAGGCGGCGCACATCGCGGCGAAGGCCAACAGGGCAAAGAGTTTGCGCATCAGCATCTCAGAAACTCAAAATCACATTGGCGAGGATCGACACATAGGCGTCGTTCTTCTGCTTGTTGTCGAACAGGTCCTTGAACCCCTTGCCCGGCAGCAGCACCGCGCCGCTGAGGCGGCCGACGATGTTCTGCGTCGCTTTCGGCCGCCAGATCGTCGCCACCGACAGGTCGAAGCCGATATCCTTGGGGATCGAGCCCTCCATGCGCAGCGCCTGCAAGGAGGAGGTGTTTTCGAACCAAAGGTGGTTGGCGTTGGCACTGACGCGAAATTCGGGGGTCAGGTCGAAATCGGCGCCGACCCCGACAAACACCGTGCCGGGATTGTTGAAATTCGACTGCCCTTCCTCTTTCGACGAGCGCAGCGAATTCAAAATGCCGTTGCGGCCGTTGATCGAGATGACGCGCCCGCCGCCGGCGAAGGGGATGGTCTGGCGGATCCAGTAGCTGGTGTCGGCGCCGCCGAAGATCGGGTTCTCGAAGATCGCGTCGAAGCCGCCCTCGGTGTCGTTATACGGGTCGCCGTCGCCGGTGGCGTAGAGCCCCGAGAGGCGAAAGCGCATCCAGTCGACGTCATAGCTGAGTTCGACCGCGCCGAACCCGGCGCGGATCTGCGCCGGTTTGCTGGTGAAGAAGCTGTTCCGGTCTTCGCCCAGCGCGGCATAGAAGCTGGCGGTCAGGTTGATCCGCCCGATCCGCCCGTCGGCGCTGTAGCCCAGATAGACGACATCATATTCGCGCCCGCGCAGGTCGCCGAGCAGCGCCGGGCGCACCGGGAAACCATTATGGTCGATCTGAACATCGTTTTTTTCGCGGTTCATATTGTAGGTCACGCTGACCTGGCTGGTCAGCCCGACGACCGGAAAATCCTGGCGATAAAGATTGGCGGTCAGGATGAAATCGTCGCGCGGGGTCTGGGTGATGTCGTTGAGCCCCGAGTTAGTGTCCTTTTCGAGCCGCCAGAAGGCCGCGAAATTATACTGGAAGCGGTTGTTGTCGCGGTTGCCGAAGAAGCGCAGGCCAAGCTGGCTGTCGTTGAACAGGAAACCGCGAAAATCGCTCTGGAATGGCTGGATCCCGAGCCGCACCGAATAAAAGTCATAACGGTCGGAAGTGTTGCCGAGATGTTTGTCGACGAACAATTCCTGCACCCCCAGGAACGCGTCGTAGCGATGGCTCGCCTTCGACGGGCGCACGTCGAGCACGCGGCGTTCGGGGACGTCGACATAATTGGCCTGGTACGCCAGCGTAACGCGATATTCGATGTCGGGCGGCTTGAACGCGGTCGACCCCTTGATCAGCGCCGCGCCGACGATGAAGGTCTGCGCAAAGACAAAGCTGCGGTCCTTGCCGAACACGTCGAGGCTGCCCGGCCGTTCGGTCGTCTGGACCCCGACGGGGATCGGGAAGGTGCGCGGTTCGAACACGGTGTCGGACACCGCATTGGCGACGATGAACCAGTCGTCGCCCTTGATCGGCAGCCACGGCACCTTCGCGGGATCGATCGCGCGGTCACCCTTATAGGTGTTCTGGTGATAGGGGTCGAACCAGCGTTCCTTGACCACCCCCAGGCTTTCGATCAGGCGCCAGCGGTCGGGGACCGGCAACTGGTCCTCCATCCCCGGAAACGCCTGCGGCGGCGGCGGGCGCAGCGCACCGACATTGTCCTGCGTCAACGCATCGGGCAGGTCGGGGCGATAGCCGGGGCGGCGACGGCCCTCGATGATCTGGGTGACCAGATCGTCCTTGATCATGTCCTGCCAGTCAACGGGCGGCGGCGGCGGGATCAGTTCGTCGCCGGGCTGTTCAGCGGCGGCGGCGTCGCCGGCCACCGGCGGGTCGTCGGGAGCAGGCGGCGGCGTCACGTCGCCGCCCGGCGCGCCCTGCGCCGCGAGCGTCGCGATGATCGGCCACAGGCTGCCCCCCGCCATCATCGCCTATAGCCCGTCGCAGACATTTTGCTGCGCCGTATCGAGGAAGGGCGCAAACGGACAGCTGATGTAGCGCAGCCGGACGGTGCGGTTGTCGGCCAAAGTCACAACGACCCGGTCCGAGCGGATGGTGGCCGGGGCGTTGCCGATTCCGCCCGCCCGCGTTCCGCCGTTATGCGTGCCGAGGAAGCTGATCATGTCATCCTGATCGATCCCGTCGCCCGACACGCCGATCGCCCCGACCAGCCGGGTGCCGCGATAGATGGGGACCGAGCCGGGGAAAATCTGGATCCCGTTCTGGAGCCGGTTCTGCCCCGGCGCGACATCGGGCAGGGTGGTACAGCGTTGCGGCGTGTCCGTCGGACTGGCACCCGACACGAAACCCAGATGCGCGCCCAGATTGCCGATGATCAGCGCCGATTGCAGCCCGGTCGAAAAGGGGTTGAATTGCGCGATCGGGCGCGACAGCGGCCCCGGCGGGCGCCCGACCTCGCCGTCGGGGAAATAGGGGCGCGCGATATTGCCGATCGCGCGATCGGCATAAGCGACATTGCCGGTCAGCGCCGCCGGGTCGTTGAGGAAGCTGCGCGTCGCCGGAACGAACTGGCGGACGTCGGCGCTGGCGTTGGCGCCGAGTTCGGAGGCCGCCTGTGCGCCGGAGAAAAACGCTGCGGTGCGCGCTTTCTGCAGGCTCACATCGGTCCCGAAAATCGGCGCGTCGGGCGAGCGGACGATACCGAGCACCGAACCATGGGTATCGACAATGCTGATCGTCACCTGCGCGCGGCTGTCGAGCGGGCGGCGAATCTGCGCGCGGGCACGGCTCATCACCGCGAACGCTTCCTCCAGCACCGCGCGCGCCTCGACCTGCGTCAGCGGCGCGCCGTTGGTCGCGCCGTCGGTTCCGGCGCGCAGCGGATAGCGGTTTGTCCCGCTGCCGTCGGTCAGCACGAAAGCATCGCGGTTGGAAAATTCGGCGGCGGTCGAAGCGCGGATGCCCGACGCTTCGCTGCCATAGGCGACCCCCGCGGTAATCACAGCATTGGCATAGCCGATCACCGCGACCAGGCTGCCCGCGCTGCCGTTGAGGCTGGCGAAGCTCGCGCTGCCGCTCGTTTGCACCCCGGCAAAAGTCGCGTCGGAAAAGCGCAAGGACGTGCCGTCGACGGTGATCTTGTCGGCGGTGATCGTCGACGGCGCCTCGAACCCGCGGGTCCCCGCGAGCGCGATGAACTCTTCGGGGTCGTTGTCGATATCGAGGATGTTGGGATCGCTGCCATAGATGCCGTCGCCCATCACCCCGATGCCGCCGACGAGCACGCCGTTCTTGTAGAGCGGCAGCCCGCCCGGATCGGCGGCAAGGCCGAGCGGTGAGCGTTTGGGGCCGATCAATGCCGCGCTGCCCGCCGCGCCGAAACGCGCCGACAGGTCGCTGCACGGCAGCTGGCTGAACTGCACCCCAAACAAGGGGCCGCTTTCCAGCCCGACCGTGGTCGGCGCGGGCGGGAAATGTTCCTGGACGATCTGGCTGGCGGTGCGGGTCGAAAAGGCGTTGCCGCCGCTCGACAGGTAAGCACCGGTCACCGCCTTGGCGATCGCGCCGCCTTCGGCAGGGAAAGTGACGTTCTGCGCGTCGATGCTGATGCCGTTCGGCGCCGCCGACGTCGTCGCGGTGGCGCGCGCGCCGGTCATGCGGAACACGCCGAGGACATTGCCGACGCGGTCGGTCACGGCGATCACCGACGGCAGATTACGCGCCTGCGCTTCGGCGATCGCCTGCGCCATTACGCGTTCGACATCGGCGACGGTCAGCGCTTCGGCGGCGGGCGGCGTGTAGAGACCGCCGGTCGGGGTTGGCGTCGGCGCCGGGGTCGGACTGGGGGTCGGGGTGCTGCCGCCACCGCCGCCACCGCCGCACGATGTCAGCAGCAGCGCCCCCATCGCCGCAAACGCCGCCGAGCGGAAAAGATGCGTTTTGCCCTGCATGACCTTACCGCAGCGCCCGGATGGCGCGCACCGCGCTGCCGAACGACGCCTGGAATTCGGCGGGCTTGTACGCGTTTGGATCCTTCACCGCGGCATAGGCGCGGTCGATGTCGCTGCGGATACCTGCGGCTGCGCCGACGGTGACGCGGCCCGACGACACCATCGCATTGAGCAAGGTATCGACCCCCATCACCGCCTGCTGCGATCCCGAATAGTCGGTGAAACGGTCGCCGATCGCTTTCGCCGAAATCGCGTCGACCATCGCAAAGGCGTCGGCGCCCGAAAAGCTGCGCGCCGCGAACGCGCTTTTGAGCGCCGCGACGGTTTGCGACAGCTGCGCCGCCGCCTGCACCGCGCTCGCGCGGTCGGTCGCCATCGCCTTGTGGAACGCCGCGGTGCGCGCCGCCAGCTGATCGGCGAGCGCGGGCGACGCCATGCGCGCGGCGGCGGCGAGCATGATCAGATTTTCGTCATTATAGGGCGGCATGCCTTCGGGAATGTCGCGGCCCGGATTATCGACGCCGGTCCGCACCGGCTTCGCCTGATCGAAAATGCGGCGGTGGCAGCTGTGGCAGTCGAGGAAATAGAATTCGGGGAACATCCCCTCGGTCCCGCGGCGCGACTGGAACAATGTCAGGCTACGCTCGATCGCGGTCGCCTGTCCCACCGCCCACATCTGGACATGGTCGGTGCGCCCGGTCGCCGCGCCGAACTTGCGCCAGCCATAATCGGCGTCCTCCTGATGATGCGCTTGCAGCGTCGAGAAAAGGTCGAGCTCGAAAGCGATGCGCGGATGCCCCGCCGCCATGATGCGGTGGGTGACGAACTGGCCGTCGGCTGCCGATCCGAAGTGGCAGTCGACGCACACGCCCGCGCGGACCACCGGATCCTCGAGCTTCTTGAGACCCGCCGACAGGTTGGCGAGATGTTTCTGGCGCATTTCGGCGTCGGGATTGGCGTTGGTCCCGACCCCGGCATAATGGCTCGCCAGCCAGCCACCCGCAGGTCCGTGGCACGATTCGCACCCGACCCCGTCCTCAAGCGGCACGGTGCCGCGCACCGCGCCCTTGGCGGCGACCGCCCCCGCCGTCGCGTGACAGCCGATGCACATCTGCGCCGTCGCCGGATCGCCGATCCCCAGGTTGCGCGCGATGAACCGGCTGCGGCTGTTGTTCAGCACCGCCCAGGCGCGGCTGTGCGCGCCGCCGGGGGTCGACGGTTCCTGCCATTTCATCAGCTCGTCCTGGCGGACGACGGTGCCGTCGCCTTCCATCCGGCCATGACAGGTCGATCCGGCGCACGAGGCGACGCCGGTGTAGCGGGCGCCAACGTCGCCCTGCGACTGGGCCGGGGGAGCGAGCACGAAGGCCGCGACCGCCAGCGCAAGCAGCATCGCAGCGAGCGCCGATATGGCCGCCCACGGTCGCTCGCCGCGCCCTGAACCCGCGTCGGTGGTCATGCCCGAACCCCTTTTACCCTGCCCGCTATTCTGCCCTCAAACGACGCCAAATGCCAGCATCGCGTCGGCTACCTTCTTGAAACCGGCGATATTTGCACCCTTCACATAATCGATATAGCCGCCGCCGCGGTCGCCATAGGTCAGGCAGCTTTGGTGGATGCCGTGCATGATGTCCTTCAGCATCTGTTGCAATTCGGCCTCGTTCCAGCTGCGGCGGCCGCTGTTCTGGCTCATTTCCAGCCCCGACACCGCGACCCCGCCGGCATTGGCGGCCTTGCCCGGCGCGAACATGATCCTCGCATCCTTGAACACATGCACGCCGTCGAGGTTGGTCGGCATGTTGGCGCCTTCCGACACCGCGATACAGCCGTTGGCGACCAGCGTCTTGGCATCCTCGCCGAGCAGCTCGTTCTGTGTCGCGCACGGCAAGGCGACGTCGCATTTGACGCCCCACGGGGTCTTGCCCGCGGTGAAGCTCGCGCCTTTGAACTCGTCGCAATATTCCTCGATCCGGCCGCGGCGGTGCGTCTTGTGCGCCTTGACCCAGTCGATCTTTTCCTGGGTGATGCCATCGGGATCGTGGATGAAACCGCCCGAATCGGAGAGCGTGAGCACCTTGCCGCCCAGCTGGACGATCTTTTCGGCGGCGTGGGTCGCGACATTGCCCGACCCCGAAATCACCGCGGTCTTGCCGACCAGATCCATATTCTTGGCGGCGAGCATGTTCTGGAGGAAATAGACGGCGCCATAGCCGGTCGCCTCGGTACGGATCAGCGATCCGCCCCATTCCAAACCCTTGCCGGTGAGTACGCCGGTAAATTCGTTGGTGATCCGCTTATACTGGCCGAACATGAAGCCGATCTCGCGCCCGCCCACTCCGATGTCGCCCGCGGGGACGTCGACGTCGGCGCCGATGTGACGATAGAGCTCGGTCATGAAGCTTTGGCAAAAGCGCATGATCTCGCGCACGCTCTTGCCCTTGGGATTGAAGTTCGACCCGCCCTTGCCGCCGCCCATCGGCAGCCCGGTCAGCGCATTTTTGAACGTCTGTTCGAACGCGAGGAATTTGAGCACCGATTCGGTGACCGACGGGTGGAAGCGGATGCCTCCCTTGTACGGGCCGATGGCATTGTTGTTCTGGACGCGCCAGCCGCGCTGGACGCGGATATTGCCGTTGTCGTCCTCCCAGCAGACGCGGAACGACACCACCCGGTCGGGCTCGGCGATCCGCCGCAAAATCTGCTGCGCGTGATATTCTTCCTTGTCGGCGATAAAATCGAAGATGTCTTCCGACACCTCCTGCACCGCCTGGACGAACTCGGGTTGCCCCGGGTTGCGCCGTTTCACGCCTTCCATGAACGTCGCAAAATCGACGTGATCCGAAACTGCCATGCACCCCTCCCCAAAAAACCGGGAAAGCCGGTGCGACCCCTGACGATTTTATCGTTGACCGACCTTGTGGGGGAAAGGCTACACCATCGCGGGGCAAAGGCAATATGGCAGCGCAGCGGCGGCCGATATTTTTCGGGTCCGGCCAAAAGGGGTGGAAATGAGCGAAACCAAGGGCATCACGCGCGGCATGACGAGCGCCAATCGGGCGATCCTGATCGCCGCCTTCCTCCTGCTGGCAGCCGCGATCGGCTATGCGATCTGGCGCGATTCGGCACCCCCGGTGCCCGAAAGCCCGACATCTTCAGCGGCGCCGGGCGACGAGCTGGCGGCCCTCGAGGCGCGGACGCGCAGCGAACCGAACAGCGCCGAAGCCTGGTCGGCACTCGGCGCGGCGCGCTTCGATACCGGCGATTTCGGCGGCGCGGCGGCGGCGTTTGAAAAGGCGACGGCGCTGGCACCCGATTCGGCAGGCCTGTGGTCGGCGCTGGGCGAGGCACGCGTGATGGGCAGCGATAGCGACCCGATGCCCGCCGCTGCGCTGGCCGCCTTCGACAAGGCGATCGCGCTCAACCCCAAGGATCCGCGCGCGCGCTATTTCCTCGCGGTGAAGAAGGACATCGCCAAGGATCACCGCGGCGCGATCGAGGACTGGTTCGCGCTGCTCGAGGATACGCCGCAGGGCGCGCCGTGGGAAGCCGACCTGCGGCGGACGATCGAACAGGTCGGCGCAATCCGCAAGATCGACGTCGCCGACCGGCTGGCGCGCACGCAGGCGCGCCCGCTCACCGCCGACGAGATGCCCGTCGCGGCGCGCGGCATTCCGGGGCCAAGCCGCGCCGACATGGAAGCCGCATCGCAGCTGCCGAAGGGACAGCAGGATGCGATGATCCAGGGCATGGTCGACGGGCTGGAGACCAAGCTGAAAGCCAATCCGGCCGATGTTGACCGCTGGATCATGCTGATGCGCAGCCGGATGACGCTGGGTGAAAGCGCGAAAGCCGCGCAGGCGCTGAAGGACGGGATTGCCGCAAACCCGGCGGCGGCGGGGCGGCTGAAGGCGCAAGCGCAGTTGCTGGGCGTGCCGGGGGCGTAGCGCGCTAACGCATATAGGCTGGCTCCCCCGCGAAGGCGGGGGCCCATCTCCCTCGGTGCAAGTTGGCGCCCTCCGGAGATGGGTTCCCGCCTTCGCGGGGACACACCAAAAGGGTGCGGAGCCTTTTACCCCGCCATCAGCGCCGCATTGCCGCCCGCCGCGGTAATGTCGGTGCTGATCGTCTTTTCCTCGGCAAAGCGGTGCAGATAATGCGGCCCGCCCGCCTTCGGCCCTGTCCCCGACAGGCCGCGCCCGCCGAACGGCTGCGAGCCGACGATCGCGCCGATCTGGTTGCGATTGACATAGACATTGCCGACTGCCGCGCGCGCCGCGATATGCGCTGCGACCCCGTCGATGCGCGTGTGGACGCCCAGCGTCAGACCATAGCCCGAAGCGTTGATCGCATCGATCAGCGCGTCGAGCTCGCCGCCCTTCCACGTCGCGACGTGCAGCACCGGGCCGAAAATCTCGCGCTTCAGGTCGGTGACATGATCGAGGCGAATCACCACCGGCGGCACGAAATGTCCGCCCGCGGGCAGGTTCGTCCGCGCCGCTTCCGCAATCACCCGCCCCGCCGCGCGTGCCTCGGCAACATAGGCGGCGATATTCGCCTGCGCTTCATCGTCGATGATGGGGCCGACGTCAGTGGCCAATAGGGATGGGTCGCCGATATTGAGTTCGGCCATCGCGCCCGCGACCATCTGGATCATCGTGTCGGCAACATCCTCCTGCACGCACAGCAGCCGCAGCGCCGAACAGCGTTGCCCCGCCGACTGGAAGGCGCTGGCAACGGCGTCGCGCGCGACCTGTTCGGGAAGAGCAGTCGAATCGACGATCATCGCGTTGGCACCGCCGGTCTCCGCGATCAGCGTCGCGATCGGCCCGTCGCGCATCGCGAGGCCGCGGTTGATCGCGCGCGCGACCTCGGTCGACCCGGTGAAGGCGATGCCGATGATGTCGGAGTGCCCGGTCAGCGCGGCACCGACCGTCTCGCCGCGACCGGGGAGGTAGTGGAGGACATCGCCGGGAACGCCCGCTTCGATCAACAGTTCGACCGCAGCGTGCGCGATCAGCGGCGTCTGTTCGGCGGGCTTTGCGAGCACCGCATTGCCTGCCGCGAGCGCTGCAGACACTTGTCCCAGGAAGATCGCGAGCGGGAAGTTCCACGGGCTGATGGCGACGAACACCCCTTTGCCCTCAAGCATTAGCTCGTTGCGCTCGCCGGTCGGGCCGGGAAGTTCGACGGGGTAGGTGAAATCGGCGCGCGCTTGCCCCGCATAATAGCGCAGGAAATCGACCGCCTCGCGCACCTCGGCGATTGCATCGACCAGCGTCTTGCCCGCCTCGTCGATCGCAAGGCCCAGGAACACCGCATCATGTTCCTCGAGCAGATCGGCCGCGCGTTCGAGCCGTTCGGCGCGGAAAGCGCCACCGGCCAGACTCCAGTTGGTTTGCGCGGCACGCGCCGCGGCGACCGCGGCATCGACCGTGGCGCGGTCGGCTTCGATCACCTGCCCGATGACGGCGCCCGTCGCGGGATTGTGCACCGGCTCACCCGCCCCGTCACGCGCCACACCGCCAACGATCGGCGCCGCAACCCGGTCGCTGCGCCGCGCCGCGCCGATCGCGGCGACCAGCGCCTCGGGGACACCGGGTTCGCCAAGGTCATAGCCGCGCGAATTGCGCCGCACCGGATCGAACAGGCCAAGGCCGGTGGCGATCGTCGGCGTCGCCGGGCTGGCGACGCTGCGCGGATCGACCGCCAGCTGTTCGGCGCTGACGTCGGGGTCGGAGAATTGATGCACAAAGCTGGAGTTTGCGCCATTTTCGAGCAGGCGGCGGACAAGATAGGCGAGCAGGTCGCGGTGCGTGCCGACGGGGGCATAGACGCGCACCGGGCGCGGCGGCGGGAACAGCGCGACCAGCGCGTCATGCGCGCCCTCGCCCATCCCATGCAGCCGTTGCAGCTCGTAATCGGCGCCCGCGAACAGCTCGGCGACGAACGCCAGCGTCATCGCATTGTGGCTGGCAAAGGCCGGGTAGATGCAATCCTGCGCGTCGCGCAGCAACTGGACGCAGCGCATATAGTTGAGGTCGGTGTGCAGCTTCGCGGTAAACACCGGAAAGTCGCTGAGCCCCAGCGTCTGCGCCCGCTTGATCTCGGTGTCCCAATAAGCGCCCTTGACCAGCCGCATCGACAGCTTGACCCCGCGCGCACGGGCGCAATCGGCGAGCCATTCGATGACCGCCGGGGCGCGCTTCTGATACGCCTGGATGACGATGCCAAGCCCGGTCCAGCCGTCGGCGACCCCCGCATCGACCAGCGCCGCGAACACGTCCATATGCGGTTCCAGCCGGTCGCTTTCCTCGGCGTCGATCATCAGCGGAATGTTCACCGCGCGCGCCGCCTTCGCGAGCTCGATCACCCGCGGCACCAGCTCGCCGATCACCCGGTCGCGCTGCAGATATTCGTAGCGCGGGTGGAGCGCCGACAGCTTGATCGAGATGCCGTGGTTGGCGTGCGGGTCACCTGGCTTGGCATCCTTGCCGATCCGCGCGATCGCGTCGGCATAGCTGGCGTAATAGCGCGCCGCATCGCCCGCCGTGCGCGCCGCTTCGCCCAGCATGTCGAAACTCGCGAGCTCCGCCTTTTGCTTATCGGCGCGCTTGACCGCGGCGTCGATCGTCTCGCCCATCACGAACTGCTGGCCGAGCAGCTTCATTGCCGCCAGCGCCGCCTGCCGGATCACCGGCTCGCCCGAGCGGCGGATCATCGACTTGAGCAGGGTCAGCGGATTGGCCTTGCTGCCCATCGCATCCAGCATCAGCGTCGCCGACCCCAGCGACAGGCCGCGCGCCGACAAGGCGACGATCAGCGGGCTGTCTTCGTCCTCGCCCTCTTTCCAGTGGCGCCCGGCAATCTTGTCGCGGATCAGCGCATTGGCGGTCGCGCTGTCGGGAACGCGCAGCAGCGCCTCGGCCAAACACATCAGCACGACGCCTTCCTCGGTCGAGAGGCGATAGCGGTTCATCAGCTGCGCGACGAGCGTCTCGCGGTCGCCCTCGGCCTTTGCCTTGCGGATCAGGTCGAGCCCGCGCCGGGTCACGGCGTCGATACTCGCCGGCGAGGTGGCGAGGACGGCGCGCAGGTCGGCGACGATGTCGGCTTCGTTGCGGCGGGCCAAAGTGCGGAGGGCGGCGCGGTCGTTGGGCTGGGTCATGCGCGCAGCATATCGCAGGACAGCGCGGCGATCCGACCGATTTTCTGGTCACGGATTTATCTTTTGACCTATTATCGGATCAGTTTTAGTCGAATGTGATGAATAACCTATCCTTGGTAGTCGATCTGGACGATTTCGACCGCAAAATCCTGTCGATTCTGCGCCGCGACGGCCGCATTACCTTCACCGATCTCGCGCAGCAGGTCGGCTTGTCGAAAACGCCGTGCCAGCAGCGCGTCCGGCGGTTGGTCGAAAAGGGCGTGATCACGGGCTTCGCCGCGATCGTCGATCCGGCCAAGGTCGGCCTCGACCATGTCGCCTTTGCCGAGGTCAAGCTGTCCGACACGCGCGAAGCGGCGCTCAAGCAATTCAACGCCGCGGTGCGCGCGATTCCCGAAGTCGAGGAATGCCATATGATTGCAAGCAGCTTCGACTATCTGCTCAAGGTCCGCACCCCCGACATCCGCCGCTATCGCATCATACTCGGCGAAAAAATCTCCAGCCTGCCGCATGTCGCAAGCACCTCGACCTTCGTCGCGATGGAAACGATCAGCGAAACCGCGCGCTGACGCCATATTGACCGCCGTCCCCGCCTGTGCCAATCGCGCAGCCCCGGGCGGGTGTAGCTCAATGGTAGAGCAGAAGCTTCCCAAGCTTACGACGAGGGTTCGATTCCCTTCACCCGCTCCATCCAGCGGCCGTTCCTGACGCGATTTACGATCGGCGCGGGCGCGGTGGCGAATGCGATGGTTCAGACTGTCCGTTGATGTCTTCTGGCGACTTTCATGTCCGTTCGGTGCAGGGCGATACGATCACGCTGGTCGATGCGTGCTCGGACCGCGCGTTTGCCCGGCATTCGCACGATGAATATGGCATCGGGATCGTCACCGGCGGTGCGCAGCGATCGTGGAGCGGGCGCGGCACGGTCGAGGCCAAGCGCGGCAATCTGATCACGGTCAACCCGGGCGAAGTGCATGACGGCAGGCCAATCGGCGACCGCCGATCCTGGTCGATGCTCTATCTTTCGGTCGCGCGATTTGGCGAGCTGGTGCGCGACCTTTCCGAAGGGCGATCCGCCGGATGCGAGCTTCACCATCCGGTGGTCGCCCGTCCGGCGATCGCGCGGCGGTTCATCGCTGCGCGCGATGCGGCGCTGGGGCGGCGTGCGGATCTCGATCCCGACGAGGCGCTGCTCGGGCTGGTCGGCGGCCTGGTCGGGGCGCCAATGCCGCGGCTGGCGCAGGACGATCCCCGCATCGTCCGCCTGCGCGACGCCCTCGACGACGATCCGGCAGGGCCGCATCCCCTTGCTGCGCTGGCCGCCGATGCGGGCCTCAGCCGGTTCCAGACGCTGCGCGCCTTTGCCCGCCTGACCGGCCTTACCCCGCACGCCTATGCCATCCAGCGACGGCTCGAACGGGTCCGCCGCGGCATCGCGAGCGGGACGGCGCTTGCCGATGCCGCATTCGCAGCCGGCTTTGCCGACCAGAGCCACATGCACCGGGCATTTACCGCGCGTTACGGTTATACGCCCGGCGCCCTTGCCGCCGCGCGCCGCCGACATCGCGCAATTTCGTTCAAGAACGCACCACCGCGCTGCCCGTAAAGCACCTCTGGTTCTTCTCGGGAGGCAATGATGGCAGCAGGACGAAGCGGTAACCCGGATGCAGTGACGATCGGGCCGGTCGGCGATGACGATGTCGCCGCGATGCTGGACATCATCAACCGCGCGGCCGAGGCCTATCGCGGCGTCATTCCGGCCGATCGCTGGCACGAACCCTATATGCCCGCCGCCGAACTCGCGGCCGAACTGGCGGATGGCGTGATCTTCAGCGGCGCCCGTATCGACGGGGTATTGGCGGGGGTGATGGGGGTGCAGCGGCGCAAAAACGTCGACCTGATCCGTCACGCCTATGTCTTGCCCGACCGGCAGGGCCAAGGGATCGGCGCCAGCCTGCTCCGGCACCTCTGCCAAGGCCGCGAGCGCCCGGTGCTGATCGGGACATGGCAGGCTGCCGCATGGGCGGTGCGTTTTTACGAACGCCATGGCTTTGCGATCCTGGCGGCCGACGACGCCGCCCGGCTGCTGCAAACCTATTGGTCGATACCCGAACGCCAGATCGCCACGTCGGTGGTGCTGGCGTCGCAGCCGCTTTCGGCGGCCGAGGTCGGCGCGCTGATTGCCGGTGCACGCCGGAATTAGCGCGCGCTGCGCACCGCGGCGCGCATCTTTTGCCGGTAACGCCCCGGGGTGATGCCGACGCAGCGGCGGAACAAGAGGCGAAAAAAGGCGGGGTCGGCATAGCCAACCTCGGCCGCCACCGCATCGACGGGTTCGTCGCCGCTTTCGAGCATCTGCTTGGCCTCTTCGATCCGCAGTGCCTGCACATAATCGAGCGGGGTGTAGCCGGTCGCGATCTTGAAACGGCGTTTGAAGGTCCGCGCGGGCAGGCCCGACCGTTCAACCAGCGCCGCGACGGGGTTCTCGACATCATAATGGGCGCCGATCCAGGCCTGGCACGCGTGGATCGCCGCATCGCTGTGCGTGCGCGGCTGCGCCATCGCGGCGTAGGGCAATTGACCGTCGCTGCGGTCGCCGATCAGGAAGATGCGCGCCACCCGCGCCGCCTCTGCCGCGCCGCAAAAGCGGCCGATCAGATAAAGGCCCAGGTCCTGCCACGACGACGCGCCGCCGGTGGTGATCAGCCGCCCGCCCCGCCCGCTGTCGCACAGGATGCGGTCGGCGCGATAGCGCACCGCCGGATAGCGGTCGCGGAACAAGGCCGCGGCGCTCCAGTGCGACGCCGCATCGCAGCCGTCGAGCAGCCCCGCTTCGGCGAGCACGATCGACCCGCTGCACGTCGAGCAGACAAGCGCCGTGTTGGCGACGCGGTCGCTCAGCCAGGCCATTTCGGGTGCCCAGCGCCGCGCCGGGTCGTCGCGCAGCGGCAGTTCGACGTCGGCGACGATGATTGCATCGACCGCGCCGACGTCGGCCAGCGCCAGGTCGGGCTGGATCGGCGGGCCAACGATACTGCGGAACAACGCGGCATCGCGCGCGACGATCAGTGGGTGGATACGCCGCCCGCCGCCCGGCTGGCCGGTCAACGATTCCCATAATTGCCCGGCAGCGGCGAGCACCTCGAACAGCCCGTGAATGGCGAGCGGCGCCGAATCGGGCAGCGCGAGAATGGCGACGGTTACGGGCGGTTCGGGTTCGGTCATCGAGCGATGTGGCACGAATGCCTCGTTCTTGTCCATTACGTCACTTACGACGATCCGCGCGATCGGGCAGGTCAGAGCGGTATTCCACACCTTTCAAAGGAGCAGCATCATGACCCCCGTTCCCGCCAGCATCGAAATCCCGAAATTCTATCCGGTCGGCCCCGAACGCGTTTTCGCCGCCTGGGCTTCAGAAGCCGCGATGTCCGCATGGAGCGCCCCGCCCGCGGGCTGGACCATGCGCTGCGAAGCCTTTGCGTTGCAGGTGGGGCACAGCGACGAATGGCAGTTCGGCATGATCGGCGAGACACCCTATATCAACCGCAACCAATATAGCGTGATCGAACCCGGCCGGCGCATTGCCTATACCACCACGCTGGCGCACGGCGACCGGGTGGAGTTTGCCGGGGCCGTCTGCGTGACGTTCGAGCCCGCACCCGGCGGCTGCCGCCTCACCTTGACCGAAACCGGCATCCATCTCGTTCGCGACGATCGTGAAGGGCATATAGATGGCTGGAACGCGATGCTCGACGCGCTCGGCGAATATCTGACAGTGGCGGCGGCCGCCTGACCCTCGGGAACACCGGCCACCCGAACCACCGCTCCGGCGGTTCGGGTGGCGGTGGCTACCCGACAGATAGTTGGCCTGTGGCCGGACAAGCCCGACTGTCCGGCGCGCGGCGCAGTGGAGGGCGTCGCGGCGGGGAGGGTCGGGTAATGAGCGAACCGAAAGGCACCGGGACGGCGAGCGATCATGGAGCATCAGGGTTTCACCGCTGGCTGTCGATGCTGCAACTGGCCGGGGCGGCGCGCTTTGGCGACTGGTCGCTGCTGGGATTGCGGCTAGCGACCGGCGTCTTTCTGATCGACGGCGTCTGGGACAATATTATCGCGCCCGCGCGGATGCACGAGTTTGCGCTGTTTCTGGCGCAGCACCATTTCCCCTGGCCCGCGGTGGCGGCGCCCCTGTCGGTATGGATCCAGTTTGTGATCGGCATTTGCTTCGTCCTGGGTTTCGCGACGCGTCCCGCCGGGCTGCTGTGTGTGGCGAATTTCATCATCGCGCTGGCGATGGTGCATTGGAACGAGGATCTTCGCGGCTGGTGGCCGGCGCTGGCGCTGGTGGTCATCGGCGCGCTGCTGGCCACGCACGGGTCGGGCCGGTTCGGCATCGACCGGCTGGCCGCCCGTCCCGACGACTAGCGAACGCCTGCCGCTCGCCGGGCCGAAAGAGGGGCTACCCGCTCAGCCGAGATGCAGCGCCGCGGCGCCGAACAAGGCCGCCGACAGCAGGCAAGCCGCGGTACGGATATGATTGTAGCGCGTCCAGGGGCCGTAAAAGTCGTCCCATTCGATCGGGACCGCCGCACCAATCGCATTGTTCAGCGGTACATTGCCGAACATCGTCACACCGACGCAGCCCAAGACATAGGTCAGCGCGCCGGCGAGGGCGAACCCGAACGACCCGTCACCCAGCACAGCGAGCGCGGCCGCCAGAACCGCGACGACGCCGGTCCCGAACAAGAGTGTCATGAACGAGGGCGTGATCACGACGATGTTGATCGACCGCATCGCGGCGATCGCGGCAGCCGGGCCGAGCCGGTCGAGCGCGCGCATGATGAAATTCGAAAAGGCGAAAAACACCCCGCCATTCACCGCGGCCAGAATGCAGCAGGCAAGAAAAAGGACGTCAGTCATGGTCGTGTGGCCTTCAAATGGTCAAAGCTGCCCCGGGCCGGTCAGCGGCGGCGGTCGGCCAGCGGCCTTGGCGCACCGCATCGACCAGAAACTCCTCGAACCGCCGGGGAGGACGCCCGAGGACATCCTCGACCCCATTTGTCACGCTCTCGCTGCGTCCGTCGAGTACCTCGGTAAACAATTGTCGCAACAGGTCGGCAAAATCCGGTGGGCAGCCCGCCGCCGCGAGAGTCGCCATGAATGTGTCGATCGATACGGTACGGAACGACAGCGGGGCGGGCGCCAACCGGGTGACGATGTCGGCAATATCGGAAAAGGACAGCAGCTGCGGTCCCGTCAGTTCGTGGATCCGGCCTTCATGCCCGCGCTGGACCATCGCCTCCACCGCGACCGCGGCGATGTCGTCGGCATCGATGAAGGGCTCGCGCACCGCAGTCACGGGCAGCGCCAGTTCGCCGGCGGCGACATCCGGGGCAAACTGGCCTTCGTTGAAATTCTGGAAGAACCACGACGCCCGCACGATCGTCGATTCGGGCAGGATCGACAGCAGCGCGGCTTCGGCGCGCTGCGCGCTGGGCTCGTTGCGTCCTGACAGCAATATCATGCGCCGCACGCCATGGTCCCGGGCGGTGCTCGCCAACTGCGCGATGACCTTCGCCGACCCCTCGACCGCCAGATCGGGGACATAGCTGACATAGGCGCACGCGGCGGCGCGCAGCACCGCAGGCCAGGTCGCGGGGTCGTCCCATGCAAACGGCGTTTCGCTGCCGCGCGAAAAGCCTGCGCAGGCAAGGCCGCGCGCCTGCAGGCGCTCGACAACACGGCGACCGGTCTTTCCGGTGGCGCCGATGACGGAGAATGGGGCGCGTGATGCCATGGGTGATATCCTGATCGTGCCGGACGGCGGAAGAAATATCCGAACAACTAGGTCGCGCCCGCCGCGCGACCAAATACCTTGCGGGTATTCAGACGGACGCCCGCGCCGGACCGGCTGCCTAGCCGAGCCCCAGCCGGACCCGTACCGCTTCGAGAAAGCGGCGGCCGACCGGCGCCACCGCGCCGTCGGTGTCGATCGCGACCCACGCGCCGCCCCCGATATGGCGGATTTCGGCGATGCGCGCGGCCGGAACGGCGACCGACCGGTGGATCCGGACAAAACGGTCGCCCAGCCGGTCGATGAGGTCCGATAACGTCGATCGTAACAGATACGACCGGCTGGCCTCATGAACGCGCACATAGTCGCGCTCGGTTTCGAGACGCACGATGGTATCGACCGGCAGCCGGACGACCGACCCCAGATAAGGCACCCATAATTCGGTATCGCCCGGCGACGCCGTGCCTTCAGACAGATGCCGCTGCAGTCGCTCGATCGCCCGGGCGAACCGCGCGGGGTCGATCGGTTTCAGGACATAGTCGATGACCGCCAGATCGAACGCCTCGGTCGCGAAATGCTCCTGTGCGGTCACCAGAATGACGCGCGGCGCGACCGGCAGCGCGGCGAGGCTTGCGGCAACCTCCAGCCCGGTCAGTTCGGGCATGGCGATATCGAGAAACACCGCCTGCGGTTGCAGGGTGCGGATCATCGCCAGCGCCGTCGCCCCGTCGGCGGCGGTCCCGACAATCTCGACCGCACCCTGTTCGCGGCACAGCCGCCGCAAACCGTCGACCGCGAGCGGCTCGTCGTCGGCGATGATGGCGGTGATCGGCAAAATTATGCGAGCTCCAGCGGCATATTGAGCGTTACGGAAAAGCCGTTGGCGGTCGGCCCTGCGTCCATCCGGGCGCCGCTCCCGAAACGCGCGGCAAGCCGTTCCGCCACATTCCGCAGCCCGATCCCGCTGCCGGGCGTCGATCCGGGTCGCGGCGGGGCGTCGTCCTCGACGGTCAGCTGCAGCGTCCCGGGACCGGCGCGGGCCGCGCGGACCGTGATCATCACCGGGGCGGACGTCCGCGCGAGCCCGTGCTTGATCGCATTTTCGACCAAAGGTTGCAGGATAAGCGCCGGGACGCGAGCGCGCCGGACGTCGTCGGGAATGTCGAAGACCGCCTGCAACCGGTCGCCGAAGCGCCGGCATTCGATGGCCAGATACTGGCGTTCCATCTCGACCTCTTCGGCCAGCTCGACGTCGGCCACCGGGTCGGCCGCGAACCCGTAGCGCAGGAAGGCGCTCATCTCGCCGATCATCGCTCGCGCCGTCGCGCTATCGCCCCGATCGACGAGGGCGCCGAGCGAGTTCAGCGAATTGAACAGGAAATGCGGATTGACCTGGTAACGCAGCGCCCGCAGTTCGGCCAGCCTCGCCGCCTCGCGCTGGCGGCCGGCAACCCTTTCCGCCGCGATCGCTTTCTGGCTGTCGCGCATGCCGAGATACAGCAGCCCCCAGGCGGCAAAAACAAAGATGAAATTGACCGAATATTCGACCGCCAGCACCACCGCACCATCGACCGAACATTTGAAACCGTCGCGGCAATCCTCCCCCGAAACCGGCGCGATGACATAAAGCGCGGCGGCGTTGACGATCGAGAACCCAATCCCCGCCGGAACGCTGAGCCCGGTAATCCAGAGGATGCGGGCGCGAATTCCCTGCGGGTCGACGCGGCGGAGGACCGCCGCCATCGCGACGCAGATGAGCGCGCCCAAGACGGCTATCGGCACGCGGCGCGCGAGCGAGGCAAAGCGGCTGGACCAGGGCTCCATATAGGCGCGCACCAGGAACATCAGCGTGTAGGCCGTCCAGAAACCGGCCAGAACCTTGGCCACCGTGCGCCGGGAAACGTCCGCTATCTCGTCCATTCTGATGGCCTGTATCGGTCCGATGTGGTTGGCGTTCGTCGCGGCCCGACGGCGTTCGTCGCGCGCGGCATGCCAAAGCGGCGCAGCTTAGCCACTAAACCCGTTCCCGCAACTACCGCAGGAGGAGTCCATGGCGTCGCAGCGCGCCGCGCCATCCGTTACCGCGATGCCCCGGCAGCCGAAAAGAAGCGGGGGCTTCGAGACATTTGTCTCAGCGCCCACCGCATTGGGGACGGGCGGCACGTCCGCTGCGGCGAGCGACCGGACGTCGCTGGGCGAATTGCTGCGCGCTGCACGCGCGGCACGCGGCCTCTCGCAGATGGAATTATCGCTGCGCATCGGCGTGTCGCAGCGTCATCTGGGGTTTCTGGAGGTCAACCGGTCGCGCCCCAGCCGCGGAATGTTGCTGACCATCTTGGACGAGTTGAAACCGCCGCAATCGATCCGCAATGCGACGCTCATCGCGGCAGGCTTCGCGCCGGAAGCGCTCGCCGTGCGCGCGGGAACGCCGCTGTTCGGTCTGATGCAGAACATGCTCGACGCGCACGACCCGCTGCCCGCGGTCGTGTTCGACGCCCATTGGTATGCGCAAAGCCTGAGCGTGGGCGGGCGGCGCCTGTGCCAGCTGCTGATGCCGCGCGCGCGGAGCTGGGCGACGCAAAGCGGCGGGCTCGATATGATCGATGCGGTCGCCGATCCCGCCGGTTTTCTCGCCATGGCCCGCGAACCCGAACGCGCCGCCGCCATTCTCCTCGCCCAGTTCTGGACCGAAGCCTGGGCACGGCCGGCCTTGTTCGGTCGCGTCAAGGCATGCGACGAAGAATTGCGGGCGCGCTACGGCCGGCTCGACGACAGCCCGAGGGACGCGGGCACCCCCCATATCCGGCTGTGTTTCGACACGCCGATCGGTGTTTTGCGCTTCAGCTGCTTTCAATCGATACCCGGATTGCCGCAGGATATCAGCACCATGTCGCACCGCATCGAGCTTTGGTACCCCGAGGACCAGCCCACGCGCGCGGCGCTCGACCGGCTGGCGAAAGCAGACGACACCGCGCCGACCGGCTTGGCGGCGAGCCGGACCGCGCACGCGATACGCCACAGGTAGTTGGGGAGGCAGGCATCAAGGCTAGGATCGCACCCAATCTGCGATTTGCCCGAAAGGATGGCCATGCAGCGCTGCCTGCTTCGATTGCTGCTTGCGGTGACCGCGATACTGCCGGTGCAACCCGGCGGCGCCATGCCGGATCCGCCCGCGATCGACAGCAGCGATGTCGATCGCTTTCTGGCGCTGTACGCGCGAAGCGAAGGGCGGCCGGACGCCGACCTGTTGCAAACCGAATATCTCGACCGCGGCAGTGCGGGGCTGGCGCGCTTTGCCAGGCTGCGGCGGATTACCGGCGAATCGATCGCGGCGGCAATGGCAAGGCGGCCCGACGTCTATACGCGCGCCCGGCACTGCGCCGCCGAACTGCCCGCCGTCGCCGGCGATCTTGAAACCGCGATCGCAAAGCTGCGCGACCTGCTGCCCGGGACCAGCCTGCCCGCGATCACCTTTGTGATCGGCCGCGGCCGCCCGGTTGCGGCAGGCGAGCCGCAAGGCGCCTATATCGGGCTGGAAGCGATCTGCGACTGGGCGACGCCCAATCCGGACTTTCGCGCGCGCGCGGTGCGCGTCGCGGCGCACGAGCTGGTACATACCCAGCAGCGCGGACTGGCGAGCAACAACCGCCAGCCGACCGTCCTGCACGTCGCACTGGTCGAGGGTGCCGCCGAATTCGTCACCGAGCTGATCACCGGAGCGGTCGCCTATCAGCATCTGGCCCCGGCGATGGCCGGACGCGAAGCCGCGTTCGAAGCCGAATTTCTGCGCGACATCGACACGCCCGCAATGGGGTCGCGCTGGGTATTCAACGAGGGTGCCGGAACCCCCGAGCAACCGAGCGATCTGGGTTATCATATCGGTTACCGGATCGTGAAAGCCTATTATCAGCGCGCACCCGACAAACGCGCCGCGATCGTCCATATCCTCCACATGACCGACGCGCAGCGATTTCTGACCGACAGCGGCTGGTCGCCGGGCATGCGCCTTCGCTGATTCTGGCGCGCGGCGGCGAGGATTTCAGCGTCGGCAGCGCAAGTTGGGGCCAGACCCGCTTGCTCCATTATGGCGCCGCGACCGAGCTTCAAAAGCTGGCAACGGCGCGCGCGCGGCGCCAGCAACGCGGGGTGAGCGCGAGCGACAGCCCCGTCCATCTTGTCCTGCCCGACCCGATCGAGCGCGCCGCCTGTTTTCGGGCGCTGGCTGCGCGCAACCGCATCGTGCGCAGCTTTGCGAGCGCCGACGATTGGCTGACGGCGGTAGCGGACGACGATCATCACAGCATGATCCTGCTCTGCCAATGGCGGCAACCGGGGCGCACGACCGCTGCCGAGCTGTTGGCGCATGCGGCGAAACGCGAGCATGTTTGCATCCTGGTCGCCGCCGACACGCTGGAGGTTGGCGAAGCCGCGACGATTTTGCGCAGCGGCGCGTGCGATCTGCTGCCCGCGCCGCTCGACCCGCGACGGGTTCGCGCCCGGGTCGAGGCCGCGCTGGACGCGTGGCGGCGGCAGCGCTTCGTGCTCGACCAGCGCCGCGAAGCCGAGGAGCGACTGGCGGCGCTGACCCCGCGCGAGCGCAGCATATTGAACGCAATTGCGGCAGGGCTCGGCAACAAGGCGATCGCGCGGCAGCTCGATCTCAGCCCGCGCACCGTCGAGGTTCACCGCGCCAAGATCATGCGCCGCGCCGGTGCGGGCAGCGTCGCCGAACTGCTGCGCTGGCAATTCATCGCCGAACAGGCGCGCGGCGCGGCGGTCAATCCGGTCCATTTCGGTGCATGATCGCCGCGGCAGGCGGCCAACCTCGCCGCGCGCCGCCTATAAGGCAAATGAACGGTGCACCGCTCCTGAGTTGGTCCCCATGGGCGCTGCCGTTCATCCGCGCGGGATCAACCCCACCTGATCGCGCGCGACCGACAGGGTCGGCAGGGAATGTTCCTTTCCCTGCCGACCCTATTCGTTTCCCGTGCAACGTCAGCCGGTGACCCGTGCCCGCTGCTCGGCGCGGCCCATCGACAACAGGATCGGGTCCGATGCCTGCCGCGCCATGAAATCACCCTTGCCCGCGATACCTTGCCAGGTGATGCCGATCAGCGATTGTGCGATCGCGCCGCCCAGCGTGTCGCCGGGGCCGGGCAGGATGATGACGTCGGGGGCAAATTCCTTGACCGCAACCTGTAACGACAGCGCGAAATCATAGGGCGCGAGGATCTGGTGGCCGAAAGTGTAATCCCACACCGCCGCCGGATCGCTCGAAAAGCGGCGCCAGACATGGCCGCGGCCGTCGACCAGCGGGATCGTCGGAGCGCCGAACAGCGCGGGCGGCAGTTCGGCCTGTGCCTTGTCCGCGCTGCCGAACATCAGCGGGGTGTGGAACGGGCCATGGCCCGCGAGGCGGAGCGGATCGCGCCCGGGCGTCGGCGGCGCTTCGGCGAGGAGTGCGGCGAGGCCCGCCTCATCGCCCGCGAAGACGAGCATCCCGGCAAGGTCGATCGACAGCGCGAGGGCGTGACCCGGCCGCGCGGCGATGGAATCGACCAGCGCGAACAGCGTTTCGCGCAAGCCCGGAACCGGGCGCCAATCCTCGTCGACGACTTGCAGCAAGATCTGCCCGCCGGGGCCGTGGGTCTGGCTGTTGAGGCCCATCGCGTTGCTGATGCGGAAACCATCCTCGACCGACACCGCGCCGCCCAAAGCGAGCGCGCTGTACCAACCCATCGAATTACCCGCGACCGCGACGACGTCGTATTTTTCGCGGTCGATGCTGAGATAATCGAGCGCGGTCGCGGTGTAGATGAGCGGCGCCGCAACATCGCCGCGCATATGCGTGGCGACGCTGAAGCGATCGGCGCCGTCGAGTTCGCTCACCGTCGGCTGGCCGCGCTCGCGGCGCTGCGCGTCGAAATTCGCGATAAGGTCCGCGAAGCGCGCGCCATGCAGCCGCGCGATGCTGCCGAGTTCGCCCTTGCCATAGGTGCCGCGGCCGGGCGCGACGACGAGTGCGGTCTTGCGCGCGCTCATGCCCAACGCCCCCTCAGGACAGCGTCGTGCCCCTGCGAAGGCAGGGGCCCATCTTCCACCGTGGCGGTGTCATGCGGAGCTCGTGGCAGGACGATGGCGCAGGTGATGGGCCCCTGCCTTCGCAAGGGCGCAGAAGTTATCATCATGCGAGCAACTCCTTCGCCGCCGCGACGATGCTGTCGCGACTCGGCAGGGTCAGCGTTGCGGCCTTGCCCAAGGGGATGAAACTGTCGTCGGCAGCGATCCGCGCGAGCTTCTTGTCCGGCGTACGCTCGACGAAGGTCGCCATCAGCGCCTCGCTCTGCGAGCCGGTGATGCGGCATTCATCGACGATCAGGACGCGCTTGGCATCGCCGACCGCGGCCACCAACTTATCCTCGTCGACGGGGCCAAGCCAGCGCAGGTCGATCACCCGCGCTTTCACCCGGTCGGCGGCAAGCAGCTTTTCGGCCTGGCGCGAGAGATAATATCCGTTGCCATAGGTGACGATCGCCAGGTCGGTGCCGTCGCCGTGCACGCCGACGTCGCCGAAAGCGATCGGCGCGGCGGCGCCGGGCGCTTCATAGACGCTGGTCCACAGACCATCGCCTTCTTCATGCAGATCGCGGGTCATGTAGAGCGCGATCGGCTCGACGAACACGACCACCCGCTGTTCCTCGCGCGCCAGCCGCACGCATTCGCGCAGCATCGCCACCGCATCGCGGCCGTTCGACGGCACCGCGAGGATCAGGCCCGGGATGTCGCGGAAGATGGCGAGGCTGTTGTCGTTGTGGAAATGGCCGCCGAAGCCCTTCTGGTAGCCGAGCCCCGCGATGCGGATGACCATCGGGTTGGTGTACTGGCCGTTCGAGAAGAAGCTGAGCGTCGCCGCCTCGCCGCGAATCTGGTCCTCGGCATTGTGGACATAGGCGAGGAACTGGATTTCGGGCATCGGGACAAAGCCGTTATGCGCCATGCCGATCGCGAGCCCGAGGATCGCCTGTTCGTCGAGCAAGGTGTTGATCACGCGCGCCGAGCCGAAGCGCTGGTGCAGCTTCGCCGTGACATTATAGACGCCGCCCTTTGGCCCGACATCCTCGCCCATCACGGCGATTTCCGGGTGGGCGAGCATCAGGTCGGCGAGCGCCCAGCTCAAGAGCCGCGCCATATGCTGCGGCTTGTCCATCGCGCCCGCATCGCTGCCGAACATCGCGGTGCGGTCCTCGTCCGAGGGCGTGTTGGCGCGGGCAAGGTCGCGCTTGGGCGGCACGATGCTCTGCATCACATGCGCGGGGGTGGTGATCTTGGGGCGCTGGATCGCGGCCTCGGCCTGCCGCGCGAGGGTGGCGCCGATGTCTTCATAAGCGTCGGCGATCTCGGCGGGGGTCATCCACCCCTGCTCGGCCATCAAAGCCGCGCCCGCGAGCAACGGGTCGCGCGCCTCGTCGGCCTCGATCAGCGCCTTGGGCAGATAGGCGCCCTGCACGTCCGACCCGGCGTGGCCATAGAGCCGCACCGTCGCCATGTGGAGAAACACCGGTTTGCGATACCGCCGCGCATAGTCGGCAGCCTCGCACGCCCCGGCATAGGCCGAGGCGAGGTCGCTGCCGTCGCACTTTATATAGTGCAGCCCCGCGCGGTGGCGGAACTGCGCCTCGATCCAACCCGTCGGCGTGCGGGTCGAGATGCCGATACCATTGTCTTCGCAGAGGAAGATCAGCGGCATCGGCGATCCTTGGAACGCCGCCCAGCCCGCGGTATTGAACGCGCCCTGTGCGGTGGAATGGTTCGCCGACGCATCGCCAAAGCTGGTCAGCACGACCGCATCGCCGGGCAGCGGCAGATCTTTCATGCCCTGCCGCCGCGCAATGCCGATCGAAAAGGCCGCGCCGACCGCTTTCGGCAGGTGCGAGGCGATCGTCGAGGTTTGCGGCGGGATATTGAGCGGTTTCGACCCGATCACCTTGTGTCGCCCGCCCGAAATCGGGTCTTCGCTCGACGCCGCAAAGCTCAGCAGCATGTCCCAGGTCGGGGTACCGCCCGGCAACTGACGCGCGCGGTGGAGCTGGAAGGCGTTCGAGCGGTAATGGAGAAACGCCATGTCGGTGACGCGCAGCGCCGCGGCGACCGCGGCATTGCCCTCATGCCCCGACGAGCCGATCGTGTAGAACCCCTCGCCCCGCGCCTGCAACGCGCGCGACAGCCGGTCCATCTGGCGGCTGGTCAGCTGCGACAGGAAAATGTCGATGGCGTCGGCGCGCGACAGTCCGATTGCGGCGGGATCGGGGGCATCGGCGCGGCCCGGCAAGCGGCCGGTCGCCAGCGCGGCGAGGAATTTTTCATGTACTGCCTGCGCCGCGTCCACTGAAATTCCTCCCGTTCGGCCTCGCCCATTTTGGCGGCTGGTTACGCCCGCAACCATCGGACCCTTGCGGCAGCGCGCTATAACGGGGCAGTCGCCTGCGCAAGCATCTCTTGCCTTCGCGCGCCGCCTCGCGCTACGCCTTGGCGCGATGACTATGCACGGCGGAACAGTCTTTTGGGCATGATGTCGCTGTGGATCGCCCAGGCGTCAGCGGCCGCCGAAGCGCCGGGCGCCGGTGGCGGCTGGCTGATCGATCCCGAACTCGTCGATCCCGCCTATAGCCAGACAATCGCGGGCGGCGAAATCCAGACCGCGTTTCCGCCGCCACCGCCTCCGCCCCCACCGACCCCGGAATGGCTGAAATCGCTGTTCGACATGATCGGCAGCTTTTTCCAGTGGAGCGCGCCCGCCGCCAAGCCGCTGCTGTGGGTCGGCGTCGCGCTGCTCGCGCTGTTCCTGCTCTATCATTTCGTTCCCGCCTTTGCCCGCTGGGTCGATAACCTGCCGTTCCGGCGCAAGGGGGGCGAGGATGACGCCGCGGACGATGTCGGGCTGGCCGAAGCGGGCGCGGCGCGCGCGCTGCTGAGCGAGGCCGATGCGCTGGCCGCCGAAGGGCGCTTTGCCGAAGCGGTGCATCTGCTGCTCTATCGCAGCGTCGAGGATATCGACGGCCGCCGTCCGGGGCTGGTCAAGCCCGCGATGACCTCGCGCGACCTCGCCGAAGCGCGCGACCTGCCGGTGGTTGCGCAGGGCGCCTTCAGCCGCATCGCGCGCGCGGTCGAGATCAGCCTGTTCGGCGGGCGATCGATCGATGCGGACGCGTGGCAACAATGCCGCGCCGCCTATGCCGAGCTGACGGTGCCGAAGAATTGGGCGCGCGCATGAGCGAGGGAGCGAGCAGCGACGGCGGTTTCAATCCGCGCCTGATCGCGGGCGTCGTCGTGATCGGGGTGATCGCGTTTATCGCGCTATGGGCACTGATCGCGCTCGGCCCGCAGCTGAGCAGCGGCAACGACGGCGGCGGCCACGCGCTGTCGAAAGCGGCGCCGGGCTATGCCGGGATCGTCGACCTGCTTGAACGCAGCGACGCGGTGGTGGACCTGCGCCGCCGCGAAGAAGCGCCCGCGCTGGAAGATCCCGAGCTGCTGATCCTGACCCCTGGGCACACGACGAAGCCCGGCGACCTCGCCCGCCTGATCAGCGAACAACGCGGCGGCGCGGTGCTGATCATATTGCCGAAATGGCGGACCGGTCGCCATCCGTCGAAAGCGGGTTGGGCAGGGGACGGCTTTGCCTCGGCGCCGTCGCCCAAGATGCTGCCGCCCGTCGCCGGGCGCATCGACAAGATCGGCAGCGAACCCCATGCGCGCGGCGCGCAAGCGAGAGGCTATCTGGGCGGCTATCCGATTGTGCTGACACTGCCGAACCTGCGCACGCAGGTGCTGAACGCGCCCGATCTGGAGACGCTGATCGCCTTTCCGCACGGCGGGGCGGTGGTGGCGAAGCAGTCTGATGCGCCGATCTACATCCTGTCCGACCCCGATCTCGTCAACAATCTGGCCTTCGCGAACCGCGATCGCGCCCGCGCTGCGGCGCTGCTGATCGATGCGGTGGCCGAGGATGCAGGGGCGTACAGCGTCGCATTCGACGTGACGCTCAACGGATTCGGCAGCCAGCGTTCGCTGCTGCGCTTTGCGTTCGTGCCGCCGTTCATCGGCATTACCTTGTGCCTGATCGCCGCCGGGTTGCTCGCGCTTTGGCAGGCGTGGATTCGGTTCGGCCCGGCGCTGAAACCGGCGCGCGGGATCGCGGTGTCGAAAGCGGCGCTGATCACCAACAGCGCCGATTTGATCAAGCAGGCACGGCGCGAGCTCGACGGCGCCGACGCCTATGTCCGCAGCCAGCGCAGCGCGATCGCGCGGCGGCTGCATGCGCCCGGCGGGCTCGACGACGCCGCGACCGACCGCTGGATCGACAAGCATGTGCGCGGCGGCGGCGAGCTGTTTTCGGCGCTCGCCCGGCGATTGCCGCGCGCGCGCAATACCCATGAATTTTTGGCAGACGCGCAGGCGCTGCACGACATCAGGAAGGATTTACTGCGTGACAGCCAATAATGACATCGCGAGCGTTCAGGCTCTCGGCGCCGCGATTGAGGCCGAGGTCGCCAAGGTCGTGTTCGGGCAGGGACCGCTGACCCGCATGGTCACCATCGCGCTGCTGGCGGGCGGGCATGTGCTGCTGGAAGGCCCGCCGGGGACCGCCAAGACGCTGCTAGCGCAGGCGTTCGCGCGCGCCACCGGGCTCGATTTCGGGCGCATCCAGTTCACCCCCGACCTGATGCCCGGCGACATTTTGGGCTCGAACCTGTTCAATTTCCAGACGTCGAGCTTTACGCTGACCAAGGGGCCGATCTTTACCGAACTGCTGCTCGCCGACGAAATCAACCGCACCCCGCCCAAGACGCAGGCGGCGCTGCTTGAGGCGATGCAGGAACGCCGCGTCACGATCAACGGCGAACCGCATGTCATGAGCCCGCGCTTCACCGTGCTCGCGACGCAGAACCCGATCGAACAGCAGGGCGTCTATCCGCTGCCCGAAGCGCAGCTCGACCGATTCCTGTTCAAGCTGGTCGTCGATTATCCCGCCGCCGACGAGGAGCGCCGCATCGTCGCCGATCATGGCGGGCGCTTCAAAAGCCCCGCGGTCTCCGATTTCGGGGTCACCGAGGTCGCCAATGCCCAGACGATCGAGGCGGCGATCGACACCATTGCGACCGTCCGACTGGCCGAAGAGATCGTCGATTATATCGTTCGCCTGGTCCGCGCGACGCGCCAAAGCGCCGACCTGGAATGCGGCGCCAGCCCGCGCGCCGCGACGCTGCTCGCGCGCGCCGCCTGCGCCGCGGCGGCGCTCGACGGCCGCGATTATGTGATCCCCGATGACGTCCAGCGGCTCGCTGCCGGGGTGCTGCGCCACCGCGTCATCCTGTCGGCGGCGGCCGAGATCGAAGGGCGCGGCGTCGAGCAGGTCGTCGCGGCGCTGCTCGAGCGCGAGGAAGTGCCGCGGTGATCTACCCCACCCGCCGCGCAATCTATCTGCTGCTGCTCGGCGCGCCGATGGCGCTCGCGCTGGGGCTCGTGCGGCCCGAGCTGTGGCTGGTTGCGCCCGGGTGGATCGGGGTGGTTCTGGCATGCCTGATCCTCGACACGATCGCGGGTGCCAGTCCGCGCCACCTCAGCCTCGATGCGCGCTTTCCGCATCAGGTCGGAGTCGGCGATCCGTTCGACCTGACGCTCACCGCACGCGGCCCCGCGCTACCGCCGCGCGCGGAACTCGCGCTGGCACTCGACGAGCGGTTTGTCGAGGGCGGACGGCTCGCAAGCGATATGCGGCGGACGAGCGGCGGCGAAGCCCTGACCCGCACCCCCTCGCTCACCGCGTCGCGGCGCGGGCAGGCGGCGATCGAGGCGCTGTGGATCCGCTGGGCGGGACCACTCGGGCTGGTCTGGAAACAGCGTAAATTTGCCATCGACGGCACGATCGGCGTCGTCCCCAGCCTGCGCGCGGTGACCGACGAGGGCAGCCGATTGTTCCAGCGCAACAGCTGGTTCGGCCTTCGCCAGCAACGCCTGCGCGGCGAAGGCACCGAGTTTGAGGCGCTCGCCGAATATCAACCAGGGATGGACCGCCGCGCGATCGACTGGAACGCGTCGGCGCGCCACGTCAAACTGCTGGCCAAGGAATATCGCGTCGAACGCGACAACCGCGTCGTGCTGGCGATCGACGGCGGGCGGACGATGGCCGAACCCGTCGGCGGCATGCCGCGCGTCGACCGCGCGGTGTCGGCGGCGCTGCTGCTCGCCTATGTCGGGTTGAAATTGAACGACCGGATCAGCCTGTTCTCGTTCGCGGCCAAGCCGCAGGCGCTGACCCCCGCCTATATGCACACGCAGGATTTCCCGGCGTTGCAGCGCGCCGCGAGCCTGATCGACTATGCCCATGTCGAAAGCAATTTCACCCTCGCGCTGACCACCCTCGGCGCGCAGCTCAACCGCCGGTCGCTGATCATATTGTTCACCGAGTTCACCGATGCGACGAGCGCCGACCTGATGATCCGCGCCGCCGGGCGGTTGGTGAAAAAGCACCGGCTGCTGTTCGTCGTCATCAAGGATGAGGAGGTCGAAAGTGAGGAGCGCCGCCGCCCCGAAACCGGCGCCGATGTCACGCGGTCGAACGTCGCCGCGGCGATGCTGCGCGACCGCCAGCTGGTGATCGCGCGGCTGCAGCGCCTCGGCGCCGACGTGCTCGAAGTCCCCGCCGACGCGATGGGGGCGAGCGCGATCGAGGCCTATCTGGGCATCAAGCGGGCGGGCACGCTGTGATCCCCGCGGCGCCCCCTGCGCGCGCGCTCGACGCCCCCAGCTTTTCGGCCAGCCGCTTTCGCGCCGAGCGCGAGGCCGACTGGATCGCCTTCGACCTGCTGCTCACCAAGCTGGAGAAAAAGGGTGCCAAGGCGCTGACCAGCGACGAGCTGTTGCAGCTGCCCCTGCTCTATCGCGCTACCCTGTCGTCGTTGTCGATCGCGCGCGCGACCAGCCTCGACAAGGCACTCCTCGACCATCTCGAGGCGCTGTCGATCCGCGGCTATTTCCTCGTCTATGGCGTGCGCGAGACGCGCTGGAGCCGCATCCGCCGCTTCTTCCTCTACGACTGGCCCGCCGCGGTGCGGTCGGTGTGGAAAGAGACGATCATCATTTCGCTGATCATCTTGCTCGGCGCGATCACCAGCTACTCGCTCGTCGCGAGCAATCCCGAATGGTATTATAATTTCGTCGGCGAAGACATGGCGGGCGGGCGCGATCCGCGCGCAACCGCCGAATATCTGCAATCGACGCTGGGGCATGGCAAGGCGGCGGGCGAGGGCGAAAGCGGGCTGCACATATTCGCGACCTATTTGTTCACCCACAACAGCCGCGTGTCGATCCTGTCCTTTGCGCTCGGCTTCGCTTTCGGCGTGCCGACGATGATGCTCGAATATTATCAGGGCATCGGTCTCGGCGCGATGATGGCGGTGTTTGCGGGCAAGGGGCTGGGGTTCGATTTCGGCGGCTGGCTGTTCATCCACGGCACCACCGAATTGTTCGCCGCGGCGCTGTCGGGTGCCGCCGGGCTGCGCATCGGCGCCGCGGTGGTATTCCCCGGCGCGCGCAGCCGGTTGCAGGCGGCCTCGCACGCCGGGCGGACCGCGGGCAAGGTGATGATCGGGGTCATATTGATGCTGTTCATGGCCGGGCTGCTCGAAGGGTTCGGGCGCCAGCTGATCACCGACACGATGCTGCGCTATGGTATCGGCACGCTGATGCTGTTGTTCTGGATCGGCTATTATTACCTCCCGCGGCGCGAGGATGTGACATGAGCGCCGCTGCGGCAAAGGCCAATGCGAAGTCGCGCGCGGCGCGGGCCAAGAAAGTCCGCCAGTTCATCACCCCCGAGGGGGTCGATCTCGAACTCAAGATCGCGAGTTCGGGGCTGCGGTTCGGCGCGCTGCTGGTCGACCTGATCCTGATCGTGCTGGCGCTGTTCGTCTTTTCGCTTGTCATGCTGTGGATCGGATTGGCATCGCAATCGGACATCACCATGGTCGTCTGGATGCTCGGCGCCTTTGTGCTGCGCACCTTCTGGTTCGTCGGCTTCGAGCTCGGATCGCGCGCCGCAACGCCGGGCAAGCGGCTGATGGGCATTCGCGTCGTCGCGCGCGACGGCGGCCGACTGACCGCCGATGCGGTGGTCGCGCGCAACCTGATCCGCGAGCTTGAGCTGTTCCTGCCGCTGATGATGGTCGGCGTCGGCGCGGCGGAGGATGCGGTGTCGGGGTGGACGATGCTGGCGGGGGTGCTGTGGTCGCTGACGCTCAGCCTGTTTTTGCTGTTCAACCGCGACCGGATGCGGATGGGCGACCTGATCGCCGGAACCTGGGTGGTGATGGCACAGCGGGTGAAGCTCGACGCCGACATCGCCACCGACGCCGCGGGCGACGCCATGCAGTTCAGCGAAGCCGAGCTTTCGGTCTATGGCATTTTCGAGTTGCAGGAGCTCGAACGCGTGCTGCGCAGCAAGGACGCGCGCGCGATGCGCGAGGTCGCCGATACGATCCGCGCCAAAATCGGCCGCCCCGTCGCCGAAGAGGATGACGTCTTCCTGCTCAGCTACTACCGCCAACTGAAAGCCCGGCTCGAACGCAAATTGCTGTTCGGCAAACGGCGAGAGGATAAATATGCCAGCGACTGACCCCATGTCCGTAACCGCCGCGCTGCACGAGCGGCGCTCTGTGCGCAAATTCACCAACCAGCCCGTCGATCCCGTACTGCTGCGGGAAATTTTCGCCGCGGCGCAGCGCGCGCCATCGGGCGGCAATCTCCAGCCGTGGCAGGCGACAGTGCTCACCGGCGCGCCCTGGCAGGCGGTCAAGGATGCGGTCGCAGCGCGACTGGCGATGGGGCGCGAGGGCTACCAGCCCGAATATGACATTTATCCCAAAGAACTGACCGACCCGTGGGAAACGCGGCGCTTCGGGGTCGGCGAGGCGCTTTACGCGTCGCTCGGCATCCCGCGCGAGGACAAGGCGGGGCGGCTCGCTCAGTTCGTGGAAAATTACCGGGGTTTCGGCGCACCGGTGATGCTTTTCCTGCATTGCTCGCGCATCATGGGACCGCCGCAATGGTCGGACATGGGGATGTGGCTGCAATCGGTGATGCTGCTGCTCGTGGAGCATGGCCTCGCCAGCTGCCCGCAGGAATGCTGGGCAATGTATGGCCAGACGATACGCGACACGCTGGCGCTCGGCGAAGACCAGATTTTGTTCACCGGCCTCGCGATCGGTTATGCCGACGAAGGCGCCGCGGTGAACCAGTGGCCGGTCCCGCGCGTAGGACTGGACGAAGTGATCGATTGGCAGGGATTTTGAGCATGATGCGGCAAGCGATGCGAACACGATATGGGCTGATGGCACCGCTGTTGCTCGCGGTCGCCGGTTGCGCCGCGGTGCCGACCCCCGCGCCGCCCCCGCCGCGGCCCGCCCCGATTGCCGCCGCGCCAACCCCTGCGCCGCTACCGACCCCGACCCGCGGCTGGGAAGAACGCGCCGTCGATGCGGGTAGCTGGCGCTATGACGCGGGCAGCCGCGCCGCGACCTTCGTTCCGACCGGCAGCGCCAATCCGCTGCTCACCATGACGTGCAGCGGCAGCGCGATTCGCCTGACGTCGGTGCTGGCCGGCGCGGTCAGCCTGCGCACCAGCGCTGGGACCGACCAGATCCGCTTTGACGGCGGCAGTGCAACGCTGCCCAGCCGCGATCCCCGGCTCGACCGCATTGCATTCAGCCGCGGCCGGTTCGCGCTGGAGATGCCGGAGGGCGGCGCCTTGACGTTGCCGGTCCAATCGGAAATCGGGCGGGTGATCGAGGATTGCCGGTAGAGTGATCCTCCACCCTTTAGGCGTCGAGCTTCGCTAAGCTATCCCCCCAACTCCACCGTTCCGCCACGGATCCATCCCCAGCGGCATGGCCCCTGATATTCGCGCGCGCTCGCAACCGACCGGCCGACGCCGCACATGTCGGGATCGGTGCCGGGGGCGGCGAACACCACCCCGAACCAGGCGTCGTCATCGGTCGCCTCGCACAGTGACAGGCGTGCCCCGCCGGCAAGCTTGGCCTTGATTGCGCGCGTTTCGCCCGGCGCCCAGAATACATCGGTGCCGCCTGCCTTGACGCGGCTGATGCTCGAGCAGGCGGGCAGGCTCGGCCCTTCGGTGCCGATCATCACCGCGCGCGTCGCCAGCGGTTCGCCGCTGACTTCAGGGGCGTTTTCGGGTGGCGGTGCGGGCTGGCTGCATGCGGCGAGCGCGAGGGTCAGGAGAGCGGCGAGGGGGGGGGTGGAACGCTGTTTCATGGATAGGAAACTAGCCGCCGCTGCGCGCCCGCGCAACGCTCGTCGCGATAGCACCAAGACCCGCATTTTCGCTTGGGTTTTGCCGCCTCTGACCCTATATAATCGGCATGACGGACACCCCTGAAAATATGGCGCCCAGCGCCAACGCCAACCTGCCCAATGCCAATGCTTATGGCGCCGATTCGATCAAGGTTCTCAAGGGCCTGGACGCGGTGCGCAAACGGCCGGGGATGTATATCGGCGACACTGACGACGGGTCGGGGCTGCATCACATGGTGTTCGAAGTCAGCGACAATGCGATCGACGAAGCGCTCGCGGGCCACTGCGACCTCGTCCTGATAACCCTCAACAGCGACGGATCCGTCAGCGTCGAGGACAATGGCCGCGGCATTCCGACCGGCATCCATGCCGAAGAAGGCATTTCGGCGGCCGAGGTCATCATGACCCAGCTCCATGCGGGCGGGAAGTTTGAGAACACCAGCGACGACAATGCCTATAAGGTGTCGGGCGGTCTCCACGGGGTCGGCGTCTCGGTCGTCAACGCACTCAGCGAATGGCTTGAACTCACGATCTGGCGCGACGGCGAAGAGCATTGGATGCGGTTCGAGCATGGCGACGCCGTTGCCCCGCTCCGCGTCAACGGCCCAGCCCCGGCGGGCAAGAAGGGCACGCGCGTGACTTTCATGGCGTCGACCGACACGTTCAAGAATGTCACCGAGTTTGATTTCGAAAAGCTCGAACATCGCTACCGCGAACTCGCCTTTCTCAATTCGGGTGTCCGCATCAAGCTGGTCGATGCACGTCACGCCGAACACGTCAGCCATGATCTGTTTTACGAGGGCGGCATCGCGGCGTTCGTCAAATATCTCGACCGCAACAAGAATGCGCTGCTGCCCGATCCGATCGCTATCAGCAGCGAGCGCGACGGCATCGGCATCGACGTCGCGCTCGAGTGGAACGACAGCTATTACGAGAATGTCCTCTGCTTCACGAACAACATCCCGCAGCGCGACGGCGGCACCCACCTCGCCGCTTTCCGTGCCGCACTGACGCGCACGATCAACGGTTATGGCGAAAAGTCGGGCATCCTCAAGAAAGAGAAGGTCTCGCTGACCGGCGACGACATGCGCGAAGGGCTGACCGCGATCGTGTCGGTCAAGCTGCCCGATCCCAAATTCAGCTCGCAGACCAAGGACAAGCTCGTCAGCAGCGAAGTCCGGCAGCCTCTGGAAAGCCTGATGGCGGACCGGATGACCGAATGGCTCGAGGAAAATCCCGCTTATGCCAAGGCGGTGATCCAGAAGGTCATCGATGCCGCCGCGGCGCGCGAGGCCGCGAAAAAGGCGCGCGAACTGACGCGACGCAAGGGCGCGATGGACATCGCCTCGCTCCCCGGCAAGCTCGCCGATTGCCAGGAGCGCGACCCCGCCAAATGCGAACTCTTCCTCGTTGAGGGTGATTCGGCAGGGGGCAGCGCGAAGCAAGGCCGCGACCGGCATGTGCAGGCGATCCTGCCCTTGAAGGGCAAGATCCTGAACGTCGAGCGCGCGCGTTTCGACCGGATCATCTCGTCGAAAGAGGTCGGCACGCTGATCCAGGCGCTCGGCGCCGGCATCCGCGACGAGTTCAACATTGAAAAGCTGCGCTATCACAAGATTGTGATCATGACCGACGCCGATGTCGACGGCGCGCATATCCGCACGCTTTTGCTCACCTTCTTCTATCGCCAGATGCCCGAAATCATCGAGAACGGGCACCTCTACATCGCGCAGCCGCCGCTCTACAAAGTCACGAAAGGGCGGAGCGAGGTCTACCTCAAGGACGACAGCGCGCTCGAAAATTATCTCGTCGACGGCGGGATCGACGCGCTGATGCTTGAAACTACAGGCGGTGCGCGGTCGGGTGCCGATCTGCGCAGCCTGATCGAACATGGCCGCCGCCTGCGCGCGCTGATGCGCTATGTCCCGCGCGGCCATAATTACGAGCTGGTGGAGGCGCTGGCGCTGAACGGCGCGCTCGATCCGGCCCTCGACAGCGCGGGCCGCACCGCCGCCGCCGTGCGCGCGGCCGAATGGCTCAACGCCGCAGAGCGCGCGCTGTCCGGCGGTGCCGAGGCGAAATGGACGATCACGGCCGCGGGGGGCGGCTATACGCTCGAAAAGCGCTGGCGCGGGGTCAGCGACCATCACGCGATCGACGCGGCCTTCCTCGCGAGCCAGGAGGCGCGCCGGCTGCACACGCTCGCCGCCGAACAGGCCGAAACCTATGCACATCCCGCGCGGCTGGTGAAGGGCAGCAGCGCCGCGGCGCTCGCCGCCGATGCTGCCGCGCTTGCCGCGGCCGAGGCTGCCGAGGACGATGCCGAAGCGAGCGACAGCGACCTGCCCGCCGCGAGCACCGCCAAGGTCACCCCGATCACGCGCCCGTCCGAGCTGCTCGAGGCGATTTTCGCGCACAGCCGCAAGGGCCTCGCGATCAGCCGCTACAAGGGGCTGGGCGAGATGAATGCCGAACAGCTTTGGGAAACGACGCTCGATCCTGCGAACCGTTCGCTGCTGCGCGTCGAGGCCGAACAGGCCGACGTCGCGCACGAAATCTTCGAACGATTGATGGGCGACGAGGTCGAGCCGCGGCGCGATTTCATCCAGACCAACGCGCTGTCGGTGGCGAATCTCGACGTGTGATTTCGCCGATCGTTCCACCGGAACGGCGCCGAAATGCACGTCCGGACGCAAAATCATGTCCGTTTAACGCGCGACGGCTTGCTCCGGCGCGCCGCCGCTGCTCTGGGCGCCTCCTCTGACAAGGGGATGATGTCATGCGGGCCTTTTCCGCCATGCTGATACCGCTTCTGCTGACCGCTTCGGCGGCAGCGCAGGAAGTCGAGATTGCCGCGAACCCGATCGCCGAGATTGCCGAGGCCACCGAAATCGACGGCGGTACGGCGAGCTATTACGGCCGCGAACTGGCGGGCAACCGCACCGCAAACGGCGAACGCTTCGATCCCGGCCAGCTGACCGCGGCGCACCGCACGCTGCCCTTCGGCAGTTTGGTGCGCGTCACCAACATGGCCAATGGCGACAGCGTCGTCGTACGCATCAACGACCGCGGCCCCTTTCATCGCGGCCGCGTGATCGACGTCAGCCACGCCGCCGCGCGCGAAATCGGCATGCACCGCAGCGGCACCGCGCGCGTGAAACTGGCGCTGCTCGCCGACGATTGAGGGCATTGAACAAGGTCGACCGTAAGCAGACCTTTATTTCATCGTCATCCCGGCGAAGGCCGGGATCTCATCCTATCGGTTTACCGCACCGGCGAAATCCCGGCCTTCGCCGGCACGACGAATAGGGAAAGGTGGGGAATCCACCCCGAAACAGCCCCTCGCTCGCACCTCAGTCAAATACCGACCACCCCGCCGCATAGGCAAAATGTTCGAGCGCCGCGGCGCCCGCGAGCGACGTCCCCGCCTCATTGAGCCCCGGCGACCAGACCGCGATCGATCCCTGCCCCGGCGCGATGCAGAGGATGCCGCCGCCGACCCCGCTCTTGCCGGGCAGGCCGACGCGAAAGGCGAATTCGCCCGAATTGTCGTAATGGCCGCACAGCATCATGATCGCGTTGATGCGCCGCGCGCGGTGCGGCTCGATCAGCTGCTCGCCGGTCAGCGGGTCGCGGCCCTCCATCGCCAGGAAAAGTCCGGCGCGCGCGAGCTGGCGGCATGACATGGCGATTGCGCACTGGCGGAAATAGACGCCGACGACGGTTTCCACGGGGTGCCTGAGGTTGCCGAAGGCGCCCATGAAATGCGCCAGGCTGCGGTTGCGCGCGCCGGTTTCGGATTCGGACGATGCCACGTCGAAATCGATCGCCACCGCTTCATCGCCCGCACGGGCGCGCATGAACTCGACGATCTCGTCCGCGACCGCGTCGCCGCTGCGCCCGTCGATCAGCCGGTCGGTCGTCGCGATGGCGCCCGCGTTGATCAGCGGATTGCGCGGGATGCCATGTTCGCTTTCGAGCTGGACGACCGAATTGAACGCGCTCCCAGAGGGCTCGCGCCCGACGCTGGTCCACAGGTCGCTGCCGACCCGGCGCAGCGCGAGCGCCAGCGTGAAAACCTTCGACACCGACTGGATCGAAAACGCCTCGTCGGCATCGCCCGCGCTGTGGACGGTGCCGTCGGGCAGCGCGAGCGCAAAACCGAGCTTGTTCGGATCGATCCTTGCCAGCGCGGGAATATAGTCGGCGACCTTGCCCCGCCCGCAAAGGGGGAGCGCTTCCTGATAGGCTTCGCGCACGGATTGTTCGATCGATTGGGTCATGGCTCGCTCTATCATCTTTTTCGCAGAATATTATTTTCAATTTTCAGAAACTATTCTAGCAATGCGAAATCAAAATGCGAATCGAAGGAGAAACCGGTGACCGACACGCAACGACCAAAGGGGCTGGCGAGCACCGTCTGCTATCGCGATCCCAACGCCGCCTATCGCTGGCTTGAGGAGGCGTTCGGATTCGAACCGCTTTTCGCGCTGGTCGATGCCGACGGCAAGCTCGCCCATGGCGAAATGACCTTCGGCGCGTCGGTGGTCATGGTCGGCTCCGAATGGTCGGACGATCACAAGAGCCCGCAATCGATCGGCGGCAAGAATACCCAGTCGGTAAGCGTCCAGCTCGCCCTCGGCGAAGACATTGACGCGCATTGCGAGGCCGCGCGCGCGGCGGGCGCCGAAATCATCGCGCCGCCCGCGACGCAATTTTACGGCGACCGCACCTATCGCGCCAAGGATCCCGAGGGGCATATCTGGTCCTTCGGCGTCACCGTCGAGGCGAAAACGCCGAGCGAATGGGACGCGGCTGGCGGCTTTACCACCAAGACGCGGCTCGACGATTGAGCGCGGCGCTCGACCGGACGCTCGGCGCGCTCGCCGATCCGGTACGGCGGCGCGCGATCGAACTGCTCGGTCGGCGGCCGCGCAGCGCGGGCGACCTCGCGCGCGAGCTCGGGCTCGCGCCGCCCGCGATGAGCCGGCATCTGAAGGCGCTGAAGGACGGCGGGCTGGTCGAGGACGGCCACCCCGCGTTCGACGCGCGCGTGCGCATCTATTCGCTGAAGGCCGGAGCGACCGCCGAGCTCAAGCAATGGCTCGCCGAAACCGAGGCGCTGTGGACGCACCAGCTCGCCGCGTTCAAGGCCCATGTCGAGGGCGGCGAATGAGCGCCGCGGTCATCGTTGCGTTGCGGGTGGCGGCGACGCCCCAAGCGGCGTTCACGGCCTTCACGCGCGACATCGGCATCTGGTGGCAAAGCCATCCGCTGTTCCAGCTCAGCCGGTGCGGCGACGGGACGCTGCGCTTTGACCCCGCAGGCCCCGATGGCCGCCTCGTCACGCGCTTCGACGATGGCCGCGAGTGGGAAATCGGCCCGGTGCGCCACTGGCTGCCCGGCAAGCGGCTGGCCTTCGGCTGGCGCCTGCCGAGCTTTCGCGGCGATCAGGCGACCGAGGTCGAGGTCCGCTTCGAAGCGGTCGGCGCCGAAACGCGCGTCACGGTCGAGCATCGCGGCTGGGACAGCATCCCGCAAAACCATGTCGCGCGCCACGGCTTCGACCTGATGCTGCTCCAACGGCGACTGGGCGAGCATTGGCGCGGGCTGCTGAAGGCGATGGCGGCTGGGCTATAGGAATGGCGGCTTTGGGGTGAGAAGCTGACATTCGGTTCCCCGGCGAAAGCCGGGGCCCAGGGCGTTAAAATCAAACATTGCGTGATGACGCTCTGGACCCCGGCTTTCGCCGGGGAACAGTCGACTTCGGTCGTTCCCGCACCCCTTCTCTTTCGTCATCCCGGCGAAGGCCGGGATCTCACCCTATCGGTTTTCCGCACCGGCGAGATCCCGGCCTTCGCCGGGATGACGATGCTGTGAACGTCCGCAATCGGTCGCTTCCAGTCGTTCCTAGCCCCGACCATCGCGAACCACCCTCACCCGAAACGCTTGCCCCCGCGTCCTGCGACCGCCACATCGTCCCCATGCGCCTCCCCGCCCCCTTCACTGACTGGTTCGCCGCGCGCGGATGGCGGCTGCGGCGGCATCAGGCGGATATGCTCGGGGCGGCGGCGCGCGGGGAGCATGCGCTGCTCGTCGCGGCGACGGGGGCCGGGAAGACTTTGTCGGGGTTTCTGCCGACGCTTGTCGATCTGGCTGAGCATCCGACCGACCGGCTGCACACGCTGTATGTCTCGCCGCTCAAGGCGCTGGCCGCCGACGTCGAACGCAATCTGCTCGGTCCGATCGCCGACATGGGCCTCGCCATCAGCGTCGAAAGCCGCAGCGGCGATACCTCGTCGGACAAGAAGGCGCGCCAGCGCAGCCGCCCGCCCAACATATTGCTGACCACCCCCGAGTCGCTGTCGCTGCTGCTATCCTACCCCGACAGCTTCACGATGTTCGCCGACCTCAAGACGGTGGTGATCGACGAAATCCATGCCTTTGCGCCGGGCAAGCGCGGCGATTTGCTGAGTCTGGCGCTCGCGCGGCTCCAGACCATCGCGCCCGGGCTGCGCCGCGTCGGCCTGTCGGCGACGATCGCCGACACCCATGCCTATCGCGCTTGGCTGGCGCCGGGCAGCGATGCCGAGAGCGTGACGCTGGTCGAAGGCGAGCCGGGCGCCGATCCCGACATCCAGATCCTGCTGCCCGAGGGCGCGGTGCCATGGGCGGGGCATTCGGGGCGCTATGCGGTGCACCAGGTGATGGCCGAGGTCGCCAGGAACCGCACCACGATCATCTTCTGCAACACCCGCGGGCTCGCCGAGCTGATCTTTCAGGAGCTGTGGAAGGTCAACGACCTGTCGCTTCCGATCGCGATCCACCACGGCAGCCTCGACCGCGAGGCGCGCCAGCGCGCCGAGGCGGCGATGGCCGAGGGGCGGCTGCGCGCGCTCGTCGCGACGTCCAGCCTCGACCTCGGGCTCGACTGGGGCGATGTCGATTGCGTGATCCAGATGGGGGCGCCCAAGGGGTCGTCGCGGCTGCTCCAGCGCATCGGCCGCGCCAACCACCGGCTCGACGAGCCGAGCAAGGCGCTGATCGTTCCCGGCAACCGCTTCGAATATCTGGAGGCGCAGGCGGCGCTCGACGCGGTCGCGGCGGGCGAGCGCGACGCCGACCGCTTTCGCCCCGGCGCGCTCGACGTGCTGGCGCAGCATGTGATGGCGATGGCGTGCGCGGCGCCGTTCTACGAAGAGGCGCTGCTGGTCGAGATTCGTTCGGCGGCGCCCTATCGCTGGATCGATGCCCCGCTGTTCGCCCGGCTGCTCGGTTTTGTCCGCGATGGTGGTTATGCGCTGAAAAGCTATGACCGCTTCCGGCGCCTTGCCCCCGACGGACAGGGAGGGTGGCGAATCGCGCACCCGCGGCTCGCTGCGCAACACCGCCTCAATGCCGGGATCATCGTCGACGCGCCGACGCTCGATGTGCGGTTCAAGAACGGGCGGCGGCTCGGCACCGTGGAGGAATATTTCGCGAGCACGCTGGTGCCCGGCGACACCTTTGCCTTTGCCGGGCTGAGCCTGGAAGTCGAGGGCATTCGCGATACCGACATCCTTGTGCGCGCGACGAGTAAACCGGCGCGCATCCCCTCCTATGTCGGCGCACGCATGGCGCTGTCGACGCGGCTTGCCGACCGGGTGCGGGCGTTTCTGGCCGATCCGGCGAGCTGGGCGCGCTTTCCCGACGATGTGCGTTTCTGGCTGGAAATGCAGGCACTGCGCTCGGTGCTGCCGCGCAGCGGCGAGCTGCTCGTCGAAACCTTCCCGCACGAGGGCAATCATTATCTGGTCGCCTATCCGTTCGAGGGGTGGAACGCGCACCAGTCGCTCGGCATGCTGATCACCAAGCGGATGGAGCGCGCCGGTATGCAGCCGCTGGGCTTTGTCGCGTCGGACTATGCGCTGGCGATCTGGTCGCTGAAACCGGTGACCGACCCTGCCATGCTGTTCGACGCCGAAATCCTGTCGGACGAATTCGTCGAATGGGTCGAAAATTCGCACTTGCTGAAGCGCGCCTTCCGCGAGGTCGCGGTGATCGGCGGGCTGATCGAGCGCCAGCATCCCGGCAAACGCAAGACCGGCAAGCAGGTGACCTTTTCGACCGACCTCATCTTCGATGTGCTGCGCAAATATGAACCCGACCATCTGCTGCTCGAGGCGGCGTGGGCCGATGCGCGCGAGCGGCTGACCGATGTCGCGCGGCTCGGCGACCTGCTCGACCGCGCGGCGGGAACGATGGTTCACCAGCGGCTGGCGCGGATCAGCCCGCTGGCGGTCCCCGTGCTGGTGTTGATCGGGCGCGAAAGCGTGGCGGGCGCCGATGTCGATGACGCGCTGCTCGGCGAACTCGCGGACACCCTCGCCGACGCCGCGATGCGCGCCGACTGACCCGCCGCCGACCGGCGATGACATCGCTTGCCGCATCCGGGCAACAGGCGTAGACTGGCAAAAACATAGTGAGGATGCCCGCGATGACCCACCTGTTCAGGCGGTCGCTGCCGTGGACGGCGCTGTTGGCAGCGCCGCTGCTGATCGGTGCCACCCCGACCCCTGCCCAGCCGAACCCCGCCACGCCGCCTGCCATCGCACCGCCCACGGCATCCGATGCCGCGACCGCGGTGCCGGAACTTGCGAGCGAGATCATTCCCTTCATCCAGCCCTTCGACCTCGACGCCACCCGCCGCATGTCGGTGCAGGTGACGATCGGCGGCGCGGGTCCGTTCGCCTTTCTGGTCGATACCGGCGCCGAGCGCACCGTGATCGCGCGCGAACTGGCCGCCCGGCTAGGCCTTGCCGAGGGCACGAAGCTGCGGATGGCGACGATCGGCGGGTCGGCGACCGTGCCCAGTTTCCGTGTCGCGGCGCTGCAAATGTCCAATTTGCAACTCGCGGCGGTCGAAGCACCGGCCTTTCACGGGCGCCATATCGGCGCCGCGGGGTTGATCGGCGTCGACATGCTGGAGGAACGACGCGTGCTGATCGATTTCCGCAAGGAAACAATGCAGGTGCTGGAAACGCGGCGGCGCGCGCCGTCGCTGATCAAGGATGACGATGCGATCGTGGTCACCGCGCGCAATTCGGCCGGGCGGCTGATCCTGTCCGACGCGCGGCTGCACGGCAAACGCATCGACGTTATCGTCGATACCGGCGCGCAGACCAGCGTCGGCAATATGGCGCTGCAAAAAATGGTTGCCGACCGGCGGGCGAACCGCCTGCCCTTTGTCGCGACCGAATTGAGCGCGGTGTCAGGCGAGGCGGTGCCGGCAATCCGCACCGCGATCAAGCGCATCGTCATCAACGGCATCGACGTCAACGACCTCAATGTCAGCTTTGCCGACAGCCAGGCGTTCCGCGCGCTCGGGCTTCACGAACGACCGGCGTTGTTGCTGGGGATGGACGCGCTGTCGCTGTTCGACCGCATCGAGATCGATTTTCCGAACAAGCGCGTGGTGTTCGACCTCCCCGATGCGGCGCACCGCGCCATCGGCCTGCGCTTTGCGGCGAACGGGGCAGCGGACGGCGGATAGCGCCTTGCCGCGCCGCGGCCGCATTGCCATAGCGGCGCGATGTCCCCGGCAGCGTCCTTTACCTTTGCAGGCCAGAGCTTTCAGATGCTGGCCGACCGGGCGCTGTTCTGGCCGCGGCACGGCGCGCTGATCGTTGCCGACCTGCATCTGGAAAAGGCCAGTTGGTACGCGGCACTGGGTCAGCATCTGCCGCCCTATGACAGTCACGACACGCTCGACCGGCTGGCGCGGCTGGTGGCCGAGACCGGTGCGCGCGCCGTCTGGTGCCTGGGCGACAGTTTTCACGATCGCGACGCGGCGAGCCGCATCGCGCCCGCGGTGGCCCAGCGGCTGCGCAGCCTGGCGGCGGCGACAGGGCTGTTGTGGATCGCAGGCAATCACGATGGGCTGACCGGCGGCGCGTGGGGCGGCACGATCGCCGACGAGCATGTCGTCGACGGCATCGTCTTTCGCCACCAGAGCGTAAGGGCCGACAAGCGCAGCGAAATATCGGGGCACTTCCACCCCAAGCTGCGCACGAATGTCCGCGGTCGCCATGTGTCGCGCCCCTGCTTCGTCGGCGACGCGCAGCGGTTGATTCTGCCTGCGTTCGGCAGCCTGACCGGGGGAATCGCGGCCGACGCACCGCCGATCGCGGAAAATTTCTCCGGCGCGTATCAGGCCATGCTGGTCGCGCGCGGTCGCCGCCTGTGCTTCCCCTGCCCGGGGCCGGTGCGCGATGACGCTACGGCAAGCAAAGTCCCGCGTGCCGACGCCGCCTCGCAGGGCGCCGCATGACGCCGATTTCGGCTGTGACCAAAAAGCATCACCCGCGCAAAAACAACGCAAATACGTGCCTTTCGCTGGATCGGACGCGCAATTCGGTTATGTTCCGCGCGCAACGAAAATAATGAAATGTTGAGAGGAGTGCCCGATATGAAATCATCTTCCCTTCGTGCTGCCCGCTTCCTGCGCACCAGTGCGCTCGGCGTGTCGCTCGCCGTCGCCGCCGTGTCGGCGCCCGCGATGGCGCAGGACGCCGCCGATGCCGCCGACACCACCGTCGAAGACGACAGCAGCGAAATCGTCGTGACCGCGCAGGGCCGTGCCCAGCGGCTCGCCGACGTCCCCGTCGCGATCTCGGCGGTCAATGCCGAAACGCTGACCAACAGCGGCGCCAACGACATTCGCCAGCTCAACCAGGTCGCGCCGTCGCTGCTCGTGTCGTCGACCGGCTCGGAAGCCAATGGCTCGGCGCGTATCCGCGGCATCGGCACCGTCGGCGACAACCCGGGCCTCGAAAGCTCGGTCCCCGTGTTCATCGACGGCGTCTATCGCTCGCGTTCGGGCATCGGGCTCAACGAGCTTGGTGAAATCGACCGCGTCGAAGTGCAGCGCGGCCCGCAGGGCACGCTCGGCGGCCGCAACTCGTCGGCGGGCCTGATCAGCATCTATTCGAAAAAACCCGAATTCAATTTCGGTGCCAATGGCGAGATCACCTATGGCAACTACGACTTCTGGCGCCTCGCCGGCAGCGTGACCGGCCCGATCAGCGACACGCTGGCGGCGCGGCTCGACGGTGTGTGGGTGCAGCGCGACGGCTTTTATCGCGATACGACCAACAACACCGACGTCAACGACCGCAACCGTTATTTCGTGCGCGGGCAGCTGTTGTTCGAACCGACCGATGCGCTGTCGATCCGGCTGATCGCCGATTATACCTATCGCGACGAGAAATGCTGCGCCGCGACCTATGTCGACAGCAGCGTCAATCCGTTCATCGGCGACCTCAACAATCCGTCGACCCCGCTCACACCGTTGCAGCCCAACGGCAACAACATCATCAACGTGCTGCGCGATCTCGGCCAGCCGCTCGCCGCGTTCAACCAGGGCTATGCCCGCAATATCTCGGTCAGCCCGGGTCGCAGCTATGCCGGCGAAACCAAGGACTACGGCTTCTCGGGCCAGATCGACTATGATTTCGGCGGCGCCACCTTGACCTCGATTACGGGCTATCGCCAGTATCGGTCCAGCCAGGCGGGCGACGTCGACTATGGTACGGTCGATATTCTCTATCGCGCGCCGAGCGACGATGCCTATCGCCAGTTCCACACCTTTACCCAAGAACTGCGCCTGCAGGGCGAAGCGTTCGACGGCACCCTCGACTGGCTGATCGGCGGCTTTTACGCGAATGAAAAGCTGACGGTGCAGGACAATCTGCGCTTTGGCAGCCAATATGGCCGCTTTGCCAACTGCCGTATCGTTTCGGGCGGTGCGCTGGCCGCGGGTTATTCGCCGACGTCGCAAAGCTGTCTGGCCGCCCCGGTGCGCGCGCTGATTGCCGGCGGTGGTTCGGCGCTGGGTGCTGGCGGACCGGCAATATTGGCCGCGCTTGATCGCCTCGACACGCTGAACGACCGCGGCAGCACGATCGACCGTTATTTCCAGAACGGGACGAACTGGGCGCTGTTCACGCACAATATCATCCACATCACCGACCGGCTGGATCTGACGCTGGGGGTGCGGTACACGAACGACAAGAAAAAGTTCGACGCCACCTTTGGTAACGACAACAACATCTGCACGGCCAATCAGGCAGCGCTCGCGCCCCTGCTCGCCGGCCCGCTGGCAGCGACCGCGGGCGGCATTATCGGCCTTTCGTGCCAAGGCAATTCGACCGCCGAGCTTAACGGTGTGTCGATCAATGATCAGCGCAGCGAAGACGAATGGACCGGCACCGCGATCCTGTCGTACAAGCCGACCGACGACCTGATGCTCTACGCGAGCTTTGCGCGCGGGTATAAGGCCGGCGGGTTCAACCTCGATCGCTCGGCGCTCAAGAATCCGGTGGTGACCTTCGCTTCGGTCGGCGGTGCCCAGGCGCTGGTCGGCAATCTGCAGTTCGACCCCGAACTGGTGGACAGCTATGAAGTCGGTGCCAAATATTCGACCGGGCCGTTCAGCCTGAGCGTTTCGGGTTTCCGGTCGGACTTCAGCAATTTCCAGCTGAATACCTTCAACGGCACTGTCTTCCTGGTCCAGACGATCAACGGCTGCGACAATCTGGTCGGCGGGTCGGGGGCCGACAGCGACCTCAGCGCCGCAACCGGCACCTGCGCGCCCAGCGACGTCAGCTACGGCGTGCGCACCCAGGGCTTCGAACTCGAAGCCCAGCTGGTCCCGGCGCCGAACTTCCGGATGGCGGCGGGCCTGACCTATGCCCGCACCAAATATCGCAGCGATCTGGTCGGCAACAAGAACGGCGCCGCGCTCGATCCGGCGCTGCGCAAGCTGCCCGGCGACAATCTGTCGAACGCGCCCGAACTGGTCGCGACCGGCAGCATCACCTGGACTCCCGAACTGGGCAGCAGCGGGCTGACCGGCCTGGTCTATATCGATGGCCGCATGACCAGCGATTACAACACCGGTTCCGACCTGTTCCCGCAAAAGTCGCAGGACGGTTACGCGCTGTTCAACGCGCGCGTCGGCATCCGCGGCCGCGACGAGAAATGGGGCATCGAAGTCTGGGCGCAGAACCTGTTCAACAAGCAATATGCGCAGGTTGCGTTCAACTCGCCGTTCCAGGCGGGCACGACGTCGGCCCCCTTCGTCGATCCGCAATATCCGGGCGGCCGCCAGATCTTCTCGCAGTTCCTGGCCGAACCGCGGACGTACGGCGTGACGCTGCGCGGCAAATTCTGATCGAAAAGACCTTACGACAACAGGGGGCGGGGCCATCGGTCCCGCCCCCTTTTTTTGCCCGCAACAACGCCGTGCAAGTCAACCTGTCACCTCTGACAGCTGTGACCAAAAAGCCGCGCTCGGCGCACAATGACGTTACGGCGCAGGCTGCTACTGGCCACCCCCTAGGATGTCGTGATACGCTCGCGGTCAAATAAGAAATCGTGCCGCTCTCCCACCAAAAATTGTGCCGTGTGAGGAGGGCCAGATCCATGAAAAACACATCCACCCGTACCGCCAACCTGCTGCGCACCGGCGCGGCGGGCCTGTCGCTGTCGTTCGCCCTGCTGGCGACGCCCGCCATGGCGCAGGATGCGGGAGCCGAAACGAGCGACGAAACCATCATCGTCACCGCCACCCGGCGCAGCGAGGCACTGTCCGACGTGCCGATTGCGGTATCGGCGGTCACCGGCGAAACGCTGGAGAAAACCGGCGCGACCGACGTGCGCGCGCTGGGCCAGGTGGCGCCGTCGCTGCTGGTGTCGGGCGCGACCAGCGAGGTCAACTTTTCGGCGCGCATCCGCGGCATCGGCACCGTCGGCGAAAACCCGGGCCTCGAAAGCTCGGTCGGGCTGTTCATCGACGGCGTGTATCGCAGCCGCACCGGAGTCGGCCTGTCCGAACTCGGCGACATCGAACGCGTCGAGGTGCTGCGCGGGCCGCAGGGGACATTGTTCGGTCGCAACTCGACCGCCGGGCTGATCAACATCGTCACCAAGGGCCCAGACCTCGGCGCCTTCGGCGCCAAGGGGTCGGTCAGTTTCGGCAATTATGACTATTGGCGCGTCGACGGCATGGTCAACGCCCCGCTGGGCGAAAAGGCCGCGGTGCGCGTCGATGGCGTCTGGCAGCGCCGCGACGGCTTTATCAAAAATGCGACCGCGGGCGAGCCAGACATCAACGACCGCGACCGCTGGCTGGCGCGCGGGCAATTGCTGCTCGAACCGAGCGAAACGGTGAAGCTGCGGCTGATCGCCGATTACAGCGAGCGCAAGGAAAATTGCTGCGGCGGCGTGCTGCTCAATCCGGTGCGCAACCTGACGCGCGGCCCCGACGGCTTCCCCGTCGCATCGGCGAACACACTGCTGCCGGTGCTGCAGGCGCTCGGCGCCAACCATCAGGTGCCGCCGGCCGGCACCAGCTTTGTGCGGCGCCAGGCGACGACCCCCGGCGTGACCTATCGCTCGGACACCAAGGATTGGGGAGTGTCGGGAGAGCTCAGCTGGGATCTCGGGGCCGCATCGCTGACGTCGATCACCGCCTATCGCGATTACAAGAATGCGCAGGGACAGGACGCCGATTTCAGCGCGCTCGACATCCTGCGCCGCACCGATCTCGACCGCCGGTTCCGCCTGTTCACGCAGGAGCTGCGGCTGCAGGGCGAGGCGTTCGACGGGCGGCTCGACTGGCTGATCGGCGGCTATTATGCCAATGAGAAACTCGATGTCGATGACGACATCGTTTACGGCAACAATTACGAGCAATTCGCCAACTGCCTGCTGTTTGCCAGCGCGCTGCCGACCGCGGTGCTGCCGTCGAACCCGCAGTGCGTGAACGTGCCGGTGGTGCAGGGAACGATCGCCGGGCTGAACGCCTTGCCCGTCGGCGACCCGCGCCGCGCGTCGATCCCGTTGCTGTCGGCGCTGATCGCCAATCCGGCGCGACCGGGCTTCGGCTCGCTCGCCGCGGCGCTGGGCCAGCCGGCGCTGGCGATCAACGGCACCGGCAACCAGGGATCGACCTTTGCCCAGAAGAGCCGCAACTAAGCGATCTTCACCCACAACAGCTTCGACATTGTGCAGGATGTGCTGACGCTGACGATCGGCGCCCGCTACACCAGCGAGCGCAAGACGCTCGATGCCGACGCCAATTTCAACAACGCCATCTGTCCGCTGATCGTCAATTCGCCGTTCCAGTCGCTGGCGACCTTGCCCTGCGTGATCAACGGCACCGCGCCCGACCTGCCGCGCGGCAGCGCGGGGACCGTGTTCAAGGACAATGAATGGACCGGCACCGCCGTGCTCAGCTGGAAACCGACCCCCGATGTGCTCGTCTATGGCTCGGCGTCAAAGGGTTACAAGGCGGGCGGCTTCAACCTCGATTTCTCGGCGCTCGACCGCACGTGCAACGCCGCGTTCGACACCGCGTGTGCGGCGCGGCTGGCGCTGCCCGCCAACACCAGCGGCAACGGCCGCCCCGAAGCGAGCGACCTGCAATTCGCCAGCGAAAAAGTCGATGCCTATGAAATCGGGGTGAAATATGACGGCCCCGGCTTCGACCTCAACATCGCCGCTTTCTACCAGGAATATAGCAATTACCAGCTTAACACCTTCAACGGCGTCAATTTCGAAGTCACCAACATCCAGGCGTGCAAGGACGATCTCGGCGGCGCCGACGCCGACGGATCGGCGACCACCGGCGGTTGCGCCGCCGACCGGCTGAAACCCGGGGTGCGGTCGAAGGGGGTCGAGATCGAGGCCTTCATTCGCCCTGCCCGCTACCTGTCGGTGAACATGGGGTTGACCTATGTCGACACCCTCTATCGCCGCAACCTGGTCGGGACCGGCGGGCGGCCGCTGTCGCCGGTGCTGTTCCAGCTGCCCGGCCGCGGGGTGTCGAACGCGCCGCGCTATGTCGCGACCGCGGGGATCAGCTGGACCCCGCCGATCCGCAGTTCGGGAATGAGCGCGCTCGTCTATTTCGACACACGCCTGCAAAGCGATACCAATACGGGATCGGACCTTGATGTCGAAAAGATCCAGGACGGCTTCGCCGTCTTCAACGGACGTATCGGCCTCTACGGTCCCGACCGCCGCTGGGGCGTCGAGCTGTGGGGCCAGAATCTGTTCAACAAGAAATATTACCAGATCGGCGCCGACATGCCGCTCCAGGGCGGGGGCACCTTCCGCGCCGTCGCGGCGCCGGCGGCAAGCGGGCTCAGCGGCACCGCCAACCAGCTGTTCGTCGGTTTCCCCGGCGAACCGCGCACCTATGGCGTGACGCTGCGCGGCCAGTTCTGAGGTCTCTCCCCCTCTCCCTATGGGGAGGGTAGGCGGGGGTCTGTCGCAGCCGGGCACTGTTGCGACAGACCCTTCGCATTCGGGTGCGACGGCAAGGCCCGGACCTTACCGCGCGCGTGCGGCCTGGTGCGCGATGTCGGTCATCAGCTTGCGGAACAGCACCGCGCCCGCCGTTCCCGACGCCTTGAGCGCGCGCTCGCAGTCGAGCAGGCGGGTCATCAGCCGCGCGATGCGCAGCGAATCCCAGATGCGCAACTGCGCGGTGACCGCGTCGCGTTCTTTCCAGAACACCCCGCTGCTTTTGGCCGCAACCACGGTTGCCGGATGCGCGCCGGCATCGACTTCCGCACGCAGCCGCGCCAGCGCCAGCGCGCGGATCGCCAGCGCGCGGATGATCCGGATTTCGGCGACGCCGACCGCCGCCGCGGTCGCCAGCATATCGGGCAGTTCGCGCACCTTGCCGCCCAGCGCCACATTGATGCACGCGCTGACGTCCTCCTCGTGCGTCGCAGCACCCAAAGCGGCGATATCGGCGGCGGTGACCTGGCGCTGGCGATCGGGCGCAGCGTCGAGGTACAGCGCCATTTTTTCGATTTCGCGCCGCATCAGCGCCTGGTCGCCCGACACCAGATCGACCAGCAATTGCGCCTCGGCATTCGCCAGCCGCAATCCCTGATCTTCCGCGGCCGCGATCGCGATGCCGACGAGCGCGCGGCGATCGGGCTGGTAACAGATGGCAGCGACGGCATGGTCCGACGCTTCGACCAGCTTCACCAGTTTCGATTTGGCAGTAACCGATGCACCGGTCGCCACGACCGGATTGATCGCATTGTCCGCCGCCAGCAACGCCTCGACCGCCGCGAGCGCGTCATCGCCGCTGCCGCCGAGTTCGAGGCGGATGATCCGGGCCGACGAAAAAAGCGACATCGAAGCCGCCTCCGCCGCCAGCAGCGACGGATCCTGCGCCAATTGCGACCCCGACAGTTCGACACGTTCGGCGTCCCTGCCCGCCAGCGCCACCAGATGCCCGGCGACCGCCGCCATCGTCGCTTCGTCGGGACCGGTGAGCAGGTAGAGGCGGATCGCCGGGCCGAGCCGCGACTGGCGTTCCAGATCGGCGGGCTTGACCGTTTTCATTGCGCTTCAGGGGGTCGGCGAAGGGACAGCGCCACCCGGGCGACCGCCGCCGCGGTCGGCAAACACCGCAAGTCGGGCGACGATCTGGTCGGAGATACCCGAGGCGAGTCGTTCGAGCGCGGTCGTTTCGGCGGCAATCGTGGCATATTCGCTGCCGACGACGTCGATTCCGGCGTCCTGCGCGGCGGTCGCATCGAGCAGCACCTCGCCGGTCGCGGTATCGACGAGCTGATAGCGCGCACGCAGCGTCCGGCGCTCGCGCGTGACGGCATCGTCGGCGCGGACGCCAAAGCCGGTGATCGAATCTTCCAGCCGGACGTCGAGCCGCAGGCGATTGCCCGCGCCCGCGCCGCCCTGAGTCGCCTGCAACCGGTCGCGCAGCGCATTGCGGACGAGGAAGCCCGAATGCCCCTCGATCGGCGCGACATCGATATCGGCCAGCACCTGGGCCACCGCCCCCTGGCTGCCGCCCGCATAAACGGGACGCAAACCGCAGGCACCAAGGGCGAGCGATGCCGTGACGAGGGCAGAGACAAAAAATGTACGCATCAGGGAACGATATTCACCAAACGGTCGGGGACCACAATCACCTTCTTCGGCGCCGCACCGGCGAGCAGCTCGACGATGCGCGGACGCGCGAGCGCGGCGGCTTCGATGGCATCCTTGTCCAGTCCCTTCGCCATCATCATCGTATCGCGTAGCTTGCCAGCCATCTGGATCGCGATCGTCACCTCGTCATCGACGAGCAGCGCCGGATCGGCGGCGGGCCAGGCGGCATCAGCGATCATCGCCGTCGTGCGCTGGCTTGCCGGCAGCGCCGCCCACGCCTCTTCGGCCAAATGCGGCATCATCGGCGCCACCAGGAAGATCAGCGTGTGGCATGCCTCGGCGCGCGTTGCCGAAGGCTTGGCCTTTTCGATCTCGTTCGCGAGCGCGTGGATTTTGGCCACCGCCTTGTTGAAACCCAGCGATTCGATGTCGGCGGCGACCCCGGCGATCGCCTGATGGAGCTTGCGGGCAAGCGCCTTGTCTTCTGATCCGTCGCCGACATTCTCGGTGTCACCGAAGATCCGCCACAGCCGCTGAACGAAGCGCCACGCGCCTTCGATCCCCGCCTCGCTCCACGGCAGGTCGCGCTCGGGCGGGCTGTCGGACAGCATGAACCAGCGCGCGGCGTCGGCGCCATATTGGTCGAGGATGGCGTCGGGATCGACGACATTCTTCTTCGACTTCGACATTTTGATGACGCGGCCGACCTCGACCGGCGTTCCGTCGGCTTCGAGCGTCGCGCCGTCGGCCGAGCGGATGATCTCGTCGGGGGTGAAATAGAGCGGGGGCAGCCCTTCTCCCTGCGCGCGGCTATAGGTTTCGTGCGTCACCATCCCCTGTGTGAACAGGCTCGCGAAGGGCTCCTTGATGTCGATCATCCCCAGCTTGTTCAGCGCACGCGTCCAGAAGCGCGCGTAGAGCAGGTGGAGGATCGCATGTTCGATGCCGCCGATATATTGGTCGACGGGCAGCCAGCGGCGGATCACCTCGGGATCGAAGGGCTTGTCCGCCGGCGCCGACGCGAAGCGCAGGAAATACCAGCTCGAATCGACGAAGGTGTCGAGCGTGTCGGTCTCGCGCACCGCCTCGCCGCCGCAACTTGGGCACTGGACATGCTTCCACGTCGGGTGGCGGTCGAGTGGATTGCCCGGGACCGAGAAGTCGGCGTCTTCGGGCAGGACAACCGGCAGCTGGTCCTTGGGCACCGGAACGAGGCCGCACGCAGCGCAGTGGATGAAGGGGATCGGCGTCCCCCAATAGCGCTGGCGCGAGACGCCCCAGTCGCGCAGCCGCCACACCGTCGTGCCCTTGCCCCAGCCCTCATGCTCGGCGCGCGCGATGACCGCGGCCTTCGCTTCGTCGATGCTCATGCCGTCGAGGAAATGGCTGTTCACGAGCTTGCCCGGACCGGTATAGGCTTCGGTGCCGGTGAAATGCTGCGCCGTCTCGTCGCCGTCGGCGATCACGCGGTGGACCGGCAACCCATATTTATGCGCGAAGTCGAGGTCGCGCTGGTCGTGCGCCGGACAGCCAAAGATCGCGCCGGTGCCATAATCCATCAGCACATAGTTTACGACCCACACCGGCAAGTGCCAGTTTGCATCGAGCGGATGCTCGACCGCGAGACCGGTGTCAAAACCCAGCTTCTCGGCGGTGTCGATCTGCTCGGCCGCAGTGCCCTGACGGCGACATTCGGCGATGAACGCGGCCAGCTCGGGCGAATCCTTGGCCAGTTTTTCGGCCAGCGGATGGTCGGGCGAAATCGCCGCGAAGCTCGCGCCATAGAGCGTGTCGGGGCGCGTCGTGAAGACGTCGAAGCCCGGCGCGCCGCCCGCCATTTTGAACGAGAATTCCAGCCCCCGCGACTTGCCGATCCAGTTTTCCTGCATCAGCCGGACCTTGTCGGGCCATTTGTCGAGGCTCTGCAACCCCTCGAGCAGTTCGTCGGCAAAGTCGGTGATCTTCAAGAACCACTGCGACAATTTCTTCTTTTCGACGAGCGCGCCCGAGCGCCAGCCGCGACCGTCGATCACTTGCTCGTTCGCGAGCACGGTCATGTCGACCGGATCCCAGTTGACGTAGCTTTCTTTGCGATAGACGAGCCCCGCGGCGAACAGGTCGAGGAACAGCGCCTGTTCCTGCCCGTAATAATCGGGTTCGCACGTCGCGAGCTCACGGCTCCAGTCGATCGCGAGGCCGAGGCGCTTCAACTGGCCGCGCATCGCGGCGATATTGGCGCGCGTCCAGCCGCCGGGGTGGACGCCCTTTTCCATCGCGGCATTTTCGGCCGGCATGCCGAAGGCGTCCCAGCCCATCGGGTGGAGCACGTCGTGGCCGGTCATTTTCTTGAAGCGCGCGAGCACGTCGCCCATCGCATAGTTGCGGACATGCCCCATGTGGATGCGCCCCGACGGATAGGGGAACATTTCGAGGATATAAGCCTTGGGCTTGTCGGCCGTATCGGTCGTGGCAAAGCTGTTCGCCGCCTCCCACGCCGCTTGCCAGCGGGCGTCGGCGGCGAGGGCGCCAAAGCGCGGTTCGCGGGTCATGTCGTGCTACCCCGTTATCTGGTTGGCGGGCGCCGGGCGGGCGCCGCGCGATTAGTCCTTGAAGGCGCTGCGGCGCAGGTCGCGGGCGCGGGTCAGGATGATTTCCTCAAGCTTTTGCACGGTCGCCGCCTGCACCGGCGCATCGACCCAGCTACCGCCCTGCGCCACCTGGCGCGATGCCGCGACGCGAAGCGCATCGGCGCGCAGGTCGCGGTCGAGGATCGACACGGTGACCTTCATCCGTTCGCCGGGGTTGCCGGGGTTCGCATACCAGTCGGTAATGACGACGCCGCCCGAGGAATCGGCCTGGAGCAGCGGCATGAACGACAGCGCGTCGAGCGATGCGCGCCACAAATAGCTGTTGACGCCGATCGTCGTCACCTGGCTGGCGGCGAGGTCGGCGCGCGGGCGATCCTTGTTGGCGCACGCCGAAAGCCCCAGCGCGGCAAGTCCGAGCAGCGCGCCGGCGGCGATGGGACGGCCGCGCGCGGCGCCGGTCTGGGCAAGGACGGAAAGCTTGGGCATGCCGATAACACCTTATCTTGTTGCGCGCGCAGGGACATGATTCCGGCCGCGCAGACCTTTGTTGCCAGCGTCTCTATCGCCCTTGCCGCCGCCCCGCAAGCGCGGCAATTTCCTGCCGGTGGCCGTTCAGATTCCGCTCAGCTTTGGGCGCGAGTGTGACGATCGCGCAACAATTTCCGGCAAAAGCCGTTTCGCGATAATAATTTTCCGGGATTCACTGGCAAAATTATGACAGGAAGCCTATCTCCAGAATCACTTGGGGTTGGAGTCGCAGGGACATGACGCGGAAACCGCGGCATTTTTGGAAAGGTAGCCTCACCGCTTTGGCGGTGGTTTCGCTTGCCTTGCCGCCCGCGCTCGCCGCCATGTCGCGTTCGGAACGGATCCGCGATACCGCGCTGTCGGATACGCTGCTCGGCCAGTTCACCCCGGCGTCGGGTGATCCGCGCCTGATCGCGCGTTATCAGAAAATGTCGGCCGAACAGCGCAGCAGCTTTACTTTCACCCCGGCGCTGACCGACCAGAGCCGCAAGAATCGCGCCATTACCGTGGTGATCCGCGCCCGCGACGACGCATCGAGCGCCGCGCGCACGTCGGCGATCGCCGCCGGACGCACCACGCCGATCGCGATCACGCCCGTCGCCTATGACCTTGGCGCGTCGGTCGGCTTCGAAAAATTCGTGACGCCGTCGCTGCCGCGCGGCGCCGACCTTCGCAACCTGCCGGTGGCGAAGGCGCCGGAGCAGGCCGAGCGCAAGTCGCGCTTTGCCACGCGGATGGTCAATCGGCCCGCCGACCCGGCTGGCGCGACCGACCGCATCACCGCGCCGGGCGACGCACCGACGGTCGATGTCGTCAGCAGCTATCGCCTGACCAAGAATATCGATGTCACCGCCGGCGTCCGCTATCGCAGCGACGACCGCGTCGAACCGCTGACCGATGCCCGGCGCGACAGCCAGGCGGTCTATGTCGGAACCGCCTTCCGCTTCTAGCCTGCATTGCTATTTGGGTCATAGCGGCCTGCAAATGGCGACCTTCCGCGCTTCCGGTGCTCACGCACATGAAGTGCGCTGCGCTCCGGGTCGCGGAACGCCACTATTTTCGACTCGCTCTGCTCCAAATATCGACGCAGCCCTTGCCCGGCGCCGGGCGGCCTTTTGCTCCCACGCATCAATCGCGGCCCAGCCGGGTGCAAGACCGATCGCCTTACGGTTCAGCGCGCGGGCGCGGGCGGGTGTCATCCCGCCGAGCGCGATCGGTTGGCCGCCCGCGAACCGCGCCAGCCGCAGCCACGCGGCCAGCCCCAGCGCCTTCGCCCCGGGATGCGACCGGGTCGGGTGGAGCGGCGAGATGAAAACGCCGTCGGCCTTGGCGCGGCGCGCGCGGCGCGCCTCGCGCGCGTGATGCACCGGCATCGTCAGCCGCAAACCGAGCCGCCGTGCCTGCGCGGCGCGGCGCGCGTCATGCTGGCGGAGGTGAACGCCGTCGGCGCCGCACCGCCGCGCGACGTCGGGCGACCCGGCGAGCAGGATCGTCAGCCCGCGCGCGCGCGCTATTCGCATCAACCGCCGCAACAGGCGCCAGCGCGCACCGCGGGACAGGCTGTCGTGGCGCAGCACGATCCCGCTGCCCGGCGGCAGCAACGCCGCCAATCGCACGACACCGGCCGCCAGCCGCTCGTCGCTGAACAGCCATTGCGGCGGCAGGGGGTGGCGTCGGACCATCGCCCTTTCTATAGGCGCGTCGCGGGCGCACGCAACGCGCCGGGACGGGATGATCGATGAGCGACGCGGCGGACAGACTGAGCGAAGTACAGGCCCGAATCGCCGATGCGGCGGCGCGCGCGCGCCGCAAGCCCAACGACATCTGCCTGATCGCGGTGTCGAAAACGCACGATGCCGCCGCGATCCGGCCATTGATTGCCGCAGGCCAGCGCCATTTCGGCGAGAACCGGGTGCAGGAGGCTGCGGCGAAATGGCCCGAACTGCGCGCCGAAACCCCCGACATCAAACTCCACCTGATCGGGCAGCTGCAATCGAACAAGGCCGACGAAGCGGTGGCGCTGTTCGACGCGATCCATTCGGTCGATCGTTCGTCGCTGGTGCAGGCGCTCGCCAAGGCGTGCGAGAAAGCGGGCAGGCAGCCGCAGCTGTTCCTGCAGGTGAATATCGGCGACGAGGAGCAAAAGGGCGGCTGCACGGTCGCCGACCTGCCCGCGCTGCTGGCCGAAGCCGAGGCGGCCGAGCTGAGGATCGACGGCCTGATGGCGATCCCCCCCGCGGACATCGAACCCGCGCCCTTCTTTGCCCTGCTCGACGAACTGGCCGAGCGTCATGCGCTGACGGGGCGATCGATAGGGATGAGCGGCGATTATGAGACGGCGGTGATGCTGGGCGCGACGCACGTGCGGGTCGGGACGGCCCTGTTCGGGGTGCGGCGGCAACCTGACCACTAACGACCGGAAATGGGCATAGCCGATCCTCCCCCAACGGGAGAGGGGAACCACCCGAAGGGTGGTGGAGGGGCACAGGCGGTTTACGTGGCGCTGGACAAAAAGCACGCCTTCAACGGCGACCGTTCGGCGGTGCACTATCGCACCGGCAAGGGAAACCGATGGTGCCCCTCCACCAGCTTCGCTGGTCCCCCTCCCCGTTCCGGGGAGGATCGGCTACGTCCGCTCTCCACCCCAAAGCTGACCTTGAACAGCCTATTGATACTCCACGGTCACCGGAATGCGGCCGCGATAGTCGCCGTCGTCGAGACCCGCGATCTGCAACCGCCCGCCGAAGCGGAATATCAGGCGGCCGTCGGGGCCGAGCCGCGGCGCCGCGGAAAGATCGGTGGCCAGGCCGGTGACACGGGCGGTGCGGCCGTGGCCGCCCTCCAGATCGACGCTGGCGGGCAGGATGACGCGCACTTCGGCGCCCGGTTCGCCGCGCACGGTGACCGTGCCGGTGAGCGCAAAGCCGCCGAGGTCGAACACGTCGCCGCGCAGTCGCCGTGCGCCGGTCACCGGGTCGACTTCGACCTCACCGCCGCCCGCGCCGACCGCGATGCGGCCCATGTCGAGCCGCGTTTCGACCTCGACGCGCAGCGGCACCGCCGTATCGCGTGACCGGGCCGCGGTGGGCGCGTCCGCAACGCAAAGCAGGCACGGCGCCGCCGCGACCGGCGGGCTGGCGAGCGCCAGCAACAATCCCAGGGCAAGACGCAGCTTCACGCCCAAAGCCTTAGGCGATCATGGTTAAACGTGCGTAAAAATAGGATGCAGCGCCACGTGTCGACCTCTTGCGGCCTGTCACCGCAGACCCGATATTGGGTGCGATCGGCGATCCGGGCGATGCCCCGCAGCCGCGCAGGAGATATCCAGCATGACCAACCCGACCCCCGGCAAACCGCTCGACCCGATGGCGCACCATGTGCTGCGCGAAGGCGGTACCGAACGCGCATTCACCGGCAAATATACCGACCACAAGGGCGACGGCGTCTACCGCTGTGCCGGATGCGGCGCGCCACTGTTCGACAGCCGGGCCAAATATGACAGCGGATCGGGCTGGCCGAGCTATACCGCACCCGCGGGCGAGGCCGCGGTGACCGAATTGACCGACACCAGCCACGGCATGATCCGCACCGAAGTGCGCTGCGCTGCGTGCGAAGGACATCTGGGTCATGTATTTCCCGACGGACCCGGACCGACGGGGCTGCGCTATTGCATCAACAGCGCGGCGCTTGACTTCGCCGAGCGCGGGCCGGATGACGCAGGCTCCGGCAACGACTGATAGGGTCGGCGCCGGGGGGCGGCGATTACGGCTGACGCTGACAGGGGCGTGGCGAGGGAAGGAATAAGCAGCTTTGCGTCGCGAACGACAGTCGGCTTCGCCCGGAAAATCGAACAGCGGAAAATCCGCGCGTCCGCCGGGTGGCGGCGAACCGTCGCGCTTTCGCCTGTGGATGCGGCGCCTGTTCCGCTGGGGCCTGGCGCTGGGGCTGGTCGCCTTCGTCGCGGTTGCGGTCGCGGTCGGCATCGCCGTCCAGCGGATGCCGAGTTTCGAGGAACTCAAGAAATCGCCCGCCGGACAGACGATCCGCGTCCGCGCCGCCGATGGCACCGTGTTCCTGTCGCTCGGCCCCAATTACGGGCGCTGGCTGACGCTGCGCGAAACGCCGCAGGTCATGCAGGACGCGATGGTCGCGGTCGAGGACCGGCGCTTTCGCTATCACCCCGGGCTCGACCCGGTCGGCATGGCGCGCGCCGCGGTGGTCGCGGTGGAGAATCGCGGGAGCGGCCGCCGCCTGCAGGGTGCCTCGACGATCACCCAGCAGCTGGCGCGCAACGTCTTTCTGTCGAACAGCTATGATTTCAAACGCAAGGCGCGCGAGATGATCCTGGCGCTCGCGCTCGAGTGGAAATTTTCGAAGGACGAGATCCTCGAACTCTATCTGAACAAGGTCTATTTCGGCGGCGGCAGTTACGGCATCGACGCCGCCTCGCGCCGCTTTTTCGGGCATAGCGCGACCGAAATGTCATTGTCCGAAGCCGCCGTGGTCGCCGGGCTGGTGAAGGCACCGTCGCGCTATTCGCCGACCGCCGATGCCAGCGCCGCGCTCGGCCGCGCCGGGGTCGTGCTCGGGGTGATGGTCGATGCGGGGGTAATCACGCAGGCGCAGGCCGACAGCGCCAAGCCCGCCGATGTCCAGCTGGCGCAGGAAACCGGGCAGAACAGCGCCCGCTATTTCAGCGACTGGGCGCTGCCGCAGCTCGACATGTTGATCGACGAGGGCAGCGAGGCGCTTGACGTCTACACCACCATTGACCTCAATATGCAGCGCGCGGCGACCGCGGCGATCCAGGCGAACACCCCGCGCGGAGTGCAGGGCGCGCTGGTATCGCTCGACCGCGACGGTGCGGTGCGCGCGATGGTCGGCGGCACCGACTATGTGACGTCGAACTATAACCGCGCGACGCAGGCGCTGCGCCAGCCGGGATCGGCGTGGAAGCTGTTCGTTTATATGGCGGCGCTCGAGGCGGGGTATAAGGTCGATGATCCAGTGGTCGACGAACCGGTGACGATCAACGGCTGGAGCCCCCGCAATTCGTCGGGGCGCTTTGCCGGCACGATGGACCTGCGCAGCGCCTTTGCCTATTCGGTCAACACCGTCGCCGCCAAGCTGGGCGACGAGATCGGTTTTTCGGCGGTCGCCAACATGGCGCGGCGCTTCGGCATCACCACCCCCGTCAACACCCACCCGTCGATGGTGCTGGGCAGCGCGGAGGTGCGCGTGATCGACATGGCCGCTGCCTTTGCTGCGGTGTCGCGCAAGGGTGTGTCGGTGCAGCCCTATGGCATTACCAAGGTGACCACCACCGACGGCCGCCTGCTGTATCAGCGCCCCGCCGAGCGTGGCCAGGTGCTGGTCGACAATTGGGTTGCGGCGGGCATCACCGACCTGCTGCAGACCGCAGTCAACACCGGCACCGGGCGCGCGGCGCAGATCGGCCGCCCCGTCGCGGGCAAGACCGGGACGACGTCGAGCAACAAGGACGGCTGGTTCCTGGGCTTTTCCAGCGGGTTGACCACCGGCGTGTGGATGGGCCGCGACGACGCCCGGGCGGTCGGCGGACTGCAGGGCGGCCGCGCCCCGGCGCAGGCCTTTGCCGATTATATGCGCGTCGCGGTCGCGCGTCGCCCCGTCGAGCAATTCGATACCGAAGTCGTCCTGCCCGAATGGCAGCTCGAGGACGAGGGCGAAGCCTATATGGGCGAGCCCGGCGAGGAAGGGCTGGTCGACGAAAATGGCATGCCGATCGAGCTGCCCTATGACATGCGGCCGCCCGACGCGGCAGCGCCGCCGCCGACCGACGACGGCCCGGTGCTCGACCAGCAATGGATCGAGGAGCAGACCGGACGCCGCGGCGCAAATGACAATGCCGCGCCGCCACGCAATGGCGGTCAGCCGAAAGTCCCGCCGCCGGTGGTCAAAGCGCCGCCGAACCGTCCGCCGCCGCCGCAACCGGGCGACTTCAACTAGCTCGTAAAGCGATAGCGGTGAAGGCCGCGCCCTTCGCGGCGGAGCCAGCCGCGCGCGGCCGCTACGTCGCCATCGTGCAGGCGCTCAACCAGCGCGTGAAATTCGGGGCCGTGATCCATGTGGCGCAGATGCGCGACCTCGTGCGCGACGGTCGCGCGGCGGACATGGTCGGGCGCCATGATCAGCCGCCAGCTGTAGCGCAGGTCGCCGTCATGGGTGCAGCTGCCCCAGCGGCTGCGCGGATCGCCGACCCCGACGCGCCCGACGATCAGCCCCGCGCGCGCCGCGATGTCGCGGCTTTCGCGTTCGAGCAGGTCGAGCGCCTGCGCCTTCAGCCAGCGTTCGATCCGGCGGCCCAGCGTTTCGGCGGGTCCGCCGACGCGCAGCGCCTGCGGATCGACCGTCACCGTCCGCGGCGCCCCCGCGACCCAGTCGATACGCCGGTGGGTACCCAGAAAGGGGATCGTGGCGCCGGGGCTGACCACAACCGGCAACGCGGCCTTGCCGACCTGCTCGACCAGCCACGCCTGCTGTTCGCCCGCCCATTTGAGCGCCGCGCGGACATTGGCGCGGCGCGGGACGGTCAGCCGCAACTGGCCGCGTGCCGCATCGACGACCAGGCGGTACCGCCGCGACTGGGCATGATGGACGATCCGCACCGGCCACGGCTCGTCGCCGATCCGGATGTGCGGTTCGTCGCCGTGCGGGTTAAACCACGCGTTCGACAAGATGGTTTTCCAAGGGTCCGGCGACGCCCTCGCCGACCGTCCAGCCGACGATCGATTCGCCCGCGCGGTGAACGGCGTCGCGGTCACCGCAGACCAGATAATGCCATTCGGGCAGCGGTTCGCCTTCGGCGCGCAGCCGATAGGCGCAGGTCTGCGGCAGCCATTCCAGATCGTCGACCTTCGATTGCGTCAGTGTCAGGCAATCGGGAACATGGCGGCGGCGATGCTTGTAATCGTTGCAACGGGCGGTCGCCAGATCGAGCAGGCGGCACGCGACATTGGTCGGATAGATGCGGCCCGTGTCCTCGTCCTCCAGCTTGTGGAGGCAGCATTTGCCGCAGCCGTCGCACAGCGCCTCCCACTGGCCGGCGTCGAGGCTGGCGAGCGGCGCCTCCCAAAAGGGGTGCGCCTTCGTCACGGTCATTTCACCCACTTCGCCAGCTCGGCCGCAACCTTGTCGGGTGCGCCTTCGTCGGCGTCGGTCGACGGGTCGTCGAGCGGCAACAGCGCCAGCGGCTTGCCCGCCGGATCCATCAGAAAGGCGAGCTGGCTGTGCGCCATCAGATAGCGGTCGGGCGCCGAACCCTCGACCTTGTTATAGGTGACGACATAGGCCTTGGCGGCCGCGGCGATCTGGTCCGGGGTGCCGGTCAGCCCGAGCAGGCGCGGATGATAGCGCGCCACAAACGGTTTCAGCGCCTCCGCCGTGTCGCGCGCCGGGTCGACGGTGACGAACAGCGGCGCGATTTTGGCGCCGCGCGCCGGGTCGGCCTTTTCGAACTGTGCCAGGCCGCGCATCAGTTTCTGAAGGTCGACCGGGCAGATGTCGGGGCAAAAGCTGTAGCCGAAATAGATCAGACGATATTGTCCGGCAAAATCACTGTCGCGAACGGTGCGGCCGTTCTGGTCGGTCAGCGTGAAGGGGCCGCCGATCCGCGCGCCTTCGAGCGGCGGCGCCGCAGCGGGCGCGTCGGCGGGCGCGCTGCATCCCGCCACCATCGCGCCGAGCGACAGGATCAGGCTTGCACGGACCAGCTGTTGTCCGATATTCGCGATATTCATCATGCGGCCAGCCTTGGTCGGCTAACCCGCGAAAATCAACCATTCTCGTCGCCGCATCGCGACGGAATCCGACACGAGTGATTGCACCATGGTCCGTCGTCCCCCGTTCCGCCTCGCCTTTCTGCTGGCCTGTATCGCGACCGCCGCGACGCTTCCCGGCCCGGCGCAGGCGCAGTTTCGCGGCGGTTATGCCTTTCTGCAGGCGGTCGAATCGCGCGACGGGACCAAAGCGACCGAGGCGTTGCAGGCGGATTCGACGCTGATCAACAGCCGCCACCCCGACCGCGGCGAAACCGCCCTCGCGATCGTTGCAAAGCGGCGCGACACGACCTGGCTGCGCTTCCTGCTTGCCAAGGGTGCCGATCCGGCGCTGGCCGACCGGCAGGGGACGACGCCGCTGATGCACGCCGCGCTGCTGAACTTCACCGAAGGCGCCGAAGAATTGCTCAACGCGAAGGCACCGGTCGACCAGGCGAACCGTCGCGGCGAAACCCCGCTGATTCTGGCGGTGCAGACCAAGAATGTCGCAATGGTACGGCTGCTGATGCGGCGCGGCGCCAATCCGGACCGCGCCGACCATGTCGCCGGCATGTCGGCGCGCGATTATGCCAAGCGCGACGACCGCACCGGACAGATCGTCGCGTTGCTCGACGCCAGGAGCGACGCCCCGCAGCGCGACTTGGGACCAAGTTTCGGGCCTGACTGATCAGGTCAATGTGATGACATGATTGACAATCACACTGTGGTGTGAGACATCCTGCTTATGTCCACCCAACTTATCGAGCGCATCCGCGCCATCGTCGACGACGGCAGCATGTCGCGGTCGGGCCTTGCCCGCGCGGCGGGGCTGCACGCCAACAGCCTGCGCGACCTTGATTCGCCCGGCTGGAACCCCACCGCCGAAACGTTGCGCAAGCTGGAAAACTGGCTGGCGCACGGCAGCGACCTGTCGCCGATGGCGACGCCCGAGGAGATTATCGCCGAGGCGCGGAACGGCCGCATGTTCATCCTGGTCGACGACGAGGACCGCGAGAATGAAGGCGATCTGGTCATCCCGGCGCAGATGGCGACCCCCGACGCGGTCAATTTCATGGCGACCCACGGTCGCGGGCTGATCTGCCTGACGCTGACCCGGGCGCGCGTCGACCAGCTCGGCCTCGAACTGATGAGCCGCGCGAATGGGACTCGCCACGAAACCGCCTTCACCACCTCGATCGAGGCGCGCGAGGGGGTTACCACCGGTATTTCGGCCGCCGACCGCGCGCGCACCGTGTCGGTGGCGATCGACGCCAGCAAGGGCCGCGACGACATCGTCACCCCCGGCCATGTCTTCCCCCTGATCGCGCGCGACGGCGGCGTGCTGGTGCGCGCCGGCCATACCGAGGCGTCGGTCGACATCGCGCGCCTCGCCGGGCTCAACCCGTCGGGCGTGATCTGCGAGATCATGAACGACGACGGCTCGATGGCGCGGCTCGACGACCTCATCCCCTTTGCGCGGCGCCACGGGCTCAAGATCGGCACGATCGCCGACCTGATCGCCTATCGCCACCGCAACGACCGGCTGGTCGAATGCGTCGCCGACGATCCGTTCGAATCGGACTATGGCGGCGACTGGCGGCTGAAATCCTATCGCAACAAGATCGACGGCAGCGTCAATCTGGTACTGCAAAAGGGCGCGGTCGATCCCGCCGGGGTGACGCTGGTGCGCATGCACCCGGTATCGATTTTTGACGATATCATGGGGCGCCCGGGGCCGAAAAAGCGCCGCCTGCAACGCTCGATGGAAGCGATAGGCGAGGCGGGATCGGGGCTGATCGTGATGCTGATGCGCCCGCTGCCCGGATCGGCGGCGGCCGAGGAAACGCCGCCGCCGTCGGGAGGCATGGACCTTCGCACCTATGGCATCGGCGCGCAGATCCTCGCCGACCTCGGCGTTCATGCGATGGAATTGCTGACGCCGTCGCACAACAATCTCGTCGGGCTGGAGGGCTATGGCCTGTCGGTCGTCGGCGAACGCTCGATCCCCGGAGAAGCATGACATGGCCCACGTCCTGATCGTCGAAGCCCGATTCTATTCGCACCTCAACGACATGCTGCTCGACGGCGTGCGCAGCGCGCTCGAGGCCGAAGGGCACAGCCATGAGACGGTGACTGTCCCCGGCGCGCTCGAAATTCCCGCGGCGATTTCGCTCGCCGCCGATACCGGCCGCTTTGACGCCTATGTCGCGCTCGGCGTGGTCATCCGCGGCGAAACCTATCATTTCGAGGTGGTGTCGAACGAAAGCGCGCGCGGCATCATGGCGCTGACCCTCGACGGGCTGGCGATTGGCAACGGCATTTTGACCGTCGAGAATGAAGAACAGGCGCTTGCGCGCGCCGACAAGACGCGCAAGGATAAGGGCGGCGAAGCGGCGAAGGCCGCGCTCGCCATGCTCGCGCTGAAGGAACAATTCGGCATTGGTTGACCGCCCGCCCCCCAGCCGTTTTTTCGTCGTCGAGCGCGGCGGACGGCTGGTGGTGATCGACAGGGAAACCGGCCAGACGCCGCTAAGCGCCGCCGAGCGCATGGAAATTCACGATCGCAATGCCGGTAATACCCCCGCGCGACCCAGCCGCGCCAGCACCGCGCCCGATCTGTCAGCCGCGGCGCGTGCCGAATCGGGCCTGAGCGCGCGGCCCGCGCCGAACCAGCCGCCCGCGCCGAGCCCCGCCCCCGTCCAGCCGCGTCATGCCGCCGCGACGGCGGAGCCGGGCAGGCGGCCTTGGGCGGCCGGGCCGAACGACCGGCCAGCGACGAAATCCGAAGCCGCGCCGGCGCCCGCGCGTATCCCCGGCCGCGCGTCGCCGCCAAGCGGGGGGCGCAAGACGATCGTCACCGGCAAGTGGTGGGACTCCAAAGGGCCGCGGACGATCGAGCTGGGACCGAAAGGTCAGGCCGAACTGACCGGCGGCTTCATGTTTCTGTTCTTCGCTGCAGTGATCGCCGCAATCGTCGCGCTCTTTGTCGAGCCGATCGTGTTTTTCGTCGGCGCCTTCCTGCTGTTCCGTTTCGCCAGCAATATCCTCGGCCCGCTGGGTGCCGGGATTGTCGACAAGGCTGTTGCGGAAAAGGGTTAGCCCCGCCTTCTACCTGCCAGTTTCCGTCATTGCGAGGAGCCGGAGGCGACGCGGCAATCCAGAGCGTGCGTAAACCGCCCTGGATTGCTTCCTCCGGCTTTCGCCGGGGTCGCAATGACGACGTTTACGCGTCGACCAGCGCCGGATAGTCGATGTAACCTTCCGCGCCCGGCGAATACCAGGTCTGCGGGTTATCGGCGGCCCACGGCGCGCCGCTCCGGATGCGCTCGACCAGATCGGGGTTGCTGATGAAGGGACGGCCAAAGGCGATCGCGTCCGCCACGCCGCTCGCCAGCGCCGCTTCCGCCTTTGCCGCATCATAATCGCTGTTGAGGATCAGCGGACCTTTGAACGCCTTGCGAATCGCGGGCGACTGCTTCGGTACGTCGGTGTTGCCAAAGGTGCCATCGGGGCCGGGTTCGCGCAGTTCGAGGAAACCGATGCCGAGCGCATCGAGCGCCGCGGCCGCAGCAGGGAACAGCTTTTCCGGCGCACTGTCGTCGACGCCCTGCGTCTCGCCGTTGGGCGACAGGCGCACCGACACACGGTCGGCGCCCCACACGCCGGTCAACGCTTCGGTCACTTCGCGCAGCAGGCGGATGCGGTTTTCGACGGGGCCGCCATAATCATCGTCACGCAGGTTCGAATTGTCGCGCAGGAACTGGTCGATCAGATAGCCGTTGGCGCCGTGCAGCTGGACCCCGTCGAACCCCGCCTTTTTGGCATTTTCGGCGGCGTGGACATAATCGGCGATCACGCGGGGAATCTCGTTCAATTCCAGCGGACGCGCAACTTCCAGGTCGCGGCGGCCGACCGGGGTGTGCGCCCGCCCCGCGCCGACGGTGGCCGACGCCGACACCGGCGGCTTGCCGTCGTTGAACACCGAATGGACGAGGCGACCCATGTGCCACAGCTGGGCGATGATCCGCCCGCCCGCGGCATGGACGGCATCGGTTACCGGCTTCCAGCCGTCGACCTGCGCATCGGTCCACAGCCCGGGGGCCGACGGCCAGCCGAGCCCTTCCTGCGAAATGCCCGTCGCTTCCGAAATGATCAGGCCCGCCGAGGCGCGCTGGCGATAATATTCGACCGCCAGCTCATTAGGCACAAAGCCCGGACCGGCGCGGCCGCGGGTCAGCGGCGCCATGATGATGCGGTTCGGTGCCTCGATGGCGCCCAGCTTGATCGGGTCGAAAAGCGATACGGCCATAAATCCTCCACGTTCCAAATTCCGCGCGACGACCGGTCGGGCCGCCGCTATGGCCCGCAAAGCTATGGTCGCCGCGGTGCCTGCACAATGGTGAGTATCAAAAGAAAATCTAAATGACAGCGAAGATCGAAAGCCTCGACGAGAAAGGCGGCGCGGCGCCGGCGGTGGGACGCTGGGCGTTTCTGGCGCTGCTCGCGGGCAATATCTCGCTGTCGGTCGGCGCGCTGCTCGTGCGGCTCGCCGACACCGGGCCGACCGCCTCGGCCTTCTGGCGCATGGCGATCGCGCTGCCCTTTCTGCTCATGCTGGCGTGGCGCGAGGGCGGCGGACGCATGCCGCCGCGCCATGCCATCGTCGTGGCGAGCGCCGCGGGCATTTTTTTCGCGCTCGATCTGGTCGCCTGGCATATCGGCATCCTCCAGACCAAGGTCGCCAACGCGACCTTGTTCGGCAATTGCGCCAGCCTGCTGCTCGTGATCTGGGGCATTTTCCTCGCGCGCCGCTGGCCGCGCGGGTGGCAGGCACTGGCAATCCTGCTCGCCTTTGCCGGATCGGCGCTGTTGATGGGGCAAAGTTACGAGCTGTCGCCGGACTATCTGGTCGGCGACCTGCTCAGCCTGCTCGCGGGGGTGCTTTACACCGGTTATGTGCTGCTGATGCAGCGCGTGCGCGGCACGCTCGAACCCTGGACCGCGCTGGGCATTTCATCGATCGTCTGCGTGCCGATCCTGCTCGGCACCGCCCTCGCGCTCGGCGAGACGATCATGCCGCAAAACTGGACCCCGCTGATCCTGCTCGCGCTGACCAGCCAGATCATCGGACAAGGCCTGATGACCTGGTCGCTGCCGCGCTTTTCGCCGCTGGTGATCGGGTTGACCCTGCTCGTGCAGCCCGCAGTGGCCGCGCTGGCAGGCTGGCTGGCGTTCGGCGAGCTGCTCGGGCCGATCGACATTTTCGGCGGCATGATGGTCGGTGCGGCGCTGGTGCTGATCCGGTTGCCGAACCGCCGCGCCGCGCCTATCTAAATCCTATGGCTTCGATCCTTCCCGCCGATCCGACCCTCGACGAGATTCGCGCTGCGCTCGCACCGTTGATCGCGCAGTCGGCGGCGTTCGACGGGTTCGGTGCGGCGGCGCTGGCCGATGCGGCGCAGCGTGCGGCGATCGATCCCGACGTCGCGCGGCTCGCCTTTCCCGGCGGCGGACGCGACATGGTCGATGCCTGGTTCGCCGCCATCGACGACCGCATGGCGGCGAAGTGGCGCGCCGAAAAGCTGGCGGCGCTCAAGATCCGCGAACGTATCACGACGCTGGTCGAAACGCGCATCGACCTGCTTGCCCCCGACCGCGAATCGCTGCGGCGCGCGCTCGCGCTGCTGGCGCTGCCCACCAATGTGCCGTTCGCGGCCAATCTAGGATGGCGGAGCGCCGATGCGATGTGGCGGCTCGCGGGCGACACCGCGACCGACTATAATCATTACAGCAAGCGCGCGATCCTCGGCGCCGTCTATGCGTCGACGATGGCGGTATTCCTGAACGACGAGAGCGATGGTTTCGCCGACACCCGCGCCTTCCTGGCACGCCGGATCGACCAGGTGATGCGCTTTGAAAGCTGGAAATACCGCCGCGCGTCGCGCAGCACCGAACGCCCCAGCCTCGCCCGCTTCGTCGGGCGGCTGCGTTACCCGGGGCGCTAGCGAGCCGCGATAAAGCGCTGGCGCTCGACCGGTGTTATTGATAATCGCTCGCAAATGAACCCCAGGCTCGATTCTGCGCCGCTCGGCGTCGCCGTCCGCATTTCCCGTATCGATTGGGACGCCATGTCGCAGGACGAGGGGCGGCGGCTGCGCGAATTCGGGCTGATGGAGGGGATCGAAGTCACCCCGCTGCATCGCGGCAGCCTGTTTTCGCGCGATCCGCTGGCGCTGGCGGTGGGACGGATGCAGGTGATCATCCGCGCGCGGCAGGCGGCGATGATCGAAGTGGCATCCACCGCATCATGACCGGCCCCGTCCCGCTGATCGCCCTTGCCGGCAACCCCAACGCCGGCAAGACGAGCCTGTTCAATGCGTTGACCGGCGCGCGGCAGAAGATCGCCAATTATCCGGGCGTCACCGTCGAACGCAAGGCGGGGCACGCCAGCTTTGCCGACGGGCGGCCGCTGTCGCTGGCCGACCTGCCCGGCAGTTACAGCCTGACCCCCGCCAGTCCCGATGAAGCGGTGACGCGCGACGTGCTGCTGGGAAGGCAAGCGGGCGAGCGACAGCCCGACGCGCTGGTCGTCGTCGTCGATGCCGCCAACCTCGACAACCATCTCTGCTTCGCGCTCGAACTGATCGCGCTCGGGCTGCCGACGGTGGTCGCGCTCAACATGCTCGACCTCGCCGAACGCGACGGGCTGCTGCTCGATCCGCAGCGTTTGTCGCAGGAACTCGGCGTGCCGGTGGTGCCAACCGTCGCGGTGCGCAAGCGCGGCCTCGCCGACCTGCTCGGCGCGGTCGACGGCGCGATCCTGTCGCACCAGACGCAGGCAAGCCCGCTATCCATCGCCCCGGCTTCAGACATCGCGCTGCACCAGCGCGCCCGCGCCATCGCCCGCGCCGCGACCGTCTCCGAAACCCCGGTGCGCCGCTGGACCCAGCGCGTCGATGCCGTGCTGCTCCACCCCGTGGCGGGCTTCCTCATCCTGCTTGCGCTGATGTTCGTGATGTTTCAGGGCGTCTACGCCTGGTCCGAAGCCCCGATCGGCTGGATCGAGGGCGGCATCGGCGCCCTGCAGGGCGCGGTCGATGCCGCGCTGCCCGACGGATTTCTGCGTGGGCTGATCATCGAAGGCATCCTCGGAGGCGTGGGATCGGTGGTCGTCTTCCTGCCGCAGATCCTGATCCTGTTCCTGTTCATCCTGCTGCTCGAAGCATCCGGTTACATGACGCGCGCTGCCTTTCTGATGGACGGCATCATGGCGAAGGTCGGGCTATCGGGGCGCGGCTTCATCCCTTTGCTCTCCAGCTTTGCCTGCGCCGTCCCCGGGATCATGGCGACGCGCGCGATTCCCGATGCAAAGGACCGGCTGACGACGATATTGATCGCACCGCTGATGACCTGTTCGGCGCGGCTCCCCGTTTATACGCTGATCATCGGCGCCTTCATTCCGAACAGCAATGTCGGCGGATCGCCGGTCGGGTTGCAGGGGCTGGTGCTGTTCGGCCTGTATCTGTCGGGCATCGTCGGCGCGCTCGTCGTCGCGCTGGTGCTGCGCCGCACCGTCGCCAAGGGCACCGCGGCGGGCTTCATGATGGAGATGCCGCGTTACCAATGGCCGCGGCTGCGCGACGTCGCGATCGGACTGTGGCAGCGCGCCTGGATCTTCCTGCGCCGCGCCGGGACGATCATCTTTGTCACCACGATCGCACTGTGGCTGCTGCTAAGCTACCCCAAGGTGCCGGAGGGCAGCAGCGAAAGCCAAGTCGATTACAGCGTCGCCGGGCGCATCGCGAGCGGGCTGGAGGTCGTCGTCAAACCGATCGGTTTCAACCACGACATCGCGCTGGCGCTGATCCCCGCGATGGCGGCGCGCGAGGTCGCGGTGTCGGCACTCGCCACCGCCAACGCGATCGAGGCGGGCGACGATGAGGACGCGATGGCGCAATCGCTGAGCGAACGGTTGCAGGGCCGCTGGAGCATCGCCACCGCGCTCGCCTTCCTCGCCTGGTTCGTGTTCGCGCCGCAGTGCATTTCGACGATTGCGATCACCAAGCGCGAGACCAATGGGTGGAAATGGCCGCTGTTCATGGTTGGCTATTTGTTCCTGCTCGCCTATGCCGCTGCTGGAATCACTTACTGGACAGCCGTTGCCTTCGGACTAGGCTGATCCTTCCAACATTTTTGCGGAGCGGAGCGGCATGGCTGGCAGCGTCAACAAGGTAATTCTTATCGGCAACCTCGGCGCCGATCCCGAAATCAAGTCGTTCCAGAACGGCGGCAAGATCGCCAACATCCGCATCGCGACCAGCGAACAGTGGAAGGACCGCATGACCGGCGAGCGCAAGGAGCGCACCGAGTGGCATAATGTCGTCATCAACGGCGAAGGGCTGGTCGGGGTGGTCGAACGCTATCTGAAGAAGGGCTCGAAGGTTTATATCGAAGGGAGCCTGCGCACCCGCAAATGGCAGGATCGCGACGGCAACGACAAATATACCACCGAAGTGGTGATTGCGGGCATGGGCGGCAATCTGACGATGCTCGACGGTGCCCCCGGTGGCGGTGGCGGATCGCGCGGCGGCGGTGGTGAGGACAGCTGGGGCGGCGGTGGCGGCTCGGGCGGCGGTTGGAATCAGGGCGGCGGTTCGGGTGGATCTGGCGGTTCGGGCGGTGGCTTTGGGGGCGGTGGCAGCGGCGGCGGACGCCCGCCGTTCGACGACGATCTGGACGACGACGTTCCGTTCTGAGCATAGCTGAGCGATGGCGAGCGACCTGTTGACCGCCGCGGACGTCGCGCGCGGCGTATGCCGCCTGTTCGCGCAAGCCGGGCTGGTGGCGATCCCCGAGGTGCCGCTGCCCAACGGGCGGCGCGCCGACCTCACTGCGATCGACGCCAAGGGCAATATCACGATCGTCGAGATCAAGGTCAGCCGGGCCGACCTCCACGGCGATGGCAAATGGCCCGACTATTGCGACTGGTGCGACCGTTTTTACTGGGCACTGGCTGCGGGGCTGGACCCTGCGATCCTCGAAACCCCCGACTATCGCCCCGAAAGCTCGGGCCTGATCGTCGCCGACCGTTACGGCGCGGCGGTGGTGCGCGAAGCCGCGAGCTGCAACCTCGCCCCCGCGCGGCGCAAGGCCGAGCTGCTGCGCATTGGCCGGCTGGCAATGCGGCGCTCGATGGTCGCGCTCGACCCTGAACTGGCGTCGGGGTGGGTCGAGGGTTGAGCGTCGCCCCCGCGAAGGCGGGGGCCGTTGGCAACCTGCTCCACGCCGATAGCGGCCCCCGCCTCCGCGGGGGCGACGTATCAGGAACGCGCCTGCATCCGCGCCAGATAGCGCGCCAGAATGTCGATCTCCAGATTGACCGACCGCCCCGCCGCCACCTCGTCCAGCGTCGTCATCGCCTGTGTGTGCGGAATGATGTTCAGCGTGAAATGCGCGCTGCCGTCGGGCTGGTCGCTGACGTCGTTGACGGTCAGTGATACCCCGTCGACAGTGATCGATCCCTTTGGGGCGATATGCGGCGCGAGCGACGCGGGCGCCGCGACGGTGACCGTCACGCTGTCGCCGACCGGCACGACCGACACGATCGAACCCACCGCATCGACATGCCCGGTGACGATATGCCCGCCCAGCTCGTCGCCGACCTTGAGCGCGCGTTCGAGGTTCAGGCGGCGGCCCGCGTCCCACATCCCCGGCGCGGTGCGCGCCAGCGTTTCGGCGCTGGCGTCGATCGCGAACCAGTCGCCGTCGCCGTCGCGGCCTTTATCGACAACCGTCAGGCACGCGCCCGAACAGGCGATCGACGCGCCGAGGTCGATCGTGCCGGTGTCATAGGCCGTGGCAATGACCAGCCGCGTGTCGCCGCGATCCTCGCGCGAACGAACGGTGCCGATGTCGGTGATGATGCCGGTGAACATGAGGCGCGCTTATCCTTCTCTGACCCGCTCGTAAACGTCGAGCCGGTCGCTGCCAAGCAGGCGGCTGTCGGTCAGGCGCCAGCGGCCATGGGCATCGGTAAGGTCGGTCAGGCCGATGTCGCCCAGCGCAGGCCTGCCGCCGCCGATCAGGATCGGGGCGCGATAGAGCAAGAGCCGGTCGACGCGGTCGGCGGCGAGAAAAGCCGACGCCGCCGCGGCGCCGCCCTCGACCAGCACCGAATCGACGCCGGCGATCGATTCGGGCGAAGCGACCGCGGTCCAGCCGGTCGGCGCCATCCCCCGCGTCAGCAGCAGCCTTTTCGGGCTGCGCGCTTCCAGACCGGGTAGCCGCACATCGAGTTTCGGATCGTCGACTTCGAGCGTCCCGCGTCCGACGAGAATCGCCTGATGCCCGGCGCGTTCGCGGTGGCCGTGCGCGCGGGCGCGCTTCCCCGTGATCCAGCGGCTCGATCCATCCCTCATCGCGATGCAGCCGTCGAGCGACGTTGCGAGTTTGAGCGTGACATAGGGCCGCCCTGCCGTCTGCCGCGTCCACCACGGCGCCATTGCGGCGCGCGCTTCGGCAGGCAGGACATCCTCGACAATCGCGATCCCCGCTTGCCGCAAGCGCGCGATGCCCCGGCCATTGGTGCGCGGGTCGGGATCCTGCGCGGCGACGACGACGCGCGCGATCCCCGCCGTAATCAGCGCATCGGTGCAGCACGGCCCGCGCGGGCTGGCATGCGCGCAGGGCTCGAGCGTGACATAGGCGGTCGCGCCGCACGCGCGCTCCCCCGCCGCCGCCAGCGCCACCGCTTCGGCATGTGGACGCCCGCCGGGTTGCGTCCAGCCGCGGCCGACCACCCGGCCATCGCGGACGATCAGGCAGCCGACATTGGGATTGGGTGCGGCGCCCGGCCTGCCTCGCCGCGCCAGCGCCACGGCTGCCGCCATCCAGTCGGCATCGGCAGGCTGCGGCGGCATCAGGTCAATCGGCCGTGGCAGGTTTGGGGCCGCGTGCCGCACGTTCGGCCAGCGTCGAACGCTGGACCGTCACTGGCTTTTTCTGCTTCGCCGCCGCCGCCGCTTCTTCGCCCAAAGTTTCGCGGGTTACCTTGTCGGCCTCCGCCGAATCATATTCGACCCCCATCATGTCGGCGAGGCGCTGATACTCGGCGCGCTTCTCCGCATTGATGCGTGTCGTCTCTTTCGCTCGCGCGACCCAATCGGCGCGAACCTCGGCGTCCGAGCGATCCTGTTTCCAGTTTTCGAAATAGATGATCTTTGGCTGCGGTTTTTCATAGGGGATCAGATGTTCCGAAAAACCGTAGAAAACCACGACCGGCAGGATGATCGCGACGCCCCAACTGGCCCAGCGATGCGGACGCGGTTCGCGGATATAGGCCCAGAAATCGGACAGGCCGCCGCCGACATCGACTGATTTGAACATTCCCATGACCATAATTTAGGCGATGCCGCGCCAATTTGCGAGGGGTTCGACGATTGCGTCGAATAGCTGCCCCGCCGCCAGCGATTGCAATTTTTGCAATTGCAGATGCTTATTTCGCAGTTGCACAATTTTTTGTGCGCTGCAATATGAGCATGCCTTTTAGGCATCCTCTCCCAAAACTTTCATGGGCCGCCCCTCGGGTGGCCCTTTTTTTCGACCTTTTTGGTAGAGAGTGCGATTCGCCCCCTGTCGCCCGCAACGCGAATCAGTTCTGGCGCGGTAGTCGCTTTTCGAATCGCCGCACTTCGGCAATAAAACTGCCCGGCAACGCAGTCAGTTGGCCGCTGTCGCTGTCGATATGCGCGTAACTGATCTCGATGTCGGTCAGCCGGTCGGTGCCCCGAAATATGCCGCAGTGGATCGTGAAGCTGGTGCGCCCGATTCCGCTGATCCGCGCCGCGATCGTGATCAGTTCGTCGAGCCGCGCCGGCGAATGATAATCGATTTCGCAATGCGTCTCACGGATATCCGTACCATATTGGTCAAAATACGGACCCGGCTGCCCCTCACCGAGCGCGCGAAAATATTCGGTGACCCCAATGTCGGCATAGACCAGATAATTGCCGTTGAAGACGATGTTCTGGCCGTCGATCTCGTTGAAGCGGACGCGGACGCGTTCCTGCACGCGGAAATCGTCGAGCGGCACGGCGCTGCGCGGGTCGGTCATGCGGACGCTCAAGCCGCGAGCGCGGCAGGCGTGCGGTCGACCGGCGCGCAGGCCGCTTCGAGCCAAGCGCGATCATCTGCGCTCAGTCCCGGCGACAGCTTGGCCAACACCGCGGCGTGATAGGTGTCGAGCCAGTCGGCCTCGGCCGCCGACAACAGCGATACATCGACCAGATTCTGCGCAATCGGGGCGAAGGTGATCGTCTCGAACCCCAACATCTCCTCCTCGGCGCCGTCGATGCTTTGCGGCACGACGATCACCAGATTTTCGATGCGGATCCCAAAATGTCCTGCCTTGTAATAGCCGGGCTCGTTCGAGAGGATCATGCCCGCGTGCAGCGGCTCCTCGGTCCCTGCCTGCCCGCCCGCGGGCTTGGCAATCCGCTGGGGTCCTTCGTGGACCGCCAGATAGGTGCCGACGCCGTGGCCCGTGCCATGCGCATAATCGACCCCGTCGGCCCACAGATATTGGCGCGCGAGGATGTCGAGCTGGCTGCCGCGCGTGCCCTTGGGAAAGCGCGCGGTGGCGAGCGCGATATGACCTTTCAGCACCTGCGTGAAGCGGCGGCGCATTTCGGCGGTCGGCGTCCCGATCGCGATCGTGCGCGTGATGTCGGTCGTGCCGTCGGCATATTGCCCGCCCGAATCGACCAGATAGAGCGTGCCGGTCTCGATCGCCCGGTTGGTCGTCTCATCAACCTTGTAATGCGGCAGCGCACCGTTCGGCCCCGCGGCCGAGATGGTGTCGAACGACAAATCCTTCAGCCCGCCGCCCGCTTCGCGAAATGCGCGCAGCTTCGCCGCGGCGCCCAGTTCGTCGAGCCCGCCCTGCGGCGCGACCTCCTCCATCCATTTGAGGAACCGCGATACCGCCACCCCGTCGCGGACATGCGCGGCGCGCGTGCCGCCCAGTTCAACCTCATTCTTGATGGCCTTGGGCAGCACCGCGGGGTCGCGGTGGCGCTCGATCGCCGCGCCTGCGCCCTCGAGCGCCGTAAAGATCGCGGCGACCGCGCGGTCGGGATCGACCGCGACCTTTTTGCCCGCGAGGTCGGCGAGTGCGCCCTCGAACGCGCTGCGGTCGTGAATCCGCACACTGTTGCCCAGATGCGCGCGCACCGCGTCGGTGACCTTTTCGGGCGCGATGAACAGGTCGGCGGTCGCATCGGCGTGAAGCAAGGCGAAAGCCAGCCCGACCGGCGTGTGACTGACGTCCTCCCCGCGAATGTTGAAGGTCCAGGCGATCGAATCGAGCGCGGTCATCACCGTCGTGTCGAGCCCCTTCGCCTTCAGCCAGTCGGCGATGACGTCGCGTTTTTCGACCGCACCCTGACCGGCGAACGCAGCATCATAGACGCTCACCGGCGCGTCGCTCGGCGCGGGCTGGTCGTCCCACGCCGCATCGACCGGGTTCGCCTCGACCGCGACAAGGCTCGCGCCCTTCGCCGCCAGCGCCTTTTCCAGCCCGCGCGCCCAGTCGATGCTGTGCAGCCAAGGGTCGTACCCGATCGTCTGCCCCGCGCTCACATGCGCGCCCAGCCATTCGGCGACGCTCGACTGCGGCACGCCGACATAGTCGAACAGCGCCCCATCGACCTGATCACGCACCTGCACCGTATAGCGTCCGTCGACGAACACCGCCGCCTTTTCGGGGAGCACCGCCGCAGTCCCGGCCGACCCGCCAAAGCCGGTCAGCCACGCCATCCGCTGTGCATAGGCGCCGACATATTCGCTCATATGTTCGTCGCTGATCGGCACCACAAAACCATCGAGCCCCTGCCGCGCCAGTTCGGCGCGAAGGCGGGCGAGGCGTTCGGCGTAAATAGTGCCGGGGACGGGGCTGGACATGATGGCTTCCTTGTTCCTACATCGCAGCCGAACCGGCCCATCGGGGGCGATGCTGCGGGAGTTATCTTATGCGCGCTATTTGGATGTTTCTGGCCGCAATTACCACCCCGCTTGTCGCGTCCCCGGCCGCCTTTGCCGCACAGAAAGAGAGCGAATTGACCACCATCCCCGCTGCGCCGGTCGCCGAAAAACAACCGCATGACGTGACCTTGCACGGCAAAACGCTGTCCGATCCTTATTTCTGGCTGCGCGATCAAAGCTATCCGACGATCGATGACGCCGACATCCTCGATTATGTGAAGGCCGAGAACGCCTATTTCGACGCGGCGATGAAGCCGCACGCCGACCTCGTCGAAACGCTGTTTCAGGAGATGAAGGGCCGCATCAAGGAAGCCGACAGCTCGGTCCCGCAAAAGGACGGCGACTGGCTCTATTGGGTCGAATATGAAGAGGGCGCCGAATATAAGAAATGGTATCGCAAACCCGCGTCGGGCGCTGGCGAAACCCAACTGATCCTCGACGAGGTCGCGATGGCCGCGGGCAAGGAATATTTCCGCCTCGCCGAAGTCTCGGTCAGTCCGAACGGCAAGCTGATGGCCTATTCGTTCGACGACAATGGGTCGGAGCGCTTCGAGGCGCGCATCCGCAACCTCGAAACGGGCGAGCTGCTCCCCGACGTCATCCCCGGCACCTTGTCGTCGCTGGTGTGGACCGCGAACAACGACGCCATCCTCTATGGCCTCGCGAACGAGAATTGGCGCACCGACAATGTCCGGCTGCACAAGCTCGGCACGCCGGTGAGCGAGGATAAATTGCTCTACAAGGAGGCCGACATCGGCTTCGGCGTCGGCATCGGTAAAACCGCCGCCGACAATTATATCGTCATCGCGACGGGCGATAACGAGACGAGCGAGGTCTACCTCCTCCCCGCCGACAATCCCGAAGCGCCGATGCAGCTCGTCTCGGCGCGCCAGAAGGGCCGCGAATACAGCGTCGATGAGCGCGAAGGCACGCTCTATATCCACACCAACGACGAACATCCCAATTTCCGCGTCGCGACCGCGCGCATCGACAGGCCCGGCGAATGGACGACGCTGATCCCGGGATCGGACCACAGCTACATCACCGGCCTGTCGGTCTTCCGCGACTATTTCGTGCTGGAAGCGCGCGAGGACGGGCTCGATCAGGTCGATGTCCGCAAATATGACGCGCCGCTGACCCCCGGCCGGATCAAATTCCCGGAGGCCACTTATGTGGCGGGGCTCGGCGACAATCCCGAATATCATCAGGACAAGCTCCGGCTCGATTATGAATCGATGGTCACCCCCGACACCGTCTATGACTATGATCTGGCCAGCGGGACGCTCGAAACGCTGAAGGTGCAGGAAATCCCGTCCGGTTACAATTCGTCACAATATGTTACCGAATGGGTGAATCTGCCGAGCCGCGACGGCAAGACGATGATCCCCGCCTCGCTCGTCTATAAAAAGGGCACGAAGCTCGACGGCAGCGCGCCGATGCACCTTTATGCCTATGGCAGCTACGGTTACCGCGTCCCGCCGGGCTTTTCGACGACGCGGCTCAGCCTCGTCGATCGCGGGATGATCTATGCCATCGCGCATGTCCGCGGCGGCGACGACATGGGGCGCGCCTGGTATCTGGCGGGCAAGACGACCGAGCGCACCAACACGTTCAACGATTTCATCGACGTCGCAAAAGGCCTGATCGCCAAGAAATATACGAGCGCCGGCAAGATTTCGATCGAGGGCCGCTCGGCGGGCGGGCAGGTGATGGGCGTCGTCTATAATCAGGCGCCCGAACTGTGGGGCGCGGTGCTCGCGGGCGTACCCTTTGTCGATGTCATCAACACGATGGTCGACGAAACGCTGCCGCTGACGCCGGGCGAATGGCCCGAATGGGGCAATCCGATCACCGACAAGGCGGCATTCGATTACATGCTGGGCTACAGCCCCTATGACAATGTCACCGCCAAAGCCTATCCGCCGATGCTGGTGTCGGCGGGGCTCAACGATCCGCGCGTGACCTATTGGGAGCCCGCCAAATGGGTCGCCAAGCTCCGCGCGACGCGCACCAACGACGCGACGCTGCTGCTGCGCACCAACATGGGCGCGGGCCATGGCGGCAAATCGGGCCGCTGGGGGGCGCTGCGCGAGGACGCCGAGGAGTTCGCTTTCGTGCTGACGCAGTTGGGGGTGGAGAAGTAGGCTTCGATGAACGGTGAGCCACGCCCCGTTACCATCTCATGGCAGCGCTTGCTGGTGCATATCCTATTTCTCGCTCTGGTCGGCTATCTCGCTCACCAGCTAATGTGGGATGTTTTCGCAGACACCTGGCTAACTGAAAAGGGTAGCGGTCGCCGAAGGCCCTACGCCTTGCTGATCGTGGCGGTGACCTTGCCTTTGAGTTGGCTGTTTAATCGGATTTATCCCTTGGTACCCCGAACGAGAGATGCGGCCGATCAGCCGGGAAGATAGCCTCGCGCAATCAGCTCGGCCTCAAGCTTTGGCGCATCGACGAACCGATGCCCCGCGATGCCGACCGATTCGGCGCCCGCGACATTTTTTGCGACATCGTCGATGAAAAGCGCGCCCGCGGGGTCGATGTCGAAGCGCTCGAGCGCGAGGCGGTAGATTGCGGGGTCGGGCTTCATCATTTTTTCGGTGCCCGACACGATAATATCGCGAAAGCGGTCGAAAATCGGCTGGGTGGGACGGAATCCCTCCCAGAATTCGTGACCGAAGTTGGTGATCGCAAACAGTGGCACGCCCGCGGCGTCGAGCCGCTCGACGAGTTCGAGGCTGCCCGGCACCGGCCCCGGAATCGTCTCGTTGAACCGCGCTGCATAGGCGTCGATCAACGGCGCATGGCCAGGAAAGTCAGCCTTGAGCTCGGGCAACATTGCGGCAAGCGGGCGCCCGGCGTCGTGCTGGAAATGCCATTCGGGGGTGACGACGTTGGTGACGAACCATTCCAGCTCGTCGCGGTCGTCGATCAGCTTGGCAAACAGGTGACGCAGGTCCCAGTCGAACAGGACGCGACCCACATCGAAAATCACAGATCGGCGAATCATGGCTGCTCCACACGTGCGAAAGCGCCGCCGGAAGCATCCGACGGCGTCACGCTTACTCGCAAATGCACGCGGGGCGACAAAAGCCCCGGCAGGACAATCAGCCCTGGCGCGCCTTGAAGCGGCGGTTGGTCTTGTTGATCACATAGGTGCGGCCACGGCGGCGGATAACGCGGTTATCCCGGTGGCGGTCCTTCAGCGACTTCAGGCTGTTGCGAATCTTCATGGTTCTTGTCCGTAAATCTTGGCGTGTTGACGCGAAGCGGCGCAACTATGGGGATGCGGGTCAAAAGTCAACCGGTTCACTACCCTAATTTCGTCATGCCGGACTTGATCCGGCATCCATAGCTGCGGCGACGTCATGGACCCCGGATCAAGTCCGGGGTGACGAAGTTCTTAACCCGCCAGCGCCTTCTGCCGCCGCCGCTGCACCGACGAGCCAAACCCCATCGCCTCGCGATATTTCACCACCGTGCGCCGCGCAATGTCATGCCCCTCCGCCGACAGTCGCTGCGCGATCGTCTCGTCGGACAGGATCGCCTTGGCATCCTCGGCCTCGATCATCGCCTTGATCCGGCTCTTCACCGCCTCGGCCGACACCGCGCCGTTGCCCTCGGTGGCCGAAATACCGCTTGAGAAGAAATATTTGAGTTCGAACAGCCCGCGCGGACAGGACAGATATTTGTTGCTGGTGACGCGGCTCACCGTCGATTCGTGCATGCCGATCTCTTCGGCGATCTGGCGCAAGGTCAGCGGCCGCATATGCGCGACGCCGTGCAGGAAAAACCCCTCCTGCTGCTTCACGATCGCGCTCGCCACCTTGATGATCGTGCGCTGGCGCTGGTCGAGCGCGCGGACCAGCCAGTTGGCGCTCGCCAGCTGTTCGGACAGCCACGCTTTGCTCTTGGCCGCGGCGCCCGTGGCCAGTTCGGTATAATAGCGGCGATTGACGAGCAGGCGCGGCAAGGTGCCGCTGTTGATCTCGACCGCCCATCCTTTGGCGGTCGGGCGGATGAACAGGTCGGGGACGACCGCCTGCGACCGGTCGCCGCCGAATTTCAGCCCGGGTTTCGGATCATAACCGCGCAATTCGCGGATCATGTCGGCCAGATCCTCGTCATCGACCCCGCAGATGCGCTTCAGCTGGGGGAAGGCGCCCTTGGCGACCAGATCGAGATGCGCGATCATCGTCGCCATCGCGGGGTCATAGCGGTCCGCCTCGCGCGCCTGGATCGCGATACATTCGGCGAGGTCGCGCCCGCCGACCCCCGACGGGTCGAAACATTGCACCCCCGCCAGCACATTCTCGACCAGCGCCAGCGGCACGCCCAGCCGCTGCGCCACCTCGGCGAGATCGGCGCGCAGATAGCCCGTTTCGTCGATCAGCGCGACGAGCTGTTCGGCGATCATCGCCTCCAGCCCGCCGAACCGCTCGCCGACCTGCGCCAGCAGATGCTCGTGCAGCGTCGCATCCTCGCCGGCAAAGCTGTCGAAATCGATGCCTTCGCTATCGCTTCCACCCGGCAGCCCGACATTGTCGCTGGCGCTGTCGTGGTGAAAGCTTTCGGCGGTCATATCGACGTCGAGATCGTTGGCGGCGCCGCTGTCCGACGCCAGCGCCAAGTCCGCATCGAGCGATGCCGCCTCGCTGACCGGCGCTTCGTCGCCCGGGCCGTCAATCGCATCGGCCGCGCTGCCATCGCCATCGGCCGACGCCGTATCGAGCAGCGGATTGCCCTCAAGCGCTTCGGCCAGATAGGTTTCGAGTTCGAGGTTCGACAGCGCCAGCAGCTTGATCGCTTGCTGCAGCTGCGGCGTCATCACCAGCGACTGCGACTGGCGGAGATCGAGGCGCGGACCCAACGCCATGGCGGGCTGGATTATTGCCCGCCGTGCTCCCGCGAAGGCGGGAGCCCATCTCCGGTCGGCGCGATTTCGAACCCCCCGGAGATGGGTCCCCGCCTTCGCGGGGACACACGGAAATTTTTCTGGCGGCGGCCCGCTAACATCACAACGAGAAACCCTCGCCCAGATACAGCCGCCGCACTTCGGGATCGGCGACCAGTTCCTCGGGCGAACCCGCGAGCAGCACCTTGCCGTCATAGATGATGCACGCGCGGTCGACGAGGTCGAGCGTTTCGCGGACATTATGGTCGGTGATCAGCACCCCGATGCCGCGCGTCTTGAGGTCCGCAACCAGATCGCGGATGTCGCTGATCGACAGCGGGTCGATCCCCGCAAAGGGTTCGTCGAGCAGCATGATCGACGGGTTGGCGGCCAAAGCGCGGGCGATCTCGGCGCGGCGCCGTTCGCCGCCCGACAGCGCCATCGCCGCCGCGCTGCGGAGCCGCGTCAGTCCGAATTCCTCGAGCAATTCCTCCAGCCGCCGCTCGCGCGCGATCTTGTCGGGTTCGGCCAGCTCCAGCACCGCGCTGATATTCTGTTCGACCGTCATGCCGCGAAAGATCGAGGTTTCCTGGGGCAGATAACCGAGGCCGAGGATCGCGCGGCGATACATCGGCAGCGCGGTGATGTCAGCGCCGTCGAGCATGATGCGCCCGGCGTCGGGCTTCACCAGTCCCATGATCGAATAAAAACAGGTCGTCTTGCCGGCGCCATTGGGGCCGAGCAGACCGAGCACTTCGCCCTTGGCCACCGACAGCGACACGTCGGAGAGCACGACGCGCTTGTCATAGCTTTTGGCGATCGAAATCACCGCCAGCCCGTTGCCCGCCGCCGCGTCGTCGCGGACATGCGCCCGATGTTCGGCGACGCCATGGTCGGTGTCGGCAGTCACGGTCGCAGGGGTCGCTTCGTCGTCGGTCATTTCCAAATCGCTTCCAGAGGAGACATGTGCGGGCGTTACCCGAGGAGCGCCGCCAAGGTCAATCTGGCAAGATTTTTGCAGGGCGGCGCGAAGCGGGCCTAGTGCCCCGCCTGCGGCCCGCGCACGACCCCCGACAGCGCGAGCTGTTCGTCGATCGCGGCCAGCAACCGCGCCAGCGCCGCCTCGTCCTTCGCCTCGGCGCGCGCCACCAGCACATCCTGCGTGTTCGAGGCGCGGAGCAGCCACCACCCGTCGTCGGTGAGCACGCGGGCGCCGTCGGTGCGGTCGACCTTTGCACCCGATGCGGCGAGCCGCGCCAGAACTTCATCCACAATGGCGAATTTGCGCACCTCGTCGACCTGGAAGCGCAGCTCGGGCGTGTTGACCATCGGCGCCATATTGCCGCGCAGTTCGGTGACGCTCTGCCCCAGCTTCGTCGCCGCCTCGATCAGCCGCACCGCGGCATAGGGCGCGTCGTCATAGCCATAATAGCGGTCGGCGAAGAAGATATGCCCGCTCATCTCGCCCGCCAGCGGGCTGCCGGTTTCCTTCATCTTCGCCTTGATCAGGCTGTGGCCCGTCTTCCACATCAAAGGCTGGCCGCCGAGTTCAGAAACGCGATCGAAAAGCGCCTGGCTGGCCTTCACATCGGCGATGATCGTCGCGCCGGGCATGTCCTGCAGCAGCGCCGCGGCATAGATTTGCAGCAGCTGATCGCCCCAGATCACCCGCCCCTCGCCGTCGATCGCGCCGATCCTGTCGCCGTCTCCATCGAAAGCGACGCCGAAATCGAGATTCCGCTCGGCGACGAGCTTGCGCAAATCGGCCAGATTCTTCTCTTCGGTGGGATCGGGATGGTGGTTCGGGAAATGGCCGTCGATGTCGGTGAACAACAGGAAATGCTCGCCCGGCAACTTCGCGGTGAGTTTTTCGATCACCGTCCCCGCCGCGCCATTCCCCGCATCCCAGCCGATCCGATAGGCGCCGCCGGCGAATCCTTCGACGAGCCGGTCGACATAAGCGTCGATGATGTCGATGCCCTGCGTGGCACCTTCGCCAACTTCCCAATCCCCCGCGGCCGCCATTTCGCCGATCCGCTGAATGTCGGCGCCATAGAAAGGACGCCCCTGCATCACAAATTTGAAGCCGTTATAGTCGGGGGGATTGTGGCTGCCGGTTATCTGGATGCCGCCGTCCACCTCCTCGGTTGATGCCGCATAATAGAGCATCGGCGTCGGGCCCAGCCCGACGTTCAGCGCGTCGATCCCCGCCGCGTTGATCCCGGCGATCAGGGCATCGCACAGCATCGGCGACGACAGCCGCCCGTCGTAGCCTACCGCGATCCGCTTGCCCCCGGCGCGCGCCACCAGCGTCGCGAAACTGCGCCCGATCGCATAGGCGTCCTTGTCGGACAGCGTGTCGCCGACGACGCCGCGGATGTCATATTCGCGCAGCAGGGTGGGGTGGAAAATGTGCGTCATAATGCTCTCAGTCTTTTGCGGTGGGGGGTGTCAGGCGGCGGCGAACAGATCGCCGTCGGGGTGCAGCCGCTCGCGCGCGGGGAGGTTCAGCCCGCCCATCGCCTCGCGCAATTCCTGCCGCGCGACGACATGGCCGATTCCCATGCCGCCCAGATGCGCCTTGTCGAGCAGGGTCAGGCCGGCAGGAAACAGCTCGCGATAGATGACGCGTTCACCCAGCCCCGGGATGACGCGGAAGCCGACGCGGCGCGACAGCTGGTTCAACGCTTCGCCGACGCGGCGCATATTGTGCGCGTCGACATGCTGGAGGCGGTTGCGCAAGATGATCCAGTCGATCGTCCGCCCGTCGCTCTTGGCGCGCGCCTTGCGGGTGTCCCAGATCAGTTCCGAATAAAAGCTGGGGCGGGTGACCTGAAATGTCTCGGGATCGACCTGCCCGATCAGGTCGAAATCGATGAAGCTGTCGTTGATCGGCGTGACCAACGTGTCGGCGGACGTCGCCAGATGGCGCGCAAACACATCGTCGCGGCCGGGCGTGTCGGCGATGAAATAATCAACGTCGTGCGACAGCCGCGCGACCTGCGCGTCGAGTTCCTCGATCGTCGAACCCTCGAACACCTCGAAATGCGGCGTCGGCAGGTCGATCTCGCGGCGCTTCGCCGTGTTCGTACGATTCTCGAGATAGCGGTGGAAAGTACGCTGGCGCGGGTCGAGATCGAGCCCGGCGACCTTCCACCCCTGACTGGCCAGCGCGACTGCGAAATGGACGGCGCAGGTCGATTTGCCGGTCCCACCCTTTTCATTGGCAAAGATGATGCGGTGCGGAGCGGCTTTGGTCACGCTGTTCGTCATGGGCAGTTGCGATTTTCCGGTTGGCGGCGCATGGCGGCGGCGCGAGTGGTGCAGTTGCGCCGCCAATATCGGAGGCAGGGCAAGCGTGCAAATCATCCGTGATATCGCCACGCTGCACCGCGCCATCGCGGCACTGAAGCAGGGCGGCAAAAGTGTCGCGCTGGTGCCGACGATGGGGGCGCTGCACGACGGCCACCTGTCGCTGGTGCAGATGGGGCGGCGCGTCGCCGATCATGTCGTCGTCTCGATCTTCGTCAACCCGACCCAATTCGGTCCCAATGAAGATTTTGCCTCCTATCCGCGCGACGAAGCACGCGACGCAGCCTTGCTGGTCGAGCAAGGCGTCGCGCTGCTCTGGGCGCCCGATGTCGCGGTCATGTATCCCGGCGGCCACGGCACGCATATCGAGGTCGCCGAGCTCGGCGCCGATTATTGCGGCGCCGCGCGCCCCGGCCACTTCGACGGCGTCGCCACCGTCGTCGCCAAATTGTTCAACCAGGTGCGCCCCGACATCGCCATTTTCGGCGAAAAAGATTGGCAACAGCTCGCAATTATCCGCCGCATGGCGCGTGATCTTGATTTTCATCTCGACATCTTGGGCGCGCCGATTGCACGCGACCCCGACGGCCTCGCGCTGTCGTCGCGCAACGCCTATCTCTCGCCCGAACAGCGCAGCGCGGCAGTCGCCTTTCCAACAGCGCTGAGGGCCGCATCCGCTGCGCTGGCGAACGGCGGCGACATGTATGAAACGCTCGCGAAGGCCGAAGCCGCGATCATCGCCGGGGGATTCGACAGTGTCGATTATATTGCGCTTGCCGATGCCGACAGTCTGGAAAGGCTCGACATTTTTCGCGCCCCGGCACGCCTGCTCGCCGCCGCGCGGATCGGGAAAACGCGGCTGATCGACAATTATCCGGTGGGTTGATCAAAAGCGGAAACGGCGAAATTCAGCCGTTTCTGCGACCTATCCCCAAGAAATTACCAACGATGTTAACGCTTTGTTGACCATAAGCCGCAAGGGTGAGCCTCGAAGCTTCCTGTGGGGGGAAGCGACAGGGGGTTTTTATGGCCAACAGTCTGAAGTCCGCGCAATATCTGATCGAAAGCCGCCTGCTTGATGCGGCGCGCGGCGACGCCAATGCCTATTTCGATCTCGGGATCGCCTTTTCCACCGGCACCGGCGGGGTCGATGTCGACCTGATCCAGGCGCACAAATGGTTCAACCTCGCCGCGCTCGGCGGCAACAAGGAAGGCCAGCAATGCCGCGCCGACCTGTCCGACGAAATGAGCCGCGACGAAATCGCCGAAGCGCAGCGCCAGGCGCGCGCGTGGCTCGACGAGACGGCCCGCCGTCCGGCTGCACGGCGGTTTGCGGCCTAATCTCTCCGCTTGAAGGGCGTATGCCCCTCAAGCCACTCCATTTCCGATTCTTCGGCGCGGCGCTCCTGTTCCAGAAAATCCGCGACCGCGCGGCGAAAGCCCGGATCGGCGATGAAATGCGCCGACCAGGTCGCGACGGGGCCATAGCCACGCGCGAGCTTATGCCCGCCCTGCGCGCCCGCCTCGACGCGCTTCAGCCCGCGTTCGATCGCAATGTCGATCGCGCGGTAATAGCATAGCTCGAAATGCAAATAGGGGATGTCGGTCAGGCATCCCCAATAGCGGCCGTAAAGCGTGTCGGCGCCCAGAAAGTGCAGCGCGCCCGCGACCGGCCGTTCCTCCCCATCATAGGCGATCAGCAGGATGATCTGCTCCGCCATCGCCCTGCCCATCAGGTCGAAAGCCTCGCGCGTCAGATAGGGATGCCCCCATTTGCGCGCGCCGGTATCCTGATAGAAAAGCCACATCGCATCCCAATGTTCGGCGCGGATCGCATCGCCGGTCAGCTCTTCGATGCGCAGGCCCTCGACCGCGCGGAGCCTTTCCTTGCGCAGTTGCTTGCGCTTTTGCGAATTGAGCGTGGCGAGGAAATCGTCGAAACCGGCATAGCCCGTGTTGGCGAAATGAAACTGGATGTCGCGGCGGACGAGCCACCCCGCTTCTTCGAACAGGGGCATCTGCTCGGGCGCCACAAAGGTCGCGTGCGCCGAAGACAGGCCGTTCTGCCGCACCACCGCCTCGGCGGCACGCAGCAGCAGCCGCGCGTCGCCGCTATCGTGCGCGAGCAGGCGCGGGCCGGGCACCGGGGTAAAGGGCGCCGCGATCTGCAACTTCGGATAATAATCGCCGCCCGCGCGCGCCCAGGCGTCGGCCCACGCGTGGTCGAACACATATTCGCCCTGGCTGTGCGCTTTGAGATAGGCCGGCGCGGCGGCGACCAGCCTGCCGTCCGCATCCTCGACCATCAGCGGCGCCGCCTGCCACCCCGTGCCCGGCCCGACGCTGCCCGATTCCTCGAGCAGCGAGAGGAAGGCGTGACCGACGAAGGGATTGCCGCCGTCGTGCAAACCGTCCCACGCCGCTGCGTCGATCGCGGCGACGCCGGTGCCGAGCGAGATCGTCCGCGCCGGTGGATCGGCCTCGGCCATCGCTCAGGCCGGTTTCACCGCGACGATCGCATCGGCCTCGACCGCGGCGCCGAGCGGCAGCACCGCCACGCCGACCGCGGCGCGGGCATGGCGACCCGTATCGCCGAACAGCGTTTCGAACAGGTCCGACGCGCCGTTGGCGACCCTTGCCTGATCGGTGAAGCTCGGCGCGCTGTTGACGAATACGCCGAGCTTGATGACGCGCTCGACGCGCGACAAATCGCCGCCCAGCGCCTGCGCAATCTGCGCGATCAGCATCAGCGCGACGCGCTGCGCCGCATCCTGCCCGCCCGCGACGTCCATGTCGTCGCCCAGACGCCCGGTCACGACCTGCCCGTCGCGGAACGGCAGCTGGCCGCTGACATAGAGCAGCCCGCCATGTTCGACGACGGGGACATAGGCGGCGACCGGGGCGGCCGCCTTGGGCAGTTCGAGGCCGAGTTCGGTGAGCTTTGCGGTGATATCCATGGTCGTTCCTTCTTAAACGGGCTCGGGGGCCGGTGCGGGGACATTTTCGGCAAGCCGCGCGAGGATCCAGTCCTGCGCCGCCGCCCAGTCATCGATCCGCGCATGGGCATAAGGCGACGGCGCAATCTTGTCGGCGATTGCGGGTTCGCCAACCAGATGGAGCCGCCATACATCTGGCGCCTCCTGCGCCACCGAATGATGATGTCCCGCAAGATCGTCGACGAACACCGCGACCGACGGTTTATATTGCTCGATCAGGCGGCGCACCGGCTCGCCCTTGCCGCCGCGGCTGCCGATCACTGGCGCGTGGAAGTCGTGCAGCGCCAGCTGTTCGATCCGCGCCTGCTGATGATCGGGGCCGACGTTGGTCAGCACGACAATATCGGCCTGCTCGGCGATCGTGGCCATCGCCGCCAGCGCGCCCGGGATCGGATATTGCCGCGTCATTTCGGTGCGAAAAAAGCCGTCGAGCAGCGGCCAGACTTCGGCCGCCTCGAGCGGCGTGCCGCATTCCTTTCGCTTCAGTGCGTTGGCGAAACTCGCATCCTCGATTCGGAAAATGACGCCATGTTCGGCATCGACCCATTCGGCAAAGGGGACGACCATGTGCATCAGCACCTCGTCGCAGTCGGTGATGACGAGCGGGCGGGTCATGGGTCGATCCTTTCATGGCCTTCCAGGCGGCGTGCCGCGGCGGCAAGCTGTGCGGGGGGCAGGTCGAGCGCTTCGGCGCAGGCAACCAGATCGGCCTCGTGCGCGGCAAGGAAGGTCAGGATCGCCGCGAGCGTCGCGCGTTCGCCGAGCGATGCGCGCAGCCCGTCCGGATCGAGCCCGGTCATGCCGAGCAGCCGTTCGGCGCGCGGCTCGTCGATCAAAATCCACCCCAGTGCCTGGAGCGCCAGCGCCTCGTCACCTTCCTGCAAGACCGAATATCCTTCGCCGCGAGGCAATTGTGTCACACCGCCGATTCGCCTAAACGATCGACAGACGCAAGGTGGGGAAGCGAATAATCATGGGCAAGACCATCCTGGTCGTCGAGGATAACGAGCTTAACCTGCGCCTGTTCTGCGACCTGCTGAACGCCCATGGCTATACCGCGCACCCGGTCCGCGACGGCCGCGACGCGCTGGCCAAGGCGCGCGAACTGGCCCCCGACCTGATCATCATGGACATTCAGCTGCCGCATGTCAGCGGTCTGGAACTGATCGGCCAGATGAAGGCTGACCTCACGCTGCGGAGCGTGCCCATCATGGCGGTGACCGCCTATGCCGGCAAGGGCGACGAGGAACAGATCCGCGCCGCCGGCGCCGAAGCCTATGTGTCGAAACCGATTTCGGTGATCAAGTTCATCGAAAGCGTGGGGGCGTTCGCTTGAGGGAGCATCGCTAAAAGATATTTGCGATCGCCTGGATTTGGCCCACCAGCTTCGTCCAGGCAGGATCGTCGCTCGCCCACCCGACCAACAGCAGTCCGCCGACCGCGGCCAAGCCGATGCCGAGCGGTAAACGAACGGTGGCAACCTGCTGGTCATAGCTGCAGCCGCTGTCGTCGGTAACCAGCACACGATCGATGGCACTGCGGTTCTTGGGCGCTTTGCCCATGATTTCACGCGAAAAGTCTTCGAGGCCCATGGGTCTGCCCCCCTTTTCGCGCCGAATGTAGAGCCGCTATCGTAAACGGCGCGATAATGGCGGCGGAAAACCCGGGCTAGGCCGCGCAGTTTTCGTGATCGCGGCGCTGGCGATCATCGGCGCGGCGGCTCGCGGATGTGTTCCACGGGGCCGCATAATGGATCGCCACCATGGCCGAAGATGCTTCGATTACCGCGCGCCACAGACGGGGGAAGCGGGTCGATCCGGGGGTAATGATCATCATTTGTCTCCTGCGTCCGGCGCCGCAGCAAGGGGGAGAGGGCGGGCCGGACGTGGTATTTTTACGCCTGCTTGAACGGCGATTGGCGCTAAAATTGACCGTGCGATCGACCAATTTTTGCGCTAAACGAACGATGATGCGAAAAATCGCCGACCTCGACACTTTCGACCGCCAGCTTCTGGCGCTGGTCCGCGAGAATAATCTCGAGCCGGCGCGCGTGCTGGCGGACAAGGTCGGGCTGTCGCTGTCGGCGGTGCTTCGCCGTCTGCGGCGGCTGCGCGACGAAAAGGTGATCGTTGCCGATATTGCGGTAGTCAATCCGGCGCTCACCGGGTCGGCGCTGACCATGCACGTCCTGGTCCAGATGCAGCAGGCAGGGCCGCAGACGATGGACAATTTCGCCCGCGCGATCATACGCCATCCCGAAATCACCGGCGCATGGGACGTGACCGGCGAAGACGACTTCCTGCTGAAGGTGCAGGTGGGTTCGATGGAGGAATATGACGCCTTCACCCGCCGCGCCTTGGGCGAGGACAAGGGGGTTCATTCGTTCACGACGTTGATCGCGATCCGCAACATCATCGAAAACGACGTCGCGCGGCGGCCCTTGCGCGATCGATAGGTTCGGGAGCGGATGGCGTGGGTGTCGGCTTTCGATGGGTTGCGGACGTACGTCATTTCGTCTCTCCCCTTGTGGGAGAGATACGAAGGCTTGGCAGCTTGGCTGCCTAGCCGCAGTTGAGAGGGGGTTTATGCCTGCTGGCGTTCACCCCCACCCCAAGTCGGCCAGCATCCTGACGCAAAAAAGGGCAGCGCAAATGGCCGCCCTTCTGGATCCCGGCTCTCATCGGGATAACGCATAGCCACGACCGCGCGCAGTCAGCGCGCGGAAGGATGCGTCACTTGATCTTCGATTCCTTGAACTCGACATGCTTGCGCACGCGCGGGTCGTACTTCCGTACCGACATCTTCTCGGTCATCGTGCGCGGGTTCTTTTTCGTCACATAGAAAAAGCCCGTGTCAGCGGTGCTCACCAGCTTGATCTTGACGGTCGTCGGCTTGGCCATGGCCCTGTTCCTCGAAATAACTGCACATCCACCGGATATCCGGGGACGCGGCGGGACTTTGGCCCCGACATTGGTTTGAAAAAACGCAGGGGCCGCGCACGAGGCGCCGCCCCCAATATTCGCGCGCCTCTGACCGGATTCGGTGCTTCTGTCAAGCAAAAGAGCGGGCGGGCGACGCTTTGATCGCCCGTCCCGCGCGGTTCATGACATCCTCATGCACCCTTGATTTCGAAGCGCACCGTCATTGTTTTCCAGCTTTCCTCGGCAATGCCGCCGCGCGTCGCGGGCTTGAAGCGCCATTTGGCGAGCGCGCGCCGTTTGGTTTCGGCAAAGAAGCCCGGGCTGTCGGTGCTGACCAATTCGACCGCCTTGACCCGCCCGTCGGTGCCGATCAGCACCCTGACCCTTGCCACGCCCTCGATTTCGCGCCGCTGTTCGCTCGCGGGATAGTCGGGCTGGAACACGCCGGCGTAACGCGGGTCGAGTTCGGCGAAAACCAGCTTTGGAAGCGGTGGCGGATCGGCGGGCGGCGTAACGATTTCGTCAAAACCGGTGACGATCGTGTCGGGCAGGGTCGAACCGGTGGCCGCGGCATTGTCACGGACCGGTACGGGCAGCAACGGATCGACCGTTTCGGTTGCCGCGCGCGGCCGCATCTTCGCTTTGGTATCCGCCCGTGTTTCGGGCGTCGGATCCACCGGCTTTTCAACCTCGATCAGCGTCCCGCGAAGCGGCGATGATTTCGGCGGCACGATGACCGTCATTGGCGACAGCGCGACTGCGACCATGAGCGCGACGGGCACGCCGACTGCAAAAAGGGCCGCGACAGGATGAAGCCGGCGGTCGTTGCCGTACCGACCGGCGACCGCCAGGCGTACCGCACCGGCAGGCGCTGTTGTAGCTTGGGGCGCTGTCCATATCGCGGAAATCAAGGGTATCAGGGTCATGGCATCTCTCCTTGCCTGTCCGACCCGGCCTTGCCGATCTATCTGACCATGTCGCTGGCCAAGTCAGATTTTAGTTATAGTATAACATCACCAATTTGTCAACTACACAAGTTGGCAAGACGTTTTGGCGCGTCACCTCTTGCTCAGCCTGCCGCCGCGACCGAGAGGCGCGACACCGCTTCATCCTTGGCGATGTGGGGTAGCAGTTCGGCCATGTCGGGTCCGTGATCGCGCCCGGTGAGTGCGCGGCGCAGTGGCAGGAACAAGCCCCGACCCTTCGCGCCGGTCGCCGCCTTTACCGCCGCGGTGAGCGCATGCCACGGGTTATCGTTCCAGTTGAGCTGCGGCGCGAGAGCAGCGGCGGCTGCAATTACCGCCCGATCCGCGTCGTCGATGGATGGCGGGGCCAGCGGGCCGTCGAACACCGGCACCCAATCGGCCGCCTCGGCAACCGTCGACAAATTGGCGCGGATGATGTTCCAGCGCGGTTCGGTAACCGCCGCAGGCACCCGCGCGGCAACGGCGGAATAATCGGTCTGGTGCAGGATTTTCTGGTTGATCAGCGCCAGTTCGGCCTCGTCGAAGCGCGCCGGGGCGCGGCCGAACCGCGCGAAGTCGATCTGCTCGATCAGCGGCGCCATACGGGCGACCGGCTCGACCGGGTCGCTGGTTCCCAGCCGCGCGAGCAGCGCCGCCAGCGCGATCGGTTCGACCCCCGCATCGCGCAAACTGGCCATGCCAAGCGAGCCAAGCCTTTTCGACAATTTTCCCTCGGTACCCACCAGCAGCGCCTCGTGCGCGAAATGCGGCGGCGCGGCCCCCAGTGCGGCAAACATCTGGATCTGCGTCGCGGTGTTCGACACATGGTCCTCGCCGCGCACGACATGGGTGATCCCCATCGCAATATCGTCGATCACGCTGGGCAGCAGATAGAGCCAGCTGCCGTCGGCGCGGCGGATCACCGGGTCGGACATCGTGCGCGGATCGAAATGCTGGTCGCCGCGGATCAGGTCGGTCCATTCGATCGCCGCGTCATGGTCGAGGCGGAAACGCCAGTGCGGCGCCACGCCTTCGGGCACCGGCGCATCCACCCGTTTGCGTTCATAGACCGGCGGCAGCCCACGCGAGAGCAGGATCTTGCGCCGGATGTCGAGTTCTTCGGGGGTCTCATAACAGGCATAGACGCGCCCCGCCGCCTTCAGCTTGTCGAATTCGGCTTCGTACAAGGCAAAGCGCGCCGACTGCCGCTCCTCGCCGTCGATGTCGAGGCCGAGCCAAGCGAGGTCGGCACGAATCGCGGCGACATGTTCCTCTTTCGACCGTTCGAGATCGGTATCGTCGATGCGCAGCAGGAAGCGACCGCCATGCTTGCGCGCCCACAGCCAGTTATGGAGCGCAGTGCGGACGTTGCCGACATGCAGGGTGCCGGTCGGCGAAGGGGCGAAGCGGGTCACGACGGTCATGCCGCGCGCCTATAACCACTTCGCCCGCCGGGCGCGACCCCGTCGTGCCGCGTCAGGCGCCGCGGCGGCGCTCCGGCCAATAGGCCCAGGCGATAGTGAGCAACGACACGATCAGGATGACGCTGTACTCCATCCCATTGCGTCCTGCGCCGACCACAAACCAGCCAAAGGGCAAATGGACCATGATCATGCCGAGTATCAAAATCGCCGCATGCCCAAGCGCTGCAAAACTCGTCCACCGCCGCGCCAGCATCAGCACCGGACCAATCAGTTCGAACAAGGTCACCGCCATCGCCCAGGCGAACCCCATCGGAAAGCCCTGGCTTTCCAGCCACACCCCGAACGGCGCCACGCCGCCCGCGATCAGGCGGAAAGCGCCATGGATCAAGATCAGCAGCGCGACGGTGATCCGCAGCACGTCGAGCGCCTGCTCTGCCTTTTGCGGCGGCGCCTTTTCCCCAAATAACCCCATAGCTCGCTCCCCCATTTATCATTTCCCGAACCGCAAGCTTAACGGCGAGCGACAGAGGAACGAAGATGCACAGGCGTACCGGTACCCGCCTAAATGCCAAGGATGCGCGGTCAGGCGGTTCGGAAACCGTGGGTGATCGGATAACGGCGGTCGCGCCCGAAATTGCGGGTCGACAGCTTGACCCCCGGCGGTGCCTGACGGCGCTTATATTCGGCGAGCATCAGCAAGCGTTCGATCCGCGCCACCGCATCGCGATCAAAGCCATATTTAGCGACGACATCGTCAACGCTCGCTTCTTCCTCGACCAGCATATGCAGCATGCGATCGAGATCGGCATAGGGCGGCAGGCTGTCCTCATCCTTCTGGTCGGGACGCAGTTCGGCGCTGGGCGGTTTGGTGATGATCGTTTCAGGCATCACCGGCGTCACCGGATTGCGCGACAGGCGCGGCACATTTGCGTTGCGCCATTTGGCGAGCGCAAACACCGTCATCTTATACGCGTCCTTGAGCGGATTATAGCCGCCCGCCATGTCGCCATAGATCGTCGCATAACCGACGCTCATCTCGCTCTTGTTACCGGTGGTCAACAGCATCGGCCCGAATTTGTTCGACAGCGCCATCAAGGTGACACCGCGAATGCGCGACTGGACGTTTTCCTCGGCAATATCGACCTCGCGGTCGGCAAAGCTGTCCGCCAGCATCGAGTCGAACGCGTCCACCGCGGCCGCGATCGGGATGGTATCGAGCCGGCACCCGATCATCGCGGCGCAGCCCGCCGCATCGTCGAGGCTCGCCTGGCTGGTGAACCGGCTGGGCATCATCACGCACCACACCTTGTCCGGCCCCAGCGCGTCGGCTGCGATGGCGGCACAGATCGCCGAATCGATCCCGCCCGACAGCCCGAGCACGACGCCGGGAAAGCGGTTGCGTTCGACATAATCGCGCAAGGACACAATCATTGCGCTGTAAATGTCGGCGGGATGCGCCTCCCATTCGGCGATCGCACCGGGGGCGCAGGTCCAGCCGGCGCCATCCTTCGTCCAGCGCGTTTCCCGTTCTTCCGCTTCCCAATCGGTCAAACGGTGCGCCGTCGTCCCGTCGCCGTTTAGCACAAACGAGCAGCCGTCGAACACAATCTCGTCCTGCCCGCCAATGCGGTTGAGGAAGATCACCGGCAGTCCGGTTTCGGCGACGCGGCTGGCAAAGACCTGCGTCAGCCGCCGCTCGTCCTTGTCGATTTCATAGGGGCTGCCGTTGACCGAAATCAGCAGTTCGGCGCCCTGCCCCGCCAGATGCTGGCAAACTTTCGGTAGCCAACCGTCCTCGCAGATCGGCAGCCCGAGCTTGATCCCGCGCCATTCGACGACATCGGGGAGCGGGCCGGGGACAAAGATGCGCTTTTCATCGAAGGTACCGTAATTGGGCAGTTCGTGCTTGCGCCGCGTGGCGACAATTTTGCCGCCGTCGAGCAATGCGACGATGTTGTACAGGTCGGCCCCGTCGCGTTCGACCGACCCGACCAGCATCGCCGGGCCGCCATCGGCGGTTTCCAGCGCCAGTGCGGCCAGCATGGTCGCGGCGCGTTCGGCAAGCGCGGGTTTCAACACCAGATCCTCGGGCGGATAACCGATCAACTGGAACTCGGGGTAGAGGATCAAGTCGGCCCCGGGGTGGCGCGCCCGAACGCTACGCATCGCATCGGCATTGGCGGCAAGGTCGCCGACCGCCTGCGTCATCTGGGCGAGGACGATGGTGAGCGTTTCGGCGGCGTCGGTCATGCCGCCGAGCCATACGCCCGGCGGCGGCGATTGCAATGCTCAGCCGAACAGCAGGTGCGGAAGGAACCGGCCCGGCATCATCGCAAAGGCGCCGGCGACGACCAGTCCGATATAGACCCCGCGCATCGCCCGGTGGTGCGCGACGATATTCCCGCGCCGCGCATGCCAGATCCCCATCGGGATCGAATAGAGGGTGATCACCGAAAAAATGTGGATCGGCCCGATGCCGCCGGTCAGCCCGCGCAGCCAGAAGCTGTCGATCGCGGTCACCATCATCAGCAGCGCCCACACGCGCCCCGCCGCCTTGTGCCCGCGTGTCCCCTTGGGCGCCCACAGCACGAAGGCGCCGAGCGGCACCGCGGGGATCACGGTCCCGAGATGGATCCACAGCGCCCAGGCAGGGGTGCGATATTCGCCCTGCCCGCGCATCAGATAGCCCAGCGCCAGCACCGCAGCGGTGATCGCGGCGGTCTGGACAATCGCGCGTAGAAAAGCGGCGGAACGACGGGTGGGCGAAGCGGCTGCGGTGTGCGTGGTCATCGGATAGTCCTTGCTGGTCGATGCACCGCAGATGCCGCACGGCCATTCGCGGGCAATCGCCACTTCGCCGGTCCGGCCTAAAACTTCGCGAATCCGGCGCATCTGCCAATTGACGAAGCGCGAAGCGGCAGCCAGACCGGCGCCATGGCGCGGAAAATTGCGATCGAAAGCTTTCTGATGGTCGTCGCGGGAATCATCCTCGCGCTGATCGGTCCTTTCGGCAGCTACGAATTGCCGTTGGTGCAGCGGCTGGTCCTGTGGCCGCTGATGATCCTCTGCGGTTATCCGATCTTCGGCGGCCTCGGTGCCGTGGCGCGCTGGCTCGCCGAGGCGGTGCGCATCCCTTATGCCGTGACCATCGCGCTGGGGCTGATTGTCGGTTCGATGCCGATGACCCTGCTCGTCATGCTGCTGTGGCGCCGCGCCTCGATCGGCGAGGCGCTCCAGTCGCCGCTGCTCGGTGCGGTCTATCTGCAGGTGCTGGTGATCGGGGTGATCATCCACACGGCGATGTATCTGCTGTTTCGTCCTGCAGGCGATCCCGAACCCGTCGCCGCGTCGGCTGCGCCGCCAACACCGCAACCCGTCGTCGCGACTACGAACGGCGGCGCGGCTGAACCTGTCGTCTCGACATTGCCGCTTCCGCCCGGCTTCGGTCCGGTGCGCGCGCTGAAAGGCGAGGATCATTATGTTCGCGTCATCGGCGATGGGCGCGAAGAACTGGTCCTGATGCGGATGCGCGACGCCATCGAGCGGCTCGGCGACACCGAAGGGTTGCGCGTCCATCGCAGCTGGTGGGTGGCGCGCGGCGGGGTGACCGCGGTGCGCCGCGACGGACGGGCCGCGATCCTGACGCTGGGTGGCGGACAGGAGGTGCCGGTATCGCGCGACATGATGCCGCAGCTTCGCGCGGCGGGATGGCTTTAACCCCTTCCCCTATCGCCCCCCGCTGGCTAAGGGGCGCGCAATCCTATCCGCCGCGAAAGGGCCGCGCACCCCATGAAACTGATCTCCGGCAACAGCAATCTTCCCCTCGCCCGCGCGATCGCGGACTATCTGGAACTGCCGCTGACCGACACGAGCGTGCGCCGCTTTGCCGACGAGGAAGTGTTCGTCGAAATCCACGAGAATGTCCGCGGGCAGGATGTCTTCATCGTCCAGCCGACGAATTTCCCGGCCAACGACAATCTGATGGAATTGCTGATCATCACCGACGCGCTGCGCCGCGCGTCGGCCAAGCGGATCACCGCGGTCGTTCCCTATTTCGGCTACGCCCGCCAGGATCGCAAACCCGGTCCGCGCACCCCGATTTCGGCCAAGCTCGTCGCCAATCTGATCACCACCTCGGGCGCCGACCGCGTGCTGGCGATCGACCTGCACGCCGGGCAGATCCAGGGCTTTTTCGACATCCCGACCGACAATCTCTACGCCGCGCCGGTAATGAGCGCCGATATTCAGGCGCGTTTTGCGGGCAAGAATTTGATGGTCGTGTCGCCCGACGTCGGCGGTGTGGTCCGCGCCCGTGCGCTCGCCAAGCGGCTCGACAACGCGCCGCTGGCGATCGTCGACAAGCGCCGCGAGCGTGCGGGTGAATCCGAAGTGATGAACATCATCGGCGACGTGTCAGGACGCTTCTGCATTCTGATCGACGACATCGTCGATTCGGCGGGCACGCTGTGCAACGCCGCCGGGGCACTCAAGGCCGCTGGCGCCGAGGGCGTCGTTGCCTATTGCACCCACGGCGTGCTGTCGGGCGGTGCTGTCGCGCGCGTCGAGGCGAGCGAGTTGACCGAACTGGTCATCACCGATTCGATCCAGCCGACCGATGCGGTGAACGACAGTAAAAAGGTCCGCGCGCTCACCGTCGCGCCGCTGCTCGGCGAAGCAATCAAGCGCATCGCCGACGAATCGAGCGTTTCGTCGCTTTTCGACTAGGAGCCTTTGATGGCCAATCCCGACATCTTTACCCAGCCGCTGCACCTCGGCTTGGGCGCGACCGCGGCCGCCCAACCTGCATTCGACGGTATGCAATGGTATGCCGACTATGCGACGCGCACCGCTGCCGATGGCAACGAAGGACGGCTAGTCAGCGCATATCGTTTCGCCGAAAGCTGGACGAGCTGGGAAATGCACCCGGCGGGCGACGAAGTCGTCCTTTGCCTGGAAGGCGAAATTACGCTTCATCAGGAAGCGGCCGATGGCAGGGCGCAATCGATCACGCTGAAGCCGGGCGAATATGCGATCAACCCGCCCGGTTGCTGGCACACCGCCGATGTCGTCGGCGAAGCCAGCGCGCTGTTCATCACCGCCGGGGCCGGTACCGAACATCGGCCGCGCTGACATGGCCCGTCCATCCGACATCGCGCTCGCCCATCGCCTCGCCGACGCCGCGGGCGCGGCCATCCGTCCGCTGTTCCGTTCGGCCTGGGCGCACGAAGCCAAGGCCGACGCTTCGCCGGTGACCGAGGCCGACCGCGCCGCCGAAACCGCGATGCGCCGGATTCTCGATGCCGAAGCGCCGCGTGACGGGATTATTGGCGAGGAATTTGGCGCCGAGCGTCCCGGTGCGGCGCGCCAATGGGTTCTCGACCCGATCGATGGTACGGTCAGCTTCATGGCGGGGCGCCCGATCTTCGGCACCCTGATTGCGCTGCTGCAGGACGGCTGGCCTGTGCTGGGCATCATCGACCAGCCGATCGCGGGAGAACGCTGGGTCGGCGCGTTGGGCCAACCCACCTTGTTCAACGGCAAGCCCGCCCGCACCCGCCCCTGTCGCGCGCTCGCCGATGCGACACTGGCGACGACCGGTCCGCAATATTTCGACGATCATGACGCCGAACATTTCATGGCGCTGGCCGCCAAGACCGCACACAAGCGCATGGTTTTTGGCGGCGACTGTTATAATTACGGCCTGCTGGCGAGCGGCCATGTCGACCTGGTCGTCGAGGCCGGCTTGAAGCTGCACGACTTTGCCGCACTGGCGCCGATCGTCGAGGGCGCGGGCGGCACGATGTGCGACTGGAACGGCGATCCGCTGAGCGCCGACAGCGCGGGGCATGTCATCGCGCTCGGCGATCCGGCGCGGCTCGAGGATGTGATCGAGGGGCTGGCCTGCCATCATTGAATGCGCGCCCGGCATGAAGGCACCTGCAATGCTTGCATTTCGGCGCGAATCCACTTAAGCGCCCCGCTTCCGATTGTGTCGGCTGGCTGAAAGGGCTGCCAGGCCGATACGCAAACGGACTTCAAAGGAGACCAAAATGCCCAAGCTGAAGACCAAGAGCGGTGTGAAGAAGCGCTTCAAATTCACCGCCTCGGGCAAGGTGAAGCACGGCGTTGCCGGCAAGCGCCACCGCCTGATTTCGCATAACGCGAAGTATATCCGGACCAACCGCGGCACCAGCGTGCTCAGCGATTCGGACGCAGCCCATGTGCGCCTCTGGGCGCCCTACGGCCTGAAGTAAGGAGCGCTAAGGCATGTCACGCATCAAACGCGGCGTCACCACGCGCGCCAAGCACAAGCGCGTATTGGAACAGGCGAAAGGCTATTATGGCCGTCGCAAGAACACCATTCGCATCGCCAAGCAGGCGGTCGAAAAGGCCGGCCAATACGCCTATCGCGACCGCAAGGTTAAGAAGCGGAGCTTCCGCGGCCTGTGGATCCAGCGCATCAACGCCGCAGTTCGCGCCGAAGGCCTGACCTATTCGCAGTTCATGCACGGCGTGAAGCTGGCGGGCATCGAGCTTGACCGCAAGGTCATGGCCGACCTTGCGATGAACGAAGGCGCGGTCTTCACCGCCATCATCGCCCAGGCGAAAGCGGCGCTGCCCAAGGCGGCCTGACGCTTTTCAGTCGGACGACAAGAAAAAGGGCGGTCCCGACGGGGCCGCCCTTTTTCGTTGGAGCGTTGGGATCGGGATGTCGGCGGACGACCGATTGCGGCTTTAAAGCTCTCTCCCGACGGGAGAGGGTATAGCAGCTCCCACTCCAAAGCGGCCCCACGCCCCATCCCGAACGAACAAGCGGCGCGGAACTCTCGCTCCGCGCCGCTTCGACAATGGTTCCAGTGGAAACCATCGCCCCCCCGCCCGTTCCGAAAAGCCGTGGGTCGCAGAAAGCTGCCGGCCCGGGCGAAACGTCTTAAAATCGGTCCTGTCGCATGGCCCCCGCGGCGCGTTACGGCGCGCCGCCAGCCTGTCGATCCAACGTCACGCGCAATTATGGCGCAGCGTTGCCGTGAAAAATTGTACAAACCCGTCACACTTCGCCGCCAAAACATTGTTTCTTGTCACAAACTGCCGCAGGGCACGTCATGCCGAACCTTTGTGCAGCATCGCCAGACCGAAACAATGTGGGTGTCGAAACACGCTTTTTCCCCCTGTCGCGCGCTTTGCAACCCTATCTCAGCGCCATCTATCTGACCGAGGTAACCGGGCCGAAGGGCACGCAAGTCGAAGACTGGCTCCACCCCGAATGGGCGAATCTTCGCTTCATCGACGGCGAAACGCCGCGCGCCGCGATCGGCAGCGCGCCGGTGGCCGCGATGCCACGCTGCATCGCCACCGGCCCGACCAGCGTGTCCAGCCGCTTTATCGCGGGCAATATGCGCGCCTGGGGCATCGGGATTCTGCCGATGGGCTGGGCGAAGTTTGTCGGGCTGCCCGCCGATGCCTTTGCCGATCGCTACTGCGACGGCGCAGCGCATCCCGCTTTTGCGGCGCTGGCGCCGCTTGGCGACCGGTTGCGCCGGGTGAACGACGTCGATGCCGCCGCGACGATGATCGACGCGCATTTCTGTTCCTTGTTGCCCGACGCGCCGCCCGACGACCCGGCGATCCTCGCCGCGCATCGCGCCTTGGTCGATGACGATCTGGCCAGCGTCGCCGACCTGTCGGCCAGGCTGGGACTGTCCGAAAGATCGGTCGAGCGCTTGAGCCACCGCGCCTTCGGCTTTTCGCCCAAGCTGCTGCTGCGCCGCCAGCGTTTCCTGCGCTCGCTCGCCCGCTTCATGCTCGACCCGTCGATGGCGTGGATCGATACGATGGATCATCATTATTATGATCAGGCACAATTCACCCGCGACTTTGCGAAATTTATGGGGATGAGCCCGCGCGAATATGCCGCGCGCCCCAAGCCGATCCTGGGCGCCGCCGCCAAAGCGCGCGCCGCGGCGGCTGGCGCACCGGTTCAGGGACTGCACAAGCCCGCCGGCTGATCCCCAAAGACTTGACCCACGCATCGCCTTCGGTGCAAGCGGCGGCGCGGCTTTTGGTCGCCGCTGCAGGACAAATGATGATGAGCGATATTCAGGCCATCCAGACCCGGTTGGTGGACGACATAGCGACCGCGAGCGATCTCGATACGCTCGAAGCGCTGCGCGTTGCCGCACTCGGCAAGGCGGGCAGCATTACTGCATTGCTCAAATCGCTGGGCGGCATGACCCCCGACGAACGGCAGGCGCAGGGACCGCAGATTCATGCGCTCCGTGAAGCCGTCACCACCGCGCTCGCCGACCGCAAAGCCGCGCTGGACGCCGCGGCGCTCGACATCAGGCTCGCCGCCGAAGCGATCGATATGTCGCTGCCCGCCGAGACCGCGCCGAAGGGCAGCGTGCATCCCGTCAGCCAGGTGATGGACGAACTCGCTGAGATCTTTGCCGACATGGGCTTTGCCGTCGCGACGGGCCCCGAGATTGAGGACGACTGGCACAATTTCACCGCGCTCAACATTCCCGAAACGCATCCGGCGCGGGCGATGCACGATACTTTTTATTTTCCGGAAGTTGGCGAAGGTACCGCGCAGCGGATGTTGCTGCGGACGCACACATCGCCGGTGCAGATTCGTACGATGATGGAAAAAGCGCCTCCGATCAGGATCATAGCACCCGGCCGTGTCTATCGCAGTGACAGCGACGCGACGCATACGCCGATGTTTCATCAGGTCGAAGGTCTCGTCATCGACCGCGGCATCCATATGGGGCATCTGAAGTGGACGCTCGAAACCTTCCTGAAGGCCTATTTCGAGCGCGACGACATCGTGCTGCGGCTGCGCCCGAGCTATTTCCCCTTCACCGAACCGTCGGCAGAAGTCGACGTCGGCTACCGCCAAGAAAAGGGTCGCCGCATCGTTGGCGGCCATGGCGACGATGACGGCCATGCGTGGATGGAGCTGCTCGGCAGCGGGATGGTCAACCGCCGCGTCATCGCCAATTGCGGGCTCGACCCCGACGAATGGCAGGGCTTTGCCTTCGGGCTGGGGGTCGATCGGCTGGCGATGCTCAAATATGGCATGGATGACCTGCGCGCCTTCTTCGACGGCGATCTGCGCTGGCTGGCGCACTACGGATTCGGCGCGCTGAGTGTGCCGACGCTGAGCGGGGGGATTTCGGCATGAAGATCACCCTCGAATGGCTCCGCGAGCATCTGGACGGTGATTTCACCGTTGCCGATGTTGTCGATACCCTCAACCGCATCGGCCATGAGGTCGAAGGCGTCGAAAATCCCGCCGACAAGCTCGCGGGCTTCCGCGTCGCCAAGGTGCTGACCGCCGAGAAACATCCGCAGGCCGACAAATTGCAGGTGCTCACCGTCGATAGCGGCGACGGCGGCGCGCCGCTGACCGTCGTGTGCGGCGCCCCCAATGCGCGCGCGGGGCTGGTCGGCGTGCTCGGCCTGCCCGGCGCGGTGGTGCCCGCGAACGGGATGGAACTGAGGGTCGCCGCGGTGCGCGGGGTCGAATCGAACGGCATGATGTGCTCGTCGCGCGAGCTGGAGCTGGGCGACGACCATGACGGGATCATCGAACTGCCCGCCGATGCGCCCGTCGGCACCAGCTTTGCCGAATACAGCGGCGCGGGCGATCCGGTGATCGACATTTCGATCACCCCGAACCGGCAGGATTGCATGGGCGTGCGCGGCATCGCGCGCGACCTCGCCGCCGCGGGGCTCGGCACGCTGAAGCCGCTCGCCGTCCCGACGATCGCGGGCGAAGGCGCGCCCGCGACCGAAATCCGCACCGACGATCCCGAAGGCTGCCCGGCTTTCTATGGCCGCACGATCAGCGGCGTCACCAATGGCACCGCCCCCGAATGGATGCGCCGCCGCCTGGAAGCGGTCGGACAACGCTCGATCTCGGCGCTCGTCGACATCAGCAATTATGTGATGTTCGACCTTGGCCGCCCGAGCCATATCTATGACCGCGCCAAGCTGACCGGTCCGCTGGTCGCGCGCCGCGCCAAAGCGGGCGAAACGGTCACCGCGCTCAACGGCAAGGACTATACGCTCGCCGACACGATGACGGTGATCGCCGACGAGCGCGGCGTCCACGACATCGCCGGCATCATGGGCGGCGAGCATAGCGGGTGCAGCGAGACGACGAGCGACGTGCTGATCGAGGTCGCCTATTTCACCCCCGAACGCATCGCGCTGACCGGACAGGCGCTGGGCCTGACCAGCGACGCGCGCAGCCGCTTCGAGCGCGGGGTCGATCCGGCGTTCCTGGACGATGCGACCGCGATCGTCACCGCGCATGTGCTCGCGATCTGTGGCGGCGCTCCCTCGGCGGTTACCCGCGCGGGGGCGCCGCCCGCCGAGGTGAAGACGGTCGATTATGACCCCACGCTTTCGGCGACGCTGGGTGGGATCGCGATCGCGCCCGAGCGGCAGCAGGACATCCTGACCGCGCTGGGCTTTACCGTGATCGAGCAAGGCAGCCGCTGGCAGGTCGCCGTACCGAGCTGGCGCCGTGATATCGACGGCGCCCCCGACTTGGTCGAGGAGGTCACGCGCATCACCGGTTTCGACGCGATCGCGTCGGTGCCGCTGCCGCGCACGGATGGCGTCGCCAAGCCGACCGCGACCCCCGAACAGCTGCTCGAACGCCGCCTGCGCCGCGCCGCGGCATCGTCAGGTTTTCACGAAGCGGTGACGTGGAGCTTCATTTCCGAGCCGGAAGCCGCACCCTTCGGCGGCGGCGACTGGTCGCTCGCCAACCCGATCAGCGAAGATCTGAAGGTCATGCGCCCGTCGCTGCTGCCCGGCCTGCTCGCCGCGACGGCGCGCAACCAGAACCGCGGCGCTGACAGCATCCGCCTGTTCGAAATCGGCCGCCGCTACCTGTCCGATGCCGAGCATCCGACGCTGGCGGTGCTGATGGCGGGCGACAAGCGCGCGCGCGGGTGGCAGGCGGGCAAGGCGGCGCCGTTCGACGCGTTCGACGCCAAGGCCGTAGCGCTGGCGCTGCTCGACGCCGCGGGCGCCCCCGCCGACCGCTTGCAGGTCATGGAAGCGGTGAGCGAAGGCAGCATCTGGCACCCCGGCCAGTCGGCGACGCTGCGGCTCGGCCCCAAGGCGGTGCTCGCCGAATTTGGCGCACTCCACCCGCTGCTGACACGCCATTTTGATGTCGACGGCCCGGTGATGGCGGTGCAGATCTTCCTGGATGCGATCCCGGCAAAGCGCGCAAGTGGCCCGGCGCGCGCCGCGTTCACCCCGCCCGCGCTGCAATCGGTGCGCCGCGATTTCGCATTTCTGGCCCCGACCAGCCTGACCGCCGCCGACCTGGTGCGCGCGATCCGCGGCGCCGACAAGGCGAGCATTGTCGATGCTCGCCTGTTCGACCGCTTCACCGGCCAAGGCGTGCCCGAAGGCCAGGTGAGCCTGGCGGTCGAGGTCGAATTGCAGCCGGTCGAAAAAAGCTTCACCGACGCCGAGCTGAAGGCGATCGCCGACAAGGTGGTCGCAGCAGCGGCGAAGGTGGGGGCGGTGCTGCGGGGGTGATGCGCGCTTGGCCAACGGGTCTGCGATGAAGTTCACGGCCCGAATCGAGCTGCGGGGTATCAACCCCTATGTGATGGTCAGCGAAGCGCGGGCGCAGCAAATCCGGCCCGACTGGAAACGGCCGATCCCGGTTACGGTACAGGTCAATGGTCAGCCCGAGCCGCCCGCGCGCGTCAACATGATGCCCGGGGGGGACGGCGGCTTCCTGCTCTATCTTGATGGTTCCATTCGCAAGGCGTCGGGTACCAAGGTCGGCGACACCGTGGACGTCACGGTGGCATTCGACGACAGTTATCGCGGCGGTCCCGCGCACGCGATACCGGCCGAATTTGCGGCGCGCCTTGATGCCAATCCCGTCGCCAAGGCGCGATGGGACCAGCTGGCCCCGAGCTTGCAGAAAGAGATTTTGCGTTATTTTGCGAGGCTGCAGTCCGATGCGGCCCGCACCCGCAATATCGACCAGGCGCTGAACGTGCTGAACGGCGCGAAGGCGCGTTTCATGGCGCGCCCCTGGAACTGACCGACTGTCCGGACGCGGACTGCAATCAATTTGGCGCAACCACCCTTTCTGAGCAGCCCACCAGCCCCGCCTTGACCGACCCGGGCGCGCAATCGCTGCGCCGCATCGCAAGCTGACCCATCGCTATCCAGCGATCGCGCTAGGTGATCGGACGATAGAGGTATATTGAGTTCCGATTGACGGCCTGGCGCCGCCGCCGCGCGGAGTTCCGCCTATGCGCATCACGATCTTTGCTCCCGGCAAGGTGCACCTGCTGGAGATCGCTGGCGTGCGCGACGCGCTGTTCGAGGCAAACTGCAAAATGGGGCCGGGCCGCTCCTATCGCGTCCTACTGGTGACCGAGCAGGGCATCGCCGAGGAAAGCGCCTCGGGCGTAACCTTTGTCCCCGACGCGGGGATCGCCGATGCGATCCAAGCCTGCGACACGCTGATCGTCGTCGGACCCTATGGCCTTCCCACCCGGCCGAGCGACGACGTCATGCGGTGGCTGCGCAAGCAGGCGCTGAGTTCGCGGCGCTACGGCTCGACCTGCACGGGCGCCTTTGTGCTGGCGCATGCCGGGCTGTTGTCGGGACGCCGCGCGACAACGCACTGGCAATATGCCGAACGCCTGGCCACCGATTTTCCGGACATCCGGGTCGAGCCCGATCGCATCTTCGTTCGCGATGGCCCCGTGTTCAGTTCTGCCGGGGTGACGGCGGCCATTGACCTCGCCTTTTCGCTGATCGAAGAGGATCATGGCCGCGCGCTGGCGTTGTGGGTGGCACGCCGGTTGGTCGTCTTTCTGAAGCGACCCGGCGGGCAGTCGCAATTCAGCGAGGCCTTGACCTCGCAGGGCGCGGGCACCGGCCCGATCGATCGGGTCAGGCTGCACATCCTGGAAAGCCCGCGCGCGAATCTGGGGCTCGAGGCGTTGTCCGACGTCGCCAGCGTCAGTCCCCGCCACCTCTCGCGACTGTTTCGGGCCGAACTGGGCATGAACCCGGCCGCCTATGTCGAATTGACCCGGGTCGATATGGCCCGGCACCTGCTGGAAAACAGCAGTGCGCCGATCAAGGCGATTGCCCACGCCGCCGGTTTTGGATCGACCACCACGCTCCGGCGGGCCTTTTTGCGCATCATTGGCGTCACCCCGGTCGATTATCGCCAGCGCTTTCAGACCACCGAGTCGCGGGATACGCGCGCGGACGAAAGTGACTCTGTTTTGTCCTGAACTGTCGCACGGCCGCCGTTGAAGCCTTGGCAGCGGTGCCGCATCGTCGCGCCGGGAGACGATGATGCGAGTGACCCCTGACGTACTTGGCGAAGTGAATATCGAACATCGGCTGACGGATCGGATCGGGCTGATCACGCCGCGAACGCCCCCCGCCGATCCATATCGGCAGGTCGCGCATTAGATGACGATTTGCGTAGGCGACCGTAAGTTGGTCGTTCGTTTGACGCTTCCCGGCGAACCGTCGCCGTTTACCGCGACGCTGGCAGTGCAGATCGACGCTACCAGCCCGATCGATCGGGTCAGACGCCACATTCTGGAAAATCCGTGCGGAGACCTTTGTCTGACGGCGCTGGCCAGTGTCGTCGGGGTCAGCCCCCGCCATTTGTCGCGCCTGTTTCGCGCCGAGCTGGGCATCAGTCCGACCGCCTATGTCGAATGCGCGCGGATCGACATCGCCAGGCGCCTGCTGGAAGAATGTTCATTGCCGATCAAGGCGATTTCGCATGCGGTCGGATTCGGATCGACCGCGACGCTCCGGCGCGCGTTCCAGCGCCGGATCGGCGTCTCCCCAATGGATTATCGTCTGCGGTTCCAGGCGGCAGGATCGCCAGAAGCAAAGAAAGACCAAGGTGCTGCCATTTTGTCCTGAAATGCTGCCCAACCGACGTTGAAGCGCCGGTGAAGGGGCCGCATCCTCATATGCGGAGGCCATGACATGCGACTTGATCCTGCCGCACATCGAGCGGTGCAAAATCGGAAAAATGCGTTTGTTCTGCCCGCGCGCAGGACGTGGCCACACCATGACGCCTGAAATCGAGCCGGGCCGTCGCCCGGTCGGCAATGCCGGGGCATTCACTCCGGCGCGGTGGCCCCGGTTGGCGCGGCGCCCGAGCGAGCCGGCGGGACTTCCTGTCGTCTCCTTGCTCGCGCTCGACCATATCAGCGACGGTGTCCTGGTCGCCGACGTACGGCAGCGGGGACAGCCGATCGTCCAGGTGAACCCGGCGTTCGAGGCGATCACCGGCTATACGGCGGCCGAGGCGATCGGCAAGAATTGCCGCTATCTGCAGGGCAACGACCGGCTTCAGCCCGAGATCGCCGAAATGCGGGCCGCGCTGGCCGAAGGTCGCGAATGTTCGGTGACGCTGCGCAACTAACGGCGCGACGGGACGATGTTCCGGAACGCACTTCGCCTGGTGCCGTTTTGCGACGGCAGCGGACAGACGACCCATTATGTCGGGATCATCCGCGATGTGACGCATGCGCCCGGCATCGACCGCCTGACCGGCCTGCTCGACCGCTATGGCCTGCTCGACCGGCTAGCGGCGATCGACGCGCCCGCCAACGCGGCGATCCTGCTGGTCAAGCTCGACATCCTGCGGTTTCACGATGTCAACAACGGGTTCGGTTACGACGTCGGCGACGCGCTGCTGCGTTCGGTAGCGACGCGCCTTTCGACCCGCACGGCCGCGGCGATCGCCCGCGTCGGGACGAACAGTTTCACGCTCGCCTTCGAACTCGGCGATGTCGAACATGCGGGGAGCATCGTCGATGACATTCTCGCGCTGTTACGGCCCCGTTTCGTCCTGCCCGGCGCGTCGATTGCGGTCCAGTTCGCCGCCGGCTTTGCGCTCGGCTTCGCCGGCCTCGACCCGCTCCAGCTGGTTCGCCAAGCCGGCGCGGCGTTGCAGCGATCGAAGGCGATGCCCGGTCATCCGCCACATCCTTATGCCGCGGCGGACGAACGCGATGCGCACAATCGCATCCGGCTGGCGAGCGACCTGCAGACCGCCGTAGCGAACCAGGAACTGCTGTTTCATTATCAGCCGCAGATCGACCTGGCCTCGGGCGATGTGGTTGGCGCCGAGGCCCTGCTGCGCTGGAACCATGGCGCCTTCGGGCTCCAGCCGCCCGACCGCTTCATCGCGGTGGCCGAAGAAACGGGCACGATTCTGGATATCGGCGCTTGGGGCTTGCACATGCTCACCGCGCAGGCCGCCAAGATCAACCGCGGTCGCCGCATCCCGATCCGCTTTTCGTTCAATGTCTCGGTCGTCGAATTCATGCGGCGCGACATGGTGGCTTTTGTCGAGCAGGTGCTGGGGGAGACCGGCTGTCGGCCCGAATGGCTGACGCTGGAGCTGACCGAAAATCTGATGGTCCCCGAGCCGGAGGAGATTCGCCGCGCGTTCGGTAACCTGCGCCGCCTGGGCGTCGGCATCTCGATCGACGACTTCGGCACCGGCTATTCCAACCTGCGCTATCTGGAGAGTTTTCCGCTCAGCGAGATCAAGGTCGATCGCAGCTTTGTCCACGATCTGGCGCATAGCGCGGCCAAGCGCGTCATCGTTGAGAGCATCGTCAAGCTGGGTGCAGCGCTCGACATTCGCGTTGTCGCCGAGGGGATCGAGACCGAGGCCGAGCGCGCCATCATGCGCGCGCTCGGCTGTTCGGTGGGCCAAGGCTATCTTTTTGCAGCGCCGATGGAGGATTCGGCGTTCCAGCGGCTGCTCGACGACGGGCTGGCGCTGCGCGAGGGATGGGACGCCCGGCGCCTGCTGACCATGCTCGACGGCTCCGACGCATAGGTCGGGCCGATGGATCGGCGTGAACGTGGACCAGAACGCCCGATCGCCAGCCTCCTTTGAGGGATTTGGGTCGCATGGTTGGTCCCCTGCAACCCAATAGATGCCCCGGCGCCCCACCGCCGGGGCATCGCCACCCCCTAAGCCGCCACCGCTTCCTCGCTCGCGCTCGTTGCGGCTTCGAGCAGGCGTTTTTCCAGCGATTTCACCCGCGCCGCGCTGTCGATCTTGTCGCCGATCAGGTCGGTCACGTAAAAAGTGTCGACCGCGCGTTCGCCATAGGTGGCGACGTGCGCGCTGTGGACGGTGACCTTTGACTGGAACAGCGCATAGGCGAGCTGGTTGAGCAGCGCGGGACGGTCCTGCGCGTTGACTTCGATCACCGTGAAGCGGTTCGACGCCTTGTTGTCGACGAAGACGTTAGGTGCGATGCGGAACGCTTCGGCGCGGGTGCGCGGCAGCGCGCGGGCTTCGAGTTTGGGGAGCAGTTTCTGGCGGTTGGCGAGCGCGTCCTCGATGGCGCGGGTCAGCCGGCCGATCTGGCCCGGTTCGTCGAACGGGCGGCCGATCGGATCCTGGACGAGGAAATTGTCGAGTGCGAGGCCGTCGCGCGTCGTGTGGATGCGCGCGTCGATGATGTTGCCGCCGGCGAGGTGGATGCCCCCCGCGATGCGGTAGAAAAGCCCCGGATGGTCGGCGGCGAGCACCATCACCAGCGTCGCGCCGCGATCGTCGTCGGGGACCGCGGCGATGTGCAGCGGCGCATCGCCCGCCTGGCGGATATGGACGAGGTTGGCGGCGATGACCTCGACCGGTTCGGCGATCCAATAGCTTTCGGGCAGGCGCTTGGCGACCTTGTCGAACGTCTTCTGGTCGAAGCCGAATTGCGCCGCGACTGCCTCTTTCTTGCTCGCGATGCGCTGTTCGCGGCCTTTTTGCTTGTGGCCGAGGCGCAGCACTTCCTCCGCCGCGTCATAAAGTTCGGTGAGCAATTGCCGTTTCCAGCTGTTCCACACTCCCGGCCCGACGGCGCGGATGTCGACGACGGTGAGCACGAGCAGCAAGCGCAAACGTTCGGGGCTCTGCACTTGCCCGGCGAAATCGAGGATCGTCTTGAAATCGGCGAGGTCGCGCTTGAACGCGGTCGCCGACATCAGCAGGTGATAGCGCACGAGCCATGAAACGGTCTCGGTCTCGGCCTCGCTCAGTCCCAGCCGCGGGCAGACACGCAGCGCGAGTTCGGCGCCGAGCACACTATGGTCGCCGCCGCGCCCCTTGGCGATATCGTGCAACAGCACCGCGACATAGACGACGCGCCGCGAATGGATCTGGTTCATGATCGCGGTCGAGAGCGGATGATCCTCCTTGAGCCGTCCCTGCTCGATGTCGGACAGCAGTCCGATGGCGCGGATCGTGTGCTCGTCGACGGTATAGTGATGATACATGTCGAACTGCATCTGCGCGACGACGCGACCGAAATCGGGCACGAAACGGCCGAATACCCCCGCCTCGTTCATCCAGCGCAGCACCGTTTCGGGATCGCGCGGGGATGTCAGCACGTCGAGGAACAGCGCGTTGGCACGGGCATTGCGGCGCACCCCCTGCGTCTCGATCAACTTGGCGTCGTGGCGCGCCTGGCGCATCGCCTGCGGATGGATTTCGAGTCCGTGCTTGTCGGCGAGCGCGAAAATCTCGATCAGGCGGACCGGATCGGCTTGGAAAAAATCGTCCGTGGGGAGCGCGAGGCGGCCGCGGTCGAGGACGAAGCCGTTGAGCTTGCCAGGCCGTCGCCGGATCGACGGGAGAAAGCGGCGGCCGCGCGCCGCCATCTGGTCGTCGAGATGCGCGAGGAAGGTGCCGGTCAGGTCGCCGACGCTTTTCGCGTGGAGGAAATAGAGCTGCATGAAGCGTTCGACCGCGCTTTTGCCGGGGCGGTCGGCGAATTTCATGCGGGCAGCGATCTCGCGCTGAAAATCGAAGGTCAGCCGGTCCTCGGCGCGCCCTGCCAGCGTGTGGAGGTGGCAGCGGACGGCAAGGAGGAAATTTTCGGCGCGCGCGAACTGTTTGAGCTCGCGCGCCGACATCAGCCCGGCGTCGACCAGCTCGGGCACGGTGCGGACGCGGTGGATGAACTTGCCGATCCAGAAGAGGGTGTGGAGGTCGCGCAACCCGCCCTTGCCCTCTTTCACATTGGGTTCGACGACATAGCGCGAATCGCCCATCCTTTTGTGCCGCTCGTCGCGTTCGGCGAGCTTGTCGGCGACGAACGCCCGTGCGTTCCCCGCGACGACCTCTGCATCGAAACGCGCCGACGCCTGGTCGTAAAGGTCGCGATCGCCCCAGATGAAGCGGCCTTCGAGCAGCGCAGTGCGGATCGTCAGGTCGTCCTTTGCCGCGCGGACCATCTCGTCGAGCGAACGCGACGAATGGCCGACCTTCAGCCCGAGATCCCAGAGTGTGTAGAGCTGCGCCTCGATCACCTGTTCGGTCCAGCTCGTCTGCTTGAACGGGGTGAGGAAGCCGATGTCGATGTCGCTGTGCGGCGCCATCTCGCCGCGGCCATAGCCACCGACCGCGATCAAGGTGATGCGCTCGCCCGCCGAACGATTGTTCGCGGGATACAGGTGCTGGACGGTGAAATCGTGGCTGAGGCGGACGATCTGGTCGATCAGGAAGGCGGTCGCCTGCGCAGCGACACGCCCCGACGAGGGGTTTGCGAGCAGCCGCCGCTCGATCTCGGCGCGGCCACCCTCGAGCGCGGTTTTGAGCAGATCGACCATCGCGCGGCGGCGCTGGCCCGCATCGCTGGTTTCGGCGGCGATCGCGTCGAGCTGCCCCGCAAGCGCGCGGCGATCGATGATCGTGCGGCGCGCCTCAAGCTTGTCGAAGATGTCGCTCATGCCTCGTCCGCCAGCAGTTTTTTGAGGCGGTAAAGCGCGTCGAGCGCCTCGCGCGGGGCGAGCGCGTCGGGGTCGATGCTTGCCAGCGCGTCGCGCAGCGCATCCTGTTTTTCGGCGGGCGCGGCGGCCAGCGTCGCGGCGAAGAGCGGCAGGTCGTCAAGCCCTGCGGCGAGCCCGCCAGTTTTCTCGCGCCCGGCTTCGAGTTTGGCGAGCACCGCTTCGGCGCGCTGGACGACCGCGGCGGGGACGCCCGCGAGGCGCGCGACGGCAAGGCCGTAGCTACGGTCGGCGGGGCCGTCGGCGAGTTCGTGGAGGAGGACGAGGTCGCCTTGCCACTCGCGCGCGCGGACATGGTGCAGCGAGAGCGCGTCGAGCGTTTCGGCGAGGCGCGTGAGTTCGTGATAATGGGTCGCGAAGAGGCAGCGGCACCGGTTGACCTCGTGCACCGCCTCGACCACCGACCAGGCGAGCGCGAGCCCGTCATAGGTCGAGGTGCCGCGCCCGACCTCGTCGAGGATGACGAAGCTGTCGGGGGTCGCCTGCGCGAGAATTGCGGCGGTTTCGACCATTTCGACCATGAAGGTCGAGCGCCCGCGCGCGAGATTGTCGCTCGCGCCGACGCGGCTGAAGAGGCGGTCGACGAGCCCGAGCTTCGCCGACGCCGCCGGGACGAATCCCCCCGCCTGCGCAAGCACGACGATGAGCGCATTCTGGCGGAGGAAGGTCGATTTACCGCCCATATTGGGGCCGGTGACGAGCCAGAGGCGGTCGCGTTCCGATAGGGACACATCGTTGGGCACGAAGCGTTCGCCCGCCTTGGCCAGCGCGGCTTCGACGACCGGGTGGCGACCGCCGACAACATCGAGACAGGGTTCGTCCGCCAGATCCGGGCGGCACCAATTGTGGCTCATCGCATGATCGGCAAGCGCCGCGGCGACGTCGAGGCGCGCGAGTATGTCGCACGAGGCGGCGATCGCCTCGCGCCGCTCCACCGCGGCCTCGGTCAAGGCTTCTAGATGCGCGCCCTCGGCGGCGACGGCATGGACGCCCGCCTGCGTCACCCGGCTTGCCGCATCGTGGAGGTCGGCCGAGTTGAACCGCACGACGCCGGCGAGCGTCTGGCGGTGCGTGAAGCCCGATTCGGGCGCCATCAGCGCGTCGGCGTGCTTCGCGGGCACCTCGACATGATAGCCGAGCACGCCATTATGGCGGATCTTGAGCGAGGCGATGCCGGTGCGGTCGCGATACTGCGCTTCCAATGCCGCGATCGCCTTGCGCCCGTCGCGCGCGGTTTCGCGCAGCGCGTCGAGCGCATGGTCATAGCCTTCAGCGATATAGCCGCCCTGCGCGGCGTCGACCGGCGGCGTTTCGATGAGCGCGCGCGTCAGTTCGTCGACGAGCGCACCATGGCCGTCGAGGCCGGGGAGCAGGCGCGCGAGTAAAGGGGGCAGGTCGGCGCGCCGCGCGAGGCGTTCGCGCAGGCGCCGTGCCCCCTCGAGCGCGTCGCGCAGCTGTGCCAGGTCGCGCGGGCCGCCGCGCCCCGCGACGAGGCGGCCGAGCGCGCGTCCGGCGTCGGGCAGCGCGCGGAGCGCCGCGCGCAGATCGCCGCGCCACAGCGCGTCTTGCGCGAGGCTATCCACGAGGTCGAGCCGGTCGAGGATCGCCGCGCGGTCGGTGAGCGGGCTCGCCAGATCGTCGGCGAGCAGCCGCGCGCCCGCCGCGGTGACGGTGCGATCGATCGTGCCGAGCAGGCTGCCCTCGCGCGTTCCCGTCATCGTGCGGACGAGTTCGAGGCTTTCGCGCGTCGCCGCGTCGATCGCCATGCGGTCCGACGCCCGGTGGCGCACCGGCGGCTGGAGAAAGGTCGGGCCGCCGGTCCCGACATGGTCGAGATAGGCGAGGAGCGCGCCCATCGCGGCGATTTCGCCGCGTGAAAACTGGCCGAAACCGTCGAGCGTCCGGACGCCGTAAAAAGATTCGATCCGCTTTTGCGCGCCGGTGCTGGAAAAATCCGCCGCCGGGCGATGCACGACCTGCCGCGCCGACGAGACAGGCAAATCTTCGGCGCTTTCGCTGAGCAACAGTTCGGACGGTGCGAGCCGCGCCAGTTCGGCGTCGACCGCTTCGGGCCGCACCGCGACGACCTCGAACCGCCCGGTCGAGATGTCGGCGGCGGCGATCGCCACCTCGCCCTCGCTGCCGACCTGCGCGAGCGCGGCGAGGCGGTTCGCGCTGCGTCCTTCGAGCAGGCTTTCCTCGGTCAGCGTGCCCGCGGTAACGAAACGGACGATATCGCGCGCGACGAGCGCCTTCGACCCGCCGCGCGCCTTGGCCTCGGCGGGGGTTTCGACCTGTTCGGCAATCGCGACGCGGTGCCCGGCGCGGATCAGCCGCGCAAGATAGGATTCGGCAGCGTGGACGGGGACGCCGCACATCGGCACCGGCTGTCCATCATGTTCGCCGCGCGACGTCAGCGCGATGTCGAGCGTCGATGCCGCCGCCTTGGCATCGTCGAAGAACAGCTCGAAAAAATCGCCCATGCGATAGAAGAGCAGGCAGTCGCCCGCCTTGCCCTTCAGCGCCCAATATTGCGCCATCATCGGCGTCGCGGCGGACGCAGCGGCGTTGCTGTTCGCGGGTTTGGGAGCGGCGGCAGGCATCGGACCCTGCTTAGTGACTGGGCGCGGCATGGCAAGGTCGGGGTGTGGAGGATGCGGGCGGAATGGCTAGCGTGGGGTCGATTCCCGGCTTTCCCTTATTCGTCATCCCGGCGAAGGCCGGGATCTCGCCGGTGCGGAAAACCGATAGGGTGAGATCCCGGCCTTCGCCGGGATGACGATAGTGGTATCGCCGCAATCGGTCGTTTCCCGACATGCAGCATCCCCGGCTTAATCCGGGATGCAAAATGGCGATGCGATTCACCGGACCGCCGCCCGGTAACATTGCCGGGGTTACAATCGCCGCCAGTGACGTTAGGGAATGGGTCCGGGCGCGCGCGGACGATTTGCATAGGGGATGGATGATGGACAGCGGCAGCAAGGTGCAGTTTTCGGACCGCGAGGCTCTGCTTTACCATGAATATGGGCGGCCCGGGAAAATCGAGATCGTCGCGTCGAAGCCGATGGCGACGCAGCGCGACCTGAGCCTTGCCTATTCGCCCGGCGTCGCTGTCCCGGTGAAGGCGATCGCCGCCGATCCCGCGACGGCCTATGACTATACGATCAAGGGCAATCTGGTCGCGGTGATTTCGAACGGGACCGCGATCCTTGGCCTCGGCAATCTTGGCGCGCTCGCCTCGAAGCCGGTGATGGAGGGCAAGGCGGTGCTGTTCAAGCGCTTTGCCGACGTCGATTCGATCGATCTGGAAATCGACACCGAAGACCCGCAGCGCTTTATCGATGCGGTCGAGCTGCTCGAGCCGAGCTTCGGCGGCATCAACCTGGAGGACATCGCGGCGCCCAACTGCTTCATCATCGAGCAGGCGCTGAAGGAAAAGATGAACATCCCGGTGTTCCATGACGACCAACATGGCACCGCGATCATCACCGCCGCGGGGCTGATCAACGCCTGTTACCTGACCGGCCGCGACCTCGCGACGGTGAAGGTCGTCGTCAATGGCGCCGGGGCGGCGGCAATCGCCTGTACGTCGCTGATCAAGTCGATGGGCGTGCGGCACGAAAATGTCATCATGTGCGACCGCAAGGGCACCATCTATCAGGGCCGCACCGAAGGGATGGACCAGTGGAAGTCCGCCCACGCCGTCCCGACCGAGGCGCGCGACCTGACCGAGGCGCTCGTCGGTGCCGACGTGTTCCTGGGGCTGTCGGCGGCGGGCGCGCTGAAGCCCGAGATGGTCAAGGATATGGCGCCGGCGCCGATCATCTTTGCGATGGCGAACCCCGACCCCGAAATTTCGCCGCCCGATGCCCGTGCCGCAAGGCCCGACGCGATCATCGCGACGGGGCGGTCGGATTATCCGAACCAGGTCAACAACGTCCTCTGCTTCCCCTTCATATTCCGCGGCGCGCTCGACGTCCATGCGACCGCGATCAACGAGGAGATGAAGATTGCCGCGGCCTATGCGATCGCCGACCTCGCGCGCCAGCAAGTGCCCGAAGAAGTCGCCGCGGCCTATGGCGGACGCGCGTCGAGCTTTGGCCCCGAATATATCATCCCCTCCCCCTTCGACCCGCGGTTGATGGAAATCGTCCCCGCCGCGGTCGCCAAGGCGGCGATGGAGACGGGCGTCGCGCAGCGGCCGATCGAAAATCTCGACGCCTATCGCACATCCTTGCGCGCCCGGCTCAACCCGACGACGTCGGTGCTGACGCTCGCCTATGAAGCGGCGCGCGCCAATCCCAAGCGCGTGGTGTTTGCCGAGGGCGAGGAAGAAGTGGTGCTGCGCGCCGCGATCCAGTTCCGCGACGGCGGCTATGGCATCCCGGTGCTCGTCGGGCGCGAGGGGCTGCGCGACAAATTGAAGGAAATGGGGGTCGCCGACCCCGACAGCTACGAAGTGCACAACAGCGTCAATTCGCCGCACGTGCCGCAGATGGTCGAGATTTTGTACGAACGGCTGCAACGCCGCGGCTACCTTCGCCGCGACGTCGAGCGGATGGTCAACCGCGACCGCAACATCTTTGGCTCGCTGATGCTGAAGATGGGGCTCGCCGATGCGATGATCACCGGGGTCACCCGCACCTATTCGCAGACGATGCGCGAAGTGCGGCGGGTGATCGACCATGCCGAGGGCAAGACTGCGTTCGGCATTCATGTGCTGGTCGGCCAGCATCAGACGATCTTCATGTCCGATACGACGGTGAACGAGCGGCCGAGCGCCGAAATGCTCGCCGACATTGCCGAGCGCACCGCACAAGTCGCGCGGCGGATGGGACATGAGCCGCGCGTTGCCTTCCTGTCCTATTCGACCTTCGGCAATCCGCCGGGCAGCTGGCTCGACAATATCCGCGACGCGGTCGCGATCCTCGACGCGCGCAAACCCGGGTTCGAATATGAAGGCGAAATGTCGCCCGACGTCGCGCTCAACCCCAAGGTGATGGCGAATTATCCCTTCTGCCGCCTGTCGGGTCCGGCGAACGTGCTCGTCATGCCGGGGCTGCAATCGGGCAATCTGTCGGCAAAGCTGCTGCGCGAGCTGGGCGGCAGCGCGGTGATCGGCCCGATGCTGGTCGGGATGGAGCAGCCGGTCCAGGTCGCGACGATGGCGTCGCCCGCGTCGGACCTGGTGACGCTGGCGGTGCTGGCAGCGGGGGGGATCGCGCAGTAGCGGTGTCGTCGCCCCCGCGAAGGGGGTTTACTGACCGCTGGGCGCGCCCGCGCCCGGCGCGCCGACCGCACCGATATTGCCGAAGATGTCTTCAAAGAAGCTGCGCTCGCGGCCCAGCGTCGGGGTCTTGTCGCCTTCGGGGCTGATCTTGCTCACCAGTTCCAGTCCGGTGCGATCGACCGCGGCGACATTGCCTGCGGCGTCGAAACGGACGCGCAGCACCTGCTGATTGACCGGGCGCGGCTTGGCGAAGGCGAGCTGGCGCGTTTCGCGCGAGACATAATAATATTCGTTGGTGCCGAACTGGCCGACAAAAGTCGGGCGGCCGAGCGTCTTTTCCACCGATTCGCGGTTGTCGACGCCGGGCGTCACCGCGTCGGTCAGCAGCGGATCGACGACATAGCCCTGCCGTCCCTTGAGCTGCGCGCAGCCGCTGGTGGCAACCGCGACGAGCAGGCCAAGGGCAAGAAGGCGCACGCGCGGTGCGGCAGGGGAAAGGTTGAATTTCGGCATCATGTTCTCCGTTGCGCCGGATTGCCGTTTCCCGGCCGCCGGCGCTCGCTCTCGCGCCTCTTAACCGCAAGCGGACGCGGCGCACAAGCCGCTTGTGGCGCGGCGAAGCTTGCCACAAGCTGACCGGTGCCGCGATGCGCCTGCCCTTTTCCCCGGCGCCGAATCGGCCTAAGCGATCAGCCATGATTTCGCTCCGCAAACTTTTCCGCTCGCGGCCCGACCCGCGCGAGGCGCGCCGCCCGCTGTGGGACGCCGTCGTTGCCACCGCGCGCGCGCCGCACTGGTATGCCGAAGGCGGGGTTCCCGACACGCTCGATGGCCGGTTCGACATGGTCAGCCTGGTGCTGGCGCTTGTCCTGCACCGAATCGACGAGGATCCGGCGCACGCGCGCGCCGGGGTCGAACTCACCGAATTGTTCGTCACCGACATGGACGGCCAGATGCGCCAGATCGGGTTCGGCGACATGGTCGTCGGCAAACAGATCGGTCGCATGGTCGGCGCGCTCGGCGGGCGGCTCGGCGTCTATCGCGCCGCCGACGGGTCGGACGACCTGCGCGCCGCGCTGATCCGCAACCTGTGGCGGGGCAACGAACCCGCCGCCGCGAAGCTCGCCCATGTCGTGGGCGAAGTGGCCCGGCTGCGTGCTACGCTCGCTGCGATGCCGGTGTCGGAACTGGTCGTCGCCGAACGGCTGGAGGCGAAGGCGCGATGAGCGCCGCGCCCGAATTTTCACTGGTGCTGACGCTGAACGACGCGGCGCAGGGCCGCGATCTGGCGGTCGAAGCCGATGCCGATGCCCGCGCGCGCATCGCGCAGCGGCTGGAACTGCTGGCACTCGACCGCTTTGCCCTGACGGCATCGGTGCGCACGATCGCGGGCGGGATGGCGGCGACCGGGGCCGTCGAGGCCGTGGTGGTTCAGGCGTGTGCCGCGACAGCACTGCCCGTCGCGGCGACAATCCGCGAACCGTTCGACCTGCGTTTCCTGCGCGACGTCGATGCGCCGGTCGGCGACGAGGAAGAGGTCGAGATCGGCCGCGACGAGCTTGACCTGCTGCCGCTCGAGGGGGACCGGATCGACCTTGGCGAGGCGGCCGTGCAGACATTGTCGCTCGCGCTCGATCCCTTTCCGCGCCATCCCGACGCCGACCGGGTGCTCGCGGAAAAGGGCGTGCTGAGCGAGGAAGCCGCCGGGCCGTTTGCGGCGCTGGCCAGGCTGCGCGGCAAACCCGGCCAATAATCAGTCGGGCGTCGCCGGATCATCCTTTTCCAGATCGGCAGCGACCGAATCGAGCCCGGCATCCTTTTCCGGCGCCGCTTCCTCCGCCGCCTTTGCGTCGCCCGACGGTGGCAAGGCACCGCCCAGCGCCGCCGCGAGGCCGGTCAGTTGCTCGCCGATCACCTTGTCGACCGCGGGTGCGATATCGGCGACCTTGAAGCGCATATAGCCGCCGACGACATAATCGAAGCGCAGCGCGCTGCCGGTCGGTGTTTCCTTGATCTGGATGGTCAGCGTGCCGGTCATCGCCTCGCCCTGAAGCGGGCCGAAGGCACCCGACAGGCGCAACATCTGGCCAGGTTTCGAGAACAGGACGCGCGCGTGCTGGACGCTGCCGACCCCTGCGCCGCCATCGGGCAGCTTTTCGCAGAAACAGCCGCCCGCCTGCGAATCGAGCCAGAAGTTCGCGGCATCGCCCGACCAGCTGTGATCCTTTGACCACCATTTGTCGGGGCTGCGCAGCATTTTCCAGACGTCGGCGGGCGCCGCCGCAACCTGCGCGGTGTGCGCCACGGTGAAACCCGCGTCGCCCTGGTCGATGACCTTGGCTTGCGCTGGGACCGCCAAAGATGCCGCAGCAAACACCGCAGTCTTAACGAGACAAGATTTCACGCCCATCGTCATCCCCCTTACCGCCCACCGGCTTCGCCGTCGCGAGCGCAGCGAAGCAATTGAGAGCGGTTTACGCTACTCTGGATTGCTTCGCTACGCTCGCAATGACGTTACAGAAAATGGCAGCCTAGCCGGCGGCGGCGAGGATCGTTTCGATCGCGTCGTTGACGACGTCGATTTCCGCCATGCCATCGACGCGGGTGACGATGCCGCGCGCATCGTAGATCGGCAGGATCGGCGCGGTCTTGGCGCGATATTCGGCCATGCGGGTGCGCACCGTTTCTTCATTGTCGTCGGGGCGGCGCTTGAATTCGGTGCCGCCGCAAACATCGCAAACATTCTCCACCTTCGGGAGCTTGTAGCGGTCGTGATAGCCCGCCCCGCATTTGGCGCAGCTGAAGCGACCGGTGATGCGGTCGACGAGCGCGTCTTCCTCGACCAGCAGCTCGATCACATGGTCGAGCTTGCGGCCGCGGTCCGAGAGGATCGTGTCGAGCGCGTCGGCCTGCGCCGCGGTGCGCGGATAGCCGTCGAAGATCACCGAAACGTCGGCGCCGAGCTGGTCGAGCCGTTCGCCGATCAGGCCCGAGACAATGTCGTCGGAGACGAGCTCGCCCGCGTCCATCACCGCCTTGGCCTGCACGCCGATCGGGGTGCCCGCCTTGACCGCGGCGCGCAGCATGTCGCCGGTCGACAGCTGGACCATGCCGTGTTCGTCCTCGAGCCGCGAAGCCTGCGTACCCTTGCCCGCCCCCGGCGGTCCCAGCAGGATGATGTTCAGCGTCATGGAAACCCCTGTTGCCTGAGCCCGTGTCGCGGTTGCCGTAGCGGGGCGATCAGCGCCGCGCAACGCCGCCCTTGAGCTTTGCCTTTTTGATGAGGTCGCCATATTGGTGCGCGAGCATGTGGCTCTGGATCTGGCTGATCGTGTCGATCGTCACGTTGACGATGATCAGCAGGCTGGTCCCGCCGAGCGCAAAGGGCAGGCCCGAGCTCGCGATGAAATATTCGGGAACCAGGCAGATGACCGCCAGATAGGCCGCGCCGATGACGGTGATCCGGGTCAGCACGAAATCGAGATAGGTGGCGGTGTTCTTGCCCGGACGGATGCCGGGGATGAACCCGTTCTGCCGCTTCAGATTGTCGGCAGTCTCTTCGGGGTTGAAGACGACGGCGACGTAGAAGAAGCAGAAGAAGATGATCCCTGCGGCATAGAGCGCCATATACAGCGGCTGGCCGTGCGCGAGATACTGGTTGAGCGTGATCAGGAAATCGCCCGTCGCGGTATCGCCCTGGACATTGCTGCCCATCATCTGGGTGATCGTCACCGGCATCAGCAGCAGCGACGAGGCAAAGATCGGCGGGATCACGCCCGCGGTGTTGACCTTGAGCGGCAAATGGCTGCGGTCGGCCTGCATCACGCCGCGCTGCGTCGCGCGCTTCGGATACTGGACGAGGACGCGGCGCTGCGCGCGCTCCATGAAGGCGATGAACGCGATCACCGCGACAGCGCCGACGAGCACGGCGACGACGACACCGCCGCCCATCGAACCTTCGCGCACCTGCGTGAACATCTGGGCAAAGCTGCGCGGCAGCTGGGCGAGAATGCCCGCCATGATGATCAGCGAGACGCCGTTGCCGATCCCGCGGCTGGTGATCTGTTCGCCGAGCCACATCAGGAACAAGGTGCCGCCGACGATCGAGATGACGGCGCCGATGCGGAACATCATGCCGGGGTCGACGACCGCGGCAATACCCTGGCTGGCGCCGAGCGTTTCGAGACCGACGGCGATGAAATAGCCCTGGATCGCGGTGAGGAATACCGTGCCGTAGCGGGTATATTGGTTGAGCTTCTTGCGCCCGCTCTCACCCTCTTTTTTGAGCGCGGCGAGCGTCGGCGAGAGCGCCGCCGCCAGCTGCACGACGATCGACGCCGTGATATAGGGCATCACGCCGAGCGCGATGATGCTCATTCGCTCCAGGCTGCCGCCCGAAAAAGTGTTGAAAATGTCGAGGACGCCGCCCGAAGCGGCCTGGCTGTAAAGCGTCGACAGCGCGACCGGATCGACGCCGGGCAGCGGCACGAACGACAGGAAGCGAAACACGATCAGCGCGCCGATCGTGAACCAGATGCGGTTCTTGAGTTCGGTCGCCTGACCGAATTTCGAGAAATTGAGGTTGGAAGCAAACTGGTCGGCGCGAGAGGCCATGGGTATTTTCCTCGAGGATATTCCGGACCGCGCCCCCCGCGACCCGGCGCCTATGTGCGTTCGCCGGGAACGAAGCGCAAGGGGAAAGGCCTATTTTGCAACGCAACCCGTCGGTACGGGCCGCACATCCGTTCGCGTCGAACGGGAAACCGATGATCGTCCAAACGACAAAGGGGCGGTCCCTGCGCGGGGCCGCCCCTTGTCCGATTATTCCGCCTTGGCCTTGGCGCGGCGCTGGGCCTTCTTGCCTTCGGGCGCCGCTTCCTTGACTTCGGGAAGTTCGACCTTGCCGCCGGCCTTTTCGACCGCTTCGATCGCGCCCTTCGACGCACCGGCAACCGCGAAGGTCAGCTTGGCGGTGAGTTCGCCCTTGGCCAGCAGGCGGACGCCGTCCTTGCCGCCGCGGGCAACGCCGGCGGCCTTGAGCGCGGCATGATCGATCGTCTTCTTGGCATCGAGCTTTTTAGCATCGACCAGCTTCTGGATCATGCCCAGGTTGACGATGGCAAAATCCTTGCCGAAGATGTTGTTGAAGCCGCGCTTCGGAATGCGCATGTGGAGCGGCATCTGGCCGCCCTCGAAGCCGTTGATCGCGACGCCGCTGCGGGCCTTCTGGCCCTTCTGGCCGCGTCCGGCGGTCTTGCCCTTGCCCGAGCCGATGCCACGGCCGACCCGCATCCGGCCCTTGCGGGCACCGGCGTTGTCACGAAGTTCGTTAAGCTTGATCGTCATTTTGCACTCGCTTTCGCTTTGTTCGCGCTGGGAACCGCCCGGTCCGATTTGGGACTAGTCCGGTTCGATTTCACTCGACGGCTGAAAGCCGGGGTACGCCCCGGCTTTGTCCATCACGATGGCCTGGGCGACATAGCCCCGACCGTCGACGCAGGTGATCGACGGGCTGCCGTGAAGTTGCCGCCCCCGGTTGAGCAGTCCTTCGACGCGCGAGCAAAAGGCGCTGTCATCGGGACCGGTCAACAGGCGGTAGAGCTTCATTCAGCCCTCGACGACTTCCACCATATGCGGCAGCTTGCGGATCATGCCGCGCACTTCCGGGGTGTCGACCAGTTCGACCTCGCGGTGCATCTTGCCCAGGCCAAGCCCGGTCAGGATGGCGCGCTGGCCCTTCGGACGACGGATCGGCGAACCGATCTGGCGGATCTTGATCTTCTTGTCGGCCATGATCTTACTCCGTCACCGCCGCGGCTTCGGCCTCGGCTGCGCGGTCGGATGCACCGCCGCGCTTGATCAGATCCGACACCTTCTTGCCGCGACGCTGCGCGACCGACTTGGGGCTGGTCTGTTCGCCGAGCGCCTCGAAGGTCGCACGGATCATGTTATAGGGGTTCGAGGTGCCGTTCGACTTGGTCACCACGTCGGCAACGCCCAGCGATTCGAACACGGCGCGCATCGGACCACCGGCAATGATGCCGGTCCCGGCGGGTGCCGAACGAACGGTGACGAGGCCGGCGCCGAAATGACCGCGGCCATCATGGTGCAGCGTGCGGCCGTCGCGCAGCGGCACGCGGATCATCGCCTTCTTGGCCGCCGCGGTCGCCTTCGAAATGGCTTCGGGCACTTCGCGCGCCTTGCCATGACCGAAACCGGCGCGGCCCTTGCCGTCGCCGACGACGACCAGCGCCGCGAAACCGAAGCGCTTGCCGCCCTTCACGGTTTTCGAGACGCGATTGATGTGGACGAGCTTTTCGATCAGCTCTTCACCGCCATCTTCGTCGCGGGGGCGACGGTCGTCGCGGCGGCCACGGCCACCGTCACGTCCGCCACGACCGCCATCGCGACCGCCGCCACGGCCGCGGCGCGGAGCCTGGCCCTCGGTGGCTGCCTCGGGGGCGCCTTCGGCGTTCTGAATTTCGTCTGCCATGATTAGAACTCCAATCCGCCTTCGCGTGCCGCGTCGGCCAGCGCCTTGATGCGCCCGTGGAACAGGAAGCCGCCGCGATCGAACACGACCTGCGTCACGCCCGCCTTCTTGGCGGCAGCGGCGAGGCGCTTGCCAACGTCGGCAGCCGCCGCGGTGGTCGCGCCGGTCTTGCCGCGGACATCCTTGTCGAGCGTCGAGGCCGCGGCCAGCGTGGTGCCGGCGGCGTCATCGATGAGCTGCGCATAGATGTGGCGGCCCGAACGGTGCACCGACAGGCGCGGCCGCCCGGCGGCGCGCTGGCGAAGGGCGGTACGGACGCGCTGGCGGCGTTTTTCGAATTGCGTAAGATGTGCCATGGCTTACTTCTTCTTGCCTTCTTTGCGGAAGATGTACTCGCCGCGATATTTGATGCCCTTGCCCTTATAGGGCTCCGGCTTGCGCCAGCGACGGATTTCCGCCGCGACCTGGCCGACCTTCTGCTTGTCGATGCCGCTGATCTCGATCGTCGTGTTGTCCGGCGTCTTGATCTCGATGCCTTCGGGCACCGCGAAATCGACATCATGGCTGTAGCCGAGCTGCAGCTTCAAGGTCTTGCCCTGCGAGTTGGCACGATAGCCGACACCGGTGATTTCGAGCACCTTGGTGAAACCTTCGGTCACACCGGTGACCAAATTCTGTACCAACGTGCGCTGCATGCCCCAGAAGGCGCGCGCTTCACGCGTGTCGTTCGCGGGCTGCACCGAGATGCTGCCGTCGCCAACTTCATATTTGATGTTGTCGGACAGCGGCATCGCGAGCGTGCCCTTCGGACCCTTGACCGACAGCTGGCCGCCGTCGATCGCGGCGGTGACGCCGCTCGGCATCTCCACAGCCTTTTTACCAATGCGCGACATCAGAACACCTCCGCCAGCACTTCGCCGCCGACATTATGCTCGCGGGCTTCGGCATCCGAGAGGACGCCGCGCGGGGTCGACACGATGGTGATGCCCAGGCCGTTGCGCACGATCGGCAGGTCTTTCGACCCCGAATAGATGCGGCGGCCCGGCTTGGACACGCGGGCCACATGGCGGATCGCCGGCTGGCCCTCGAAATATTTGAGCTCGATGCGAATGCCCTTGTGCTGGCCCTTGGCACCCAGCGCTTCTTCGCTGTAGCCGCGGATATAGCCTTCGCGCTGGAGGACATCGAGAACACGGACGCGCAGCGTCGAAGCCGGCGTCAGGACGCTGTCCTTCTTCGCCTGCTGGCCGTTGCGGATACGGGTGAGCATATCACCCAGGGGATCGGTCATTGCCATCTTCTAGTCCCTTACCAGCTCGACTTCACAACACCGGGGATCAGGCCCTTGTTGGCCAGATCGCGGAGCTGGATACGGCACAGCCGGAATTTGCGATAATAAGCGCGCGGGCGCCCCGTCAGCTCGCACCGGTTGCGGATGCGGGTCGGGTTTCCGTTGCGCGGAATTTCCGCCATCTTCAGACGCGCGATCAGACGCTCGCTGTCGTCGAGCGAGCTGTCCGCCGCAATCGCCTTCAGCTTCGCATAACGGCCGGCATATTTCTTCACCAGCTGCTTGCGACGCTCGTTCTTGTTTACCGAACTCAGTTTCGCCATGACTTAAGTTCTCTTTCCTTCTTGAAAGAGCCTGCCTGGTCCCGAAGGATCAGGCGGCTTCCTTTTCCTGCGCTTCGATCGGGAAGGGAAAGCCGAACAGCTTGAGCAGTTCGCGGGCCTCTTCGTCGGTGCGAGCGGTGGTGGTGACGATCACGTCCATGCCGCGCACCTGGTCGATGCGGTCATAGTTGATCTCGGGGAAGATGATCTGCTCTTTCAGGCCCATGGCATAGTTGCCACGGCCGTCGAAGCTGGTCGCCGACACGCCGCGAAAGTCGCGGATGCGCGGCATCGCGATCGTGATCAGGCGGTCGAGGAATTCGTACATGCGTTCGCGGCGCAGGGTCACCTTGCAGCCGATCGGCATGCCTTCGCGCAGCTTGAACTGTGCGATCGACTTCTTCGCCTTGGTCACGACAGGCTTCTGGCCGGCGATGAGTTCCATCTCGGCAGCGGCCGATTCGACCTTCTTCTTGTCCTGCGTGGCTTCGCCGACGCCCATGTTGAGCACGATCTTTTCGATCTTCGGCACTTCCATCGCATTCTTGTAACCGAACTTCTCGGTCATCGCCTTGACGATCACATCGTCGTAGCGCTTGCGCATGCGCGGGGTGTAGTTATCAGCCATTGATCGTCTCCCCGGACTTCACGGCCACGCGGACCTTCTTGCCGTCCCTGGTTTCAAAACGCACGCGCGTCGGCTTGCCGGTCTTGGGATCGGCCAGCGCAACCTTGCTTGCGAACAGCGGCGCTTCCTTGCGTTCCAGACCGCCCTGCGGGTTGGTCTGGCTCGGCTTGCGGTGGCGCGTGATGACATTGACGCCCGCGACGACGACCTTGCCGTCCTTCGGCAGGCTCTGCGTCACTTCGCCGGTCTTGCCCTTGTCCTTGCCGGACAGGATGACAACCGTGTCGCCCTTCTTGATCTTGTTCGCCATGGTCAGAGCACCTCCGGCGCCAGGCTGATGATCTTCATATAGCCACGGCCGCGCAGTTCGCGGACGACGGGGCCGAAGATACGGGTGCCGATCGGCTCCTCGTTCTTGTTGACGAGCACGGCGGCGTTGCTGTCGAAACGGATGACCGAGCCATCGGCGCGGCGCACGTCCTTCGCGGTGCGGACGATGACGGCGCGATGCACGTCACCCTTCTTCACCTTGCCGCGCGGCTGGGCTTCCTTGATCGACACGACGATCACGTCGCCGACGCCGGCGGTACGACGCTTCGACCCGCCCAGCACCTTGATGCACTGGACGCGCTTGGCACCGCTGTTGTCAGCGACTTCCAATTGTGACTGCATCTGGATCATCGATGCATTTCCTTCTTTTTTGGCCTACCGGGATGCCCCGGCGGTTCCGTGAAAATCAGCTCAGGCGTCAGCAGCCGTTTTGGGCTTGCTGTGGGTGTCGACCTTGTCGAGCACCTTCCACGTCTTCAGCTTCGAAATCGGCTTCGTTTCCTCGATGCGGACGGTTTCGCCAGCCTTGACGGCGTTGTCCTCATCGTGGGCGTGATACTTCTTCGAACGGCGGATGATCTTGCCGTACAGAGGGTGCTTCACCTTCCGCTCGACCTTCACCACGACGGTCTTGTCGCCCTTGTCGGACACCACCGTACCGGTCAGAATGCGCTTCGGCATCGATAGTCTCCTTACTTCGCGGCCGAGCGCGAACGCTCGGTCTGCTGCGTCTTGATGCGCGCGATCGAACGACGCACTTCCTTGACGCGTGAGGCCTTTTCAAGCTGGCCGGTGGCCGCCTGGAAGCGGAGGTTGAACGCCTCGCGCTTCAGTTCGCCAAGCTGTTCGGCGAGCTGGTCGTCGGTCTTGGCCTTGAAATCTTCGGTCTTGGCCATGTCCTTAGCCCTCCAGGTGCGAGGTGTCGCCGAGACGGGCGATCACCTTCGTCTTGATCGGCAGCTTCATCGCGGCGCGTTCGAACGCCAGCGCGGCCACGGGGCCGGGAACGCCGTCGAGTTCGAACAGGATGCGACCCGGCTTCACGCGCGCGGCCCAGAATTCCGGCGAACCCTTGCCCTTACCCATACGGACTTCGGCAGGCTTCGACGACACGGGGACGTCGGGGAAAATGCGGATCCACAAACGGCCCTGACGCTTGATCGCGCGGCTGATCGCACGGCGAGCCGCTTCAATCTGGCGTGCGGTGATGCGCTCGGGTTCCATCGCCTTCAGCCCGTAGGAGCCGAAGTTCAGGCTGGTTCCGCCCTTGGCATTGCCATGGATGCGGCCCTTGAAAGCCTTGCGGAACTTGGTTTTTTTCGGTTGCAGCATGTCAGCAGTCCTTAGCGGCGATCTTCACGAGCCGGACGGACGCCGGTCGTCTGTGCATCGAGCATCAGACGGTCGGTCGCCATCGGGTCGTGGCCGAGAATCTCGCCCTTGAAGATCCACACCTTGATCCCGCACACGCCATAAGCGGTGTGAGCGGTCGATTCGGCGTAGTCGACGTTGGCGCGCAGCGTGTGAAGCGGCACCCGGCCTTCGCGGTACCATTCGGTACGTGCGATTTCCGCGCCGCCGAGACGGCCGGCGCAGTTGATGCGGATGCCTTCGGCGCCCAGACGCATCGCCGACTGAACCGCACGCTTCATGGCGCGACGGAACGCGACGCGGCGTTCGAGCTGATCGGCAATGCCCTGACCGACGAGCTTGGCGTCGACTTCGGGCTTGCGGATTTCGACGATGTTCAGCGACACGTCGCTGCCCGTCAGTTCACCGAGCTTCTTGCGCAGCTTTTCGATGTCCGCGCCCTTCTTGCCGATGATGACGCCCGGACGGGCGGCATAGATCGAGACACGGCACAGCTTCGCCGGACGTTCGATCACGACCTTCGAGATCGCAGCCTGCGGCAGGTTCTTGAACACATACTGGCGGATCTTCAGATCCTCGACCAGCATGCGGCCATAGTCCTGGCCTTCGGCGAACCAGCGGCTGTCCCAGGTGCGGTTGACCTGCAGGCGCAGGCCGATCGGATTGCTCTTCTGGCCCATCTTACGCCTCTTCTTCCTGTTCGCGCACGACAATGCGGATGCGGCTGAACGGCTTGACGATCCGGGTCGACTTGCCGCGGCCACGTGCGTGCCAGCGCTTCATCGAGATCGACTTGCCCACGCTCGCTTCCTTGATGACGAGCGCATCAACGTCGAGGTTGTGGTTGTTTTCCGCGTTGGCGACGGCGCTGGCGAGAACCTTGCGCACGTCGACAGCCATCGCCTTCTTCGAGAAGGTGAGGATGTTCATCGCGTCTTCGACCTTGCGGCCGCGGATCAGCGCGGCAACGAGGTTCAGCTTCTGCGCCGAACCGCGAATCTGCGTGCCGACCGAGAGCGCCTCATTATCCGCAACGCGGCGGGGGGACTTTTCCTTGCCCATTAGCGTTTGCCCTTCTTGTCAGCCGCGTGGCCGGGGAAGAAGCGCGTCGGCGCAAATTCACCCAGCTTCATGCCGACCATGTCTTCATTGACCGACACCGGCACGAACTTGCGGCCGTTGTAGACGTTGAAGGTCAGCCCCACGAACTGCGGCAGGATGGTGGACCGGCGCGACCAGGTCTTGATCGGGGCAGAGCTGCCGCCGTCCTGGGCCGTTTCGGCTTTCTTGAGCAGATGGAGGTCCACGAACGGACCCTTCCAGACCGAGCGAGCCATGGCTTACCTCTTCTTCTTCGCGTGACGCGACCGGATGATCATCTTGTCGGTCGACTTGTTGTGGCGCGTACGCGCACCCTTCGTCGGCTTGCCCCACGGGGTAACCGGGTGACGGCCGCCCGAGGTGCGGCCTTCGCCGCCGCCATGCGGGTGATCGACCGGGTTCTTTGCGACACCGCGCGTCAGCGGACGCTTGCCGAGCCAGCGGTTGCGGCCGGCCTTGCCGAGGTTGGTGTTCTGGTTGTCGGGGTTCGACACCGCGCCCACCGTACCCATGCACTCGCCGCGGATATAACGCTGTTCGCCCGAACCGAGACGCACGATGACGAGACCGCGGTCACGACCGACGACCTGTGCATAGGTGCCAGCCGAACGGGCGATCTGGCCACCCTTGCCCGGCTTCATCTCGATGTTGTGGACGATCGTGCCGACCGGCATCTGCGACAATTCCATCGCGTTGCCCGGCTTCACGTCGGTCTTCTTGCCCGCGACAACCGTATCACCGACAGCCAGACGCTGCGGCGCGAGGATGTAAGCCACTTCACCGTCTTCGTACTTGACGAGCGCGATGAAGGCCGTGCGGTTCGGGTCATATTCCAGACGCTCGACGACAGCCGGCATGTCCCACTTGCGACGCTTGAAGTCGATGAAGCGGTACTTCTGCTTGTGGCCGCCGGCGATGCCGCGCGAGGTCACATGACCCTTGTTGTTGCGGCCACCGGTCTTGCGCTTGCCTTCGGTCAGCGCCTTGACGGGCTTGCCCTTCCACAGCGACGATTTGTCGACGAGGATCAGGCCGCGCTGCGCGGGGCTGGTCGGATTATAGGATTTAAGTGCCATTTTCTCTGCCTTTCCCTACAATCAGACGCCGGTGGTGACGTCGATCGACTGGCCTTCGGCCAGACGAACGATCGCCTTCTTCACGTCACTGCGGGTGTAGGGCTTGCCCTTCCAGCGCTTGGTCTTGCCCTTGGTGACGAGCGTGTTCACGCCGATCACCTTGACATCGAACAGCGCCTCGACGGCGGCCTTGATGGCGGGCTTGGTCGCGTCGTTCGCGACCTTGAACACCACCGCATTATTTTCGCTGAGCAGCGTCGACTTTTCGGTGATCACCGGAGCGAGGATCACGTCATAGTGACGCGCGTCGATGGTTTTTGCCTTAGCCATTGCAGCGTGCCTCCAGCTTTTCGACCGCCGCGCGGGTCAGGACCAGCGTGTCGGCACGGATGATGTCATAGACATTGGCACCGATCGCCGGCAGCGCGTCGACACCGATCAGGTTGGCCGATGCCATTGCGAAGCTTTCGTGCACCGCGTCACCGTCGATGAAGAGCGCGCGATTGCCGAGTTCGAGCTTGCCGAGCTTGCCGGCGAGCGCCTTGGTCTTCGCGTCCTTGAGCTCGAGCGTGTCGAGAACGACGAGCTTGCCGCCCTTCGCCTTGTCGCTGAGCGCCATCTTCAGGCCGAGGGTGCGGATCTTCTTGTTCAGCGAGTGGCCGAAAGTGCGGGCACGGGGGCCATGCGCCTTGCCGCCGCCGATGAAGATCGGCGCCTTGCGATCGCCGTGACGTGCGGTACCGCCGCCCTTCTGGCGACCGAACTTCTTGCCGGTACGCGACACATCGCTGCGTTCGCGGGCGGCACGGGCCGGGCCACGGCGCTTTTCGAGCTGCCAGGCAACGACGCGGTGCAGGATGTCGGCGCGGGCGTCGACGCCGAACACATCGTCGTTAAGATCGATGTCGGTGCCGGCCTTGCCGTCGAGGGTCTGAACCTTGACCTTCATGATCAGGACTCCTGTGCGCCGTCGGTGGCCGCGGTGTCGACGACGGTTTCTTCAACCGGCGTTTCGACCGGCGCGTCAACCGGGGCATCGTTGGTATTGGCCGCGCTCTTGACGCCCGCCGGATAGGGGGCCTCCGGGTGACGCGGCAGCTTCACCGCATCGCGGACGAGCAGCCAGCCGCCCTTCGAGCCAGGGACCGAGCCCTTGACGAAGAGAAGGCCGCGCTCGACGTCGGTGCGGACGATTTCGAGATTCTGCTGGGTGCGATTGCGCGCGCCCATGTGGCCGGCCATCTTCTTGTTCTTGAAGACGCGGCCCGGATCCTGACGGTTACCGGTCGAACCATGCGCACGGTGGCTGATCGAAACACCGTGGGTCGCGCGCATACCGCCGAAACCCCAGCGCTTCATCGCACCGGCAAAGCCCTTACCCTGGGTCACGCCCTGGATGTCGACGATCTGGCCGGCAACGAAATGATCGGCCGACAGTTCGGCGCCGACGTCGAGCGTCGCGTCGTCGGCGACGCGGAATTCGACGAGCTTCGCCTTCGGCTCGACTTCGGCCTTGCCATAGGCGCCACGCTGCGGCTTGGCGACGTTCTTCGCCTTGGCCGAGCCGGCACCGAGTTGAACGGCCACATAGCCGTCACGTTCTTTATCGCGCACAGAGACGACCTGGCAGCCTTCGAGGCTCAGGACGGTGACGGGCACATGGCGGCCGTCGTCCTGAAACAGGCGGGTCATCCCCATTTTCTTCGCGATCACGCCAGTCCGCATGATCATACTCCTCAACAGAGGCCGGGCGGACCATTCCGCACGGCTTGCGGGACCCCATCAAGGCAAACCCCGACGAGAACCCTCCCAGCCCGTAATTTCGATGCATCGCCCCGTCCGGGCTGAGGTGCCGCACTCCGTTGGGAGAAGCGGCGAGACGGGGGACGCAGCCCGGACCATATTTCTTCGCAAGGAAGAGGTCCGGCGGTATCCACCCTATCGTCGGTCCGGATCGCGCCGGACAATGCAGTCACCGAAGTGTCCTGCCGATAGAGACCCCGGCTTTCGCCGGGGCTGCGTTGGCTTACGCCAACTTGATTTCGACGTTCACGCCCGCGGCGAGGTCGAGCTTCATCAGCGCGTCGACCGTCTGCGGGGTGGGCTGCACGATGTCGAGCAGCCGCTTGTGGGTACGCACCTCGAACTGCTCGCGCGACTTCTTGTCGACATGCGGGCCGCGGTTCACGGTGAATTTTTCAATACGCGTCGGAAGCGGGATCGGACCGCGAATGAGTGCGCCCGTACGACGTGCCGTGTCGGCAATGTCGGTGGTGGCCTGATCGAGCACGCGGTGATCAAAGGCCTTCAGGCGAATGCGAATATTCTGCGTTTCCATGACTGTTCCAGTCGAATCCCGTCTAACGATGCGAAAGAGCCGAAATGGCCTGCTCCGGCTCCCGCAGGGAAGCCGGATCGGCCATCAAAAACCTTTAAGCTACGAGCCGCGCGAATCGGTCCGAATCGCGCGGCTCGCGGCCCTATATTACTTTGTGACCGTCGCCACAACCCCTGCGCCGACCGTGCGGCCGCCTTCGCGAATTGCGAAGCGCAGACCCGGGTCCATGGCGATCGGGGCGATCAGCTTGACCGACAGCTGGACGTTGTCGCCCGGCATGACCATTTCGGTGCCGGCGGGCAGGATGACTTCGCCGGTGACGTCGGTGGTGCGGAAGTAGAACTGCGGACGATAGTTCGCGAAGAAGGGCGTGTGACGGCCGCCTTCGTCCTTCGACAGGACGTACACTTCCGAGGTGAACTCGGTGTGCGGCGTGATCGAACCGGGCTTCGCCAGAACCTGGCCACGCTCGACTTCTTCACGGCCGACGCCGCGGATCAGCGCGCCGACGTTGTCGCCAGCCTGGCCCTGGTCGAGCAGCTTGCGGAACATTTCGACGCCGGTCACGACGGTCTTCTTGGTGTCCTTGATGCCGACGATTTCGACTTCTTCACCAACCTTGACGACGCCCGTTTCGATACGGCCGGTGACGACGGTACCGCGACCCGAGATCGAGAACACGTCTTCGATCGGCATCAGGAAGGGCTTGTCGAGCGGACGTTCCGGCTGCGGAATCCAGTCGTCGACGGCCTTCATCAGCTTCAGGATGGCTTCCTTGCCGATGTTGTCGTCGCGGCTTTCCAGCGCGGCGAGCGCCGAACCGGCGATGATCGGAATATTGTCGCCGTCGAAGTCACGTTTCGAAAGTTCTTCGCGGATTTCGAGTTCGACGAGTTCGAGCAGCTCGGGATCGTCCAGCTGGTCGACCTTGTTGAGGAAGACGACCATGGTCGGAACGCCGACCTGCTTCGCGAGCAGGATGTGCTCCTTCGTCTGCGGCATCGGGCCGTCAGCGGCCGACACAACGAGGATCGCGCCGTCCATCTGGGCGGCACCGGTGATCATGTTCTTCACATAGTCGGCGTGGCCCGGGCAGTCGACGTGCGCATAGTGACGACCTTCGGTTTCATATTCGACGTGTGCGGTCGAAATGGTGATGCCGCGCTCGCGCTCTTCGGGCGCCTTGTCGATGTTCGCGAAGTCGACGGCGGTGCCGCCGGTCGTTTCGGCGAGCACCTTGGTGATCGCAGCGGTCAGCGAGGTCTTGCCATGGTCAACGTGACCGATGGTGCCGATGTTGCAGTGCGGCTTCGTCCGCTCAAATTTAGCCTTGGCCATGATGGTATAACCTTCTTGTTCAATGTTTGCGTTGATCAGTCCTGGACGCGCCTGCTGAATCAGGCGCCGCCCTTAGAGGGTCTTGCCGCGCGGTGCAAGCCCGCGCGGCTTTGACCCGTCAGGCCATCTTGGCCTTCACTTCTTCGGCGACGTTCGTCGGCACTTCTTCATAATGCGAGAATTGCATCGAATAGCTGGCGCGCCCCTGGCTAAAGCTGCGCAGCTGATTGACGTAGCCGAACATGTTCGCCAGCGGAACGATCGCCTCGACGACCTGGGCGATGCCCCGGCTGTCGGTGCCCTGGATCTGGCCGCGGCGGCTGTTGAGATCGCCGATCACGTCGCCCATGAATTCCTCGGGGGTCACGACCTCGACCTTCATCACCGGCTCGAGCAGCTTGATGCCGGCCTTCGCCGCCACTTCGCGCATCGCCGCACGGCCCGCGATTTCGAACGCCAGCGCCGACGAGTCGACGTCGTGGTACGCGCCGTCGGTGAGCTTGATTTCGAAGTCGATGATCGGGAAGCCGATCATGTGACCGTTTTCGGCCGACTCGCGCATGCCCTTTTCGACCGACGGGATATATTCGCGCGGAATGTTACCGCCCTTGATCTCGTCGATGAAGGTGATGCCCGCGCCGCGTTCGCCGGGAGCGACGCTGACCTTGACGCGGCCGAACTGGCCCGAGCCGCCCGACTGCTTCTTGTGGGTGTAGTCGACGTCGACGGCCTTCGCGAGCGATTCGCGGTACGCCACCTGCGGCGCGCCGACGTTCGCTTCGACCTTGAACTCGCGCTTCATGCGATCGACGAGAATGTCGAGGTGAAGCTCGCCCATGCCCTTGATGATCGTCTGGCCCGATTCATGGTCGGTCGACACGCGGAACGACGGATCCTCGGCGGCCAGACGGTTGAGCGCGATGCCCATACGTTCCTGGTCGGCCTTGGTCTTCGGTTCGACCGAAAGCTCGATGACCGGCTCGGGGAATTCCATCCGCTCGAGGATGATCGGCGCGTTGGTCGCGCAGAGCGTGTCCCCGGTGGTGGTTTCCTTGAGGCCGGCGAGCGCGACGATGTCGCCCGCATAGGCTTCTTCGATGTCTTCGCGGCTGTTCGCATGCATCAGCAGCATGCGGCCAACCTTTTCCTTCTTGTCCTTCACCGAGTTCAGGTAGGTGCCCTTGTTCAGGGTTCCCGAATAGATGCGGGCGAAGGTGAGCGAGCCGACGAACGGATCGTTCATGATCTTGAAGGCGAGCAGCGACAGCGGCGCTGCGTCCGACGTCTCGCGCGAATCGGGCTGGTCGTTCGACGGGTTGATGCCCTGGACGTCAGGGATGTCGAGCGGCGAAGGCAGATAGTCGACAACCGCGTCGAGCAGCGTCTGCACACCCTTGTTCTTGAACGCCGAGCCGCAGAGGACCGGAACGAACGCCTGCGCCAGCGTGCCCTTGCGGATCAGCGCCTTGAGCTGGGCGACGTCGGGGACGGTGCCTTCGAGATAGGCTTCCATCGCGTCGTCGTCCTGTTCGACGGCGAGTTCGACGAGCTTTTCGCGATATTCGGCCGCCTTGTCGGCGAGGTCGGCGGGGATTTCCTCATAGAAGAATTCGGCGCCGAGGCTTTCGTCCTTCCAGATGATCGCCCGCTCGTTGACGAGGTCGACGAGGCCCTTGAAGTCGCCTTCGGCGCCGATGGGCAGATAGAGCACGGCCGGGGTCGCGCCGAGGCGATCGATGATCGTCTGGACGCAATAATAGAAATCGGCGCCGGTACGGTCGAGCTTGTTGATGAAGCACATCCGCGGCACGCGATACTTGTCGGCCTGACGCCACACGGTCTCCGACTGCGGCTCGACGCCGGCAACGCCGTCGAACGCGGTGATCGCGCCGTCGAGGACGCGCAGCGAGCGTTCGACTTCGATCGTGAAGTCGACGTGTCCGGGGGTGTCGATGATGTTCAGGCGATGCTCGGGGCCCTGGCCCTCTTCGGCCTTCCACAGGCAGGTGGTCGCAGCGGACGTGATCGTGATGCCGCGTTCCTGTTCCTGCTCCATCCAGTCCATCGTCGCGGCGCCGTCATGGACTTCGCCGATCTTGTAGGACTTGCCGGTGTAGTAAAGGATGCGCTCGGTCGTCGTGGTCTTGCCGGCGTCGATGTGCGCCATGATCCCAAAGTTGCGATAATGTTCGAGCGGATGGCTGCGTGCCATGGTCTTTTCCTTGGATTTGGGGGGCGGCCCTCGCGGCCGCCTCCGATATAGGAATGATTGTTACGATTGCGAGACGCCGGGGCGTCTGCGCGGGTTACCAGCGGTAGTGGCTGAAAGCGCGGTTCGCTTCGGCCATGCGATGCGTGTCTTCGCGCTTCTTCACGGCGTTGCCACGGTTGTTCGACGCGTCGAGCAGCTCGCCCGACAGGCGCGCGGCCATCGTGGTTTCGCTGCGGTTGCGCGCGGCGGTGATCAGCCAGCGGATCGCGAGCGCCTGCGCACGGTCCGGACGGACTTCGACCGGAACCTGATAGGTCGCACCACCGACGCGGCGGCTGCGGACTTCGATGTTCGGGCGGATGTTCGCGAGCGCTTCGTGGAACACGCCGAGCGGTTCCTTCTTGGCGCGGGCTTCGACCGATTCCAATGCACCGTAAACGATGCTTTCGGCGACGGACTTCTTCCCGTCCAGCATGACGCTGTTCATGAACTTCGACAGCACCGTATCACCGAAACGGGGATCGGGCAGGATTTCGCGGCGTTCAGGACGACGACGACGAGCCATAGGTAATTCCTTTTACAACAGCATCCCGGCGCATGCGCAGCCAGGGATGATCAAATAGCCGAAAAAGCGGTCCTTACTTCGGACGCTTCGCGCCGTACTTCGAACGGCTCTGCTTGCGGTCCTTCACACCCTGCGTATCGAGCACGCCGCGCAGGACGTGGTAACGCACACCGGGAAGATCGCGGACACGACCGCCGCGGATCAGCACGACGCTGTGTTCCTGGAGGTTGTGGCCTTCGCCGGGGATGTAGGTGATGACTTCGCGCTGGTTGGTCAGGCGGACCTTCGCAACCTTGCGGAGCGCCGAGTTCGGCTTTTTCGGGGTCGTCGTGTAGACACGGGTGCAAACGCCGCGCTTTTGCGGGTTTGCGTCCATCGCCGGGACCTTGGACTTCACCTTCTGGGGAGTCCGGCCCTTGCGGACCAGCTGGTTGATCGTGGGCATGAATGCTTCACCTTTATGTGTTCGCCCATCAAAGCGAACGGTTACTGTACCGCGGTGGATGAAGCATCGGTCCGAAGCCCACAGAAATCCGCGGAAAACGGGCAACCTTGTAACAGCAAAAGACCCCGGCTGATCGTGTCGATCTTCCGGAGGCTCCATCCGCGCCAGCAATGTTCAAGCGCTGTTGCAACCGGAAGAGGCGGTTAAGCGCCGCTTTCGGTCGTCGCGGCCCCTAGCGGCGATTCCCCTGACGGTCAAGGGGCGGGCAAGATTGTTGCGTAAGGCTTGGCAGGCTATCGGTCGCCCATGTCCCCCGTTCGCCACGCCAGCTTCGCACCCCATGTCGCGCCCGACACCCGGCTGCTGATCCTCGGCAGCCTGCCCGGCGCGCGGTCGCTCGCCGAACGCCAATATTATGCGCATCCGACGAACCAGTTCTGGCGGCTGGTCGGCGAGGTGATCGGGCAGCCGCTCGCGGCACTGCCCTATGACGACCGGCTGGTGGCGCTGCGCGTGGCCCGCGTCGGCCTGTGGGACGTGATCCGCACCGCCGAGCGGCACACGAGCAGCGACTCGCATATCCGCGATGCGGAAGCGCACGACCTCGCCGCGCTGATCGCCGACCTGCCCGACCTGCGCATGATCGCATTCAACGGTGGCAAGGCTGCGGCGATCGGGCGGCGGCGGCTGCCGGTGCTGGACGGCGTCGATGTCATCGACCTGCCGTCGAGCAGCGCGGCAAATACGATCGGCTATGCGGCGAAGCTCGAAAATTGGCTGGAGCTGAAAATCGCGCTCAAAGCTTGAAGCTTCGTCATTGCGAGCGGAGCGAAGCAATCCAGAGCGGTTTACGCCACACTGGATTGCCACGTCGCTTCGCTCCTCGCAATGACGATGGAAGGACTCAGTCGACCACCGCCCCCCGCGCCATCACGAAATCGACCTTTTTCAGCACGCGCACATCGGCGAGCGGGTCGCTGGCCACCGCGATGATGTCGGCGCTCTTGCCGGGCGCGATCGTGCCGATCTCTTCGCCCAAGCCGAGCAGGTCGGCGGCGTTCACCGTCGCGGCTTTCAGCGCCGCGACCGGAGTCATGCCGTGCTGGACCATCAATTCGAACTCGTCGCCGTTGCGGCCGTGCTTCGACACGCCGGCGTCGGTCCCGAACGCAATCTTCACCCCGCGCGGGACAAGCTGTTCGAGGCTCTTGCCGGTGATTTCGATCCGCCATTTGATCTTGGCCAGCACATCGGGTTCATAGGCGCCCGGGTTCGCGGCGATGCGTTCCTTGTACCCGTTCACCGTCGACAGGGTCGGGACATAATAGGTTTTCGATTTCGCCCATTGGCTGATCGTCGCTTCGTCGAGGATCGTGCCATGTTCGATCGAATCGGCCCCGGCGGTCAGCGCGAGGCGAATGCCGTCGGCGCCGTGCGCGTGGACGGCGACCTTCTTGCCGAACAGCCGCGCGGTTTCGACGATCGCCTGTGCTTCATCGTCGAACATCTGCTTGCCCAGCCCGGCGCCGATCCGGCTGTTGACCCCGCCGGTCGAAGCGAATTTGATGACGTCGGCGCCGCGGCCGATCTGGAGCCGGACGGCGCGGCGGCAATCGTCGGCACCGTTGCACGTATTGCCCGCACCCGCGAAAAACGGCCGCAGCTCGTCGCGATAGCCCAAGGAGCCATCCATGTGCCCGGCGCTGCCCGAAATGCTGGCGCCGGCATCGACGATGCGCGGCCCCTGCACCTTGCCCGCGAGGATGGCGTCGCGCAGCGCCAGGGTCGCGCCGTCGCCATCGCCGAGGTTGCGAACCGTGGTGAAACCGGCGCGCAGCGTCTTCATCCCGTTGACCTGCGCATTGAACCCCTGCGCGGCGGGGCTGAGCGTCACATCCTCCAGCTGCCCTGCGATGCCCCCGGCGTCGCTGGTCAAATGGACATGGCTGTCGATCAGGCCGGGCAGCACATATTTGTCCTTAAGGTCGATCAGCGTCGCGCCGGGTTCGGCGGGCTGATGACCGTCGGCGACACTGACGATCCGCCCGTTCTCGACGACGATCGTCGAGGCGCCGCGCACCGGCTTGCCGGGTTCGGCCAGCAATTGTCCGGCGTGGATCACCGTGCGCACGGGCGTCTGCGCGGCAAGCGGCGCGGCAAGCGCGGCGCCGAACAGCGCGAGCGGAAGGCAATGGATCGGTTTCATTCTGGCATCCCCTGATTTGACGTCGAGGGCGGTTAAAGCCGATCAGAAGCCCATCGTAAAGCGCAGTGCCGCGCCCCGGTCGTCGGGCAAGGCGGCGATATGGCCGGGATCCTTGCGCCACCAGCTGTTGGCGACCAGGTCGCCGCCGAGCAGCGAAAGCGCATAGCTTGCCTCGACCACCAGTTCGCGGCCCGTCGGCGCAAGATTATAGCTGCGGCGATCAAAATCGGTGCGCCCGCTGGCATAGTCGTGCGCAACCGGCAGCATCAGGTCGATCCCGCCGCGCGCGACGCGCATGGGCTGGGCAAAGCGGAGCGCCGCGCGGTCGCCGGGGCGGAATAGCGTGGTCCTGGCGACGTCGACCGAAAAGGCCGAAGCCCACAGCGCGCCGCCCGCAACCAGCCCGCCGCGATCGGGGCGCGTCCACATCTGGCGCCAGGCGCCCGACAGATTCCAGCCGTCCGCAAGCTCGATACCGATGCTGGCATCACCGACCAGGCTGGTGGCGCCGCCGGCGCCGAAAACCGGGCCAAGGCGCGCGCCGAGCAAGCTGTCCGATTCGCGCAGCCAGCTGCCCCCGAGCGCGGCGCGCGCGGCGCCGAAGCGGCCGTCCCACGCGGCGCCGATCCGCTGGTAGCGGCTGTCGCGGCCCGAACGATAGCGCAGCACCGGATCGTCCTGCCATCGCACACCCGACACCCAGCCATCCTCCATCAGCAGCGTGACATGATGGCCTTCCGCAACGCGGCGGCGCAGCATCGCGGCGATGCCCGGCTGCGCAGCAAAACCCAGGCCTTCGTTCGCGGCGTCGCCGATCAGCATCGCGTGGCCACTGTCGCCGCGCTCGCCCGCCAGCAAGCCCCCCGTGTCGCGCCCGGCAGCAAAGCCGATCCGTGTTTGTGCGTCGAGGCGCGTCACGACCGATGCGGCCAGCGTCCGCGCGCGCGCCGCATCGTGGAACGACAGGCCTGCCAGCGCGTCACCGCCGCCCGGCGCCGTCACCAGCGACAGCGCCGTCGCACGGCTGGCGGCGCTTTGCTGGCGCACCAGCCCGCCGATCGCCCCCGCCAGCTTGAAATCGGGGCGGCGCGGCGCCAGCGACTGGCCGAAATCGACATTGAAGGCGCGGCCGAAGCCGTCGGTGACCAGGCCGGTCACCGCCCCCGCCCGGCCCGTCCCCGCATCGCCCATCGGCCCGCCCAGCATCCCGAGCGCGCTGCCGAGATCGACCGCAGTCGCGGTTCCCGCCAGTGTCGTCGCGCCCATCGGCTGGAACGCGCGCGCGATGTCGAGGATACCGCGCCCGAAGACCGCATCCTCGCCCGCCGCCCCGGCGTCGCGGGCCGATTGATAGAGGAGCTGGACGATCTGTTGGCTCGACAGGTTCGGAAACGCCTGCGCCAGCAACGCCACCGCACCGGCAACCTGCGGGGCGGCAAAGCTTGTCCCGTTGAGCAGGAAAACAAAATTGCCCTCGGTCCGCAGCGCGCCATTTTCATAGGCGCAGCACACCCCTTCGCCGAGCGCGGCGAGATAGGAAGCCGAATAGGCGCCCGCACGGTTGCTGAAGGGCGAACTGGTGCCGTTTTCGTCGACCGAGCCGACGATGATGACCAGCCCGCCGCCCGCGTCGCGCATGCCCTGAGCAAAACGACCCGGATTGTTCGGATCGTTGCCGTTCGCGGTCGTGTCGCCCTCGTTACCCGCCGACAGGATGATGATCACCCCGGCGGCGGTCGCACGCTGCACCGCGCTACGCAGCGTCGCCGTCGGCGGATCGTCGCCGCCGAGCGAGATATTGACGACGCGCGCGCCCGCGGTCACCGCGCGGTCGAGCGCGGCGGCGATGGCGGTGCCGGTGAACTGGCAGCCGCTTTCCTCGGTCCCGGGATCGTCCGCCGCGCAGCTGCCCGGCCGGTCGGCGCGCAGGACGAGCAGCCCGGCATTATAGGCGATGCCCATCGTCCCCGCGTCATTTTTTGCGCCCAGCAGCACCTGCGCGACATTGGTGCCGTGGCTGCCCTCGCCATTGATCCCACGCGCGCCCGCGACGTCGGCGGACAAGGGCGAGATACGCCCGGCGAATTCGGGGCTGTCCTCGTCGATGCCGTCGTCGACGACGCCGGCCAAAACCCCCTGCCCCGTCGCGCCCGCCTGATAGGCGGTGATCGCGCCGTGGAAATTGACCCCGTCAGACCGGCGAACCTCGGCCGTGTTGAAATTAGCGGCCGGCGGTGGAGTCGGCGTTGGAGTCGGCGTCGGCGTGGGCGACGGCGCAGGGGCCGACGGCGGTGCAGGTGTCGGCGACGGCCGCGCCCCGCTCCCGCCGCCACAACCGGCGAGCGAGAGCGCCGCGGCGGCGAGGAGAAGGGGTAAAGGCGGCCCCGCTATCCGCCGGATGCGGCTGCGCCCTGTCGCGTTGGCCATGGCCGTTCCCCTTTGCCCTGATTGCCGCCTTCTACCTTGGCGGAGACACTTGCGGTAGCATCATGCGGTTAACCGAGCGTTCGCTGCCCTTCGCGCCATCCCTGCCCGGCACCCCCGCGCATCCGCGGCTTGCCCCTGCCCGTCCTGCCCTTTATGCGCCGCGCCATGCCCGCACCGCTCGACCATATCGACAGCTGGATCTTCGATCTCGACAACACGCTCTATTCACCCGACGCGCGGCTGTTCGACCTGATCGACGAGCGGATGGGCGCTTTCATCATGCGGCTGCTGGGTTGCGACGCGGTCGAGGCGCGACGGGTGCAGAAGCAATATTTCCACGATCACGGCACGACAATGGCGGGGCTGATGCGCCACCACGGCGTCGAGCCCGAGGATTTCCTGCTCGATGTGCATGATATCGCGCTCGACCGGATCGCACCCGACGCGCGGCTACGCGCGGGGTTGGCGCGGCTGCCCGGCCGCAAGCTGATCTTCACCAACGCCGATGCCGATTATGCGGCGCGCGTGCTCGCGGCGCGAGGGATCGCCGATCTGTTCGACGGCATCTGCGACATCAGGATCACGCGCTATACGCCGAAGCCGGACGCCGCCGCCTATGCCATGATGATCGCGCATCTGGGCGTCGATCCGGCGAAGAGCATCTTTGTCGAGGATATGGCGCGCAACCTGACCCCCGCAAAAGCGCTCGGCATGACGACCGTCTGGCTGGACAATGGCAGCGAAAGCGGCCATCGCGACCACCTGCCGGACCATATCGATTTCCATGCGACCGACATCGCCGAATGGCTCGACAGCCTGCCGTCACCCTGGGGAGTTTCATGAGCACCGACCTGCAAGCCACGATCGAAGCCGCATGGGACGCGCGCGACACTTTGGGCCTCACCACGACGGGCGCGGTGCGCGAAGCGGTCGACACCGCCATTGCCGGGCTCGATGACGGCAGCTTTCGCGTCGCCGAGCGCGACGCCGACGGTACGTGGCAGGTCAACCAGTGGCTGAAAAAAGCCGTGCTGCTGTCGTTCCGCCTCAATGACATGGAAATCATCGACGGCGGCGCCGGCGGCGCGACCTGGTGGGACAAGGTGCCGTCGAAATTCGCCGGTTGGGGCGAAAACCGTTTCCGTGACGCAGGCTTCCGCGCCGTTCCCGGATCGATCGTTCGCCGCGGCGCCTTTATCAGCAAGGGCGCGGTGCTGATGCCGAGCTTCGTGAATATCGGCGCCTATGTCGGCGAAGGGTCGATGGTCGACGCCTGGGCCACCGTGGGAAGCTGCGCGCAGATCGGCGCCAACGTCCACCTGTCGGGCGGCGCCGGGATCGGCGGGGTACTCGAACCGTTGCAGGCCGGACCGGTGGTGATCGAGGACGGCGCCTTCATCGGCGCGCGCGCCGAGGTCGCCGAAGGGGTGATCGTGCGCGAGGGCGCGGTGCTGTCGATGGGGGTCTACCTCGGCGCCTCGACCAAGATCATCGACCGCGCGACGGGCGAGGTGTTCATGGGCGAAGTCCCGGCTTATTCCGTCGTCGTCCCGGGATCGCTGCCCGGCAAGCCGCTGCCCGACGGCTCGCCCGGCCCGTCGCTCTACTGCGCGGTGATCGTCAAGCGCGTCGATGCCAGGACGCGCGCCAAGACCGGGATCAACGAGCTGCTGCGCGACTGACCGCGGGCCGACCCTTCGCGGTCAGCGTTTCGCCGCGGGGGACAGGCACGGCACATCGTCGGCGGTCCAGTCGATGTCATAGGTCGCCGCTATGCTGCGGGTGGCCGGAGCCACCGCCTTGGCGCTGCCCGGTTTATAATAGATCCACGCCTTGCTGTTATCGAAGGCGGCAATCCGGCCGTTGTCGCGCCGCGCGCCGGCGGCGTCGATTTCGGGCTGTTCGACGCGCAGTCCGCGAACCATCCGGATCGCACCGTCGCGAAGATCGAATGCCCGGTAATAATTCATTCCGAAAATGCGGGTGTCGAAACCCGAATGATAGGACCAGTCCGCGACGTTCGTGGCCGAAGGCAAACGCACCGTGGTCACCTGGCAATCAAATTCGGGGGCGGTATAAAAGGGCAAATCCTGATCCTGCTCCGCCGGGCGCGTCCGCTTCGCGGGCGGAGAGAAACCGCCGCCGGGCAGCGCGAGCGAGCGGGCACCGCCGGCATCATCGTCCCAGTCCACGTCCCAGCTGCCCTCGATCCGCAATATGCTGGCCTGCGCGTCGATGTTGTAGTTCCATTCGACCGCGTCGATCGATTGCCAGCTGCCGCCGACAAGTTGCTGGCGCAGCGCGGCGAGCATCTGATCGGGGGTGAGGGCCGAAAATTCGACTTGTTGCACCAGCCCCGCCACGCCCCGCACAATCGTGGTGTTCGTGACCCGCGCCGGCTGGTCGAAACCGGCGCGTGCGTCGATCTCATAAAGGGTGATTTCGGTCGGCCGCCGGGCGGGTTGCCACGCGACCCGTTCGAGCGCGGCGCCTTTCGCGGACAATGGCAACACCCAGCGATACGGAACCACCGGTTCGGCCGCAGGCGGCGCCACCGGCGGCAAGGTGCCGTCCATCCAATAGCGGGTTCCGTCAATCTCGGCCCGGACCAGAACATGGTCGAACATGCCCGGATTGGGCAGCCGCTCGTCAAAACCGTCGTCGGTCCCGCTGTTGTTGACCAGCACCGCTTCGGCCGGAATCCCGAGCCGTTGCAGCAAAGCCAGCAGCAGCGCGGTCTTTCCCTTGCAGTCGCCATAGCGCCGCTGCCAGGTTTCTTCGGCCGTCGCGGGGGTCAGGTTGCCGTTGCCCAGCCCGACGAAGATATAGCGCACATCCTGTTGCACCAGCCGCAGCGCCGCCGCGACGCGGTCGAGCGGCCGGATGTGCGCGGCGGCAATGCGGCGCGCCTCAACATCGATGGCTGATCCGTCCTCGGTTCGCGAGGCCTGGACAAACAGCGGCGCGATCAGCCGTGATATCGCCGCCCAGTCGGCAAAATCGCTAAATTCGACGATCCGCTGCCACTGGTAGCGGGCGGGCGCATCCTTGGGCGGTTGCAGCATGGCCGGGTTGTCGAAAGCAAGGTCGATGCCGCGGCTGGCGGTGCGGGCATGTGCCGCCATATCGGGTGTCATCCTGACCGCCGGTTTCTGTCCCTGGTCCCAGCTCAATCCCAAACGATAGCGCCCCGCCGCGGGGGTCGGAGTCAGGAAAAGCATGCCGGCGTCGCGGTTGCCGAGCGTCGGATCGGCGACCCTGGTGGTCATGCCGACCTCCAGCTCGTCGCCGACGCGCAAATCGGGAACGCGCAATATGGCGGTCAGAATTCCGTCGAGTTTTGCTGCCTCGAGCTGATCCTCGCGGCGCAATATTTCGAACTTTGCATTGGCCATGACGTCGACCGTCTCGTCGCCACGATGGACGTTGATGTAATGGACGGTCGGCGCCCCCGCCGCGGGATTCCAGGCAATCGAGATATTCCCCATCTGGAGCGCATTCGGATGGAGCAGCCGGATACGATAGCCCAGATATTGCGCCTGGCCCTGATCGTCGAGGTGGACCAGCAGGTCCTGGCGGCGGACGAAGACCGGTCCGGAGGGTTTATCCGGGACCGCGAGCGGATCGGATCGCACGACCCACGCAGGTTCGGGGCCATGGTGGACGCGGTCGGTGTTGGCCTGCGCCAAGGCCGGCCCCAGCGCACCGAGCAGAAAAACCGCACACAAAGCCCGCACCGCCACCCCCGCTATTATCCCCCCATAATGTCTTGTTTTCCTGCCGATGCAATAGCGTCGGGGCCTTGGCGCCGACGGGCCATGTTCGCTCGTCGAATCACGCGCGCGGTTGGTGGATAAGATTTTGACCGGCGACCGCCATTGTTGCTCCGCGCCACTCACCGACTTGCAGCGGGGATACGGATGGGGGGAAAATATGCGGAAAGCCGTATCGGCATCGGCTTTGGCGGTGGCCGCGGGACTGGCGCTGCCGACAGCAGCCTCCGCGCAGGCACCGACTGCGCCGAGCGGTGACGCGCCGGCGCCGCTCGCCGCGCCGACGAACGGCGCGCTGCGCTATACCCCCGCCGATTTTACCCGTTTTGCGCCGCGCACGGCGCTCGACATGGTGGAGAAGGTGCCGGGGTTTGTCATCGTGACGGGCACCAATGGCGGCGATCGCGGGCTGGGACAGGCGACGCAGAATGTCCTGATCAACGGCGAGCGGATCGCCAACAAATCGACCGATGCGCGCAGCGCGCTGCAGCGGATCGCCGCGCCGCAAGTCGCCTATATCGACATTGTCGACGGCGCGAGCCTGAACGTGCCCGGCCTGACCGGCCAGGTTGCCAATGTCGTGCTGGTCGCGGGCGCGGCGGCGAGCGGATTCCAGACCACGATCCGCTGGCAACCCGAATGGCGCCCGCGGCTGGAAAATAACTGGCTGAACGGCGAAATTTCGACCACCGGCAAGGTTTCGGGTACGCAGGTGACGCTGAGCCTGAAGAACGAAGCCAACCGGCAGGGGCATTGGGGTCCCGAGCGGCGATTCGACGGCGATGGCAATCTGTCGTTCGTCCGCGACGAATTTGCGAGCTATTACGGCGACCGCCCGCGGCTGGCGCTGGCGCTGGCACGGACGACGCCGGGCGGCGACAAGTGGAACGTCAATCTGGGCGGCCAGCTGCAGCTGATCGACCAGCGCGTGCACGGCACGTCGGTGCAGCCCGGCGCGGGGCGGGTCGACGAGGATTTCCGCTTTACCGAGGACGAATATAATTACGACATCGGCGGCGATTACGAACTGGGGCTGGGCAAGGGCCGGTTGAAACTGATCGGCCTGTACCGGTTCGAACACAGCCCCTTTGTCGACACCTTCATCGTCGACCGCGCAGTCGGCGGGCGCAGCGGCGAGCGGTTCAAGCAGACCGCCGACGAAAGCGAATCCATCTTGCGCGGCGAATATGGCTGGCGCAGCGCGGGCGGCACCGACTGGCAGCTAGCGCTGGAAGGCGCGTACAACATCCTCGACGTCGATGCCGAGCTGGCGGTGCTCGATCCCGGCGGCGCCTTTCGGCCCGTCCCGTTCGGCGGCGAACGGACGAAGGTAGAGGAAAAGCGCGCCGAAGCGTCGCTGACCTGGGGCCGGGCGCTCGCACCCAATCTGACCGCGCAGATCAATCTCGGCGCCGAATATAGCGAGCTCCGCTCGTCGGGGCCGGGCGGGCTGACGCGCCGTTTCGTGCGGCCGAAAGGCAAACTCGCACTGGCGTGGAAGGTCGCGCCGCGCACGACGATCAATTATCAGCTCCAGCGCCGCGTCGACCAGCTCAACTTCTATGATTTTGCGAGCTCGGTCGATGTCGCGAACGGGCAGGGCAATGACGGCAACGGGTTGCTGGTGCCCCCCATACTCAACCGGACCGAGCTGGAAGTGGTGCAGGACATGGGGGGTTGGGGCAATGCGTCGATCGCCGCCGCCTATGCTTACGCCCAAGATCTGGTCGACCAGATCCCGCTGTCGCCGACCACCGAAGGGCGCGGCAATCTGCCGCCCGCACATCTGTACCGGATCAGTTCGAAGGCGACGCTGCTGCTCGACCGGCTGGGGTGGAAGGGCGCGCGTATCAACAGCGACCTGACCTGGCGCCGCAACCGGGTGCGCGATCCGTTGACCGGCGCATGGCGGAACCAGAGCCGCGGGCAGGAATATCTGGTCGACGTCAGCCTGCGCCACGATATTCCGGGGTCGCAGCTGGCGTGGGGCGCGGGATATTTCGACGAGCGCTATAGCGCCAATCTGCGGCTGGGCGCGATCGAAGAAGATTATACCGACGGCGCCTTTGTCACCGCCTTTGTCGAGCATAAGGATGTCGCGGGCTTCACCGTGAAGCTGTCGTACCGCAACCTAGCAGGGATGAAGGACGCGTTCGACCGCACGGTCTTTGTCGCGCGGCGCGACGGCCCGGTCGCGTTCAGCGAAAGCCGGTTGCGCCGGTTCGGCCAGTTTTTCCAGCTGACCGTGACGGGAACGCTATAGACTCCCGCGACGGGTCCACCGGATTCACCGCTCGCTGAGATAATAACGATCGCCCGGCGTCAGATCGTCGGCGAGGTCGTAGACGATGGGCTGGCCGGTCGGGATTTCGAGGCCGGTGATATCGGCGTCCGAAATGGCCGACAGATGCTTGACCAGCGCGCGCAGGCTGTTGCCGTGCGCCGAGATCAGCACTGTTTTGCCCGCGGCGAGTTCGGGGACGATCGCGCTTTGGTAATAGGGCAGGACGCGCTCGATGGTGTCTTTGAGGCTTTCGGCCGCGGGAATATCGATGCCGGCATAGCGCGGATCGGTCGACAGATCCCATGGCGATCCGGCCTCGAGCGGCGGGGGCGGAATGTCGAAGCTGCGGCGCCAGATCTTGACCTGTTCGTCGCCATGCTTGGCCGCGGTCTCGGCCTTATCGAGTCCGGTCAGCCCGCCATAATGGCGTTCGTTGAGCCGCCAGTCCTTGGTGACGGGGAGCCACAGGCGCCCCATCGCTTCCAGTGCCAGGTTGAGCGTCTTGATCGCGCGCGTCTGCACCGAGGTGAAGCATGTGTCGGGGGCCACGCCCCTCGCCTTCATCAGCTCGCCCGCGGCCCAGGCTTCGGCGGCGCCCTTTTCGGTGACATCGACATCCCACCAGCCGGTGAAGCGGTTTTCGAGGTTCCACTGCGACTGGCCGTGACGGATGAGGATGAGCTGCGGCATGTTTCGTCCTTCGGTTGGAGCAGATTTGCCGCCCCTTAACCCAGCTTTCGGGCAAAGGCCAACGCCCCCTTGAAATGGTTTCAGGCGCCACCAAATCTTGGTCATCCGGCCGCCGCAACGGGGCCGGGTGGCGATCGCGGCGCCGTGCCGCGGTCCCTTTGCTTCGCTTGTTCAAAGGAAGGAATGACCCATGCGTAACAGCTTTGACTGGACCCCCTATCGCCGTTCGACCGTCGGTTTCGACCGATTGTTCGATTTTCTCGAATCGAGCGCGTCAGGGGCTGAAAACTATCCGCCGTTCGATATCGAGAAGGTCGCCGACGATCATTTCCGGATCACCGTCGCGGTGGCCGGCTTCAAGAGCGACGAAATCGACATCACGGCGCAGCAGAACATGCTGACCGTCAGCGGCCGCAAGGCGCCGGCGCAGGAAGGCGAAGGTCGCCAGCTGCTGTACAGCGGCATCGCGACGCGCGCGTTCGAGCGGCGCTTTCAGCTCGCCGACTTTGTAAGGGTCAGCGCGGCCGACCTGGCCGACGGCCTGCTGACCATCGACCTGGTGCGCGAAGTTCCCGAGGCGATGAAGCCGCACAAGATCGCGATCGGCGGCAGCGCCCAGCCGGTGATCGAGAACAAGAAAGCGGCCTGATCGTCGCCCTCGACCCGGTTGAATGCGGGTTTGTACGGGGTCCGAAGTCCCTTTCGGACCCCGTTTTTGTGTCCGGCGTTCGCGCCGGGCTCAGATTTCGCGCGTCATGAAGCGGCTGAACGGGTCGGGCTTGTAGCAGGCGAAGGGCGGGCAATCGGCGAAGCCGTACCGGCGGTACAGCGCGATCGCCGGTTCGAACGCCGCGCCCGATCCGGTTTCGAGGCTGAGCCGGCCGACACCGCGGTGCTGCGCTTCGGCGATGATATGTTCGAGCATGCGCGCGGCGACGCCGCGGCGCAGGAATGCGTCGGCGGTGCGCATCGACTTGATCTCGCCATGCGCCGCATCGAGCATCTTGAGCGCACCGCACCCGGCGAGCCGATCGCCCTCGTGGATCGACCAGAAGGTGACATCGGGGGCGTTGAGACCGTCGAAGTCGAGAAAGTGACAACTGCCCGCGGGTGAATTGGCAAGCATGCCAGCGAAATGCTGTTCGAGCAGCGCCCGGATCGCGGCGCCCGACAGATCGTCCTCGACGATCCGCCAGTCCCCCTCCACGGCACCCGTGGTCACAGCATCTGGTCCAGCGTCTGGAGACAGGCGTGGGCGAGCAGTTTCGACCGCTCGGGCGACCAACCGGCGACGGGATCGGGCAGGTCGTCATTATCCTTGAACGGCATTTCGATCGTCATCGACACCGCGCCGAACCGTTCGGCAAGCTGCGTCGTCGACATCGACAGATTGGCTTTTCCGGGCGCCGATTCGGCATAGCCGAGCGCGACCTGGAAATCGGGCGTGTTCGCCGCAAGCGCCGCCTGGAATGCCTTGTACTTAGCCATCTGTTCGGGCTTGAGTGACGGGATGCCTTCAAATCCCGCGAGGAATACCGCCGGAATCGCCTCGTCGCCATGGACGTCCATCGCCCAGTCGACGCCCGTCTTGTCCATCGCATCGCGGACGCACAGCACTTCGGGACTGCGTTCGGCGGTCGGATCGTTCCATTCGCGGTTCAGGTTCACGCCGGCATAATTGGTGCGCAGATGACCGCGCCGCGATCCGTCGGGGTTCATGTTCGGAACAATGTGGAACCGGCATTTCTGCAGCAGCGATCGCGCGTGCGGATCGGCCGGATCGGTCAGCTTTTCCAGCGCACCCTCCATCCACCATTCGGCCATGCTTTCGCCGGGATGCTGGCGCGCATAGAGCCAGACTTGGGTGTCGCCGCTGCCGATTTCGAGGCAGTCGATCGGCTGCCCCTCCAGGCTCGTACCGAGACAGCGATAGGTCACGCCGTCGCATTCCGCGACGCTGGCGACCAGATCGTGATGGCGCTCCATCGAATAGGGGGCAAAATAGGCGATCCACAGGATCGGGCTTTCGGCGGTGTGGCGGATCGTCAGAGTTCCGGCATCATAGTTGGTGTCGAGGCGAAACCAGTTTTCGCGGTCGAAACTGGCGCAGGCGGCATAGCCAGGCCAGCCGTCGGGATAGGCGGAACGGTCGAGCCCGGTAATTGCCAGTTCAAGCGGATCGCCGACGGCGCATGCCACGCGAAAGTGGAACCATTGGAAAAAATCCGATTCGCGGTCCTTGCGAATCGACAGGCGGGCCGACGTGCCGTCGACCGCGTCGACGACGATATTGCCGCTGTCGAAGGCGGCGTTGATGGAGATTGTCATGGGACGCTGATAGTGCGTCCCGATTCGCCGGGAAAGTCCCTGAATAAGGCTTCGGCCAATTTTGCCGCGGCGAGCGACGGTTGCGCCGCCGGTGCCTTGACCGGCACCGCGGTCAGCGCGCGCCCTTCCCACAAGGCCTGACCGCTCGCCGAATCGTCGATGCGGACCGCCAGCTGCAGATCGGCCATCGCCTTCGGCCCGCCGCCAAGATTGATGCCGAGGCCAAGGCCGACCCCCGAGCCATAGCTGCCCGTCGAGCCGCCCACCCCGACCGACACCGGCGAGCGCCGCGCGGCGGATCGCTGTTCGCTGCGGTCGAAGGCGACACGGACGAGCAGGGGTGCGCGTTCGTTCGCCCCCGCCGAGACGAGGCCCAGCCTTTGCAGCTGCTCATCGACCGCGGCGCGGTAGCTGTTCCATTCGAGCGAAGGCATCGTATTCGCAGGCGCGTCCAGCGGCGCCGTCGCGATCGCGTAGCGCGTTCCCGGTGCCCAACCCGGCACGACATTGTGAAAGCGGGTCACCTCGACCGGCGGCACCGCGGTGGCGCAGCCACCGAGCGAAAGCGCCGCTGCGGCGAGCAGGGCGACCGAAAAAACGCGCGTCATTGCGGCATCATGCGCCACATAAGATGGCTTGGCAATGAACGGGGGTTCGCGATCCGCTCTCAGGCCGTGCCGCCAGGCGGATCGCAAACCGGCCTCAGCGGTAAAAGATGTGATTGTCGATCTGCGCGATGCGCGTCTTGCGCCAGTTCGGCGACACATAGCGCGCGTGGAAGAACAGTGCGCCCGGCGCATGATTCTTCCAGCTGCCGTCGCGGGCGATCTGGGCGATCGCGATCGCGTTCGACCATTGCGCGCCTTCGCGCACCGCGGGCATCCGCCCGCCGCGAACAAAGCTGAACTGGCTTTTCTGGTGGACGACGCCGCACAGGCTTTTCGGAAAACGACCCGACCCGGCGCGGTTGATGACGACATGCGCGACGGCAAGCTGGCCAACAAGCGATTCGCCGCGCGATTCGAAATAAACCGCCCCGGCAAGGCAGCGCAGCTCGGGATCGAGCGTCGCGGGCCGCGGCGTCGCCGCTACCAGTTCGGCAAGCGATTCGGCAGTGACCGGCGCCGGTTTTTCATCCACCGGCGACTTTTCGGCGCTGTCGAGGGTCACAGGGTCGACGGGCGTTTCCGCCTCGGTCGATGGATCCGCCATTTCGTCCGCGACCGGCGCCGCGGCACCGGGAACGATCAACGCGGGCAGGCTGGCGTCGGCGGCCAGATCGCTGGCAAAGCCGGGTTCGGCCAGAAACAGCATGGTTGCGGCAGTCATGCCGACGGCCGCCACGCTGGCACCATTCAAAATGCGACTCATAATGTCCGTCAAACGTGCGGCCGATGAACCGAACCTCTCAAAACAGGCGGGGGACTATCGTCCGGTACATCGCCTGCGGTCATCGTCCGACTGCGTGTCCACTCCGTTTCATCGGGCCATGGTGAATCCATGCAACCCGCGGAACGACCTACGCGTTATCGAATGCGCGCCACCTATTGTGCGCTGCAACAGAGTCAAGTTAACGCCGCCCACTCCGCGACGAGCCGTGGCGCATCTGCGATATCCAGTTCGACAATCCACAGGTCGGGATCGGCCTTTTGCCGCCGTTCGCGATAGTTTGCGCGCGATTCACCATCGTCGGGCTCATCGGGACCGACCGCTTCCCAGACATAATCGCCGGTCGGCGAAAAACGCCGTTCGAGCAACGGACCGGGCCGACCGCGCTCGGCGCATTGGACAAGGATCGACCCCGCATGGTCGTCGCCGCGGACCAGCACCGCAGCAAATCCCCCCGCCGCTTCGGTGCGGCGAAGGAGCAGGTCGACAAGAAAGCGACTGGTCAGCCGCGCCATGGCGGCGCTGCCACCGCGGCCTCAGGCCGCGTCACGCGTTTCGGTATCGGCGAGCAGCGCGTAAAGCGCTTCGTCATTCTTGGCGCCGCGCAGCCGTTCGGCCACCGCTTCGTTGCGCAGCATGCGCGACACGCCCGCCAGTGCCTTCAGATGATCGGCGCCGGCGTCGAGCGGCGACAGCAGGACAAAGAGCAGGTCGACCGGAAGGCCGTCGACCGCACTGAAATCGATCGGCCGTGCAAGTTGCAGGAACAGCCCGCGGACCCCGGTAAGGTCGGCCATCTTGGCATGCGGCAAGGCGATGCCGCGCCCGAAACCGGTCGATCCCAGCCGTTCGCGTTCGAGCAGCGCTTCACTGACCTCGCCCGCGTCGAGGCCGAGCGAGCGGCTCGCCAGATCGCCGACGAACGGAAACAGCGCCTTTTTCGAATCGATCTGGACGTGCGCGCGCACCGTGGCCGGATAGAGGAGGGAGGAAAGGTTCATGGGTCTGGTCAAATCTGTATAGCCGCCGGGCAAGCGGGCCGGGCGTTCCCGAACAATCATTGCGGATCGGTTGGACCGGCGCCCCGCCGGACCGGCATCGGACGTGTTGGGCGCGGCCCTTATGCCGGTTGGCGGAGAAAATCCAGTCCTATCGTGGTTCGACCCAGCCGATCGTCCCGTCGTCGCGGCGATAGACCATGTTGTGCGATCCGGTCTTGCTGTTGACGAACAGCAGTGCGTTGGTGTTTCGGAGGTCGAGCATCATCACCGCGTCGGACACGCTGCTGGTTGGGATATCGACGCGCGTTTCAGCGATGATCGCGGGGGCATCGCCCGCTTCTTCCTCGCCGCCGCCGTCGAACACGATATAGCTCGCATTCTCCTCGATCTCGTCCACCGTCGGCGATGGCTGGGCGGGGCCGTTGTTGCGATCCTTCAATCGCCGCATATACCGCCTCAGCTGCTTCTCGATCCGCTCGGCAGCGCCTTCGAAGGCGACATGCGCGTCCTGCGCCTGACCGTGCCCTTTCAGCACCAGCCCCTGCATCACATGCGCGACGATGTCGCACTGGAAACTGTCGTGCGGCCCCTTGCCAAAAGTCGCGTGCGCGCCGATCGCGCGCGAGAAATATTTGTCGGCAATCGCGTTCATCCGGTCCGCGACATGCGCCTGCAGCGCTTCGCCGGTTTCGATCTGGTGGCCAGAGACGCGGATTTCCATTATTCTTCTCCTTCTTGGCCGGTGCGTGACCTCATGGGAGCGTCATCACACCGTATCGAGCCACAGCGGCTGGTTCAGCCCTGCGACAAATTGAGCGTGGCGTGCCAGTTCGGCGGCCGACGCAACATGGGGTCTGGGTTCGCGGAACGGTCGGTCGGAACGCGGCGCCTTCGACGGGGCAATGCCGGGAGTCACCGGACTGCCCGACGCCGCAAGCCCCAACCCGATCTGCCGCCCGCCGGTCATTTCAATGTAGAGATGCGCGAGCAGTTCGGCGTCGAGCAGCGCGCCATGCTTGATGCGATGGCTGCGGTCGATGCCATAGCGGGTGCAGAGCGCGTCGAGGCTGTGCTTGGCGCCCGGATGGAGTTTGCGCGCCATCTGGACGGTGCAGCACATCCGGCCGGCGTCGAGCGCGGGGCGGCCGATACGCGCCAGTTCGGCATTGACGAAGCCGAAGTCGAACGCGGCATTGTGCGCGATCAGGGGCGCATCGCCGAAAAATTCGATCAGCTCGTCGACGCGAGTCGCAAACAACGGTTTGTCCGACAGGAACTGCGACGACAGGCCATGGACCGCCTCGGCGGCAGCCGGCATGTCGCGTTCGGGGTTGAAATAGGCGTGAAAGGTGATGCCGGTTTCGCGGCGGTCGATCAGCTCGACACACCCGATTTCGACCAGCCTGTCCCCGCTTTTGGGGTCGAAACCCGTGGTCTCGGTATCGAAAATAATCTCGCGCATCGAACGGATAATCTGGACCCTAACGCGCGCGGAAACAAGAGGCGATGAAGCGAATCTGGCGGTGCGTCGCGCTTTTCGGTCGGCCCGTTTCGATGATGAAATCGGCGCGCGCGCGTTTGACGCGGTCGGGCACCTGCAGGCGGCGGATCGCCTTCAACTTTGCGGCGGTCATGCCGGAACGGCGCATCACCCGCTTGCGCTGCAGCCACGCGGGCGCCGAAACCACCGCGATCGCGCCGACGCGCCGCCAGCCGCCTTTCTCGAACAGAAGGGGGATGTCGAGCACGACGACATCGCGCGCGCGGTGCCTGGCAAGAAAGCGTTTCTGGGCACGGAACACCGCGGGATGCACGATCGCCTCGAGCGCCGCCAATTCGTGGGTGTTGCCGAGCACTAGCGCACCCAGCTTTTGCCGGTCGACGCCCTTGGGGCCGGTCGTTCCGGGAAAACGCGCCTCGATTGCGGCGACCAGTGCGCCGCCCGGTCCCTGCAGCCGATGCACCTCGGCATCGGCGTCGAACACCGGCACGCCCTCGGCCAGGAACATCGCCGCCGCGGTCGATTTACCCATGCCGATCGAACCGGTCAGGCCAAGCAGGAAGGGACGGCGGAGCGGCAGGTGGGGGCGCTTGAAATGGGTCACGCGACCAGCAGCGCCCGCAGTTCGTCGTCGCGCCCCTCGGGCGGCGACGCGCCGAAGAACAGCTCGAAGGCGAGCGCCGCCTGCCCGATCAGCATGTCGAGCCCGTCGACGGTGTCGAGCCCGCGCGCCGCCGCGGCCTTGAGCAGCCCGGTCTGGAGCGGCGCATAGACAAGGTCGTAGATGATCGCGTCGTCCGGGAGTGGCGACAGGTCGAGGTCGAGCGGCGGCTGGCCGGTCATGCCAAGGCTGCTCGAATTGACGAGCAGCTGCACCGGCGGCAGCGCAGCGTCGAGCTGGACAACATCGCCCTTCAGACCGAAGGTCGCAAGCAGGCCCATCGCCTTCAATGGGCTGCGATTGAGGATCGTGACATGGCCGACGTTCGCGCGCGCCAGCGCGAACAGCACCGCCCGCGCCGCGCCGCCCGCGCCAACCACCGCAACCGGCGCCCCGTCCAGATCGAGCTCGGCGAGCGGGGCGTAGAAGCCCGCGGCGTCGGTGTTGGTGCCGATCACCGATCCATCAGGCTGGCGCACGATCGTGTTCATCGCGCCGATCGTGCCGCGAATATTGCCCGGATCGTCGACCAGGTCCATCACCGCGACCTTGTGCGGGATCGTGACATTGCACCCGCGCCAATCGGGATCGAAGCGACGATCGGTGAAATAGGCGGCGAGATCCTGAGGCTTGATATGCGTGCGGCGATAGTCGCCCGCCTTGCCCAGCGCGTCGAGCCAGAATTTGTGGATCAGCGGTGATTTTGACTGCGCGATCGGATCGCCGATCACTTCGGCATAAGGGGTCCCGCTCATGATGCGGCCAATCCGGTTGTCCGCAGCCATGCCAGCAGGGACAGCATCGGCATGCCGATGATGGTCCAGGGATCGCCCTCAACCCGTTCGAACAATTGCACGCCCGCTCCCTCGATTTCGTAACAGCCGACGGTCCAGCGAATGCTGTCCCAATTTTGCGCGACATAGTCGGCGATGAAGGCGTCGGACAGAGGCCGCATCCACAGCTTTGCCTCGCCGATCGCGCGCCACACCGGGGCGCCGTCGCGCGCCGCAACCGCGGCGCTGAACAGGCGATGGCGCGTCCCGGCCATGCGGCGGAGATGATCGGCGGCGTCTTCGGCGGTCGCGGGCTTCGACAGCATCGCGCCATCGTCGAGCGCAAGCGTCGAGTCGGCACCAATCACGGTGACGCCAGGCAGCCGCGAAGAGATTTTGACCGCCTTGGCCTCGGCCAGCGCGTCGGCGATGTTGCGCGGGGTCTGGCCGGTGGCGAGCAGCGACGCGGTGAGCGCTTCTTCATCGAGATGCGCGGCGGTCGTCTCGAATTCGAGTCCCGCGGCCCGCAGCATTGCGGCGCGGCCGCTGCTTTGCGAGGCGAGGAGCAAGGTCATGCGCTCGCCCGATCCTCAACGAGCTTGATCACCGCCGCCGCGGTTTCTTCGATCGAACGCCGCGTCACGTCGATCACCGGCCAGCCATTGTCGGCAAACATCCGCCGCGCATAGGCAAGTTCGGCCTTGACCCGCTCGTCGTCGACATAGCTCGTCTCGGGCGCCTGGTTGAGCGACAGCAGCCGGTTGCGCCGCACCTGCACCAGCCGGTCGAGCCCGGTCGTCAGCCCGACGACCAGCGGGCGCTTCAGCCGGAACAGGGCGTCGGGCGGCGGCGATTCGGGAACGATCGGGATGTTCGCGGTCTTGAACCCGCGGTTGGCGAGATAGATGCTGGTCGGCGTCTTCGAAGTGCGCGAAACGCCCGCCAAGACGATGTCGGCCTGCTCCCAATTTTCCCAGCCGATGCCGTCGTCATGCGCGACGGTGAACTGGATCGCCTCGACGCGCGCAAAATAGGCCGCGTCGAGCTGATGCTGGCGTCCCGGCCGCGCCTTGGCTTCCTGGCCCAGCATCCGCGACAAGGCATCGGTCACCGCGTCGAGCGCGGGGACGAGCGGCAGGTTGAGCGCCCCGGCGCGGCGTTCGAGGCTGACGCGCAGGTCGCCGTTGACCAGCGTGAACAGGATCATGCCGGGGCTCGCCTGCACCTCGGCCATGATCCTGTCGAGATGCGATTCCGATCGCACCATTGGCCAGAAATGGCGCACCACCTCGACATCGTCGAACTGCGCGATCGCCGCCTTGGCGATATTTTCGAGTGTCTCGCCCGTGGAGTCGGAGATAAGATGAAGGTGGAGCCGGCCCATCGCGACACCATGGCGGGAAGGCAGAGAAAAAGGCAATCCCGGATCAGGGTCGCAGTGTCGAAAAGCGGCCTGTGGATAATTTCTGGGCAAGCGCGGGGAGTAAATCGGGACGGAGGATTCATCCCCGGCGGCGTCGATTCCGCCCTGTCACTTGTCCACAAGGGATGAAATCTATCCACAGGCTGTGAATTTCGGGCACAGCGCGGTGCGACTCCGTGGCAGGCGGTGGCGTCATCAGAGTCAAGCTGTTGGCAAAAACGACGCCTCCGCCTAAAGCCGCGCTGTCCGCCGACCAACAAACCACCACAATTTTATTCAATATTATATGAAGAGAGAAAGAGGGGCCGCGTGAAGGCGTCACCGAAAAGCTTGCTGGCAGTGCTGCACGGGGCGCGGCAGGAACGCCCGCCCTTGTGGCTGATGCGCCAAGCCGGACGTTATCTGCCCGAATATCGGGCGCTGCGGGAAACCAAGGGCGGTTTCCTCGAGCTCTGCTACGATCCGGAGGCCGCGGCCGAGGTGACGTTGCAGCCGATCCGGCGGTTCGGGTTCGACGGATCGATTTTATTCTCGGACATTCTGATCGTCCCGCACGCACTCGGGCAGTATCTATGGTTCGAAGCGGGCGAAGGGCCGCGGCTGACCCCGCCGCTGGTCGACAGCAGGCTGGCATCGCTCGAAGCGGCGCCCGCACGTCTCGATCCCATCTATGCGACGGTGGCGCGCGTCGCGGCTTCGTTGCCTCCCGAAACCACCTTTCTCGGCTTTGCCGGCAGTCCCTGGACCGTTGCCACCTATATGGTCGCGGGGCAGGGGTCGAAGGATCAGGCGGCGGCGCGGCGGATGGCCTATGCCGATCCCGAAGCCTTCCAGGCGATCATCGATGCGATCGTCGATGTCACGGTAATTTACCTGGCGGGCCAGATCGAACATGGCGTCGACGCGGTGCAATTGTTCGACAGCTGGGCGGGCAGCCTCAGCCCGGCGCAATTCGAACGCTGGGTGATCGCGCCGAATGCCGAAATCGTCCGCCGTTTGAAAGCAATCCATCCCGACACGCCGGTGATCGGCTTTCCCAAGGGGGCAGGCGGCAAGCTTCGCGCCTATGCCGACGAAACCCGTGTCGATGCGATCGGTCTCGACGAGACGGTCGATCCCGCATGGGCAGATGCCGCGCTCCCGCCGCATCTGCCGGTTCAGGGCAACCTCGATCCGCTCGTGCTCGTCGCGGGTGGTGACGCACTCGACACGGCTATCGACCGCATCCTTGCGGCCTTCCCGGCGCGTCCCCATATCTTCAATCTCGGCCACGGGATCGTGCCCGACACGCCGATCGCGCATGTCGAGCATCTGATCAGGCGCGTTCGCGGCGGGTAAATATGGCAGACTGGGCAGGATTTTTGGGGGCGACGATGCTTTGGGTCAAAGCGGCGCACATCATTTTCGTGATCTTCCTGATGGCCGGGCTGTTCATGATGCCGCGCTTTTTCGTCTATCATCACCAGTGCGCGGTCGGGTCGGACGAGGACAAGACGTGGCTTGAGCGCGAGGATCGTTTGCGCCGGATCATCCTGAACCCGTCGCTGACGATCGTCTGGTTGCTCGGGCTGCTGCTCGCGTTCAACGGCAATTATTGGGGTGAAATCTGGTTCATTGCCAAATTCATCCTGGTGATTGCGCTGTCGGGTTACCACGGCTGGATGATCGGCTATTTCAAAAAGCTGCAACAGGGTTTGCGACCGCTCACCGAAAAGCAGCTCCGGTTGCTCAACGAGGTTCCCGGCGTCGCCGCGGCGATCATCGTCATCCTCGCGGTCATTCGTCCCTGATCGCGTTCCGCCGGTCTCCGCTTCGCGGCGCGCCCGATTGACTTGGCGGGATGTGGGGGATAGGGGCCGTGGCAATCCCGCCAGTCGGGCGGCGCTTCCCCGGCGTCCAAGCTATCGCAAACGGTCGTCCCCCGGCCGGATAGGCACCCCAGCGGTGCATCGAAACAATATTGCTTTTTCCTGAATATCACCCGGAATCCATCCCATGCACCTTAAAGAACTCAAAACCAAAGCGCCCGCCCAGCTGGTCGAAATGGCCGAAGAATTGGGTGTCGAGGGCGCCTCGACGCTGCGCAAACAGGATCTGATGTTCTCGATCCTGAAAGAACTCGCCGAAGAGGGCGAGGAAATCATTGGATCGGGAACGATCGAGGTTTTGCCCGACAGCTTCGGGTTCCTGCGCTCATCGGAGGCGAACTATCTCGCCGGTCCCGACGACATCTATGTGTCGCCGAACCAGGTCCGCAAATATGGCCTGCGCACCGGTGATACGGTCGAAGGTGAAATCCGCGCACCGAAGGACGGCGAGCGCTATTTTGCGCTGACCAAGCTGATCAGCGTCAATTTCGACGATCCCGATGTCGTTCGCCATCGCGTCAATTTCGACAACCTCACGCCGCTTTACCCGAACCAGAAGCTGTCGCTCGATACCGTCGATCCGACGGTCAAGGACAAGTCGGCGCGCGTGATCGATCTCGTCAGCCCGCAGGGCAAGGGCCAGCGCGCGCTGATCGTCGCGCCGCCGCGCACGGGTAAAACGGTGCTGCTGCAGAATATCGCCAAGGCGATCACCGACAATCATCCCGAAGTTTACCTCATCGTCCTGCTCGTCGACGAACGTCCCGAGGAAGTCACCGACATGCAGCGCAGCGTGAAGGGCGAGGTCGTCTCCTCGACCTTCGACGAACCCGCGACGCGCCACGTTCAGGTCGCCGAAATGGTGATCGAAAAGGCCAAACGCCTCGTCGAACACAAAAAGGATGTGGTGATCCTGCTCGATTCGATCACGCGCCTCGGCCGTGCGTACAACACCGTCGTCCCCTCGTCGGGCAAGGTGCTGACCGGCGGCGTCGACGCCAATGCGCTGCAGCGTCCGAAGCGCTTCTTTGGCGCTGCGCGCAACATTGAGGAAGGCGGTTCGCTGTCGATCATCGCGACCGCGCTGATCGATACCGGCAGCCGGATGGACGAGGTGATTTTCGAAGAATTCAAGGGCACCGGCAACTCGGAAATCGTGCTCGACCGCAAGGTCGCCGACAAGCGCATCTTCCCGTCGCTCGACGTCGGCAAGTCGGGCACCCGCAAGGAAGAATTGCTGGTCGAGAAGGACAAGCTCAGCAAGATGTGGGTGCTGCGCCGGATCCTGATGCAGATGGGCACGGTCGATGCGATGGAATTCCTGCTCGACAAGATCAAGGATTCCAAGACAAACGAAGATTTCTTCGATTCGATGAACCAATAACAACAGCCGGCGTTCCGGCTTTTTGATGATGATGCCCGTTTTTCCCTTCCCTCCGCCATTGCCATGGCGATCCGGGGCGGGGTGATCGGAAAAAATGGAAATGGAAATCAGGCGTGATTGATCTTCTTTCTGTCCTGGCCAGCGGCACCGCCGCCCAGCCCATGGATCTTGGCGGCTTCAGCGGAATGTGGGGCCATATCGTCAACGATTTTTCGAACATCACCGAACCTTCGAACATGAAGGCCTTTTTCCTGGTGATCGCGATCGACCTGCTGCTGGCGGCCGACAATGCCATCATCGTCGGCGCGCTCGCCGCCGGCCTGCCGCCCGACCAGCGCCGCAAGGTGATTATCATGGGCGTTCTCGCGGCATTGGTGCTGCGCATCGCCTTTGCGCTGGTCGTCGTCCAGCTGATGAGCATCATCGGCCTGATCTTCATCGGCGGCCTGCTGCTGCTCTGGGTTGCGTTCAAGATGTGGCGCGAGCTGCGCCATGTCGGCGGCGTCCATTCGCCCGGATCGCCCGAGATCGGCGGCGACGAGCATTCGGGGCTGAAGCCCGCCAAGAGCTTCTGGGGCGCCGCGTGGGCGGTTGCCGTGGCCGACGTGTCGATGAGCCTCGACAATGTGCTCGCGGTTGCGGGTGCGGCGGGTGATCATCCGGGTATCATGATCGTCGGCCTGGTCTTTGCCGTCGCCTTGATGGGCATTGCGGCCAATTTCCTGGCGCGCCTGATCGAACGCTACAAGTGGCTCGCCTATCTCGGCTTGCTGCTGGTGCTCTATGTCGCGCTCAAGATGATGTACGACGGCTGGGTCAACCCCACCGTCGGCGTCGGAACGCTGTTCGGCTGATCGTCCAGCCTCGCAAACGAATGGGCCAGCTCCGCAAGGGGCTGGCCTTTTTCTTACCGGCTCCCCATTTGATCGTCATGGCCCAGCTTCACCTGACCCGCGTTGCCGTCAGCTGTCCCGATTATCCGGCGCTGCAGGCGCGGATCGTTGCCTATGCGCGCGATGGCGAAGTCCGCTTCACGACGCGCTTCAGGCCGAAACGCGCCGACGCGCTGGTCGGCGGCAAGCTCCACTTCATCGTCAAACATATGCTGGTCGGGCGGGTGGAAATTCTGCGCTTCGAAGATCGCGCCGACGGGCGCATCGATATCGTCTGCGTCGCCGATCTCGAGCGCGTGCATCCGACGCCGAAGCGCGCGCATCAGGGGTGGCGCTATCTGGCGGCTGCCGACGCGCCACAGGCGATCGACGACAAGAGCGGCGTCGGCGACTTGCCGCCCGAACTTTATCGCGAACTCGCCGAGCTCAGCCTGATCTAGGCTTTACTGAAACAGCGCCTAGCCCGCCTGCGCGGCGAGCATCGCCCCCATTTTCTCCCACACCTTGTTGATCGCCTTCAGCGGGCGGACCATCACCTTGAAATCCTCGATCTGGCCGGCGTCGTTCCAGCGGATGATGTCGACGCCGTTGATCTGGATCCCGTCGAGCTCGCTCTGGAACTCAAGCACCGCCTGATTGCTGTCGACGATTTCACGCAAGTACCGGAAATGGTCGCCGCCGAGAACGTGGCTGGCCGCGTGGAGGTAGGCGAAGACCTTGTCGCGGCCCTGTTGCGGCGTGTGGACGACCGGTGAATGAAACACGGCGTCTTCGGCCAGCAGATCGCGCAGTGCCTGCGGATTGCCGCCCGCCGCCATATAGGCATGCCAGGCGGCGAGGCCCGGATGCGCGGTCATGCCAGATGTTCCGCAAAAAAGGCGCGGGTGCGGCCATCCGCCAGCTGCGCACCCGCTTCGTCGCGACGGTTGCCACTGGTAGCGGCAAAACCATGGTCGAGCCCTTCATAATCGTGGAGCGTGACCTTGGGGTGCGGATCGAGGCCCTCGTGCATCTTGGCTTGTGCCTCGGGGTCGACCAGATGGTCCGCCGTGGGAATATGCAGCATCAAGGGATGCGCGATCGCATGGCTTTCGTTCAGCATCTGATCGATCATCACGCCATAATAGCCAACCGAGGCGTTCACGTCGGTGCGCGCCGCCGCCATATAGGCCAGCCGCCCACCGAGACAGAAGCCGACGCAGCCGACCTTGGTCGCCCCTTGGCCGTGAAGCCAGCGGATCGCCGCTTCGATGTCCTTGACCCCGTCGTCGGCGTCATATTGGCCGAAGTAACCGAAGGCTTCCTGCAGCTCCGCCTCGACATCGGGGTCGAGTTCGACCCCGGGGGCAAAGCGCCAGAACAGGTCGGGCGCGATCGCGAGATAGCCCTGCGCCGCCCAGTCGTCGCATTTTTCGCGGATGCCGGCATTGATGCCGAAGATTTCCGGGATCACGATGATCGCGCGCGGCGAATCGGCGTCGGGCCGCGCGACATAGGCGGGAATTTCGCCCGCACCGTTCAAAGCGGGGATCGAGGTGTTGGTGGCGGCCATGCGGGGCTTCTCCTGCTCTTGCTTCTTTCGTGTGAAAGCGCGAAGCTAGCGGGGCTGCGGGCACGGCTCAAGCGGCGAACCGGTATTTCGGGGCGGGAGACAGGCATGAAGTTCAATATCGAGATCGACTGCACGCCCGAAGAAGCGCGGCGCCTGTTCGGGCTGCCCGATCTGGAGCCGCTGCACGACATCTATCTTGATCGCGTCAAGGAGCTGATGGCGAAGGGGATTACCCCCGACATGGTCCAGCAGATGGTCAAGACCTGGGTGCCGATGGGCGGCAGCGGGCTCGAGCTGGTTCAGTCGCTGCTCGGCCAGTTCGGCGGCGGATTGATGGGCGGCGGTGCGAAATCGGCCGACGCGGGCGACGACAAGTCGGCCAAGGGACGCAAGAGCTGAACCCAACGGACGCAAGCGATACGATTTTTGCGCTGTCGAGCGGGATGCCGCCGGCGGCGATTGCTGTCGTTCGGATCAGCGGCGCGCAGGCAGGCGAGGCGTTGCGAGCGCTCGCCGGGTGCTTGCCGTCGCCGCGGCGGGCGACGTTGGCCGGGCTCAGGACGGGCGATGGCGAACCGCTCGACCGCGCGCTGATCCTCTGGTTTCCCGGACCCGCGACGGCGACGGGCGAGGATCTGGCCGAACTGCACCTCCATGGCGGTCGCGCGGTCGTGGCGGCAGTCGAGGCCGCTCTTGTTGCACTACCCGGGCTGCGCCGCGCCGAAGCGGGCGAGTTTACCCGGCGCGCTTTCCTCAACGGGCGGATCGATCTGGCCGAGGCCGAAGGCTTGGCCGATTTGCTGGCGGCGGAGACCGAGAGCCAGCGGGTGCAGGCGCTGGGCATGGCGAGCGGGCATGTGTCGCGCGCCGTGGCGGGGTGGCAGGGCCGGCTGCTGACGCTGATGGCGGGGGCCGAGGCCGAGCTGAATTTTGCCGACGAAGATGATGTGGAAGTTGGCGAAGGTGTCGCGCAGCGTTTGATTAGCGGGATGGCAGCTTTGGCGCAGGAATTGGCGCAGTGGCTGGCGCGGCCCGCGGCCGAGGTGATCTCGGAAGGGTTGTCGGTGGTTATCGCGGGGCCACCAAATGCAGGAAAATCCACTTTAATCAATGCTTTAGTGCAAAGGGAGCTCGCAATTGTGTCGCCGGTGGCGGGGACGACGCGCGATGTGATCGAAACGCCTTTGGCGCTGGACGGGATTGCGATGCGCTTTTCCGACACCGCGGGACTGCGTGCGGAAAGTGCCGACGACATCGAGATGATCGGGATCGATCGCGCCAAGGCGGCGGTCGCGACGGCGGACATCCTGTTATGGCTGGGGCGACCGAAAGACGCGCCCGTCCATCCGCGCCCGATCCTGGTCGCGCCGCAGGCCGACCGCTGGCGCGGCGATGCCGCTGCCGAGGCCGAGGCGGCGCGGTGCGACCTCGTCCTGTCGGCGCGAACGGGTGAGGGGATGGACCGGCTCCACCGCATGATCGTCGAAATGGCGCGGACACTGCTGCCGCGCGAGGGTGAAGCCGCGCTGCGCCAGCGCCAGCGCGCGGCGCTGGCGGAGGCGAAGCACTGGCTGGAAGTCGAGGCGGGGACGCGCGAAACAGGCGATCTGATCCTGCTCGCCGAGCGGTTACGGTTGGCGAGCGGGGCGCTTGACCGGATCACCGGGCGCGCGGGGGTGGAAAATATGCTCGATACGCTGTTCGGACGCTTTTGTATTGGGAAGTGATGTTCCACGTGGAACAGCGATTCTGACGCGGGCAGGGTGTAAGCCCAATTTTCTCACACAATGACACAAAGATGGCGCGTTGGCCAACAGGCGAACGCGCCATCTTTGTGTCTTTGCGTGAGATTTTGACCGCGCGGCGCGCGGTGGATTTGACCAGCGCTTTCGGCTATGCGCCGACACAATCATGCACAGCAGCACAATATATGATGTCATCGTGGTCGGCGGTGGCCACGCGGGAACCGAGGCCGCGGCCGCTGCGGCGCGGCTTGGTGCGCGCGTCGCGCTGGTGAGTTTCGATCCGGCGCTGATCGGGACGATGTCGTGCAATCCGGCGATCGGCGGGCTCGGCAAGGGTCATCTGATGCGCGAGGTTGACGCGCTCGACGGGTGGATGGCGCGCGCGGCCGATGCGGCGGCGATCCATTACCGGATGCTCAACGCGTCGAAGGGCGCGGCGGTGCAGGGGCCGCGCATCCAGGCCGACCGCACGCGTTACCGCGACGCGATTCAGAAGATGCTTGCCGCCGCCGCCGGCATCACAGTGATTGCGGGTGAAGCGGCAGCGCTGCGGCTCGCGGGCGATGCAATGACCATTGAAGGCCTTGACCTTGCTGACGGGACGGCACTGAGCGCGCCGGCAGTGGTGCTGGCGACGGGCACATTTCTGGGCGGCCGGATGTTCCGCGGCGAAGAACGGATGGTGGGTGGCCGCATTGGCGAGGATGGCGCCCACCGCCTCGCCGAACAATTGCGCGCCGCTGCCCTGCCGATGGCACGGCTCAAGACCGGCACGCCGCCGCGGCTCGACGGGCGGACGATCGACTGGGCGCGGCTTGAAGAACAGCCGTCGGATGGCGGCACCTGGACCTGTTCCACGTGGAACAATGCGCGGACCGTGCCGCAGATTTTCTGCGCGATCACGCGCACCAATGCCGAGTCGCACCGGATCATCGCCGACAATCTGCATCGATCGCCGCTGTTCACCGGCGCGATCGGCGCGGCGGGGCCGCGCTATTGTCCCTCGATCGAGGACAAGATTCACCGCTTTGCCGACCGCGACGGGCATCAGATATTTCTGGAACCCGAAGGGCTCGACACGCACCTCGTCTATCCGAATGGCATTTCGACCTCGCTGCCCGCCGACGTCCAGCTTGCGATGCTGCGCACGATGGACGGACTCGAGGCGGTCGAAATGGTGGTGCCGGGCTATGCGGTCGAATATGACCATATCGACCCGCGCGCGCTCGACCGGACGTTGCAGGTCCGCGCGATGCCGGGACTTTATTGCGCGGGGCAGATCAACGGGACGACGGGATATGAGGAGGCCGCGGCGCAGGGGCTGGTTGCGGGTGCCAATGCGGCGTTGGCGGTGCAGGGGCGCGATCCGCTGATTCTCGACCGCAGCGAATCCTATATCGGGGTGATGGTCGACGATTTGGTGTTGCAGGGGGTGACCGAGCCGTACCGGATGCTCACCGCGCGCGCCGAATATCGCCTGCGGCTGCGCGCCGACAATGCCGCGACGCGGCTAACGCCGAAGGGGATTGCGCTGGGGCTGGTGCGCCCGCCCACGGCGGCACTGTTCGACAAGCGGATGGCGGCGCGTGCCGCGGTGGAAGCGCTGCTCGCGGTGCCGGTGACGAGCGCCGATTATGGCACGATCGGGTTGAGCATCCCCGGTGACGGCGTCGCGCGCACGCGGATCGAGCTGTTGCGCTTTCCCGATGTGACGATGGCCACGCTGGTGCAGCTGGCGCCCGAGCTGGAGGTCATCGACCCGACGATCCTGTCCGAACTGGCCGAAGATGCGCATTATGCGCCGTACATCGCGCGGCAGGATGCCGAGTTGCGATCATTGGCCGCGAACGAGGCGATCAGCCTCGACCCCGCGCTCGATTATGCCGCGATCGGCGGCCTGTCGCGCGAGATGGTCGAGCGGCTGGGCAAAGCGCGGCCCGAGACGCTGGGACAGGCGGCGCGGATCGATGGGGTGACCCCGGCGGCGTTGACAGCAATCATGGTGCATAGCCGGCGTCGCGCGGCCTGACACTGCGACGATCGTGGTTGCGGACTCATGCGTCCGTTTTGGGGTGGAGAGTTGCCTTTCCCCTTACCCCTCTCCCGTCGGGAGAGGGATACGCAGGCTTGGTTGCTTAGCAACCTAGCCGAAGTTGGGTGAGGGAATCACCTTCGGACACGAAAACCAACCTCGGACACCCTCACCCAACCCTCTCCCAAGGGGAGAGGGCTATATGACCGCAACCGGTCGCTTGCTGCCCTTTAAATATTTCGCGCAGAGGCTGCCGAGAACGCAGAGAGAAACCCTATACTTCTCTGCGTTTTCGGCGGCCTCGGCGCATATCTCACAACAGTCTTACCGCAGCTTTCGGTCGCCTCGAGACCATGGTGAATCGGATGACCATGACAAAAGACATTACATTATCCTCTGATCCTGCGCGCGCAGGGCTTTCAAAATCTTACGCAAAGGCGCAAAGGCGCTAAGAAGAATAGAAGGCGCGTTGCGGGAACGGTGAAAGAACGACGTGACGGGTGCCGAACTGTTGAATGATGAGAGCGCAGCGCGCGACTGGCTGGCACGGACGTTCACGCCCACGGCGGCGCAATGGGCGCGGCTGGAGCGGTTTGCGGCGATGCTGGTGGCCGAGAATGACCGGCAGAATCTGATCGCGGCTTCGACGATCCCGACCTTGTGGGTGCGGCATATCGCCGATAGTGCGCAGCTTCTGGCGCTCGATACGCGCGACGGCAAAGGGCTCTGGATCGATCTGGGGAGCGGGCCGGGGTTGCCCGGGCTGGTCATCGCGATCCTGTCGGAGCGGCCGATGCTGCTCGTCGAATCGCGGCGGCGGCGCTGCGATTTCCTGCGTGCGGTGATCACCGAACTGGGACTGGACCATGTCGAAGTGGTCGAGGCGCCGCTCGAGCGTGTCGCGACGCGGCCGGCGGCGACGATCAGCGCGCGCGCTTTTGCCCCGCTCGACAGATTGATCGACTTATCCGCGCGTTTTTCCACCGAATCGACGCGCTGGCTGCTGCCAAAGGGCCGAAATGCGGTTAAGGAACTGGCGTTGTTGCCGCAGCCGTGGCAGAATCTGTTTCACGTGGAACAAAGCCGCACCGACGCCGACAGCCAGATCCTGGTCGGAAGCGGAAAAATTGCGACAAAACAGCGAGGAAAAGCATGATCCGCATTGCCGTGGCGAACCAGAAGGGCGGGGTCGGCAAGACGACGACCGCGATCAATCTGGCCACCGCGCTCGCGGCGACGGGCTGGCGGACGCTTATCATCGACCTCGATCCGCAGGGCAATGCCTCGACGGGGCTGGGCATCAAACAGGCGCAGCGCGAGTTTTCGAGTTATGAATTGCTGCGCGGCGACGCCGCGCTCGCCGATTGCGCGGTGCCGACGGCGGTGCCGCGGCTCGACATCGTTCCGGCGACGGTGGACCTATCGGGCGCGGAAATCGAGCTGATCGAATTTGCCGACCGACTCCACCGGCTCGAACAGGCGCTGACCGGTGCCGAGGCGGGGCAGTGGGACATCTGCCTGATCGATTGCCCGCCGTCGCTGGGGATGCTGACGCTGAACGCGCTGATCGCCGCCGAATCGCTGATCGTGCCGTTGCAATGCGAATTTTTTGCGCTTGAGGGGCTGAGCCAGCTGCTCACCACGGTCGAGCGGGTGCGCGAGCGCTTCAACCAGAAATTATCGATCCTGGGGGTCGCGCTGACGATGTTCGACCGCCGCAACCGGTTGACCGACCAAGTGTCGGACGATGTCCGCGACGTGCTGGGCCCGGTGGTGTTTCAAACCGTGATTCCGCGCAATGTTCGCCTGTCGGAAGCGCCGAGCCACGGCCTCCCCGCGCTGATCTATGATCATCGCTGCGCCGGGTCGGCTGCGTATATCGCGCTGGCGCGCGAGCTGATCGACCGTCTGCCCAACGTCCGCAAGGCAGCTTAAATGACTGATAAAAAAGAAGAAATGCAGAATCCTTCGGCGCGAAAGCGGCCATCGGGGCTGGGGCGGGGGCTGAACGCGCTGTTCGGCGACGTCGCTGCCGAGGCGCCGGTGCTGGCGAGCCCGGGCGGCGCGGCGAAAGCGGCGCCGACGACATCGGGCGATGCGGTCCAGCATGTTGCGATCGGCGCGATTCGCCCGCTGCCCGGCCAGCCGCGGCGCCATTTCGACGAGACGGCGATCGCCGAGCTGGCCGATTCGATCGCGCTGCGCGGATTGTTGCAGCCGGTGATCGTGCGCCGCGCGCCCGATGGCGAAGGCTATCAGCTGGTCGCGGGCGAGCGGCGCTGGCGCGCCGCGCAGCGTGCCGGGCTCCATCAGATTCCGGCGCTGGTGCGCGACCTCGACGACGCGGCGACCTACGAGATTGCGCTGGTCGAAAATATCCAGCGGCAAGACCTGAATGCGATCGAGGAAGCGGGTGCCTATCGCCGCCTGATCGACGATTTCGGCCATAATCAGGAGGCGCTGGCGAAGCTGGTCGGCAAGTCGCGCAGCCATGTCGCGAACCTGATGCGGTTGCTCGACTTGCCCGAATCGGTCCAGGCGCTGGTCGGCGACGGATCGCTTGCGATGGGGCACGCGCGCGCGCTGATCGGCGCCGATGATGCCGAGGCGATCGCGCGGCGGGTGGTCAAGGAAGGCCTGTCGGTGCGCGCGGTCGAGGCGCTGGTGCGCGACGGCAAGGGCGGCGGGCGCAAGGCGCCGCTGGAATATAAGAGCATGGACGGCGTCGGCGGGCGCGATCCCGATATCGTCGCGGTCGAGCGTCATTTGTCCGAACTGCTGGGGATCGGGGTCGCGATTCATTATGCCGGCGGGGGCAAGGGCAATCTGACACTGAAATTCGCGTCGCTCGACCAGCTCGACATGATCTGTCAGCGGCTGAGCGGCGAGGGGATTTGAGTCACCGATTTCGTCATCCCGGCGAAGGCCGGGATCTCGCCGTTGTGCCGCCCTCTACGTTGAGATCGTGCCGGGAGTCACGTGCCTCCCGACACCCTTCGCCGGGATGACGGACATGGGATGCGAATCGCGCTGTCGCGACGCTTAATTTGTGCCAGTCCGGGCCGTTAAAGAAGGACGAGTGGTCCCCACGACCCCCTCAATATCAGGCTAAGTCCCTGATTTCGCTCGCTTACCATGGGTAAGGCGGGTCAATTCCTACTGCGCTGTTAACCAAGCTTGCTGGCAAAAGCTGAACGGGTCCCCGGCTAACAGGGTCGGCGAATGGGGTGGGATATCCATTCGCGTTTCGACAATCTGTCTTCGAATTCAAGGGACCAAACATATGCGCAAATTTGGAATGAAGCGCGCCGTCCTCGGCGCCGCGATTGCTGCCCTCGCCATGAACGCTTCGGCGGCGCATGCGGCAACGGCCACGGGTACGGCCACGGCCAAGATCCTGCGCCAGATCACGCTGACCAACACCAGCGCGCTGCAATATGCGACGATCATCAGCGGCGCGACCGCCTCGACCGTTTCGGTTTCGACCAGCGGCGCGGTGAACTGCGGTTCGGGGCTGACCTGCACCGGCACCACGACGGCGGCGAACTTCGACGTTCAGGGCACCAGCGGGGCGCTCGTCCTCGTCGGCGGCGATGCGAGCGTGACGCTCAACGGCTCGCTGGGCGGCACGATGACCTCGTCGCTGACCTATTCGTCGGCGAACATCACGCTGGGCGCAACGGGCGGCAGCTTTCAGGTCGGCGGCACGCTGAACGTCGGCGCCAACCAGACGGCGGGCGACTATACCGGCACGTTCAACGTCACCGCCAACTATCAGTAAGGCGGGGAATATGGCGGGTTAAACCCCGCCGACACCGAAAAAGGGTCGCCGGGCGCAGGTCTGGCGGCCTTTTTTGTGCGCGATCTTCATGCGCCGTCGTCTTGGTTAGCGAAATATCAACCATGTTGGCGCAGGCAGGACGGGACCAAGCGGGACGGCGCCAGCCGTGCCGGGACCAACGATTGTGGGGATCGTATCCATGCCTGATTTTTTGAAGGGCTTCGGCCTGATTTGCGCCGCATTGTGTGGTCTTGCGGCGTCGCCCGCCGATGCCGCGGGCGACCTGCTCGTCGCGCCGACGCGCGTCGTGCTCGACGGGTCGCGCGGCACCGAAGTGGTGCTGAACAATATCGGTTCGGAACCCGCGACCTATCGCATCAGCCTCGAGATCAAACGGATGACCGCGGCAGGCGGGCTCGACGAGATTGCCGAGGCCGACGCGACTCCCGCCGAGCTCGCCGCGCTCGACATGATCGTGTTCAGCCCGCGCCGCGTCACATTGCCGCCGAACCAGCCGCAGGTGATCCGCGTCGGGGTGCGCATTCCCGAAGGCACGCCGCCGGGCGAATATCGCGCGCACATGCTGTTCCGCGCCGTGCCCGATGCGGCGCCGGCCACCGCAAGCGATGCCGCCAAACCGGCGAGCACCGGCGTGTCGATCGCGCTCACCCCAATCTATGGCATCACGATCCCGGTGATCGTCCGCGTCGGCGACCTGGGCGCCGAGGCGGCGATCGGCGAGGCCTGGGTCGCCGATACGGTCGACGGACCGGCGTTCAATTTCGGCCTGACGCGCACCGGCAATCGCTCGGTCTATGGCGATATCGAGGTGACGCGGCCGGGGGTCAGCGAGCCCCTGCTGCTCGCGCGCGGCATCGCCGTCTATCCCGAGGTCGGCGCGCGCGAGGTGTCGCTGCGCGTACCCCCCGAACTCGCCGCCAAGCTGAAAGGGCCGGTGCGCATCCGCTATAGCGAGGACCGCGAGGTCGGCGGCGGAACGATCGACCAGGTCGACCGGGTGGTCAAGTGACGCGATAGGGGCGGGGCGAAAGCCGGGGCCGTGATTCGCGCGGCGCTGAACCGATGGAAACCGGCGATCCTCGCCGGGCTGGCGCTGGCGGGGCTTGTCCCTGCCGGCGCCAAGGCCGTCGACAGCGTGCCGGTTTCGCTGGCCGCCGACAGCTGGGCGCCGAACGAGGATGACAGCTGGCTGTTCGACCTGCGGTCGGGCCAGAATCGGCTGGGCGACGGGGTGCGCGGGTACCAGACGCCGCAGGGGGTGTGCGTCGACCTGGCCGATGTCGTGCTGGCGCTCGACCTGGCGGTGCGCGTCGACAAGAAGTTGCGCCGCGCAACCGGCTGGGTGTTCGACGAACGCCGCAGCCTGGTCATCGACCGCGACGCAGGCGAGGTGCGCGCGGGCAGCCAGAGTTATCGGCTGTCGGCAACGACGATCCGCGACACCCCGGCGGGCTGGTGCGTCGAGCTTGCCAGCCTGACCAAATGGCTCGGCGTGCCGATCGTCGCCGATCTGTCGAACGCGGTGCTGCGCATCGACAGCAAGGATAAATTGCCGTTCCAACTCGCCGCCGAACGGCGCGCGCGCGCCGCGGCGATCCGCCCGGCGGCGCAGTTCGATCTTGCCAGCCTGCCGCAAGCATCGCGGCCGTATCAGGGGTGGGCGACCCCCTCGGTCGATGTCGTCGCATCGGCGGGGTTCGTGTCGGACCAGCGCGGCGGCTCCTACGTCCAGGGGCGCTACGAGATCTTCGCGGCGGGCGAAGTGCTGAAACAGAGCTTCGACGCGCGGCTGTCGTCGGACAATGAAGGCGTGCCCGACAGCCTGCGGATGCGGCTGTACCGCACCGACCCCGAAGGGCGGCTGCTCGGGCCGCTGAAGGCAACGCATTATGCGGTGGGCGACGTCAGCCTGTTGTCGACCGGGATCGTCGCCTCGTCGGCGCCGGGGCGCGGCGCGGTGATCACCAATCGCCCGGTCGAACGTCCCGACAGTTTCGACAAGACGAATTTTCGCGGCGACCTGCCCGCCGGGTGGGACGCCGAACTGTATCGCAACGGCCAGTTGCTGGCGTTCACCAGCCCCAATCGCGACGGCCGCTACGAATTTCTCGACGTGCCATTGCAATATGGCGCGAACCGCTTCGAAATCGTGCTGTACGGCCCGCAGGGGCAAATCCGACGCGAAATCAACCAGGTGCAGGTAGGGATGGATTCGATCCCGCCGCAAAAGACCTGGTATTGGGCGGGCTTCGCACAGGAAAATGCCGACCTGATCGAGTTCGGCGGGCGGCGGCGCGGGCCGTTCCGGCGCGGCTGGCGCGGCACGCTGGGTATCGAGCGCGGGCTCGATACGCGCACGTCGGTCGCCGCTTATGCCCACAGCCTGATGATCGAGGATGTCCGGCGCAACTATGTCGAGGCCGCGCTGCGCCGTTCGATCGGGCCAACCTTGCTCGAGGTCGGCGGCAGCTATGCCGATGATGGAGGCGGCGCGGTGCGGGCGAGCTGGCTGGCGGGTTTCGGCGAAACCTATGTCCGTGCCGATGCGATGCGCGGGTGGAACGGCTTCGTTTCTGACCGTTTCCTAGGCAATATCAACGGGATGTATTCGATCTCGGTCGACCAGTCGGTCAAGCTGGGGCGCACCGTGCTGCCGCTGCATTTCGACCTGCGCCAGATCGATCGCCGCGCAGGCATTTCCAGCCTGGAAGCGAGCGCGCGCGCGTCGGCGAGTTTCCGCGCGCTGACCTTTACCGGCCAGCTCGACTGGGCGCGAACCAAGGGGCCGATCGGCCCCGATCCGCCCGACAATCTGACCGCCACCTTGCTCGCCAACGCCCGCATCGGGCGCGTGCGTTTCCGCGGCGAGGCGCGCTTTGCGCTGTCCGGCGCCAACAGCGACACGCGCATGGCACTGATCGGCGAATGGGCCGGTAAGGGCGATGCCGAGTGGCGCGCCGAGCTTGGTTACGACCGCGGATTGGAGCGTGCGCGCGTCGGCGCCGGATATACACGTCGTTTCAACCGCTTACAGCTGAGCGGCTTTGGCGAAGTGGCGAGCGACGGATCGCTCGCGGCGTCGCTGTCGCTCGCCTTCAGTTTTGGGCCGAAGCCGAACGGCGGCTGGCGCGTGTCGAGTGAAAAGCTGGCGAGCCGCGGGCAGGTGATCGCCGACGTGTGGATGGACGACAATGGCGACGGCGTCCGGCAACCGGGCGAGCCGGCGCTGGCGGGGGTGCCGCTAACCGCGGGGCACGCCTATGTCGAGCAGGCGACCGGCAAAGATGGTCAGGGGACGATCGACGGGCTCGAGCCGTTCCGCCCGGTGCTGATCGGCATCGACGCGGGCAGCCTGCCCGATCCTTATGTGCAACCCGCGCTGCCCGGCGTGGTGGTGACGCCGCGGCCCGGCGTCGCGACGCGCGTTGCCTTGCCGATGGTCGCCGCCGGCGAGATCGAAGGGACATTGCGCCGCGACGGCGGCAATCCGGTCGAGGGACTGAGCCTCGAACTGGTCGATGTCGAAGGCCGGGTGCGGGCGACGACGCTGACCGAATTCGACGGATATTTCCTGTTCGAAAGCGTCGCTTACGGGCGGTACACCGTACGGCCGGGCAAGGCATCGGCGGCGGCGCTGCGACTCGACGGCGGTTTTGCGGTTGCCGCCGTGCCGGGCAAGGCCGTGCCGCGGGTGCGGCTGGGGACGCTGGCGCTCAAGCCGCTACGGCGCGATGTCGCGGTGCAGGAAGAAGCGGTGACGGGCGAGGGCAATGGCGCGCGCGGGCCGCCAGCCAAGGGCAGAGAGGGGTTGTAGCCCTTGCGCCAAGCCTGCAATATGCTTGTCACGCGGTGCGGCGAAAGAGATGAAGCATTGCGAGGATGTTCGCGGCAACGTCGGTTCGTGGAAGGCGTGATGTGCGAAAGGTGGCTTGGATTGCAGGAACGGTGGCTCTCATGTTCGCGGCCGCTGGTTTACTTGCGGTGTTGATATCCGCCGCACCATCGCCGCGCAATGAGAGCAATCGGCGGCTGTCGATCGACCGCAGCTCTCAAGCAACGCAAAACAGACAGGTCTATTCGCCGATCATCGCCAACGATCCTTACGTCATCGACCAGTGGGAAAAATCGATCCAGGCATTGGAGGCGGCGTGCGCCAAACGCGGCGAATTTTGCGTTGAGGCCCGACAAGCGCGTCGATCGGTAAACAGATAGCGGCCGCTCCGTAGGCCTCAACTCAGCAACGGCTCCAACGCATCCCACTCGCGATCAACGGCGCGACGCCCGGCGTCGATCGCGGCACGGATTTTTGCGGGATTGAACTCAAGCGTTTCCGAAACTTCGTCCTCGGGCTCGATGATGCGGATCGGCGCGAAGCGGTAGCGGGAGATCTGGACGTCGAGCGGGCGGAGGATCCGCGCCGCCTGCGCGCCGCCGATGCCTTCGTTTTGCAGCGCGCGCAGCTGCGCTTCGCGCGCGGCGATCAGGTCGTTGATCAAGGCGGCGTTCGCCACGTCATTTGCCGAGACTTCGGACTGGAGGATGTCGACGGCGCGCAGGCCGATCTTGATCAAATTGGGGAAGGTGCGCACTGGTCCGGGGCGCGGCGCGGGTGAGGCGCGCACCGCGATCACCCCGCGCGGATTCATGTCGAGCGCAGCGCTGAGCGGGGTCACGTCGCGCACCCCGCCATCGACCCATTGCTCCTCAGTCCCGTCGCTCGCGCGCGTCTTGAGCGGATCGAAGAACAACGGCATCGCGCAGCTGGCATAGACCCAATTGTGGATGCCGGGGACGCTCTCGTCGATGCTGCGATAGGTGCCGGTGCCGAGATTGACGACGCCGAGCAGCAATTTGCGCCCGCTTGCGCGCAGCTTGGCGTCGTCGGCGAAATTCTTGAGGAGGCGCTTGAGCGGCGCGGGGTCATAGATCGCATCCTCGCCGAGCAGTCCGCCGACAACGCCCAGCGGACGCGATTTGTAGATCGAGCTGTTGCCGCGGATGGCGAGCCAGGCGTCGAGCAGCCCCGGAACATCATCCTGCGCCACCCCCAGCGCCTGGATCGCGCCGGTCGACACCCCGGCGACAATATCGAGCCGGACGCCGCGACCCACGACGAGTTCGTGGACGACGCCGACCTGAAACGCCCCCTTGGCGCCGCCGCCGCTCAAAACGATTGCCAGACCGCCAGCCATATCGTGTCTCCCGGAAAGGACCATCCTTAACCCAAGTGGCCGGCGTTGCCCACGGCCGACGTCGGGCGAAGGCACGAATTGCCGCCAGCGAATTAACCACTTCTTATCCATAATTGGCCACAGCGGGCGGGAGCATGAATTGCCTGTGGGGAAGCCAATCAATGTCCGTCGCTACGAAACCGAAAAGCCGTCCGACCAGCGCCGATGTCGCGATCATCGGCGCGGGGCCGGCGGGGCTCACCGCCGCCTATCTGCTGACCAAGGAAGGTTATTCGGTCACCGTGATCGAAAAGGATCCGGTTTATGTCGGGGGGATCAGCCGGACGGTCGAGCATGAGGGTTTTCGCTTCGACATCGGCGGGCACCGCTTTTTTTCGAAAAGCCAGGAAGTCGTCGATTTGTGGAACGAGATCCTGCCCGACGACTTTATCCAGCGCCCGCGGATGAGCCGCATCTATTATGAGGGCAAATTCTATAGCTATCCGCTGCGCGCGTTCGAGGCGCTGTGGAATTTAGGTGTTGTGCGCTCGACGCTCTGCATGATCAGCTATGCGCAGGCCAAGCTGCTGCCGAACAGGAATGTTCGCAGCTTCGAGGACTGGACGATCAACCAGTTCGGGCGGAAGCTCTATTCGATCTTTTTCAAAACCTATACCGAGAAGGTGTGGGGCATGCCGTGCGACGAAATGTCGGCCGACTGGGCGGCGCAGCGCATCAAGGGGCTGAGCCTCGGCGCCGCGGTGCTCGACGGGCTGAAGCGCAGCCTGGGGCTCAACAAGCGCCCGAACGATGGCATGGCGACCAAGACCTTGCTCGAAACCTTCCGCTATCCGAGGCTTGGCCCCGGCATGATGTGGGATGCGGCGGCGGGCAAGGTCGTCGCGGGCGGCAACCATGTGCTGATGGGCCACAGTTTCAAGCAGTTGACGCAGGATCAGGTGAGTGGCCGCTGGCGGCTGACCGCCAATGGCCCCGACGGCGATGTCGTGATCGATGCGGCGCATGTGATCAGTTCCGCGCCGATGCGCGAGCTGGCGGCGCGTATCCATCCGTTGCCCGCGTGCGCGCTGTCCGCGGCGCCGTCCCTGAAATATCGCGATTTTCTGACGGTCGCGCTGAAGATCCGCTCCGAAGACCTGTTCCCCGACAACTGGATCTATATCCACGACAGCAAGGTGCAGGTCGGCCGGGTCCAAAATTTCCGCAGCTGGTCGCCCGAAATGGTGCCCGATCCCGAACTGGCGTGCGTTGGCCTCGAATTTTTTTGTTTTGAGGGCGACGGATTGTGGGCGTCGAGCGACGACGGCCTGATTGCGCTGGCGACGAAGGAAATGGCGATTCTTGGCCTATGCGATCCTAAGGATGTCGTCGGCGGCGCCGTCGTGCGGCAGGAAAAGGCCTATCCGGTTTATGACGACGATTATGCCGCGCATGTCGAGACGATGCGCAGCGAGCTGGAAGCGCGTTATCCGACGCTGCATATGGTCGGGCGCAATGGCATGCACCGTTACAACAACCAGGATCATGCGATGATGACCGCGATGCTGACGGTGCGCAACATCGTCGCGGGCGAACGGGTGTACGACATTTGGGGCGTCAACGAGGACGCCGAATATCATGAGAGCGGCACCGAGGGCGAACAGGCGGCGCTGGCGTCGGTCCGCGACGTCCCGGCGCGCGTTTCCAAAGCCGCCTGAGCGTTTGGCCGACGGCGTCCTTGTCATGCTTCCCGTCACCAAATTGATCGGGTCGGTCCGCCGCGGCGAAATTCGCTGGGTGAACTATCTGCTCGCGAGCGTGCTCGCGCTGGGCAGCGATGCGGCGCTGTTCCTGTTGCTGCTCGATTCGGGGCTGGCGCCGATGCCGGCATCGGCGGTCGGCTATTGCACCGGAATTCTCGTTCACTGGCTGGTGTCGAGCCGCCTTGTCTTTGCCGACGGCGCCGCGGCGCGCGGTACCGGTGAGCGCCACCGCCAGAAGATGCTGTTCGTCGGATCGGCGTTGATCGGTCTTGCCGTCACGACGGCCATCGTCGGGACCGGCAGTGCATTGGGCCTCGATCCCCGCCTCGCCAAGCTGGCGGCGATCGTCGTGAGTTTCCAGACGACCTATCTGCTCCGCCGCCATATCGTCTTCCGGGCCGCAGCCTGATGACGGAGCTGGTGGCGCCCGTTCCCGGCGGCGTGGCGGCGCGGGACGACGCACCGGCGTCCGCCGACGCGACCGCGCTGCACCGCTGGTTCACGCCGGTGCGCATCGCGCTGCTGGTGTGGGGGGCGATGAGCCTGATCGCGATTGCCGGAAAATGGCAGGCGATCGGCGCGCTCGACCTTGCCGACACCGACGATGCGATGCGCATGGCGCAGGTACGCGACCTGCTCGCCGGGCAAAGCTGGTGGGATCTGACGCAATATCGCGTCAATCCCGCGGATGGCGGGGTGCTGATGCACTGGTCGCGGATCGTCGATGCGCCGCTGGCGCTGGGCATTTTGCTGCTCGAACCACTGTTCGGGCAGGCGATGGCGGAACGGATCGTGATGGCGCTGTGGCCGCCGCTGCTCGGCGCCGCGCTCAGCGTCGCGTGCGTGCTGGGGTACCGGCGCCTGTCGGACCCGCGGATCGCTTATGTCGTGCCGCTGTTCCTGATCATGTCGGGCTATATATTGGCGCAGTTCCGCCCGCTGCGCATCGACCATCATGGCTGGCAGATTTTCCTCGCGATGCTGATCATGGCGCAGGCGTTGCGCCCGGCGGGGTGGCAGGCGGGGTTGCTCGGCGGATTGTTTGCCGCGGCGCTGCTGTCGGTGTCGATCGAGGGCTTGCCGGTCGTCGCGCTGTTCGCCGCGCTGGCGGCGCTGCGTTGGGCGCTGCACGGCCGCGCGGACGACCGCGCGTCGCTATGTGGCTATCTGGGCGCGCTGGCGGGCGGGGCGATCCTGTTGCAGTTCGCGACACGCGGCCCCGTCGGACTGGTCGGTACCTGGTGTGATTCGCTGTCGGCGCCCTACATGGCCGCCTTTGTCGTCGCCGCCGCGGCGGTTTTCGGAATCGTGCGCGCCGATCCGGCACGGCCATGGCCGCGGCTCGGGCTGCTCGGCGGTGCCGGGCTTGCCGCAGTGGCGGCGCTGGTCGGAACCGAGCCGCAATGCGCGAAGGGGCCGTTCGCCACGCTCGACCCGATCGTCGTCCAATATTGGTACCGCAACATCCTGGAAGGCCAGCCGGTCTGGGCGTCGGGCGGTTATGACGCCGTCTTTGTCCTGGTGCCGTCGCTGATGGGGCTCGCAGGGTCGTTGCTGGCGTGGCGCGCCGCGTCCAATCGCGTCGATCGCCGCAACTGGGCGACGGTCATTGTCGCGCTGACCGGCGCGGCGATCCTGTCGGTGCTGGTGCTGCGCAGCGTATCGACGGCGCATCTGTTTGCGCTGCCCGGCTGTGCCTGGCTGGGCATCTGGATCTGGCAGCGGGCGAGGGCGATTCGGGCGGTGCTGCCGCGGGTGCTGGCATCGGCGCTGGCCGCATTGTCGCTGCCGCTGCTGGGCAGCATTGCGGTTTCGATCCTGCTCGGCGCGCTTTTCCCCATATTCAAGCCCGCCGACAAGCTCGGCGCCGCGAAGCCACCCTTTGCGCAAAACTGCCTCGATCCGGCGGCCGTCGCGGCGCTCAACCGCACCCCCGCAACAACGATCATGACCCCGATCGATCTGGGGGCACCGATCATTTTCTGGACGCAACATGGCCTGGTCGCCACCGGCCACCATCGCAACAAGGAAGCGATGGCAAACACGCTGCGCGCCTTTGTCGGCGATCCGGCCAGGGCCGAGTCGCTGGTCCGCGGAGAACGGGCCGGGCTGGTCGTGATTTGCCGCACCGCCAATGATCTGGTGCAATATCGCCGCGCGCGCGCCGACTCGCTGGCAGCACAGCTTTACGCCGGAAAAACACCTGCATGGCTGGAGCCGCTGCCGATCGCGTCGCGCTCCGGGCTGGCGGTGTGGCGGGTCAAGCCCACGTCGTGAGCCGCCCGGCTCAGGCGGGGCGGAAGCGCATCGCCGCGCCGTTCATGCAATAACGCTTGCCGGTCGGTTTCGGCCCGTCGTTGAAGACATGGCCCAGATGGCCGCCACAGCGTTTGCAATGCACCTCGGTCCGCGGATAGCCGAGGTCATAGTCGGTCGCGGTGCCGATCGCACCCTTCAGTGGTGCCCAGAAGCTGGGCCAGCCGGTCTTGCTGTCATATTTGGTCTTGCTCGAATAGAGCGGTAGCGCGCATCCGGCGCAGACAAAGGTTCCGGCGCGCTTTTCCTTGTCGAGCGGGTGGCTGAACGGGCGCTCGGTCGCCGCTTCGCGCAGCACGCTATATTCGAACGGGGTCAGCCGCTTTTTCCATTCGGCTTCGGACAGGCGCCAGCCGGGCGCCGCCTGCGGCCGCGTCGATTTCGCGAACAGCAGCGGGGCGGCGATCACCCCGCCGCCAAGGACGAGGCCGGCGAGGAGGTAACGGCGGTCGATCATCACGGACTCCCGGCCCGCAATCCGGGCCTGTGCGTCAGATACGTGGCATGCCGCCGCAAAGTTTCAGCCGACGTCAATATTTCTCCAGCACGACCGGCATATGGCGATAGCCGTGGACGAAGCTGGCGTGGACGCGCTCGGGCTCGGCGAGCACATTGACGCGCAGGCGGCGCTTCTGCATTTCGGAAATCAGCGAGGTCAGCTGCAGTTCGGCGACGCGCGCGCCGACGCAGCGGTGGATACCATAACCGAAGGCGAGGTGGCGGCGCGCGTTCTCACGGTCGACGATGATCCGGTCACCGTCGGGAAACACGCTCTCGTCGCGGTTCGCCGACGCGTACCAGAGGGCGATCTTGTCGCGGGCCTTGATCTGGTGGCCAAACAGCTCGGTATCCTCCATCGCGGTGCGCCGCATATGCGCGAGCGGGGTCTGCCAGCGGATGATTTCGTGCATCGCGTTGACCGCGAGGTCGTGGTCGTGGTTCGCCTCGAGCTTGGCGCGCTCGTCGGGGAAACAGTGCAGGCCATAGGCATAGGCCGACATCGAATTGCGCGTCGTATCGTTGCCGCCGACGATTAGCAGGATGAGGTTACCCATGAATTCCTCATGGCTCATATGGCTCATCGCGTCGGACTGGAGCATGATCGAGATGAGGTCATGCTTGCCGGGATTTTTGGCCTTGTGATCCCACAGTTCCTTAAACGCGGCGCCCATTTCAAAGGCGGTGGCGAGCCGTGCCTGCCGTTCCTCGAGCGTGTTGAAGCTTTCGATGTCGCCGAGCGCGTCGGACCAGCGGGTCAGATTGTGGCGGTCGGCCCAGGGAAAGTCGAACAGAATGGCGAGCATGTCGGTCGTGAGTTCGATCGACACTTTTTCGACCCAGTCGAACGTTTCGCCGACGGGCAGCGTGTCGATCAGTGCCGCGGTGCGCGCCTGGGTGTCGGCGCGCATCCGTTCAATCTCCGACGGGCCAAAGGCGGGAGCGACGGTGCGGCGCTGCGCGGTGTGCTGCGGCGGGTCCATCGCGATGAACATCGGCATCGGGATCTCGCCCTCTTTCAGATGCTCGATGCCGTCGCCGGCGACGGTGATGCCGCCATATTCCCAGCTGGACGAGAAAATCTTGGGCAGCGCCTCGATATGCTGGATCGGCTTGTAAGTCGTCACCGACCAATAGGGGCCGAACTTCGATTCGGGGCAATAATAGATCGGCGATTCGGTGCGCAACTGGCGCATCGGCTCTTGCCAGCGGTCCTCGCTCCACAGCTCGGCGCGCGAAACGTCCAGCGGATTGGCGACTTCGGGGGCGACGCGAATCTGGGTGGCCATCGGGGCTGCTCCTCTCAACGGCCGTCGGGCGCGGCCTGATCAGTTGCAGAATGCCACTATTTACAGCTTTGTCAACGAGGGGCGCTTGCGTCCGCGGCCCGTTTGCGGCGGCGCCAGAATTTCCAGCCGCCGCCCCCGCCGAGCACGCCGGAACGGAACAGACGAACCGAGAGAAAGATCACCAGCGCGACCCAGATCGCCTGCCAGCCAAGCGCGAGGAAATGTACGGCGATATTGTCGTCGGTCGCGGCGCGCGCCGCCATCGCGAGCGGGGAGGAGAAGGGGAAGATCTGCGCAAAGGCCGCGAGCGAACTGCCCGGGGCGCTCGCCGCGGCGGCGGAAAGGCTGAACATCCCGACCTGGAAAATCGTGATCGGCAGGCTGAGCATCTGGATTTCGCGTACCGTTGCCGCCTGCGCCCCGACGCCGAGGAACACCGCGCCGAGCAGCAGGAAGGACAGGACGAAATAGACAAAACCAAGGCCGAGAAAAAAGCCCCAACCGGTCGCGGGCATCGCGCCGAGCGCGGCGGTCGCCTTGTTGGCATTTTGCGCCGTCGCCAGCGCCGCCGGGTCCATCTGGACCATCGCGACGAGGCCGCCCGCCATCGCCATCGCGAGCCAGAAGGCGATGAACAGCACCGCGACCCCCAGAAAGCCGAGCAGCTTGCCAAGAAAGACGCTTTCGAGCGGGACCGCCGCGGCAAGGATTTCGATGACCTTGTTGCCCTTTTCCTCGGCGAGCGAGCTGACCGTCTGGCCGGCGAGCAGCAGGGTGAGCAGGAAGATGATGAAGACGGCGCCGAAGCCAAGCGATTGCTGGAGCGCGATGCTCGATCCGCCGTTGCGGACGCTTTCAAAGCGCGGCGCGGCGGGCACGACGTCGCCCGCGGCGCGGTCGCGCAGCACCTGATTGGCGAGCAGCACGAGATAGCGCCCCGAACTGCCCTCGGCATTGCGTTCGACGATGCGCGGGCGGTCGAGCGGCCCCGACAGGACCGCATAGGTGTCGGTACCCTTTTCGCGCGCAATCACCCCGGGATCGGGGGCATCGGGACCGCTGATCCGAAATTCCAGCGGCGGCGGGGCATCGCCGCGCGAAAAGGCGGGACGCAGCCGGTCGTCGGCGGCGCGCAGCGCCTCGATATCCCGCACATCGACAATCGCGACGATCCGCCCGGCGCCGCGCGCGCTGTCGGCGAGTTGCGACGCGCCCATGCCCCCCGCCAGCCCCATCGCGATCATGAACAGGGGCGCGAGCAGGAACAGCAGAAAGGTCGGGGTCGCAACGATCGCAAGGAAATCGCGGCGCGCGATCACGAACATGTTGCGCAGGAAAGGCGTCATGCGAGCGCCTCCTCGACCGCGTCGGCATTGGCGTCGGCGTCGAAGCCGGCGTCGACCTGGCGGACGATATGAACGAAGGCGTCGTGAAGCGCCGGGCGCGTGATCGACAGGCCGGCAACGCCGAGCCCGCTGCCGGTGATGCGGGCGAGCAATGGTTCGACCCCGGCGTCATCGACCGGGAAGAGCCAGCTATCGCCGCGCTGCTCGGCGCCTGTCGGCAAGAGCGCCGCGACCGACACCGGGTCGGCATCGGCGCGCGGCGTGTAGCGCACCTGCATCGGCAGCAGGCCGCGCGCTTCGTCGACCGTCCCTTCGAACCGCCGCTGCGAGCGCGCAATGATCGCCAGCCGGTCGCAGAGGCGCTCGGCGTGCGCCATGACATGGGTCGAGAATAATATCGTCGCGCCGCGGTCGCGTTCGCGGCGGACGAGCATTTCGAGCCGTTCCTGATTGACCGGGTCGAGCCCCGAAAAAGGTTCGTCCAGGACGATGAGGTCGGGGGCGTGAACGATCGACCCGATCAGCTGGATCATCTGCGCCATGCCCTTCGACATTTTGCGGACCTTTTCGTCGATCACACGTTCGAGGCCGAGTTCGGTCATAAAGGTCGCGGCGCGGCGACGGCCTTCGGACCAGTCAAGCCCGCGCAGCGCGCCCATGAAGGCGATCGCCTCGCGCGCCTTCATCCCGGGATACAGGCCGCGTTCCTCGGGGAGGTAGCCGATGCGGTGGCGCACCGTTTGCGGGCGCTCGCCAAAGATGCGGCTCGACCCTTCGTCGGGGTCGATGATGCCCAGCGTCATGCGCAGGCTGGTGGTCTTGCCCGCGCCATTGGGGCCAAGCACGCCATAAATGCTGCCCGCGGGCACGGCCAAGCTGACGTTGTCGACGGCTTTGAAATTGCCGAAATATTTGCTGAGGCCGTTCGCCTCGACGCTGAAATCGTTCAATCCTCGGTCCCTGATCTGTGCGTCCGTCACCTATGGCACGAACCGGCGGCTCGCGTATAGAGCGGCAATGGTTGCCGAAGCCTTGCCTGCCGAAACCCCTTCGCTCGAAGACCGTCTTGCGGCGGTGGCGCGCGCGCAGGGTTTCGTCGCGTTCGGGATCGCCGATGCCGATGCCGCGCCGCAGACCGCAGAACGGTTGAACCAGTGGCTCGCCGAAGGACGCCACGGCGACATGATCTGGATGGAAAGCCGCGCCGCGCAGCGCGGATCGCCCAAAGGGCTGTGGCCCGAGGTGAAATCGGTGATCGCGCTGGGGATGAGCTACGCCCCCGCGCACGATCCGCTGGCGCTCGCCGATCAGCCGACGCGCGGGCGGATCTCGGTCTATGCGCAGGGCGGCGATTATCATGACGTCGTCAAAAAGGCGCTGAAGGCGGTGGCGCGCTGGCTGGTTGCCGAGGCGCCGGACGCTGAAGTGAAGGTATTCGTCGATACCGCGCCGGTTATGGAAAAGCCGCTGGCGGCGGCGGCGGGGCTGGGCTGGCAGGGCAAGCACAGCAATCTGGTCAGCCGCGACCATGGCAGCTGGCTGTTCCTGGGCGCCATTTATACGACGCTGGCGCTCGCGCCGAACATGCCGGGGCGCGACCGTTGCGGCAGCTGCTCGGCGTGCCAGGATGCCTGCCCGACGCAAGCGTTTCCCGCGCCCTACCGGGTCGATGCGCGGCGCTGTATCTCGTACCTCACGATCGAGCATGACGGACCGATCCCGCACGAACTGCGCCGCGGCATCGGCAACCGCGTTTATGGCTGCGACGATTGTCTGGCGGTGTGCCCGTGGAACAAATTCGCTGACACCGCGCACGCGCACCGCGCCTTCCTGCCGCGCGCCGAGCTTGTCGCGCCGTCGCTTGCCGACCTGCTCGCGCTCGACGATGCCGCGTTCCGGCAGGTGTTTGCCGGGTCGCCGATCAAGCGCATCGGGCGCGGGCGGATGGTACGCAACGCGGCGATTGCGGCGGGAAACAGCGGCGATGTGCGGTTTCGGCCGGCGCTGGAAAAGCTGGCGGTCGACGAAACGCCGATGGTGGCGGATGCGGCGCGCTGGGCGCTGGATCAATTGACGCTATGACGTCAGCGGCGCAGCGCGTCGATACAGCTCGGAATATTGGCGTCGCGGCCGTCGGGGGTGCGCGCATCTACATGCGTCGCGAGCGGATCGGCACCTTGGCGCGGGGCATAATAATAAATGTCGAGGATACAGGCGCTGCCGCCGAATTGCAGCTTGCGGGCGCTGCCTTCGGTCACGTCGAGGCGGGGCTTGCCGAACAGCCCCAGCGCCGCGTTCGCCGGACGCCCGATCAGGCTGTTGTTCTGTACCGGTCGGGGTGCCGGGACTGCCGTGGTCGGCGCCCCGCCCGGCGGCGGTGAGGCACGCGGGATGGCGCTGCCGGCGCAGCCGCCGAGAAGCAGGGCAAGGCCGGCGATGGCGGCCAGACGGTGGGTTCGGATCATAAACGGCGGTCCCCGCTCCCCAGATGGAGCATGTGGACGGCCATAGCGGCGCTGACGATCGGCGCCAACAAATTGGCGACAGGCACCACAAAGCTTGCGGCGGACAGCAGGCCGAGCGACCAGCGCGCCGGACGGTCGAATCGCGGGCGGTCGGGGTGGCGCGCCAGCACCATTGCCTCGAGATCGCGGCCGAGCAGCATTCCGTTGACGAACAGCGCGAAAATCGGGGTGCCGATGCCGGTAACGAGCAGCAGGATATAGATCGGCAGCGCGAGCAGATTGCCGCCGATCAGCCGCACCAGCGACGCGAGCGCGAGGCGGATATTCTGCGCCCAGCCGACATCGACAGCGCGCGCCGCGGCGGCGGGATAATGTCGTCCTTCGACATCGGCGACGATCGCATCGGCGAACAGCCCGACGACGACGATCGCGACGGCGCGGAACAGCAGCCAGCTGCCCGCGATGATCAGGAGGACGACCAAGATGCCCGCCATGTCCTGTTCGGCAGCACCCAGCCACCCCCAATAATCCATCGCCCAGCGCGCCGCGAAAAACAGTGCGGCGCCCGCGACGACCAGGAGCAACAAGGTCAGCGCGAGGCTTTGCAGCAGGATGCGCAGCACGCGGGGGTTCGGCAGATCGCGAAGCGCGAGGAAAAAGGCATGCAAGGCACGGGTCATTGCCCGGGGATGCTGGGCAGCAGGGCGTGCGTCAAGCGTCGCGCTTGCCTTGACCCGCCGGCATCCCTAAAGCGCGGCAACTTTTTCCCACGCATCACAGGATTTTTCATGGCCGCCACCGCCCGTTTCGACGTTGTTGCCATCGGCAATGCGATCGTCGACGTCCTCGCCCGCGCTGACGATGCGCTGATCGAAAGCGAAAATCTGGTCAAGGGATCGATGCGCCTGATCGACGCTGACGAGGCTGAACGGCTTTACGCGGCGATGGGTCCGGCGATCGAAATGTCGGGCGGCAGCGCGGCGAACACCCTCGCGGGTATGGCGGCGCTCGGGCGCCGCTGCGGGTTTATCGGCCAGGTGGCTGAGGACCAGCTCGGGCAGGTCTTCACGCACGACCTGACCTCGCTCGGCGTTGCATTCGACACACCGCCGTCGGACGCCGGCGCGCCGACCGCGCGCTGCCTGATCCTGGTCACCCCCGACGGCCAGCGGACGATGAACACCTTTCTGGGCGCGTCGCAGAACCTGGGGCGCGCATCGCTCGACGCGGCGCTGATCGCCGATGCCGATATCCTCTATCTCGAAGGCTATTTGTGGAACGCCGACGCGTCGCGCGCGGCGATGGCGGAAGCGATCGGGATGGCCAAGGCCGCGGGTCGGCGCGTCGCTTTCACCTTGTCGGACACCTTTGTCGTCGCGGGGCATGGCGAAGATTTCCGCCGCATGATGGCGGCGGGTGAGATCGACATCCTGTTCGCGAACGAGGCCGAACTGCTCGAACTGGCGCAGGGAAGCGATTTCGAAGCCGCGCTGGCCAAGATCGCTGCCCAAGTGCCGCTGCTCGTCGCGACGCGCGGCGCGCATGGTGCGGTCGCCATGCAGAACGGCGAACGCACCGAAGTCGCCGCCGAGCCGATCGACGACGTGGTCGATACGACGGGAGCGGGTGACCTGTTCGCCGCCGGTTTCCTGGCGGGACTGGCCGAGGGCCGCCCGATTGCCGACTGCCTTACGATGGGCGCCGTGTGCGCGCGCGAAATTATCGCGCAGGTCGGCCCGCGCGCGCAAACTGACCTGGGCGCCAAGGTCGCCGCGCGTCTCGGCTAGGAACTTTCGGTCAGCCGACGCGTCCTATGCGCCAGAAGAATGGCACAGGAGGATGGCATGGCCGACGAGATCCACGAAACCCGCGCCCCCGACGGGACGACGCATACCACGACGATCATCGATCGCGAGCCGCGCCGCGGCGGCGGCCTCGGCATGGGGCTGGTCCTGCTGGTCGCACTGGTGGTGGCGGGCTTTTTCGCTTTTCAGTTTCTGGCCAATGACAGCGCCGAAACCGGCGCGATCACCGAAGCGGCGCAGCAGGTTGGCGACGCCGCACAGCAAGTTGGCGATGCCGCGCAGGAAGCGGTGAAATAATCAGCCGGCGGCGGGCTCAGCGCCCGCCGCGTCGGGGTGTTTCTTGAACAGCGCGCGGTCGGCGGGGCCGAAACCGCGGGTCCAGATCAGCCAGGCATAGATGCCGAGGATGAAGGGGACGCCGATCAGCAACTCGGCCCATTCGGGCAGCTGCGTCGCGCCCCAGCCCAGAATGGCGGCGCCCGCGGTGGCCCAGACCAGCGCCCAGCGCAAGCTGTTTACCGGCGCGCCGAGCACATGCGCGAGCAGCCGCGCCTTGACCACCGACGCAAAGCCGAGCGCGAGCATCAGCGCCAGCGCGACCGCGGCGGCGTAGGTGATCGGCGGTAGCCCCATCGACTGTGCGATCAGGATCAGCGTGACGCTGAGCACCGCCTGCAAGGCCAGCGTCGCGATGCTGATCAAAAGGTTGCGGTGGCGCGCGACATAGACCAGCGCCGCTTCGCTGACGACTGCCGTGGCCGCGACGACTTCGGCGGCGAGCAGGAAGGCGAGCGCCGCGGTGCCGCTGACGAATTCGGGGCCGACGAGCCCCATCACCGCTTCGCCCGGAATGCCGAGCGCGAGCGCGACCCCGGCCTGCGCGGCGATGATCCAGAAACCGACCTGGCTGACTTGTGCCGCCACGGCGGCAAGCTTTTTTTCGGCCAGATTGCGGGTGATGACCGGGCCAAGGATCGGTTCGAAGCTGGTTTTCAGCTTTTGCGGCAACGACGCAACCTGCTGCGCCATATAGTAAATGCCGTAGATCGTCGGCGAGGTGAACTGGCCGAGGATGAACAGGTCTAGGCGGCGGGTGCCCCATTCGATCGCGTCGGCGGCAGCGAGCGGCGCGTTGCGCCGCGCAACTGCGATCAGATGCGCGGGGTGCGGCTGCCAGCCGCGCGGCCCACCATAGTGACGCAGCATCGGGATCAACGCGGTCAGAAATGCGCCGAGCATCGCGGCGGCATAGGACAGCATCAGCCCGTCGCTGACCGACACGAACCAGAAGCCCGCGGCGGCGGCGCTGATCACCCAAGGCTCGACGATCGCGCGTGCGCGCACGGTCGCGCCGATGTCGAACCGATAGGCGCAGGCGGCGAGCGCGATGTCGGTTCCCGCGATCGCAAAGACGAGCAGCGCCATCCAGCGGTCGGCACCGCCGACATCGCCCGCGGGATACATCAGCTGCGGAAAGGCGAAGAGCAGCGCCGATCCGGTCGCCGACGCGAGCAAGGCGACGAACATGCCATCCCAGACAACGGTGCGCTGGTCGGCACCGGCGACGCTCAGCTGTTCGGCAAGGCCGCGTTTGAGGCCCAGCGTCGCAACCTGCGCGACGAGTTCGATGACCAGCACGGCAAAGGCGAAACGGCCGACGGCTTCGGGGCCGTACCAGCGGCCCGCGACATACAGGAAGGGCAGGCGTGCGACGAGGCGCAGGATGAAGCCGAAAAAATTGGTGCGTCCGCCCTTGGCGAGCGCGGCGGTGTCGGCGTCGCCCGACGGGGCGGTGGCCGATGCGGGCGCGGATGCGCTGTCCGTCTGGCTCAAGCCCGCCGCCCCTTCTGCTGATCCCCGTCGCGCATCTTAGCGCGGAGCGGGGGGGCAGGCAAATCCATGCAATCGATCACCGGCCCTCGGCTCGCAGCGGGCGGCTGAGCAGAGCCTGAATGACGTCGGCGACATGCGCTTCGCCCGCGACCAGCCGCGCCACCGCGTCGGTGATCGGCATATCGATGCCGTCGGCGCGCGCGGCGGACGCCACCACCGGCGCGCTGAACGCGCCTTCGGCGACGGTGCGGCGGTCGGCCATCAGCATGGCGGCGGTCTCGCCGCGGCCCAGCCCCTGGCCGAGCGCAAAGTTGCGCGAATTGGCCGAGGTGCAGGTCAGGACAAGATCGCCGAGCCCGGCGAGCCCCGCGAGCGTTTCGGCCTGTGCGCCGCGCGCGAGGCCGAAACGCGTCATTTCGGCAAAGCCGCGGCTGATCAACGCGGCGCGCGCGTTGAGCCCCAGTCCGGCGCCATCGACGATGCCGCAAGCGATGGCGAGAATATTCTTGATCGCGCCGCCAATCTCGGCGCCGATGACGTCGGTCGACACATAGGGACGGAAATGCGGGCGCGCGACCGCACCCGCGATGGCGGCGGCGAGGTCGGGATCGCTGGCAGCGAGAGTGATTGCGGTGGGGAGGCCAGCGGCGACCTCGTGCGCGAAGGTCGGGCCGGAAAGCACAGCATGGGGCCGCTGCGGCGCGAGGTCGCGCGCCATGTCGATCGGGAAGGCAAAGCTGCCTGCCTCCATCCCTTTGCTACAAAAGATCAGCGGCGCATCGCCCGCGGGCAGATCGGCAAGCACCGCGCGCAGGAACGGCACCGGCACGACGATCAGCAGCGCATCGCAAGCGGCGATGTCGGTCAGCGTGCCGGTCGCGGTGAGTGACGGCGACAGCGAGGCGCCGGGAAGAAACACCGGGTTGCGATGCTCGGCATTGATCGCCGCGACGACATCGGCTTCGCGCGCCCACAGGCGCACCGGGGCACCGTCAGCAGCGAGCATCTGGGCCAGCGCGGTGCCCCAGGCGCCGCCGCCGACCACGCCGAAATTGCGATATGACGTCATGCTTTCACTCCGGCGCCGCGCACGGTTTCGGCCGCGGGATCGAGCGGCCAGCGCGGGCGGGCGGCGACCGACAGGTCATCAAACAGGCCCGCGGCGAAGCGTTCGGCCCCCGCCCAGGCGATCATCGCGCCATTGTCGGTGCAAAGCCACAAGGGCGGCGCGACGAAGGGGCGATCGAAGCGCGCGGCGAGATCGGTGAGCGCGGTGCGGATTGCGCCATTGGCGGCGACTCCGCCCGCGACGACGAACGCCGTTGCATCGGGGCAGGCGGCGAGCGCAATGCGACTGCGGTCGACGAGGCAGTCGACGACCGCCTGCTGGAACGACGCGGCGAGGTCGGGGACGCTGTGCGCGTCGCTGGCAGCGGCACGCGCGACCGCGCTTTTGAGACCCGCGAACGAAAAATGCGGTTCGGCGCTGCCAACCAGCGGGCGGGGAAGCGGCACGGCGTGAGGATTGCCGTCGCGCGCGATGCGCTCGACCGCAGGCCCGCCGGGATAGCCCAAACCCAGCAATTTGGCGGTCTTGTCGAACGCCTCTCCCGCGGCATCGTCGATCGTGGTCGCGAGGCGGCGATAATCGCCGACCCCCTTGACCAGCAGCAACTGGCAATGGCCGCCCGAGACGAGCAGCAGCAGATAGGGAAATTCGAGGTCCGCCGCGACCAGCCGCGGCGATAGCGCATGACCTTCGAGATGGTTGACCGCGATCAGCGGCTTGTTTGCGGCGTGGGCGAGCGCCTTGCCGGTGACCAGCCCGACCATCACCCCGCCGATCAGCCCGGGACCAGCGGTCGCGGCGACGGCATCGACATCGGCGAGCGCGACGCCGGCGTCGGCGAGCACGGCTTCGACAATCGGGGCAAGCCGGTCGACATGCGCGCGCGCCGCGATTTCGGGCACGACCCCGCCGAATGGCCGATGCTCGGCCTCCTGTCCCGCGACGCGGTGCGCCAATATGCGCCGGTCGCTGTCAACAAGCGCCGCCGCGGTTTCATCGCAGCTCGATTCCAGGCCAAGGATGAGAGTCATATTATTGCGTGCCCCTTTACCCGCCCCTTTATCGGCAGGGCAAGCCGCGCTAGCAGCATGGCGATGACCGAGCTTCCTTCCATCGATAATCCGCTTCGCATCGGCACCCGCGCATCGCCGCTGGCAATGGCACAGGCGCAGATGACGGTCGCGGCGTTGATCGTCGCGCATGGCATAGCGGCTGAAGCGCTCGCGATCGTGCCGATGACCGCCACCGGCGACCGGATCCAGGACCGTGCGCTCGCCGAGGTTGGCGGCAAGGCGCTGTGGACGCGCGAGCTTGATGCGGCGCTCGACGCCGGTGTCATCGACATCGCAGTTCATTCGCTGAAGGACGTCGAAACGATCCGCGATGCGCGCTTCGCGCTGGGTGCGATGCTCGAACGCGCCGATCCGCGCGACCGGCTGGTGGTGCGCGACGGGATGGCGGCGACGACCGTCGCCGAGCTGCCGCACGGGGCCCGGTTGGGAACGAGCAGCCCGCGCCGCGCGGCGCAGATCCGGCGAATCCGCCCCGATGTGGCGCCGGTGCTGCTGCGCGGCAATGTTGCGACACGGCTGGCGAAGCTGGCGGCGGGCGAAGCCGACGCGACCTTGCTCGCGGCGGCGGGGCTCGACCGGCTGGGGATGCACGCGGTCGGTACCGCGCAGAACACCGCGGTGCTGCTGCCGGCGGCGTCGCAGGGCGCGATCGGGATCGAATGCCGCGCCGATGACGGCACCGCGCTTGCGCTCCTGCGGGCTATCGATCACGAACCGACGCACCGCGCGGTCGCCGCGGAACGCAGCTTTCTGGCGGCGCTTGGCGGTGATTGCCGCTCGCCGGTGGCGGCACATGCGCATTGGCGCGATGACGGCATGCTGCAGCTCGACGCCGAGATATTCTCCGAAGATGGTGCCGATCACGCCGCCGGTCACGCGCTTGTCGATCATGACGACGCTGCCGCGGCGCTGGCGCGGCGGTTGCTCGACGATGCACCCGACAGCGTTCGGCGGCTGTTCGCCGCATGACGCGCGGCTTGCCGCTGATCGTCACCCGCCCCGAACCGGGCAATGCCATCACGGTCGCGCGCGCCGCGGCGCTCGCTCTCGATGCCCGCGCGATGCCCTTGTTCGCGGCGCGCGCATTGCCCTGGACGCCCCACGCCGCCGGTAATTACGACGTCCTGTTGCTGACCAGTGCGCAGGCGGTGCGGCTGGCGGGACCGCAGCTCGCAGCGCTGGCGGCGCTCCCAGTCTATGCGGTGGGCGATGCGACCGCGGCGGCGGCCGCCGCCGCGGGATTGACGGTCGCCCGCACCGGAACGGCAGACGCGCAGCGACTTCTTGACGCCATGGCCGCAGAGAAAATCGCCCGGATCTTATGGCTTTGCGGCCGCGACCGGTCGGCATTTGACCCCCGTGGCATGGCGCTCCAGCCGCTGCCTTGTTACACGGTGGACCCGGTCGATCCACCGCCTGAATGGTCCGGACTGATCGCTGCGCCGGCGGTGCTCCTTGCGCATTCGGCGCGCGCGGCGCGCCGGATCGCCGCGCTGGCGGGATCGTCGCGCGCGCATCTGGCGCTGGTTGCGATCAGCCCTGCGGTCGCGGCCGCGGCGGGCACCGGCTGGGCCGAGCGGACCGCGAGCGAGCAGCCAACGGACGCTGGAATGTTGGCACTGGCGGCCGCTTTGTGCCACAAGGGCGAAAAATAGGGTCGTTCGAAAGAGACATATGGCAATCGACAATATCGACAGCCCCGCGCCCGTCGAGGCCCCGGCCCCGGCCAGGGGGCCATCCTTTCGTCTGCTGATGATCGCGGCGCTGCTGCTGTTGCTGATCGGCGTGCTCGGCGGTGGCTGGGCGGTCAACCGCTGGCTGGGGAGCGATGGTGCGACCCCGGCCGCCAAGACGATCGAAGCGCCCGCCGCGGGGGTCGTAACCGATCCGCTGCTGGTCGCGGGTACCGCCGCGACGGGCGCTGCGGCCGAACCGCCGTTGCTGGTCGCACCGGTCGACGGCGCCAATGCGCTGGCGGCGCGCGTCGCCGAACTCGAACAACGGCTGTCGCGGATCACGCTCGAGGCCGAATCGGCATCGGGCAACGCGTCGCGCGCCGAGGGGCTGCTGGTCGCCTTTGCCGTTCGCCGTGCGCTCGATCGCGGCCTGTCGCTCGGCTATCTCGACGCGCAGCTGCGCCTGCGCTTCGGCGACGACCAGCCCAATGCGGTCAAGACGATCATCGAAACATCGCGCGACCCGGTGACGCTCGAACAGCTGCGCACCGACCTCGACACGCTGGCGCCGCAGCTGGTCGGTCGCGGCAGCGATGACGACGGCAGTTTGTGGACGGCATTTCGCCGCGAAATGGGCGAATTGTTCGTGGTGCGGGCGGCGGGAACCCAATCGCCGCGCGCGTCGGAACGGCTGGAACGCGCCCGGCGCTATCTCGCCGCCGGCCAGGCTGACAAGGCGATCGCCGAGGTCGAGGTGATGCCGGGAGCAGCGGTCGCCAATGCGTGGCTGATCGACGCTCGGCGCTATCACGAGGCGCGGCGGGCGCTTGACCTGATCGAGACCGCGGCGATATTGGAGCCGCGCGACAGCCCGGCTGCCGCGATCGCCCGGAGCACCGCGGCACCGACCCCCTAGCGCGCCTCCCGAAAGGGCTGCTCGCCATACAGAGAAAGCCCCTTTCCATGGCCCTCGCCGATCCGCAGCGCATCGAGGCGCTCGACCCGCTCGATCCCCTTCAGCTCGACGCCGAACTCAGCGAAGAGGAGCGGATGGTTCGCGACACCGCGCGCGCGTATGCCACCGACGCGTTGCTGCCGCGCGTCACTTCGGCGTTTCTCGACGAGCGCTTCGACCGCGAGATCATGTCGGAAATGGGCGCGCTCGGCCTCCTCGGCGCGACGATCGAACCCGAATATGGCGGCGCGGGACTGAATTATGTGAGCTACGGGCTGATCGCGCGCGAGGTCGAACGGATCGATTCGGGCTATCGGTCGGCCTGTTCGGTGCAGAGCAGCCTCGTGATCCACCCGATCAACGCCTATGGCAGCGAGGAGCAGAAGCGGAAGTATCTGCCCGGGCTGACGTCGGGCGAGCTTGTCGGCTGTTTCGGGCTGACCGAGCCCGATGCGGGCAGCGATCCCGGCGGGATGCGGACGCGCGCCGAAAAGATCGCAGACGGTTACCGCTTGAAGGGCGCCAAAATGTGGATCACCAACTCGCCGATCGCCGATGTCTTTGTCGTGTGGGCGAAGTCGGAGGCGCATGACGGCGCGATCCGCGGATTCATCCTCGAAAAGGGCATGAAAGGCCTGTCGGCGCCGAAGATCGAGGGCAAGGTGAGCCTGCGCGCGTCGGTGACCGGCGAGATCGTGATGGACAGCGTCGAGGTTGGCGAGGATGCGCTGCTCCCAAATGTTTCGGGGCTGAAAGGTCCGTTCGGCTGTCTCAACCGCGCGCGCTACGGCATCGGCTGGGGCGCGATGGGCGCGGCGGAATTCTGTTACGAAGCGGCGCGCAATTATACCGGCGAGCGCCAGCAGTTCGGGCGGCCGCTCGCGGCGAACCAGATCGTGCAGCTCAAGCTCGCCAATATGCTGACCGAAATCGCGCTGGGGCTGCACGCGGCGCTGCGTGTCGGGCGATTGATCGACGAGGGGCGGCTGATTCCCGACGCGGTCAGCCTGCTCAAGCGCAACAATTGCGGCAAGGCGCTCGATATTGCGCGTGTTGCGCGCGACATGCACGGCGGCAACGGCATTTCGGCCGACTATCATGTCATCCGCCACGCGGTGAACCTGGAAACGGTGAACACCTATGAAGGCACGCACGACGTTCACGCGCTGATCCTCGGCCGCGCGATCACCGGCATCTCCGCCTTTGGCGGCTGACGCCGCGAAACCGCTCGCAGGGATCCGCGTCGTCGAATTGGCGCGGGTGCTGGCGGGGCCGTGGTGCGGGCAATTGCTGGCCGACCTCGGCGCCGAGGTGGTGAAGGTCGAGCGGCCGGGGGTGGGCGACGACACGCGCAGCTGGGGGCCGCCGTTCGTCATGGGCGAGGACGGCGCGAATCTGGGCGCGGCCTATTATCACAGCACCAATCGCGGCAAGTTGGGGGTGGCGATAGATATTGCCACCTCTGCGGGGCAGTCGACCGTACGCGATCTGATCGCCGATGCCGATGTGGTCATCGAAAACTACAAGGTCGGCGGGCTGGCCAAATATGGGCTCGACCCCGCGACTCTAATTGCCGATTTCCCGCAGCTGATCGTCTGTTCGATAACTGGCTTCGGCCAGACCGGCCCCTATGCCCACCGCGCGGGCTATGACTTCATCATCCAGGCGATGGGCGGCGCGATGGCGCTGACCGGCGAGCCCGACGGCGCGCCGCAAAAGGCGGGGATCGCCTATGCCGACATCTTTACCGGGATGTATTCGACCGTCGCGATCCTCGCGGCGTTGCGGCGCCGTGACGTCACGGGGGCGGGGGCGCATATCGACATGGCGCTGCTCGATTGCCAGGTCGGAGTGCTCGCCAACCAGGCGGCCAATTATCTGGTGAGCGGCGCGGTGCCGCGCCGGATGGGCAACGGCCACGCCAATGTCGTCCCGTATCAGGCATTCGCGACCGCCGATGGCCAGCTGGTGATCGCCGTCGGCAATGACGGCCAATTTGGTAAATTATGTGCGATCCTGGGCGAGCCGGGCTGGGCCGATGATACGCGTTTTGCGACCAACGCTGCGCGGCTGGCGAATCGTAGCGTGCTGATCCCGTTGCTAGCGGCTAAGATCGCGGGCTGGGATGCGCAGCCGCTGGCGCTCGCGCTGGAGGAGCAGGGGGTCCCGGCAGGGCCGATCAACGATATGGCGGCGGTGTTCGCCGACCCGCAGGTGGTCGCGCGCGGGATGCGGTTCCGGCCCGAAGGGGCTTTCGTCGATGGGCTGGCGAGTCCGATCGTGATCGACGGCGAGCGGATGGTCGCCGCGGGCGGGGCGCCGGTGCTGACGAAAGGGGAGCCGCCCTCCCCCCATCTCAACTAGAACATCGACGCCGATCCATCGCAATGACGAAAAAGGGGCGCCCCTTCGGACGCCCCTTCCCCCCTTTTGTGCGGATGGCCGCTGGCTCAGAACTTGACCGTGCCGGTGACGAAAATCTGGCGCGGATTGCCGTAGAAGGCGGTTAGCGTGCCTTCGGTGCCGAGCGCCGAAGTCGGCAGGCCGTTGCCGCCGAGGATCGGCGCACCGGTGGTCGGGTTGACGTTGATGAAGGTATAGCCCGAGGTCTTATATTCCTTGTCGGTCAGGTTCTTGCCGAACAGCCCGATGCTCCAGCGATCGTCGGGTGCGGTATAGACAATGCTGGCATCGAGCAGCGCAAAGCCTTTCTGGTCGATATAGGGGTTCGGAATCTCGAACTGATAGGTCTTGCTGCGGTACGACAGCGTCGTGCCGAAGCTGAGATCGCCGTCGCCGACCGGGGTCGAATAGGCCAAGGTGCCGCTGGCGGTCCATTTCGGGGTATTCTGCACTTCGCGGAATTCGGCGACATCGGTTGGCTGTCCCCCGATGTTCGACACATATTCCTTATATTGCGCATCGATGTAACCAAGCGCGGTCGAGAAGGTCAGCCGGTCGCCCGCCGCCGCCAGATCCTCGCCCAGCCGCACCCGGCCTTCGAACTCGACGCCCTTGAAGGTCGCCTTGCCGGCGTTCGACACGACGCCGCAGAAGCTGGGCAGGCCGCTGACCGTACAGGCGACCGAGCCCGGGATCTGGACGTCGGTGTAATCGGCATAAAAACCCGCGATCGCGACATTGACCGCGCCGTCCATCAGGCTGCCCTTGTACCCGACTTCATAGCTGTCGACCTGTTCGGGGCGGAAGCTCAGGAACGCCGCGATTTCATCATCGCTGCGGATGCCGTTGCCGTCGGTGTCCGGGGCGTTGACGCCGACGCCGCGCGGATCGAAGCCGCCGCCCTTGAAGCCCTGCGAAAAGCTGGCGTAGAGCGTGTGGTCGGGGGTCGGCTTAAACGACAGCGAGGCGCGCGGGGTGAATTTGTTGAAGCTGCGCTTGCCGTCGAAGTCGGTCCCAGGGGCGCCGAACGCAACGCCTGCGCCGCCGAACACCGGCGACCCGCCGCCCAGATAATTCTGGCGCAGGATCGACGCCTCGCGCGTGTCCCAAGTGTAGCGTCCGCCGACCGATAGGCTCAATTGGTCGGTGAAATCGAAGGTCGCGTCGCCGAACACCGCAAAGGTCGTGGTATCGACATCGGCTTCGGTAAAGGCGGTCAGCCCGGCGAGGGTGTTGAAGATGCGGACGTCGAACAGGGTGTCGGCGGTCGCGTCGAGATAATAGAAGCCGAGCAGGCCTTTCAGGCGGTCGCCTTCATAAAGCAGCTGGAATTCCTGGCTGATCTGTTCGTTGAAGTAAAAGCCGGGGACGTCGACATCGACGGCGGGCAGCGCGTCGAAATCGATCGGGGTCGCCGAGCTGTCCTTGCGCCAGGCGCTGATCGAGCGGAGCGTCAGCGTGTCGGTCAGTTCGGCGGTGACATTGAACGCCAGGCCGTAGGATTCGATTTCCTGCTTCGGATCGTTCAGGCCGCCGCGGCTGTCGAACACATTGTCCAGCACCGGCGCGTTGGTGCGCAGCGACGGGATCAGGCGGTGGCCGCCGCGCGGGGCGCTCTTGTCCTTTGTATAATCGCCCGAAATGCGGATCAGCACCGGTTCGCCGTAGCCGCCGAGCTCCACCGTGCCGCGACCCGCCCAGACGTCCTTGTTGTAATTTTCGAGGCCGGTGGTGAGGTTGTCGCCAAAGCCGCCGCGCGACAGGCGCGCGATCGAGCCTCCGACGCGGACGATGTCGCCAATCGGGGCGCTCGCGGTAACGACCAGGTCGGCTTGGTCATAGGTGCCGAGCGTGCCCTTGATCTTGAGCGAAAATTCCTCGGGCAGTTGCTTTGTCACATATTTGACGGCGCCGCCGATGGTGTTGCGGCCATAGAGCGTGCCCTGCGGCCCGCGCAGGATTTCGATGCGTTCGACGTCATAGATGTCGAGCACCGCGGCTTGCGGGCGGTTGAGATAGACGTCGTCGAGATAGAGGCCGACCCCCTGTTCAAAACCCGACACCGGATCCTGCTGGCCGACGCCGCGGATGAAGGCGCTGAGCGTCGAGTTGGTGCCGCGCGACACTTCCAGCGTCGTGTTGGGGGTGGTCTGGCCGACGTCGGTGATGTCGATCGCGCCAGCCTTGGCGAGCGCGTCGCCCGAATAGGCGGTGATCGCGACAGGAACGTCGATCAGGCGTTCGTCGCGGCGCCGGGCGGTGACGATGATTTCGTCATCGGAGGTCGCGGTCGCTTCGGGAGCATTGGTGTCTTGCGCGAAGGCGGCAGGGGCAAAAGCGAGCATGGACAGCGCGCTCGAGGCAAGAACGGCGCGGCGCAGCGAGCGAGCGAAAGGACGCATGTAGGACTCTCCCATGTAAGGAGCGGCCGCTTGCCGCCCTTTTCGTTTTTTTGGGCTCGGTGCTTGCCAAGCCGCGATGCACCCAATAATGAAACATGAACCAAGTTTCAACTTGGAATATGACTTCGACGTTTTTTGCTTGCCAGTGGTGCGAAAAAGCCACGATGAAGCGGAGGGCGCGCCGTGGGGAGACGGAAGACGGTGATGGATCAGGCGCAAGACGGAGACCACGTCGCCGCGGGCGAAGGGCGCGACAAGACGCCGCGCACCGACCGCGGGCGCCGTACCTTGCGCAAATTGCTCGACGCCGCGGCGGTCGAATTCGGCGAACGCGGCTTTCACGACGCGTCAATCAGCGGCATCACTCGCCGCGCCGGGACCGCGCTCGGCAGCTTTTACACCTACTTCGATTCGAAAGAGGAAATCTTCCAGGCGCTCGTCCGCTATATGAGCGAGCAATTGCGCGATCATGTCACCCCGCTGGTCCAGGCGGCGCCGGATGAAATCAGCGCCGAGCGCATCGGGCTTGAATCCTTTCTCGGCTTTGTGCGCGAGCATAAGGAAATCTACCGGATCATCGATGAGGCCGAATTCGTCGATTATGCCAGCTATCGCCGCCATTATGAAACGACCGTGGCGCGCGTCCAGCAGCGTCTGGAGGCGGGTGCGGCGCGCGGCGAGGTGCGTGCCGATGTCGGGGAAATCCACGCCTGGGCGATTGGCGGCATGAACGTCTTCCTCGGCATGCGCTATGGCCTGTGGGACGCCGATGCCGATATCGAGGAAATCGCCCGGATCGCGAATGATTTTGTCGCAAACGGGCTGAAGAAGCGGGATTGAATGTTGCGGCGATGAAACGCCTGAACTTTCGGCAGGGTCTCGCTTCAGCCGTGATCCCCATTGCGGTTATCGGCGCCCGCCGATAGTGCGCCACGGGACGGATTCTGCTGTAAAGGTTTGAGGTGAATTACGCTCGCTCGGCCCTGACAATCTTCACCGATATGCTCGCAACGCTCGACCACCTCCTGCGCACAGCGGTCGACGCGGGAATGACGGACGAGGTGCTGGCAGAGAAGCTGACCGACGACATGTTCCCGCTGGAATTGCAGATTCGCGTGGCCATCAACCAGATTTTGCTGGCGCTGAACCAGGTGGGAGGAAATGCCGTCCCGCTGGAGGAGGCAGCCTATCGCTCGCTCGCGGAGGCTCGCCAACGCGTTGCGACGGTTCGCGCGCTTGTCGAGCGTGCCGATGTGAATGATTGGGCCGACGCGGACGCGGCGGTCGACCTTACATTGCCCAACGGTGTCCGTTTCTTGATGTCATCGGAGGAGGACATTCGGGATTGGATCATGCCGAACTTCTATTTCCACATGACGATGGTGTACGCGCTGCTGCGCCATGCGGGGCTAACCATTGGCAAGATGGATTTCATCCCCCATATGGCGCGCTACAAGGCGTCGACCGCGGATTAGCGGCGCGAAATCAGGAAGATCGCATGTTCGGCGCGCCAGGTTGCGGCGGCGGCGCTCGTCGGTTTGTCGCCCGACAGATACCAGGCCGCCTCGACGGCAATCCCCTTGGCACGCAGAAGGTCGCGAAAATCGCTGACCGTGACATGATGGATGTTGGGCGTTTCGTACCAGGCGATGGGAAGCAACCGCGTCACCGGCATCCGTCCGCCCCACAACAGGTCGAGCCGGACGCGCCAATGCGCGAAATTGGGAAAGCTGACAAAGGCGCGCGGCGCGATGCGCAGCAACTCGTCGACGATACGGTCGGGGCGTTCGGTCGTTTGCAGCGTCTGCGACAGGATCGCATAGTCAAACGCATCGTCGGGATAGTCGGCAAGATCGCGGTTGGCGTCGCCCTGCACGACCGATTGCCCGCGCGCGATCGCCGCAGTGACATTGGCCGGGTCGATTTCGAGCCCGCGCGCGTCGACGCCCTTGGCGCGCAGCGCCGCCATCAGCTCGCCATCGCCGCAGCCGACGTCGAGCACGCGCGCCGATGACGGCACGGCGTCGGCGATGATCGCAAGGTCGGGACGCAGCGCCATCAGAAACCCGATCCGAGCGCGCCCGCGACCAGGCGGTCCAATTCGGGAACGTCGAGGAGGAAGCTGTCGTGGCCGAAGGGCGCCGACAGTTCGACAAAGCTCGCCGCAGCCCCGACGCTTTGCAGCGCCTGCACGATGCGGCGCGATTCCGAAGTCGGGTACAGCCAGTCGGTGTCAAAGCTGACGAGGGTGAAGCGCACGTCCTTTGCGCGGGCAAAGGCACCCGCCAGCCGCCCGTCATGCGGCTCGGCAAGGTCGAAATAATCCATCGCGCGCGTGATATAGAGATAGGCGTTGGCGTCGAAGCGGTCGGTGAAGGCCAGCCCTTGGTGCCGCAGATAGGATTCGACCTGGAAATCGGCATCGAAGCCGAAACTCTTGATGTCGCGCGCCTGCAAGCGGCGGCCGAATTTTTCGGTCAGCCCGGCTTCGGACAAATAGGTGATGTGCGCCGCCATGCGCGCGACCGCGAGCCCCTTGGTCGGTGCCCGCGCGCTGCCATAATATTGGCCATCCTGCCAGTCGGGGTCGGCCATGATCGCTTGCCGCCCAACCTCGTGAAACGCGATATTCTGCGCCGAATGGCGCGCCGCGCTGGCAATGACCAGCGCCGAGGCGAGGCGTTCGGGATAGGTTGTGGCCCAGGCGAGCGCCTGCATCCCGCCCATCGACCCGCCGACGACGGCATGAAGGCGCGCGATGCCGAGGTGGTCGAGCAGCATCGCCTGCGCGCGCACCATGTCGGCGATCGTGATGACGGGAAACGCCATGCCGAGCGGGGCGCCGGTCGCGGCATCGGGGGTCGCGGGGCCGCTCGACCCCATGCAGCTGCCCAAGACATTGGCGCAGATGACGTGGAAGCGGTCGGTGTCGATCGGCTTGCCGGGACCGACCATGCGCGCCCACCAGCCGGGCTTGCCGGTCGCGGGATGATCGCTGGCGACATATTGGTCGCCGGTCAGCGCATGGCAGACCAGCACCGCGTTCGATTTGTCGGCGTTCAGCGCGCCATAGCTTTGGTAAGCGATCGTCACCGACGGCAGCACCTGTCCGCTGTCGAGCGGCAGCGGTGCGTTTATCGTCACGCTCTGGTGCTGAATCTGGTGGAGCAGGCTGGCCATTGTTCGCGCGGGGCTAAGCGGGCGTGCGCACCCTGTCAACGTGCTGGACTCGCGCGCCTCAGCCGTTAAACGGCGCCGCATGACCGACACGACGCAAACGCTCAGCCCGAAGCCGTGGATCAGCGGCATCGCTCCCTATGTTCCCGGCAAGTCGGCGGGGGCCGACGGGCGGCCACTGATCAAGCTCAGCGCCAATGAAAATCCGCTCGGCACCGGCGAAAAAGCGCGGGCGGCCTTTGCCGCGGCGCAGGCGGCGCCCGATGCGCTGTCGCGCTATCCCGATCCGGGATCGATCGAGCTGCGCGCGGCGATCGCCGCCAAATTCGGGCTCGATCCGGCGCGGATCATCTGCGGCAACGGGTCGGACGAATTGCTCCATCTGGCGGCGGGCACTTATGCCGGCGTCGGCGACGAAATCTTGTACGTCCGCTATGGCTTCGCGGTGTATGAAATCGCGGCGCGGCGCGTCGGCGCGGTGCCGGTCGAGGCCGATGACCGCGATTATGCGACCGATGTCGACGCGCTGCTCGCGGCGGTGACCGACAAGACGCGGGTCGTCTATCTCGCCAACCCGAACAACCCGACCGGGACGCTGGCGTCGCGCGACGAGGTTGCGCGGCTCTATGCCGGACTGCCGAAGGACGTGCTGTTCGTTATCGATCAGGCCTATAGCGAATATCTGTCCGATGCCGAAGATGATGGGGGGCTCGAACTCGCCAAGACGCAGCCGAATGTGTTCATCACCCGCACCTTTTCGAAGATTCACGGGCTCGCCGCCGAGCGTATCGGGTGGGGCTATGCTTGCGCGGAGGTAATTTCGGCGCTCCACCGCATCCGCCTGCCGTTCAACGTCACGCGCGCGGGGCAAGCCGCGGCGATTGCGGCGATCGGCGACGAGGAATTTGTGACTGCCAGCCGCGAGCATAATGCCAAATGGCGGAGCTGGCTGGCGCGGGAGATCGAGAGCCTGGGCAATCACGGGCTGCGCGTCGTGCCGTCGGCGTGCAATTTCCTGCTCGTGCTGTTCGAGGGCGATGTGAGCGCCGAGACGGTGTATAGCCGGCTGATGGAGGCGGGCTATATCGTCCGCTGGCTGCCGGGGCAGGGATTGCCGCACGCGCTGCGCATGACCATCGGCACCGAGGACGAGACGCGCGGGCTGGCGGCCGCGATCCGCGCGGCGCTGAACGGCTGATGCCACAGGCGGCGAGCGTCGAACGCGTCGCGATCATCGGCCTGGGGCTGATCGGCTCGTCGATCGCGCGCGCTGTCGCGACACGGCTGCCCGACGTAACGGTTACCGGCCATGACGCCAGCGCCGAGGTGCGCGACCAGGCGCGCGCGCTCGGCCTCTGTCCGTCGATTGCCGACGATCCGGCGGCTGCGGTCGCGGGTGCCGATCTGGTCATTCTTGCCGTCCCCGTCGGGCGCATGGCCGACGCTGCTGCGGCGATTGCCCGCGGACTCAAGGCCGACGCCATCGTGTCCGACGTCGGCTCGTCCAAGGCCGGGGTCGCCGACGCGCTCGCCAAGGCGCTCCCCGACCATGTCGTGATTCCGGCGCATCCGGTCGCGGGCACGGAAAACAGCGGTCCCGCCGCGGGCTTTGCGACGTTGTTCGAGGGGCGCTGGTGCATCATCACACCCGCCGCCGACGCGCCCGCCGACGCGGTCGCGGCGCTGACCGCCTTTTGGGAAGCGCTGGGTGCCAAGGTCGACGTCATGGACGCCGCGCATCACGATATGGTGTTGGCCGTCACCAGCCATCTGCCGCATCTGATCGCCTATACGATTGTCGGCACCGCCAGCGAGCTGGAAGAGGTGACCGAGAGTGAGGTGATCAAATATTCGGCGGGCGGCTTCCGCGACTTCACCCGCATCGCGGCGAGCGATCCGGTGATGTGGCGCGACGTGTTCCTCGCCAACAAGGACGCGGTGCTGGCCACGCTGCAGCGGTTCAACGAGGATCTGACCGTGCTGCAGCAGGCGATTCGCCGCGGCGATGCCGCCAAGCTGGAGGACTGGTTCACGCGGACACGTGCGATCCGACGCTCGATCATCGAGCAGGGGCAGGATGACGCCGCGCCCGATTTCGGGCGAAAGCACTAAACGACACGAACGGGAATTAGGGGGCTTTATAGCCTTCGAGCAACGCCTCGGGCGGGTTCAGCGCATTGATTGCGCGCCAGACGCGTTCCTCGGCCTCCTCGCGCGGCAGGCCCGCAGGGATCGTCTCCCCGACTTTGTAAGTGATCGTCCCGGACCATTTGACCCAGCGGCGCGGCGGATAGGCGATACCGCTGTTCACCGCGACCGGGATGACCGGTACGCCGAGCAGGCGGTAGATGCCGGCGAAGCCCGAGCGGAGCGGCGGCGCCAACCCGTGTGGAATCCGCGTTCCCTCGGCGAACAGCACCAGCGGGCGATCCTTGGCCAGCGCGGCCTTGGCAGCGTTCAGCATCGCGCGCATCGCCTTGCCGCCGCCGTCGCGGTCGACGGGGATCAGGCCATAGAAGCGCGCTGCCTGTCCCCAGACCGGGATGTTGAACAGCTGTTCCTTGGCAAAGACCGCCGGATGCTTGAACAGGCCGGGCTGCTCGATCGTCTCGAACGCGCCCTCATGCTTAAAGACATAGAGCACGGGAATGTCGGGCATCTCGCCCTCGACGACGATTTTCTGGCCCAGCACGAAGCGGCAGATCAGCCGGTGGAACTGTGCCCAGATGCGCACGAACCAGATCGTCGCGCGGTGCGAGATCGGCAGCGAAATCACCGCACCGATCGAACTGAAACTGCTCATCAGGACGAACAGGATCCAGAACAGGATCGAACGGAACAGGGCGATGGTGTAGCGCATCGGCCTTGCGCTTACAGACCGAGCAGGCCGCCCGCCAGCCCCGCGAGATATTTGTGATATTCGCGAAACAGCGTGGCGAAATTGGGCTCGCTGCGCACCGCGTCGGGCACGATCGTCACCGTGTCGCCGACCGCGCGGCCGATTTCATATTGCGCGCGGCGCATGTGCCAGTCGGTGGTGACCAGCCGCACGCTCTTGTAGTTGCGCCGCGCAACCCAGGTTGCCACTTCGGTCGCGTTCGAGCGCGTATCCTCGGCCTCGAACCCCAGCGCGATGCAGCAATCGAACAAGGCTTGCGGGCGTTTATATTCCGCCGCCAGCTCGCGCGGCTTTACTTCGCGCGCGACGCCGCTGATCAACAGCCGCTTGGCGTCGTCCGCCTCGAGCCGCTCGAGCGCACGGTCGATGCGTCCCGGTCCGCCGGTCAGCACGACGATCGCATCGGTCTTTTGTGCAGGTGCCGGGAGTGGTGGCAGCAGCGCAAACCATGCGAAGCCAAGCACCCAAGCCAGGAAGAGAAGGGATATCAGGCGCTTGATCATAACATCTTCTTGAGCGCGGCGAGCAACGTCTGGCGCGCCGTCAGGGCTGCGAGCGCGATAGCCAATAGCGGCAGCGCCAGCAAGAGCGCCCAGCCGCTGGATCCCAGCGACGCGGTCGCCGCCAACCCCGAGGTGACCCCCGACCATTGCCATCCGATAAGCAACAGCAGCGCCGCGGCGACGGCGGTGCCCAGTGCAATCCCATAAGCGGTGTCGATGGCGATCCGCCGCTGGAACAGCCGGGTGATCTGGCGGTCGGTGGCGCCGATCAGGTGGAGCATTTCGATCGTCGCAAAATGCGTGCCGAGCGCGGCGCGCGCGGTCATGATGACCACGGCGGCGCTGGCCAGCGTCATCAGCACGACCAGACCGCCGGCGATCCATGCGAGCGAGCCGATCAGCCGCGCCACCGGCCCCAGCCATTCGGCGTGCGGGATAATGCGCGCGCCCGGCGCTTCGGCGGCGACGAGCGCGCGCAGTTGCGCCATATGACCGTTGCGGTCTTCGCCGACAAAATCGATATCGACCAGGGCCGGCAGCGGCAGCGAGTTCAGCACCGGATCGGCGCCCCCGTCGCCGCTTGCCTCGCTGCCGAACCATTGGCCGAGCGTCGCCTGCAATTCCTCGCGGTCGACCGCGCGCGCCGACAGCACAAAGGGCTGCGCGGCCGCGGCGCGGCGCAGCGCCGCGGCCTGCTCGGCGCGCGTCACCGGGTTGGCGGTGACGATCTGGACCGTGACGCGTCCGGCGATCGCGCTGCCGATCGCATCGGCCGATCGCGCCAGCCCGACCCCGGCGGCGGCGGCGAGCAGGGTCAGCATCATCAGGATCGCGATCACCCATGGCGTCGGTCCCGACAGCCGGCGGTCGGGAAGCAGGCGGCGGTGCTGAACGGGGACGCGCGGGATCAGCATGGCCGGCGCCCCCTATACCCGGTTCGCCGGCGGAAAGCGCAGCGCGCCGGTCGGGTCGGACAAGCGACCCTTTTCCAGCCGCATCATCTGCGCATTTTCGATCCGGCTGATCAGGTGGATGTCGTGGGTGGCGACGACGACGGTCGTGCCCAGACGGTTCAAGGCCTCGAACAAGCCCAGCAGGCGCATCGCCATGTCGGGATCGACGTTGCCCGTCGGCTCGTCGGCGACCAGCAATTGCGGGCGTGCGATCACGGCGCGGGCGATCGCGACGCGCTGCTGCTCGCCGCCCGATAGCGTCGCGGGATGCGCCTCGGCACGGTCGCCGAGCCCGATCCAGCTGAGCATCTCGCCGACCGGTCCGGCCAGATCCTCTTCGCTGACCCCGGCGATGCGCAGCGGCAGCGCGATATTGTCGCGCGCGCTCAAATGCGGGATCAGCCGGAAATCCTGGAAAACAACGCCGATCCGGCGCCGGAACCCGGGCAGCCGGTCGCGCGGCATCGCGACCAGATCCTCGCCGAACAGGCGGACGATGCCGCGGCTCGGCCGCTGGGCCAGGTAGAGCATCTTCAGCAGCGAGGTTTTGCCGGCACCCGACGCGCCGGTCAGGAAATAAAAGCTGCCGGGTTGCAGGTTGAAGCTGATGTCGCGCAAAATCTCGGCATCGGGGCCGTAGCGCAGGCCGACCCCGTCGAATTCGACCATGGCCCCGCCCGCGCGCGGCGCGTTCGCGGTCATGACGTCAAATGCGCGCCGGACGGCGCTTGGCGGACGGGTCGGAACGGGGGCGCGGCGGCGCTCATGCCCCGCCTGTTGCACGGCTACCCGGCCAGGTAAAGCCGCGAGTGTGCGGGCAGCAACGACGCGGCGCTTGCAACGCCGCGAATCAGCGTGTTTAGAGAAGCACCATGATCCTTGCCTGCCCGTCCTGCCATACGCGCTATGTCGTGCCCGATACCGCCATCGGACCGGCGGGACGAACGGTGCGCTGCGCCAATTGCCGCCACAGCTGGTTCCAGGAGCCGGCAGCGCGCGCCGCAGAGGTGCCGGCACCCCCGGTCGAAGTGGGTGTTGCAGCCGCGCCGCCGCCAAGCGAACCCGCGTCGCCTGCGTCTGCGCCTGCCGACGTGGCGGTTCCCGAAGCCGCGCCGCCACCGCCCGAAGCCTTTGCGGCCGATCCGCCGGCAGCGGCACCCGCGCCCGCTGTCGGGGATGCGCCGCTGCCGTTTCGCCGCCCGCGCCGCAATCCGGCAAAGCGCTGGACGCTGATCGCGGCGAGCGCCGCGGTGCTGATGCTCGCGGCGACCGCCAGCCTTGCCTATTTCGGCCTGCCCGGCTGGGCGCAGGGGCTGGGCCTGCCCGGGATGGTGACCGAACCCGATCTGGTCATCGAACTGCCGCCCAACCAGGATCATCGCGAACTCGCCGACGGCACCATCTATTTTGCGGCCTCGGGGGTGATTATCAACCCGACCGACCGCGAACAACGCGTGCCGCCGATCCTCGCCGAACTGCGCGATGCGCAGGGGACGATCGTCTATAGCTGGACGATCAAGCCGCCAGTGCGGATGCTGCCGCCGAACGAAAAGGTCAATTTCAGTGAAGCCAAACTCGACATCCCGCGCCGCGCGACGCAGCTGACGGTCAGCTGGGCTTTGCCGAAAAGCTAAATCTTACAATATGATCCTATGACGTCGCGGCGTCACAAGCTTAGCGCCGCTCCCAGCGACAGCGCAAAACTTGTCAGCGTCGCGACGACGATCGGCGCGAAACTCCGCCATCCCTGATCGAGCAGCAGGTGCAACCGCGCCTTCATCGCGGTCGCGACGATCGCGAGCAGGAGCAGCGCCTGCGCGCCGGCCGCGGCGCCGTCCTGCAGCGGCCGGGGAATAGTGACGAGCGAATTGAGCGCCGCGATGCCGAGAAAGCCAAAGATAAACCACGGCAGCCGCAGCGGGATCTTGCGCGCGCTATCGCCTTCGCCGCGGCGCCCCAGCCACAGCGCCACCAGCATCAGCATCGGCGCGAGCAGCGCGACGCGGGTCAGCTTGACGATCGTCGCGACCTCGCCCGCTGGCGGCGAGAAAGAAAAGCCGCCGCCGATCGCCTGCGCGACGTCATGGATCGACGCCCCGATCAGGAACCCCGCCTGCGCGTCGGTCAGGTCGAGTTCGGCGGCGAGCACCGGATACAGCGTCATTGCGAATGCGCTCGCGACGGTGATGCCGACCAAAGTTAGCGTGAAGCGCGCCTGGTCGACGCGCTTGTCGCCGATCAGCGAATAGAGCGCGAGCGCCGCCGACGCGCCGCAGATCGCGGTCGCCCCGCCCGCGAGCAGCGCGGCATGGCGATCCTGCGCGAACAGTCGCGCGGTTGCGACGGTCACGACGATCACCGCGAGCATGATCAGCACGAGCAGCGCGAAGGGCAGCGGCCCCAGCTCGGCGAGCTGACCGGCCGTGATCCGCGCGCCGACCAGAACGATCCCGATGCGCAGCGCCGTTTGCGACATCAAATCGAGCCCGGCGTGGGTGCGGCTGTCCTGCGACAGAAAGCTCATGGCGAGGCCGATCAGCAGCCCCATCAGCACCAGCGGCGCCGCATAATGATCGGCGAGCCACGCGGCTGCGAGTGCCGCGATAGTGGTCACGATCACCCCGGGCAGATAGTCGCGCCAGCGCCGCCGGGCGGGCGGATGCGCTTCGAGCTGCATCTCGCCATACAGGTCGGCGGCCATCGGCCAGCCCGGTTGGATTTTGGTCACCCCGGCATTCCCCATTTGCTCGCCGCCCGCTTCGCACATCGCCGCGCGATGGTCGATAGGCCATTGCTGCCGGGCCGCGCTCTTGCTAGAGGCCGCGCTCTATTTGGCACCCGTAGCTCAGCTGGATAGAGCGCTGCCCTCCGAAGGCAGAGGCCAGGGGTTCGAATCCCTTCGGGTGCGCCATTTTTCAATGATTTAGCAGTGGGCTGATGCTTTCGTACGGAACGCGTACGGAAACGTCATGGTATCCCATTTTTTCTCAAGAAGTCACCCAGCCCCGCTTTTCCGTACCTCGTTCGTGGTCACTGATGCGATTCGCACGGATCGCTAATATCACCGGGCTACTGCGGTTGTCATAATATTGAAGTAAAAATGACATAATTTCTGTTATTGGGTGACATAAGATCGAATTTACACAAATAACCATTTTGGCAATGATACAGTGCATTTGATTTTTGTTTGATATTGACTAGGAGGAATCTGACCAATAGCGAAGTGTAATGAAGGTAGAAGTCATACGTATAAATTATTCCCGCTGAATCTGCATGAGATGCTCATGAAAACTGTGCGATTCACCTTTGCACTGCTGTCAGCATTTGTCGTTGCGATGCCCGCTGTCGCTTCCGAAGCGATCAGCTATACCTACGATGCCAAAGGCCGCCTCGTGAAGGTCGTGCGATCAGGTAGCGTCAATAACGGTGTTACGACAGAGTACGAGCATGACCCGGCCGACAACCGGGCCCGGGTCAAGGTAATGAACAGTTCCAATTCGACCCCAACACCAACCCCCACGCCCGCCGGATGCACCTTTACCGCGGCCCCGGATTTTACGGGTGGCTCGGATGAGTTCTCCGTCCATCCTTACATCATGCGGAACAATGAGTGCGCGGCACCTGTGACGCTGTCATATTCGATCAACGTTGTTTCCGGATCCGGGCAATACAGCGTTTCCGGCGCGCCTTTTGGAGGAGAGGGGCCATTCTTGCCAGGAAATTCCAGCGATCTTTATCGGGCCATACGCGTCTCGCCGTGGCCCGATACGATCAATCCAGGCGACAACCTCGTCTTGAACGTTAGCTGGACTGTTACCTCAATGAATGCGTCAATTACTGACGCCGATACTCTGATCAGGTTTTGCGACGATGGCACGGGATGTTGACGCAACCTCGCTGGTCCACGGAATGATGCAGGGCCGATCCTGCAATCCAAAGAATTTCGCCGGGATTTGGGGTGTGCGGTGTTGACGCATTGCAATGGCGATATCGAGCCAAATGCCCACGCGGATCAGAAGCAACGTCCGGTCGATGCAGCCTCGCTCGCTTCTGGCGCCACCGTCTGAATATCACCATTATGGAATTGATTTACCGGGGTTAATACCATCTTGATGTTGACCTGCCGGGAATGCGTCCATAGCCTCGCATTCAAGCAACGTCAGTTTGCATGGTCTCGATTGTTCGTCGTGAACCCCGCGGGGAGTGTTATGAATCGTGCCTGTATTTTCCTTACTGCTCTGCTGTCGCTAGCGATTGGATCGCCAGCTGCCGCCACTGAGGCGATCACTTGCATTGATGATGCCGAGGGGCGTCTTGTGCAGGTTGAACGAAGTGTCGCAGTGAACAATGGCCTCAAGACCGAGCCTGCGCACGACAAGCCGACAATCGCGAGAATGTGAAGGTTACTGAATCGCTGAATTTGTCGCCACCGTAGGCGCAGTTAGGGCATTCATGGCCAAGTCTAAAATGGGGCGGCACAATGAAATTCCAAGCAGTTCGGCAATTTGTATTCCTGACCCTTGCTTTTTTCGCGCTGGTCAGCATGTCGGGAACGGCGTACGCTGAAGACAAGCTTTTGACTAATCCCGCCGAAAAGTTCTTCATCGCGCCTGGCGGCGTCGATATGCGGACAGGGCAATTTGTTTATCAGAATACCGATTTATCGATTGGCCCTGAAGACGGCGGTCTGGCCCTGATCAGAACTGCGCCCAATTATACCGGCGACCATCTCAATCCTTTTAAGAATTTTTCCCACAACTTCGACATCATGTTGATGGAGACCCGGGTGCATATCGCATCGGGCTCATCGGTCGGGACCGATTATCGCATGCTCGTCCAGCTTGGGGGACGAACGCTCACCTTCGAGTCTCTGATCGTGCACTCGGGCTACGCCTATAAGGGAGATGGTCCATTCGCGTTGCTGACCTATGCTGGTGGGACGCGCGAAAGCGCCACCGCTGTTTATACCTTACGTACCCCCGACGGCACCTTGATAACGTTTCGTCCGATCGGCAGTTATGATTGTGCTAATCGCAACTGGGGATCCTCCCCCATGCGTTGCGCTTATATTTCGGAAATGGTGCAACCCGACGGCACCAAGCTTGCCTTTGAATATGACTATGATGGTGGACTCGCCAATCACCGAGCCCGTCTCCGCAAGGTTGTAAGCTCGCGCGGCTACGCTCTGCTACTGGAAGGGACGGGGTCACAGGTCACAAAAGCATGCGCATTTAACCTTTCGCAGGCCGCCGTTCCCGCCAGCAATCTTTGTCCCGCAAGCGGGCAGCCCACGGTTCACTATGCATATGACCCGCTCGCACGCCCTTGGTTGACGGGTTTTACAGATGTCGGCGGTTCGGTCTGGGCCTGGACCTACAATCAATCGGCTGGCAACACGTCAATGGGCTATGTAAAACCGGGCGCATCGACACCGTGGCTCACCAATACGATCTTCAAGCGACTGGATGAAGGCGATGCGATGCAAGACATCGTAGGCGCTCAATCCTTTGCCGACGGCCGGACCTATTTTTATGGATATAACCAAGCACCCTACACCAATGGGCGCCCTAACCCGGCAATAGCCGGCGGACGCTACGTTAATGCACAGGGCCAATATGTCGATATCATTTTCGACTATCGGGTCATGCCAGGCACCGAGCCGCAGTTTTGTCCTCAACCGCCCTGCCAGGTGGACGAACCGGACAGCTTCAACAATGCAACCTATCAACAGACGCCTGGACCTGTTTCAATCACCGATGAGCTCGGGCGCATCACGACCTTCGACTATTGTGATCCGATCGCGATGGCAAACCTCCCATGGTATTATAGCGAGCGTTGTTACGTTGAAGCGTTGCAATCCTTTGTCGATCCAGAAGGCGCCAAGACGGAACTGAAATATGACGGCTCGCGCAATGTCACAGAGGTCCGACGAAAATCGAAGCCCGGCTCCGGCCTATCCGATATCGTTACAGCAGCCACATATAACTGCGCAGTCGCGGTAAACTGCACGAAACCTGTAACCATGACAGACGCTAAGGGAGGGGTGACGTCCTACAGCTATGATACGGTACACGGCGGGCTGCTTACAGAGATGCAACCCGCGCCAGTTGCAGGGGGTGCGCGGCCCCTAAAGCTGCGAACTTACGTCCAGAAATACGCCTATATTCTAAACGGTGGTTCGCTGATCGCCGCCGGCACTCCAGTATGGGTTCCTGCGACTGAGACGGTGTGCCAAACGGTCGCCGGTAGCAGTACGCCAATCTGTGACGGTGGCGCGTTGCAAACGGTTACGACGTATGAGTATGGCGCCGACGGCACTGCCCACAATCTTTTGTTGCGTGGTGTTGCAGTGACGGCGGACGGTCAGACGCTTCGCACATGTTATAGTTATGATGTGAACGGCCGACGGATTAGCGAGACGAAGCCTGCTGCCAATCTGGGTGTCTGTCCGTGACGGGGGGCGGGATCATGCATCGCTTCGCCTTGTTGTTCGCGATCGGTGCGGCGGTTGTGCCGAGCGCCGTTCAGGCGCAGGCATCACCATCGGCCTATACGAGCGCGACGCGTTATGACGCCGAAGGCCGGGTGACGGGTACGATCGCGCCGGATCCGGATGGCGCCGGGCCGCTGGCCTATGCTGCTGCGCGAACGACCTACGATGCAGCGGGAAGGCCGATCAAGATCGAGACCGGCGAGCTTTCTGGCTGGCAATCAGAAACCGTGGCTCCGGCGAGCTGGAGCGGCTTTACGATCTTGTCGTCGGTCGAGACCAGCTATGATGCACTGGATCGCAAGCTGACCGAGGCGACCAAGGGCTCGGACGGGATCGCGGTGTCGCTGGTTCAATACAGCTATGACGCGGCGGGCCGCCTCGAATGCACGGCGCAGCGGATGAACCCTGCCGCCTATGGTAGCTTGCCCGCGAGTGCCTGCAGCCTGGGGACGGAGGGAAGCTTTGGTCCTGACCGGATCATGCGCAATCTCTATGATGCGGCGGGTCAGCTACTGAAAATCCAGAAAGCCTATGGCACAGCGCTGCAGGAAGATTACGCGACCTACACTTATAGCCCCAACGGCAAGCGTACGAGCCTGACCGACGCGCGGGGATATCGCGCCGAAATGGCCTATGACGGACATGACCGGCAGGCGCGCTGGTACTTCCCGTCGCCGACGACGCCGGGGGTCGCCTCGACAAGCGACTATGAAGAATATGGCTATGACGCGAATGGCAACCGTACGAGCTTCAGGAAGCGCGACGGTTCGACAATCACGTATCAATATGACGCGCTGAACCGGAATACGGTGAAGATCGTTCCCGAGCGATCGGGCCTGAACGCGACCTACACGCGCGATGTCTATTATGGTTATGATCTTCGCGGGCTTCAGACTTACGCCCGGTTCGACAGCACGTCGGGCGAGGGGCTGACCACCAGCTACGACGGGTTCGGGCGTGCGACATCGTCGTCGCTCGCCATGGATGGCACGACGCGTACACTCTCGCACAGCTACGACAAGAATGGCAATCGCACCGAGCTGACTTGGCCCGATGCCGCGATCACCGCTTATGCTTATGACGGCCTCGACCGGATGTCCGTGCTCTTCGAGGGGCCGCTCGCGTTGAACGTGAATCTTGTGGCCTATGGGTACAACAACCGCGGACTACGCGATCGACAGAATGGCCGATACGGGCAATATGCCACGTTCAACTACGATCCCGTCGGTCGCTTGAATGGCTTGAGCCACGACTTCCCCAGCGTCGCAAATGACGTCGCCTACACCTATGGCTACACCCCTGCCTCGCAAATCGCGCAGCAAAGCCGCGACAATGACAGCTACGCCTGGACGGCGCACTTCAATGTCGATCGCAACTACACCACCAACGGTCTGAACCAGTATACCAACGCCGGCCCGGCATCGTTCACCTATGATCCGAACGGTAATCTGACCTCGGATGGATCGACGAACTATATCTACGATGTTGAAAACCGCCTGGTCAGCCTGAGCGGCGCGAAGACTGCTACGCTGCGCTACGATCCGCTCGGCCGCCTCTATGAAGTCGGGGGCGCGGGGACCGGGCTGACGCGGTTCCTGCACGACGGCGATGAGATGGTGGCGGAATATGACGGGATCAACAACCTCCAGCGCCGCTATGCGCACGGCAAGAATGTCGATGATCCGGTGGTCTGGTACGAGGGGGCAGGCCTGGCATCCCCGCGCTGGCTGCATACGGATCACCAGGGTAGCGTAATCAGCATCACCGACAGCAGTGGCGGCGCTGCGGTCGCGATCAACGCCTATGACGAGTATGGCATTCCGAAGTCAGGCAACCTCGGGCGGTTCCAGTACACCGGACAGGCCTGGATCCCCGAGCTGGGCATGTATTACTACAAGGCCCGCATCTACTCGCCTACGCTCGGACGGTTCCTCCAGACCGATCCCATCGGATATGACGATCAGGTCAATCTTTATGCATATGTGGGGAATGATCCCGTCAATAAGGTGGACCCTGATGGAACGGATGGGAAGCCTGCACATATAATGGATCGGCAGATGTTCGCGCTAAGGGACGCTGCGAAGGACTGTGAGGGAATGGCCGTCGAATGCGGCGCGATGCTGGCTGACGCCGTTTCAATTCCCCTTTCATTTTATGGGGTCACAGGGCTAGCACGTGGCGCCATACTCGGTTTTGGAGCATTCACTCTTGCACGACGCGAAGGTCTCGCGGCAGCGGGAGGATTGCTCAGGTGGTCTGCCAGCCAGAAGGGTAACTTTTATATGGGGGTGGCGGCCAGTAGGGCAGCAGACAAGCTGGGTCGAGCCTGGGTCGGTAAAGGCGCCGAGCTCAGCAAGCGGGGGAATGCGTTAATTTCGCGGGACGGCACCAAAGTCTATCGGCCTGGCGCATACAAGCCGCGGCAGGGTGAAACTCAAGCGAACTTTATAACTAGGCAAATAGTGGTGCGCGAAGATGGAAGCAAAGTTTTCAAAGAGGTTGGCAATGGCCATCTGACTGTTAAGCAATCGGGAAGTTGTCTAGGGCGCGCCACAAGGCTGGCGTGTTAATCATCAGAGGCTATATTCAGATGAGGAAACACGAAACCACAGGCTCGGACGGTCGGGTCGACTTGGTAGTCGGCTCTGTCGATTTTCTTGATAAACCGCATGGTCGTTCGGGCGAAGCCGACACCTCTCACTGCATTGCAGAAATCGGCGAAGCTGGTTCTGGTGGCTATGATCTGTTTTTCTTGAACGCGGTCAATACGGCATGGAGCGAAAGAAACTTGAGCAACACAGGGAGCGGCTTCCAAGAAGGATTTCTGGTAGTCGATAAGATCGACGAAGCCACGATTCGATCTGAACTGCTCAGACAAATTGGCGACGCCAAGTTTCTCACCTTCGAAGACTTTGTTCGCGCTTTCCAAGGCAAGCTGCGGTGGGAATTTGCCTGAGCAAAATGCCACCTCATCCCGGAATTGAACATCAGCGTTTCCGAGCGGTCCTGCCGCCCGAGACCGACTGTCATAAATTGGGTGAAGGCTTGCAATCGCGTTTTAGCGTGTGTTTGGTACAGAGGCTCCGGCATATGGGTCGTAGGCGGCCGACGGGCCAACTGGCGGTTGCAGCCGGCTCGACAGCGGATTCCCATCCGACGTCGAGTGTCGGTGTGGCACTGCATTCTCGCCGCCGAAGCCAGTAAGTGCAGCAGCAATGCTGCTGGCTCCAAACAATATGAAGCATCCCAGCACGACCGTAAGGCCGCGCCTCAATTCCAACCGACCAGACAGCATGAGCATTCCGATCGCGGCGACCGCGACGACTGCAATGGCGGTCGCGGCGTTGCCGAGGGCGGTCGCTTCGACCCATTTCAGACCGGCGACGAGGGCGCTCTCGGCAGGCGGATCGATGAGCGATGCGTTCGACGGATTCATTCTTGCTCCCTTGCGGACGAGCGGTGCCGCGCTGCACCGGCACCGCAAGCGCCATTGTCACCATAATGGCATCAATTGCCCGTCGATGGTCGATTTCGACTGGCAGATTGAAGTTGCCGACGCTAGCCTTGCGATTGAAATCAGCGCAAGTTTTTCGATCAACGGGGGAGTTTTCGTGGGACTACGGTCGAGAATCACCGCTTGGGTTGCCGCGCTGACGAGTCTGTTTTTTGCCGGAAGTGCGCACGCACAGGAGCTTTCCGATCCGGCGGGTTCCGGCGTGCTGGTATCGGCCGTCCGGTGGCTCGAGGGCACGTTGCTTGGCACCGTCGCCACCGTCGTCGCGGTGATTGCCGTCGCCACCGTCGGCTTCATGATGCTGACCGGGCGGATCAACTGGCGCTACGGCGCGACGGTGATTCTCGGCTGCTTTATCCTGTTCGGCGCGGCGAGCATCGTCGCGGGAATCCAGTCCACCGCCAGCCTCGGCCGCTGACCGGTGAACGGGGTCGAGCGCGATGTGATGTTCGTGGCGCTGACGCGGCCGCAGATGTTCGCAGGCGTCACTTACAGCTATTTCGTGGCCAATGCCGTGCTCACCACCGAATTGTTCCTGATCTTCAAGTCGATCTGGGCGCTGGTCATCGCGCTGCTCGTCCATTTCGCGGGCGTGCTGCTGTGTCTGCGCGAGCCGCGTTTCTTCGACCTCTGGCTCGCCAAGGTCGGCCGCTGCCCGCGGGTGCGTAATTTTTCGATCTGGCGATGCAACTCCTACCGGCCCTAGCAGCCTCACCCAAGATCGTTGCCAGGGAGGCGCCCGCGGGGCGCCATCTGCCCTACGGCCATCATGTCGACGACCACACGATCGCGACCCGCGACGGTCTGCTCATGCAGGTCATCGCATTGCGCGGGCTGCTGTTCGAGACCGCCGACACCGACGAGATCAATTATCGCAAGCGGCTGCGTGACGCGATGCTGCAATCGATCGGCTCGTCGCGCTACGCAATCTATCACCATATCATCCGCCGCCGCATCGAGGTCGGGCTCGACGGACAATTTGGCGATCCCTTTTCGGCGAGGCTCGACGCGGCGTGGCAGGGGCGGCTCGACCGGCGCCAGCTGTTCGTCAACGATCTTTACCTGACCCTGATCCGCAGGCCGCTGCAGGGCCGGGTCGGCGTGCTCGACAGCCTGCGCGAGATGCTCGGCGGCGCGCGTTCGGTTGCCGAGACGGAGACGCATGACCTGCGCCAGCTCGACACGGCGCGCGAGGCATTGATGGCGGCGCTCGGCAGCTACGAACCGTCGCTGCTCGGCGTCTATGAGGGCAGTGCCGGCCTCTGCTCCGAGCCGCTCGAATTTCTCTCGACGCTCTTCAATGGCGAGAGCCGCCCGGTGCTGCTGCCGACGCAGGACATCGGGGCGTATCTGCCCGACCGGCGGATCAGTTTCGGGCAGGAGGCGATCGAACTTGGCCCGTCGGGGCACTCGGATCGGAGCTTTCTGGGGCTGGTGTCGATCAAGGATTATCCCGGACAGACGAGCCCTGGCATGTTCGACGAACTGCTGCGCCTGCCGTTCGAGCTTACCGTCGCGCAATCTTTCGGTTTCGTCGAGCGCCAGGCGGCGCTCGAGCGGATGAACCTCACGCTGCGGCGGATGCGTTCGGCCGAGGACGAGGCGCTCAGCCTGCGCGGCGAACTCGCCAATGCCAAGGACGAGGTCGCGGCGGGGCGTTCGGGCTTCGGTGAGCATCATATGACGATCGGCATCCGCGGCGCCTCTCCCGCCGAAGTCGATGCCGGGGTCGCCGAAGTCCAGGCCGCGCTTGCCGATCTCGGGATTATCGCGGTGCGCGAGGAGATCGCGCTCGAACCCGCATTCTGGGCGCAGTTTCCGGGGAACTTCAAATATATCGCGCGGCGCGGCCTCGTCTCGACCGGCAATTTCGCGGGGCTGGCCAGCGGGCATAATTTTGCGCTCGGCCAGCCGCACGGCAATCATTGGGGCGATGCGGTCACCCTGTTCGAGACCACGGCGGCGGGTCCCTATTTCTTCAATTTCCACCAGGGCGATCTCGGCAATTTCACGATCATCGGCCCGTCGGGATCGGGCAAGACGGTGGCGCTCAATTTCCTCCTCGCGCAGGCGCGGCGCTTCGATCCGCGGATCGTCTTCTTCGACAAGGATCGCGGCGGCGAGCTGTTCATTCGCGCGATCGGCGGACGTTATGACGTCTTGCGGCCAGGCGCCGCCTCGGGGCTGAACCCGCTCCAGCTCGAAGACAGTGCCGCCAACCGCCAGTTCCTCATCGACTGGCTGGCACTGCTTGCGGGAGGTGCCAGCGTCGAGGAAATGGCGGCGATCAAGGACGCGGTCGATGCCAATTATGCGCAGCCGCCGCAGCACCGGCGCCTCTGCCATATCGTCGAGCTGTTCCGCGGCGGTCACCGCCCGCACGCGGGCGACCTCTGGTCGCGGCTCAGACCCTGGTGGGGCGGCGGCGAGCGCGCCTGGCTTTTCGACAACGAGGTCGATTCGACCGACCTGACGGAGCGCTCGGTCGGGTTCGACATGACGCAGATCCTCGACGATCCCGCGGTGCGCACCCCGGCCATGATGTATCTGTTCCACCGCGTCGAGGAGCGGCTCGACGGCAGCCCGTCGATCATCGTCGTCGACGAGGGCTGGAAGGCGCTCGACGACGATGTGTTCGTGCGCCGGATCAAGGATTGGGAAAAGACGATCCGCAAAAGGAACGGCATCGTCGGCTTCGCGACGCAAAGCGCCCAGGACGCGCTCGAAAGCCGGATCGCGAGCGCGATCATCGAGCAGGCGGCGACGCAGATTTTCATGGCGAACCCGAAGGCGCGCGCCGAGGATTATGTGGGCGGATTCGGGCTGACGACCCATGAATATGAGCTGGTCCGTTCGCTCCCCGACAGCGCGCATTGTTTTCTCGTCAAGCACGGCAATGAAAGCGTCGTGGCGCGGCTCAATCTCGGCGGCGAGCAGGAGCTGCTCACCATCTTGTCCGGACGCGAGCGTAGCGTACGCATTCTCGACGAACTGCGCGCCGTTCATGGCGATGCGCCCGATGCGTGGTACGACGCGCTGATCGAACGCGTCCGATCATGAGCCTCTGCGAGCGCCTTCCCGCCCCCGAGAGCTTCGCGCCGAGCGTACTCGCCTACCTCGACTGCCAGGCGCAGGTCATCGGCGCGGCAGGCTATAGCGCCCTGGCGGCGCCGGGCTCGCCCGCTTCGATCCTGCTGACCGGCATGATCACCCTGCTGATCGCATTTCTCGGCTACCGGATGCTGCTCGGCCACACGCCGACGATCCGCGAAGGCGTCCTGACCTTCGTCAAGATCGGGCTGGTGCTGGTGCTGGCGACGAGCTGGCCCGCCTATCAGATCCTCGTCTACGACATCATATTGCGTTCGCCCGCCGAGCTCGCCGCGACGATCGGCGGCGCGGCGAGCCTGCCGGGGAGCGGCGGCGGGCTGGTCCAGCGCATCGACGGCGTCGATCAGGCGCTCAAATATCTTGCGATTACCGGCGTCGGTCCGGTGCCGCTCGGCGCCGACGGAACGCCACTGATGCCTGCGGTCCCGCCGCCGCCTTTCATCGGGTTCGACAATTTCGCGCTCGGCTTTGCCCGCGTGATCTATCTGGTCGCCACAATCGCTTCCTTTGCGGCGGTGCGTATCGCCGCCGGACTGCTGCTCGCACTGGCGCCGATTTTTGCGGCCTTTCTCTTGTTCGACGGCACGCGCGGCCTCTTCGCCGGCTGGCTCAAGGCGCTGCTCGGCACCGCGCTCGCAAGCCTCGCGATCGCGGTGACGCTCGGTGTTGCACTCGCCTTTCTCGAGCCCTGGCTCGCTTCGCTTGTCGCGCGGCGCGGCGCCGGCCTCGACATTATCGGCGCGCCCGGACAGTTGCTCGCCGCGACCTCGATATTTGCGATCGCGCTCGCCGCCGCGGCGATCGTCACGGCGCGCGTCGCGCTGGGTCTCAAAATCCCCGCCTGGCTCGGGACGGCGATGGCGCGTGATGGTGCTCCGCCAGCTCGCCGCCCGGAGGCGCCGCCGCGCCCGGTGGCCGCCCATCCGCCGATCGAAAGCCGGACCCGTGCAGCGGCGATTGCCGACGCGGTCGCGATGACGCAGCGCCGCGAGGCGCTCGCCGCCGATGCGGGCGGCGGATCGCGTGCGGTCCATATCGCGCGCGCCATTGCCCAGAGCGAGCGCGGTGAGCGCGCCGCCCCCGCTCCGCGCGGCCAGTCCGAAAGCCGCCGGACGCGAAACCGCGTCTCCTCGCGGGCGCTTGCGAGAGATCGTCGATCATGAAAAAAAGCAGTCGCGAGGCGCTGGACGCCTATTATGCCGAGGCCGGCAGCTGGGCCAAGGACCAGGCGGACGCGCTGCGCGCCTCGCGCCGCACCGCCTGGTGGGTGGCGGGCGCGGCGTCGGTGATCGCGGTGTGCGAGGCGCTGGCGCTGCTGTTCCTCACCCCGCTCAAGACCGTCGAACCCTATACCTTGCTCGTCGATCGCCAGACCGGCTTCGTGCAGGCACTCAAGCCGCTCGAAGTGGACGCGATCGCGCGCGACCGGGCGCTGGTCCAGTCGTACCTCGTCCAATATGTCATCGCGCGCGAGGGCTTCGACATCAATTCGGTGCAGGAAGATTATCGCAAGGTGGCGCTATGGTCCGCAGGCAGTGCCCGCGCGGGCTATATGGCGTCGATCGAGGTCTCCAATCCCGACAGTCCGCTCGTGCGCCTGCCGCGCTCGTCGCTGATCGAGGTCGAGGTAAAAAGCGTCACCCCGATGAGCGAGACGACCGCGATGGTGCGCTTCGATACGCAGCGCCGCGAGGCCGGCGGCCAGCTCTTGCCGGCGCAGCCGTGGGTCGCGATCGTCCGCTACGAGTTCAGCGGCGAGCCGATGAGCGTCGCCGACCGGATGATCAATCCGCTCGGCTTCAAGGTCACCAGCTATCGCCGGAGCGCCGAAGCGTTGCCCGCGCCCGAACCGGCGGCGGCCGCCGGCGAGGTGGCGGGGGCACCGCTGCCGGCGGGTCAGCCGCAGCCTCCGGCAGCGCCGCGCGGGCCGGCACTGCAATGAGCGTCCGGCTGGCGCTGGTGGCGATGGCCTTTGCGACGGGCGCGGGCGCCGGCGCGCAGGTGCGTCCGCAGCCCGGTATCGGTGACGCGCGGATGCAGACGGTCGAGTATCGGCGCGACCAGGTCGTCGAAGTCGAGGCGGCCCCCGGCTATCAGGTGATGATCGCGCTGGCCCCCGACGAACTGATCCAGAATGTCGCGGTCGGCGACAGTGGTGCCTGGCAGGTGGTGGCGAGCCAGGCCGGCAATATGCTGTTCGTGCGGCCGAGCGTCGGCGGGGTGAGCACCAATATGACGGTGATCACCAGCGCGCGCTTCTATGCGTTCGATCTTGTGCCCGCCAATGGCGCACCGCCTTATGAAATCCGCTTTCGCTATCCGCCCGAGCCGGACGCCGGGCCCGCCACGGCAAGCGGCGATGTGGCGGCCGCAGTCGGCCTCTACAGGCTTGGCGGAACCCGCTCGCTCTATCCGGCGCGCATGCACGATGACGGCGCGCGAACCTTTATCGACTGGCCCGCCGATGTCGCGCTTCCGGCGGTGTTCATCATCGACGATCATGGCCGCGAGCGCCTCGCCAACGGTAATATGCGCGGGCACCTTTATGTGATCGACAGCGTTCACGATCAGTTTCTGTTCCGGATCGACCGCAAGACGGCGCGCGCGCGCCGCTATCTGCCCGAGGCGGGCGAGCCATGACCGCGGCCGATCAAGAACCGCCCGCCGCCGCGGCACCGGCCGAACGCGGCGCCTTGCCGCAGGTCGCGCGGCCGCGCGCCGGTGTCTCGGGGCTCGCCATCGCGATCGGTGCCGTGCTGGCCGCCGGTCTCCTCTTTTCGGTCCTCGACGCGCGCCGCCGATCGCTCGCGGCGCCGGCCGTGCGCCCGGCACCCTCGGACCTGGTCGGCGTCTCCGCCGCGCCCCCGGCGCTGTTCATTCCGCCGCTGCCCCGCGCGGCGGCGCCGCTTCCTTTTGCTCCGCCAGCACCGTACGGGCCCGCCGCGCCGGTGGCGCCGCCGCGCGCTACGACCCCTCCTGCCAATGTTACCGCGCCGCCGCCTTCCTATGCGCCGCCGCCGGGCTACAGCGCGCCGCCCGCGGCCGCGGTGCCTCCGCCGCGCACCAGCGGCGGCGCGATCCTCGTGGTCGATCAGGGCCGCGGGGCTGCCCCCGACGGGGCGCCGCCGACCGGCGCCGACATCCGCACGCCGCTCTCGCCGGGCGCTGCCCAGCGCAGCCGCGCAGGGTCTATCGCCAACCGCGCGACGACGGTGCCGCAGGGCACGTTGATCCCCGCCGTTCTCGAAACCGCGCTGAACTCGAGCGGCGAGGGTTTTGCGCGGGCGCTTGTCCAGCGCGACGTGCACGGGTTCGACGGCGCGCGGGTGCTGATCCCGCGCGGCAGCCGCCTGATCGGCGAATATGCCTCGGAAACCAGCCCCGGCCAGAAGCGCGCCTTCGTGACCTGGACCCGGCTGATCCGTCCCGACGGGGTGACGATCGCGCTCCAGTCGCCCGCGACCGATCCCGTCGGGGTCGGCGGCGTAAGGGCGCGCGTCAACACGCATTTCTTCGAGCGCTTCGCGGGGTCGATCCTCCAGACGGCGATGCTGATCGGCGGCAATCTTGCGGCGCGCTCGGTCGGCGATTCGGTGGTGATCGCGCTGCCGGGATCGCTGCCGGGCAGCGGCGCCACCACCCAGGCGACGCAAATTCCGCCGACGCTCAGCGTCCGGCAGGGAACGAGCATCAGCGTGTTCGTTGCGCGCGATCTCGACTTCACCGGGGTCGAGGGCGGGCGGTGACCGATACGCTCGCCGCTCCCGTCTATCTCGGCAGCTATCTCGCTCCGCTCGGCTTTGCGCTCGATCGGCCCGATGTCACCGATATCTATATCAACCGCCCCGGCGAACTATGGATCGAGACGCTCGGCGGCGCCTGCGAGCGTCACGATGTGTCGGCCCTCGACGCGCCCTTGCTGGCGCGGCTCGCACGGCAGGTCGCGGCGCTCGGCCACCAGGGCATCAGCCGCGAACACCCCTTGCTGTCGGCAAGCCTGCCCGACGGCTCGCGCATCCAGGTCGCGATCCCGCCGGCGACGCGCGGCGCGGTCGCGATCGCGATCCGCAAGCATGTCGCGGCCGAGCGGTCGCTCGACGATTATGTCGCCGCCGATGCCTTTCGGGCGCTGCGCGCCGGGGCCGGTCCGGCGGCGACGATCGAGCGGGTGCGCGCGCTGGTCGATTCGGGCGATATCGCCGCGGCGCTGCGCGAAGCGGTGCGCGGACGCCTCAACATTTTGATCTCGGGCGGAACCTCCTCGGGCAAGACCACCTTCCTGAATGCGCTTATCCGCGAGATTCCAGCCCATGAACGACTGATCCTGATCGAGGATACGCCCGAGATCCGCCTGGCGCACGACAATGCGGTCTGCCTGATTGCCGCACGCAGCGCGCTCGGCGAAGCGGCGGTAACGGCCAATGACCTGGTCTCGGCATCGCTGCGGATGCGCCCCGACCGGATCATTCTCGGCGAGCTGCGCGGGGCAGAGGCGTTTGCTTTCCTGCGTGCGATCAACACCGGGCATCCGGGGTCGATGACGACGATCCATGCGGACAGCGTCGAGCGCGCGTTCGAGCAGTTGGCGCTGCTGGTGCTGGAGGGCGGGTCCACCCTGCGCCGTGACGATATTCTCGATTATGTTCGTGCCACGGTCGACATTGTGCTGCAGCTAAGCCGCGATGCGAGCGGACGGCATGTGTCGGGGATCAGGGTCGGCGAACGTTGATGCATCGCGATAGCCGTGTAGGTCCGTGCGCTATCGCGGATTTGGAGCTGGACCAGATCGACGGCAAAGTGGCGCATTTGCGTCGTTACCATCTCGATAGCACCATTATGGAATTGATTTATCGGGGTTAATGTCATCTTGATGTTGACCTGCCGGGAATGCGTCCATAGCCTCCCCTTCAAGCAACGTCAGTTTGCAAGGTCTCGATTTTTCGTCGTGAACCCCGTGGGGAGTGATTATGAATCGCGCCTGCATTTTCCTGATTGCGCTGCCGTCGCTTGCGATCGCATCGCCCGCTGCCGCCACCGAGACGATCACCTACACCTATGATGCCAAGGGGCGTCTGGTGAAGGTCGTGCGCACCGGCAGCGTCAACAACAATGTCACGGTCGATTACGAACATGACAAGGCCGACAACCGCACCCGATTGAAGACCACCAACTCACCGAACCCGCCACCGTAACGAACACCGCGGGGTGACGGTAGAGCTTGGGGGGTGCAAAGATGACGGCATGGAACAGACGGCTCATTAATCGGTGGATGACCCGGTTTGCACTGCTTTGGTGCGCGGTGTTGGCGTCGTTCCTGCATTCGGATGTGGGTAGCGCGCAGACTTTTCGAGAACTGATCGCGCCCGATCGGCCCGTGGTAGATAGCCGAGGCGTCGATGTCGCACTTGGCGAAATCAACGTGACCACCGATCCTGTCTCGATTGGGGACCTCGCAACTGCCAGCAGCTGGTCGGGCGTCACCAACTTCAATAAATTCTACGCCTATATCGGCGCCAATGGCACCAACCGCTATGTCTTCCTGCACGGCAAGAGTTTCAAGTTTTTGCTGAGCGGCGGCTCATATGTTCCAGCCAATGCGGACGGTTCCACGCTCGTAAAGTCACCGTCAGGTCTCGAGACATGGACCTACACGAGCCCCGAGGGCAGCGTTTACTACTTTGTGCGCCGCGTGGCCGTTTATCAGCCGGACTGGCTCACGATCAGGGCGCATCTCCTGACCGTTACCAATCCCGATGGCAGAAAGCTGACATACAATTACAAGGATGTCTATGGGACGCAGGTGTGCGGGCACCAATGCTACACACCGACCAAAATCCGTGTCCAGTCGATCACCAGCAGCGACGGCCTGATGCTCAAGGCCAGCTTTGCCTCCAACACATTCTCGAACGATTTTAACCGGCTTACCAGCGTTCAGGCAATCAACCTCAGCCAGGACTATTGCGACCCGAATGCCGACAGCTGTGGCAGCCTCACGCAGACCTGGCCCTCACAGACGATAGCGGAATCGACCAGTGGCTCGACAACGACGCGAACAATTACCGATCAAGACGGCGTCTCCACTGCAGTCGATACTGTCGCGCAAAAGGTGGTCGAGGTTACGCCCCCCGCTGACACATCGGGTGCCGTCGACGTTGTTTATGACGGCAGCGGCAAGGTCGACGCAGTCACTGGCGATGGGGTCACCTATGATTACAGTTATTCGACGAGTGGCAGTACCCAAACCACTACGGTGACCGGCCCCGGTTCCGCGACCGAGACCTTCGTGGTAGACACCTCAATCTCTAGGCCTACGTCGATCACGACGGCGACCGGGCAGACAACTACTTTTCAATATGATGGGTCGGCGCGGCGCACGCGGGAGACGTATCCCGAAGGCAATTATACCCAATGGACCTATGATTCCCGCGGCAACATTACTGAGATCCGTCACGTGGCGAAGCCGGGTTCGGGGTTGGCGGACATTGTCGAAACGGCCTCATACGACGCCAGCTGTGTCAACGTGAAGAAATGCAACAAGCCGAACTACACCATTGATGCGCGTGGCAAGCGAACTGATTATACGTATGACGCCACACACGGGGGCGTGACGCGTGTCCAACTCCCTGCGCCTGATGGAAGCACGCCCCGTCCGGAAATCAACTACAGCTACACCCAGTTCTCGGGCCAGGTGCGCAATTCTGCCGGTGTACTCGTCAGTACCGGCGACCCGCAATATAAGGTCACCCAGATCACGACATGTGCTACGGCAGCGACCTGCGCTGGCAGCGCCACCGAAACCAAAGTCACAATGGCGTATAATACGCCAAATCTCAAAATGACCAGCTTGACAACGGCTTCGGGTGACGGCGCCCTCTCCGCGACAATTGGCTATACCTATAACCTTATGGGCGACGTCGCCACGATTGATGGGCCGTTGCCCGGCGCTGACGACACCACATATTATTTCTATACGCTCAACCATCGCTTGCGAGGCATCATCGGCCCCGATCCCGATGGTGCCGGCCCGCGCTTACGGCCCGCGATGCGGAACACTTACCTCGGCTTCAAACCGGTGCAGAAAACGGAAACAGGCACTGTAACGGGCACAGATCTGGCGGCGCTCAACGCGATCACGCCGGTGCAGACGATCGACTATACCTATGACGCATTCGGCAAGAAGACCAAGGAAGTGGTTTCTGGCACGGCGGGCGCGGTCAACGTTGTGCAGTACAGCTATGACGGGGAGCGGCGCCTGCTATGCACCGCGCTGCGCTTGAATCCTGCGACGTGGGGGGCGCTTCCCGGCGCATGCACCGCAGCCACTTCCGGGAGTGACGGCCCGGATCGCATCACGCGCAACAGCTATGATGCTAGTAATCGCATCACCAAAGTCGAAACCGCCCTCGGCACCGCCGCAGCGGCCGACGAGGTGCGAACCGCTTACACCGTGAACGGGCTGGTCGATCATGTGATCGATGCCGAGAGCAACCGTACGACCTACATTTACGATGGCCATGATCGCCTGTCGCAGACGCGTTACCCCTCGACCACCAAAGGCGCCAACAGCAGCAATGCGAGCGATTATGAGCAGCTTGGATATGATGCTGGCGGGAACGTCACCAGTCGCCGCCTGCGTGACGGAACGACGATCAACTACAGCTACGATGACCTAGGTCGGGTGACGGCAAAGGACCTGCCGGGCAGCGAGCCCGACACGTCGTATAGCTACGACCTGCTTGGCCGCGCCTTGAGCGTGGCGCAGGGCGGACACAGCCTGGGGTTCGTGCACAACGCGCTTGGCCAGGTGACGAGCCAGACCGGGCCGCTCGGCACAATCGGCTACACCTATGACGCCGCGGGTCGGCGGCTGACGATGAGCTACCCCGGTGGTACGCTGACGATCAACTATGATTATGATGTTGCCGGCAATGTGACCGCGGTCCGCGAGAATGGCGCGACCTCGGGGGTCGGGGTGCTCGCCGCCTATGCCTATGACAGCGTCGGCCGCCGGTCGAGCGTGACCTATGGCAACGGCAGTGTACAGAGCTTTGGTTATGATGCGGCGTCGCGGCTGTCGACGCTGACCAACAATCTCAATGGATCGGGCACGGCGCACGACCTGACCCAGACGTTCAACTACAATCCCGCGGGCCAGATCGCGAGCGTCACGCGGAGCAACGATGCCTATGCCTGGCAAGCGCATTACAATGTCGATCGCAGCTATGCGATGGACGGGCTCAACCGGATCATGAATGTCGGCTCGACCGCCTTCGCTTATGACGGGCGCGGCAACCTCACCAGCGACGGGACGAACAGCTTCACCTACACGTCCGAGAACCTACTGAAGTCCGGTCCCGGCGGCGCGACGCTTGGCTATGACCCCCTCGGGCGTCTCTACGAGACCGCCAAATCGGGGGTGACGACGCGGTTCCTGTATGACGGCATCGACATGATCGGCGAATATAACGGATCGAGCGCGATCGAGCGCCGCTATGTCCACGGCCCCGGCATCGACAACCCGATCGTCTGGTACGAAGGTAGCACGATCGACAATAGTAGCCGCCGGTTCTTGATGGCCGACGAGCGCGGCAGCGTGGTGAGCATCACCGACAGCGCGAACGCGACGATCCACATCAACGCCTATGACGAATATGGCATCCCCGCCCCCGGCAACATCGGCCGGTTCGGCTACACCGGCCAGACTTGGCTCCCCGAGGTGGGAATGTGGTACTACAAGGCGCGCATCTACTCGCCGACGCTCGGGCGGTTCATGCAGACCGATCCCATCGGGTACAGCGATGGCATGAACTGGTATAATTATGTCGGGTCTGATCCGGTGAACTTTGTGGATCCGTTGGGGCTTTCCTGTCAGCAGTTTCCCGGTGGTTACTTTATGTTCCGGGATAGCAATGGGAACGGGAAGTGGGATGAGGGCGAGGACGTCGTGGAGATTGGAGTTTGCGGCTCGGCGTCCACGGGTGGTAGTGTCGGCGGAATGGGCCGCCCGCGTGGCAGCGGCGGCCGCGGCAGCACCGGTCCCACGCCGCAAAATAATGGCTGTGCAGTTGGCAGCAAGCCATCGACTGCGCGCCAAATAGCCGAAGGGGCAAGCGAAGTCGGTCAGTTTGCGGATGGCGTTACTGTGGCTGCCGGAATCTTTGGCCTTGCGACTGCGCCCACAGGAGCCGGTCCAGCGGGAGCAGCAATTGTCGGCGGTATCTCGGCTGTGGTGTCACGAGGCGCTGCGGTGGTAAGTACGGTAGCTTATGCCGTGGATGGTGACTGGGCAAACGCCACGGGATCATTGGTTGGCATCGTCGGTGGCTCTTTTGCTGGCGCTGGCGCACGTGGGCTTGCCAGTCGGAATATGGCTAAAAAGCGCGCTTTTGGAAATCTATCAGCGAGCCAGAAGCGGGAGGCGAGCCTTGTCGGTGAAGCTACAGCTGGTGCCTATGGAAAGACCGTTGGCCTGATGGGGTGCCCATGATTGAGTTTAACATTCTGAGCTGCATTGGCGCAATCATAATAGCGGTATTTGCCGATTGGGCAATTTTTGCCAGAGTTACAAATGTGTTTCACATGTTTTACGTTACGAATAAAATCGAAAATTATTGGGACTCTATTACCTTTAGATTGCCGATATTAATTATATCCTCCATCATGACTCTGCGTGGATTATCCATTGGGAATGGATTTAATTTTTTGATTATACTAGGCCTTTTCATTTTTCTTTCATGTTCCTTTTTTTCTCCTTTCAGAATATTTTTAAGGCTGCGGCGTGAGGAATTGGACCGCGCGGCAAAGACGGACAGCTTGGAGAATTGAAGTTTTCAATCTGAGATTTATCGAGGCGATCCGACTCCGCTCTTTATGACAGAGCGCCATGGGAGCCGTCGTACCGTTCGAGTCGTTCGATGCGTACCGAGCACATGGTGTAGACGGTGCATCCTAGTTCCTCGACGCGTTCGCCAAGCCAGTCGAGTTCTTCTTCGCTGACTTTGTAGTGTTTTGAACATCTTAATTTGGTGTAATCCTCTTGGCACGAAGGCGGCACGATCGACAATAGCATCCGGCGGTTCCTGATGGCCGGCGAGCGCGACAGCGTGGTGAGCATCACCGACAGCGCGAACGCGACGGTACATATCAATACCTATGACGAATATGGCATCCCCGCACCCGGCAACATTGGCCGGTTCGGCTACACCGGCCAAACCTGGCTGCCCGAAGTGGGCATGTGGCACTACAAGGCGCGGATGTATTCGCCGACCCTCGGGCGGTTCATGCAGACCGATCCGATCGGATATGCCGACGGGATGAACTGGTATAATTATGTCGGGTCTGACCCAGTTAACTTTACCGATCCGATGGGTCTCGAATCGTGTCCGGACGGCTCGGGCGAGATCTGCGTCACGGCCCCTTCAGGTGGTGGCAGTTGCGGAATCTTTGGTTGCTGGATTCAACGCAACATCTGGACCCCCGTTTTCGGAAGCCGAGCCACGGAATTGGAAAAGCCGTAAAAGGAAACTCCAGAACCAGAACCGAAGAAGCCTGACTGGTGTGGCTCACAAGGCATCAATGTTCCTGATGGGAATTGGGGCGAAGCATGTAGGAAACATGATGATTGCTATGCAACGCCCGGCATGGGCAAGGAACAATGCGACGCTAACTTGGCCAAGAATATCTTCTTTGAGTGCAGAAAAGGCGGACCGAACTCTGCTGGACCTTGCGGCTTTGTCGCGGGAATTTACGCTGGGGGGCTCATGATAGGCGGATGGCTTCCCTTTTGGCACCCACCTCGCGATGCCTATGATCAAGCTCAGTCAGGAAAATAGAGAATGCCAATTAACTTGTCGGAACTTGTCACAATATGGGCGATATTTTTTGGATTCATCGCGCTATGCATATTCATTGTAAGGCGTAATAAAATCTACGGATTATTGTTTTTCATTTCGGTTATTTCGCTTATGGCGATATGGAATATATTCATAAGAATTTGAATTAATTTTAACTGTTCGTTTGCCGCAAAGTGGATTGCTGGATAACTTGAAAGGTGTCTATTGCTCCTTGCCTTCATTTGGCGGTGGTGTCTCCGTTGGGGGGTATGCTGGCCTAGAGGATGGCGTCACTGGAGAGGTGGCTTTTGATCCGTCGAGTGGCCGGATTTCGCTCTCAGCCGGATTGAACGTCGGTGTCGGTGTCGGATTCTCCGTCGCAGGAACGGGCAATACCAGCCGAGGAGTCTCAAGTGCACCTGTATTTGGAAGTGTGGGCTTTAATGCAAATGTTGCTGCTGGACCGGTTCGCGCTGGTGTCGCAGGAACATTGATCGACAGTTCTGGAATCAACCCTCGCTATAACGGCGTAAATGGGGGGTTGCGTGCTGGGGGCGGCCTTACCGCAAATGCTAATTTGACCGCGCGCGGCGGCACGGCATTTCAAATTCTTCCGAGCTGCGAATGATGGTTTCGTCAATCAAAGCTGCCCGTTTGCTGGTTAAACTTGGAGCCGTCTTTATTGGTTCGATGTTTGTCGAGTATATTGCTTTCCGTACATTCTTTTCACTGATTGCCTTCGCGCTTGTTGTTCTGCCGATTTTCATGATCAAATGCCAAAATTGCAGAACGCCGATATACGATCAGCGCATAGCTCCGCACGTGAAAGGCTTCGATCTGCTGGCACTTGAACAATGCCCAGTCTGCGGGGACCCAATGTTACCTAAAGAGAAGCGATTATTATGATCGCGTGATCCCAGGTTGGGTAGCAGTGCAAACACCTCTCGGCCTCTAGTTGCAGATGGCTTGCAGATGGGGGTCAGGTCAGCGGCCGCAGGGGCGCTGCTGAATATGCCAGCCTCGGAGGATCTGAGGCACTCCACCGGAGTATGAAAGATAGCGCGAGCCTCGCTGAGGAATGAGCGCGGCCTCAAATGAGCGTGCACTGACGGCGGCAGGCGCCGCCAGAGGTCGCGCGTTTGCACGGTTGGCCGCGCAGCGCTCTTGTCTCGCTTCTTGGCGCCGCGGGCGCGCGGCCCTTGCGGCGGGGACGCACCGCGGGGCGCTGCTCCGGGCGCGGCGTTGCCGCACCCGGCCCGCCACCGGTCCGCGCACGCCGCGGCGCCTGCGGCTGCGACAAGGGCGCGTCTGTTCTCCGATGATGACGCCGCGCTGATCGCGCGGCGGCGCTGTGCTTGGGCCGGCCACGGACAGCGTGGCAGTCGGCGCACGGCTGTGGGACCGCTCGGCCGGTGCGCAAGCCGGTCTTCGCCCGGCTCCTCCATTGCATTGCGGCCCTTCTGGTGCGCGCCGTCCTTTGGCGCGGTCCCGTCGCCTTTCCTCGCCGCCCGCCCCGCCGTCCGGGGCCGGGTGTGGTGGAAGGAAAGGATGACGTTATGAAGCTTGACTTTATCGATGTGGACCATCTGTCGATTGCGGCGACCAACATGCGCGGGAAGGGCAAAGACCCCGATGTATCCGACCTGCTCCCCAGCGTTCGCGCGCGCGGGGTGCTGGTTCCGCTGCTTGTTCGTCCGAACTGTTCGGAAGGGCGCTATGAAATCGTTGCGGGTCGTCGGCGCTTTACCGCCGTGGCTGTCGTGGCGCGCGAGGGCGGCGCGGTGAAGCCGATCCCGTGCGCGATCCTCGACGAAGGCGACGATGCCGACGCGCTCGAAGCGTCGATGCTGGAAAACCTCGCCCGCGTTCAGCCCGACGAGGTCAGCCAGTGGGAAGCTTTCGTTGCCTTGGTGAAGGCGGGCCGGTCGGTCGAAGAGGTCGCCGACAGCTTCGGGTTCGAACCGTCGGCAGTGAAGCGCATCCTTGCCCTCGGCAACCTCTTGCCCCGCATCCGCACCCTCTATCGGCGCGGCGAGATCGATGCGGGCACGGTGCGCCATCTGACCTTGGCGTCCAAAAGCCAGCAGAAGGCATGGCTGGCGCTGTTCGATGACGAGAGCGCATATTGCCCGACCGGCCACCAGCTCAAAGCATGGCTGTTCGGCGGCACCGCCATTCCGGTGCGCCATGCGCTGTTCGATGTCGCGGAAGCGAAGCTCGTCCTCGTCTCGGACCTGTTCGGCGAAGACAGCTATTTTGCCGACAGCGATGCTTTCTGGTCGGCGCAGCTGGGCGCCATCGAAGCGCGCAAGGCCGAGTATCTCGAAGCCGGTTGGTTCGACGTTGTCGTCATGGCGCGCGGCGACTGGTTCAGGTCATGGGATCATGTTCATGCGGGCAAGCGCAAGGGCGGTCGCGTCTTTGTCGAGGTCCGCGATAGCGGCGAGGTCAGCTTCCACGAGGGCTATGTGACCAGCAAGGAAGCAAAGCGGCTTGCGGGCGGCAGTGGCAGCGACGACGGGAACACGCCCGCAGCGAAGCCCGCGCGTCCCGAGGTGTCGGGTCCGCTGAACGCCTATATCGACCTGCACCGCCATGCCGCGGTGCGCGCCGATCTGGCGAGCCATGGCGGCGTCGCGCTGCGGGCGATGCTCGCGCATGTCATCGCGGGCGCCGACCTGTGGCGGATCGATATCGAAAGCCAGCGGGCGCCGAAGGAGGATATCGCCGAGAGCGTCGAAACCTCCCCCGCCGAAACCGCGTTCGACATCAGGCGCCGCGCGGTGCTGGCAGTGTTGGGGTTCGACGAAGATGCCCCGACCGTCACCGGAAGGCCGCTGCACCGGCCCCCTTTTGCCCCCTTGTTCCAGCGGCTGCTCGACCTGCCCGATCCGGTGGTGCTGGAGATTGTGGCGATCGTGATGGGCGAGACCTTGGCGGCGGGCAGCGAGGCGGTCGAGATGATCGGGGTTCAGCTTGGCACCGTCATGACGCAGCATTGGCAGGCCGACTCGGCCTTCTTCGACCAGCTGCGCGACCGCGAAGTGCTGCTCGCCATCACCGGCGAGGTCGCGGGCGCCGAGGTCGCGGCAGCGAACGCCGGTGAAAAGGCCAAGGCGCTCAAATCGATCATCTCTGACTGCCTTGCGGGCGCGAACGGCCGCACCAAGGCTGAGCCGTGGGTGCCGAAGTGGATGGCGTTCCCGCCAACTGCCTACACGTCGCGCGGCGGCATCGGCAGCGTGAAGATGGCAGGACGGGTGCGTCACGCGCTGAGCGCGCCTGCCTCAGCGGAGTCGCCGCCATGTGCCCCCAACGGCGAAACGCAGGACGAGGAGGTCGCTTACAAAACGCCGCTTGCCGCATGACGGGAGGGCGGGCGACTGCGGTCGCCCGCCTTTCTTGTGCAGGGTCCGGCATCGATCCCGATTGGGTTGCGCTGGATCGAACCTCGATGCCTGAAAATGACGCGCCGACCTTGACGGTCGGCGCGGCGTCCTGTCTGGCGCAGGGGTCGCTGCGCGGCAGCTCCCCCGCGCAGCGGCCTTCTTCGAAAAATCGGCGGCGCGGGCCGAAGCCCGCGCCGCCACAAAGGGGGGGAGGGGGCATCCCCGCTACAACCGGCCCCATGCGGGAGTCGCAATCCCCTGGGCTGCCGGATAATCGCTGCGAAAGGATGATCCGTGCGGTCAATCCGGCAGCCGCGATTTGGTTGCGACGGGTGAGCGATTTATCGCGGCGCGCCACTTGCTACAGGCGGCGATCTTGTGACGCGGTCGCACAGTATGCCGGTCGGCCCTCCCTTCAGAGGTGGCGATCCGTCGGTCGTTCATAGGCGGCACAAGAGTTGGCGCTTGGCCGATTGCTTTATCGATCGTGGTTACATTACCGAGCCACCGGAGTCTTTCTCCTGCACCGCAGCACCATCCCCGGCGACGGGCGATCTGACCTGGACCGACGCGGCGCCCCGCAAAAGTGCGGCGGCGCGATTATGTCCCCGCGTGCTGCGCACGCTCCTCGCGGCCGCTTCGCTTCAAATAATCGCCCCGTCGCACTCCTCCGCTTCGCTACGGCCCTCCCGGGTTCGCGGGGCGCCTTTTGCGCCGGCCTCTGGTCCGCCCATGCCGCAGGGATGGTCCCGCGGCACAGTGAAGGAGAAGACCCATGGCAGCTATCGGCTTTGTGAACGGCAGCATCGAAAAAGGCTTTGTCGGCCAATTGAAGACCCTCTCGATCCGCGCCGCGATCGAGATCCGCCCCAACCCCTCGAAGGCCGGCGACGTCCAGCCCGACTACCGGGTCTGGTCCGAAGGCGTCGAGATCGGCGCCGGCTGGGTCCGCATCGGCGAGGCCTCGGGCAAGCCGTTCGTGTCGCTGACCCTCGCCGCCCCCGAGTTCGGGCCGCGCCGCATCTACGCCAACCTCGGCCGCGCCGCCGGTCAGGACAGCGATGATGCCCATGCGATCATCTGGAATCCCGAGAACTGAAGCGGGGTGCCGCCCCGCGCCGCTGAGGCGGCGCGGGGCTTTGCCGTGCAGTGTTCAGACCGGGCCGCCGCCGGGCTTATTGTAGCGATCGAGGTCGGCGAGCGTGAAGGTCATCGGGTTGCGCAGCCAGAGATTGACCTCGCCGACGCGCCAGCCGCAGCAACGCTCGGCGAGCTTATGCTGCGGTGGGAAGGTGCCCACCGCGATCTTGCGGTAGAGGGTGGCGCGGCTGAGCCCCGTCAGATCGAGCACTTCATTGAGACGCATGAGACGGAGGGGAGATTGATATGCCATGGACAGTTCCTTCATTTACTGGTTCGAAATGTTGCCCCGCAAATGAGAATGGGAAGGAATTCCGGTTCGTCAACATGGTGAAATTGCGCCTCTAATTGGTGTAGTCATAGTCTGGCGTGCTTTGTCCAACTGGGGAAAAGTTTGTCCAATTGCAGCGTGTGAGAATAAAAATGCATTCTGCGGCAAATAATTCCGCTCCGACTTGCGACTGAGACTGTCTGCGACAGTCGCGCTGCGAAGGACGCGCCGCGGGCAGCGCGAGCATCGTCCGATTCGTGTCCGGTAAGGCGCCGCTGGCGCGCAAGCGGTCGCCGCTGCGCGGCGACGTCGATTGTCCCGGCGCGGCGGGGGCAGGGTGGGCGTCACTCGCCTTAGCCCCGCCCGGCCGGGCCGCAACCCGCGTCCCGCGGGTTCTCCACTTCGTTGCGATCCTGCGGATGCCACCCGACCGATGACGCGGGTCTGCCGGCTCCTTCCTGCCGCCCACCCCGCCCCCTTCCGGGCCGGGGTGCGGTGGCTGGAAGGAGAAGGGACATGCGTCAGAAAAGGGTCGAACGGGCGAGCCTCTATTCCGAGGTCACCAACCGGATCATTGCAGAACTCGAAGAGGGGCAACTGCCTTGGGTGCAGCCGTGGGACAGCGCGGTGTGCGGCTGCACGATGCCGCAGAATGCGGGGACGGGCCGCAAATATAGCGGGATCAATGTGCTGATCCTGTGGGCCGAGGTTGTCCATCGCGGTTACGCCTCGCAGCGCTGGCTGACATACCGGCAGGCCGAGGCAGCAGGCGGCAATGTCCGGCGCGGGGAGAAGGGCACGGTTATCTGTTATGCCGACCGCTTCACACCCAAGGCCGAAGCCGAGGCGGCGCGCGGCGAGGATCGCGAGGCGCGACAGGTTGCGTTCCTGAAACGCTTTGTCGTCTTTAATGTCGACCAGTGCGACGGACTGCCCGACGATTATATCGCGCCGATGGTCAGCCCCGATCCGGTTCTCGCTATCGCCGAAGCCGATGCGCTGATCGCCTCGACTGGCGCGCGCTTTAACATCGGGGGCGGCGAGGCCTATTACAGCCCGAGCCATGACTTCGTGCAGGTGCCGCCGCAGGCCGCCTTCCATGAACCGATCAACTGGTACCGTACCGCGCTGCACGAGCTTGGGCACTGGACCGGCCACAATAGCCGTCTCGACCGTGACCAGAAGGGCGGTTTTGGTTCGGAGAGCTATGCGAAGGAAGAACTTGTCGCCGAGATGGCCAGTGCCTTCACTTGCGCAACACTCGGTATCGCGCCGACCGTCCGCCATTCGGACTATATCGCGTCGTGGCTGGCGGTGCTGCAGGATGACGAGAAGGCAATCTTCCGCGCCGCGAGCCAAGCGAGCAAGGCGAGCGATTATCTGCTCGCATTTGCAGGAGGCGAACAATGAGGCGCCGCGACCTTTCAACCGTCACCATCGCGGACGCCGAGCGCCGCATGGTGATCGCACTCGGCAAGATGACCGCGCGACAGGGCGATATCTTCCTGTCGATCCGCTTCGATGACACACCCTATGAGGAATTAGCGTCGCGCCACGGTGTCACCGTGGACGAGGTCACCGCCGACTTCGCCCGCGCGCTTAGCATGTGGTCGCGCTGCCTCCACGCGCGCTTCCCGCATCTGGTCTGGCCATGGCTTTGATCGGCGGCGGGCCGGATGGCGCTTGCCATCTGGCCCGCCGCCTTCCTAAGGTTGCCACGATGCGAACCGGTCTCGATCATCTTCCACAATCCAAGCAGCGCGAGCTTGCCGATGTGGTGCGCATACTGTTCGAGGAATTCGAAACCGCGCATGCGCGCGGCAACTCGGACTGGAACCGTAAGGGTCGCATCTTCAAGATCGTCCTCTACGGCAGCTATGCGCGCGGGGATTGGGTCGACGATCCTGTCGGCGGCTATCAGTCGGACTATGACATTCTCGTCGTCGTCAACAACGAGCGGCTCACCGAGTTCGAACATTGGTCGGCGGCCGAAGATAGACTGATGCGCGAGGTGACGATCAATCACACACTGACCGCGCCGGTGAGCTTTATTGTCCACTCACTCAAGGACGTGAACGCGCAGCTCGAACGCGGACGGCCGTTCTTCATCGATATCGTCGAGCAGGGCATCGCGCTTTACGAGGCCGAGGGGTATGAGTTTGCGCAGCTGGGTAATCTGCCGCCGGAGGAAGCTCGTGTCGAAGCCATTACTCACTTCGACAAATGGTTCAAAAGCGCTGGCGCTTTCCGGCTGATGGCGAACACGGCAATAGAAGGTGGCAATTACAACGAAGCTGCGTTTGTACTGCATCAGGCCACCGAGCGCCTCTACCATTGCACACTTCTGGTGACGTCGCTCTACAGTCCGAAGTCGCACCGGCTTAATTTCCTGCGCTCGCAATGCGAGCAGATCGCACCGACGCTGGTCGAAGCGTGGCCGCGCGACGACAAGTTCAGTCGCCGCTGCTTCGAGCTGTTGCGGCTCGCCTATGTCAACGCGCGCTACTCGCCGCACTACAAGATCAGCCCCGAGGAACTGGCCTGGATCGGCGAGCGCGTCGCCGTCCTCGAAGGCTTCGTCGAGAAAATTTGCCATGATCACATCGCGGCGCTCAGCAGCGCGGACCGCGCCGCCGAATAGGAAGAAAAGAAATTGGAAGATCATGAAACGCTGGTCACGCTGACCGCCGATATTGTCGCCGCGCACGTCAGCAACAACAGCGTTGCCATATCGGACATTCCGCTGGTCATCCGCTCAGTGCACGAAGCCCTTACCGGTCTGTCTGCCAAGGGCGAGCCCGAACCCGAACCGCAGCAACCTGCGGTGTCGGTGCGCGCGTCGGTGAAGCCCGATTACATCGTCTGCCTCGAAGACGGCAAAAAGCTCACGATGATGCGCCGTTACCTGATGACCAACTTCGGCATGACGCCCGATGAATACCGGGCGAAGTGGAACCTGCCGAAGGATTATCCGATGGTCGCGCCCAACTATGCCGAGAAACGCCGCGAGCTCGCCAAGCAAAGTGGTCTCGGCACCAAGGGTCGCGGCGGCGGTCGCAAGCCTGCCGCGCGAGGGCGTGCGAAGGCAAAATGACCATCGCCGTGCAGACCGAGGCACTGATCCAGCGCCTCGACGGCATCGCGATTTGCGATGACTGCATTACCGACCGGCTCAATCTGTCGGTGCGCTCGCAGGCCAATGTCGTGACACGCGGCCTCGGCGGTGCGAGCGGTTACGCCCGCGAGAAGCGGCCCTGCGGTCTTTGCGGTTCGGTCAAGATCTCGACGTCGCATCGGCGCTGACGTCATCGGCGAACGCGCGTTTCCCACGTCGGCGCCATAGCAACAATTGCCGCTCGCGGGCTTCGCCACGGAGCGTCGCGGCCCCCTCGACGAGCAGCCCCAGAATAACAGCGCGATCGTCGCCGGTCAGCTGGATCAGATCGGCCTTGGCGACGAGCCCGCCAAGTTCGATCAGCTGGCGCGTGCGCTCGCGGCGCTTCACCCGCCACGCCCGCGTGTCATGCCGCGCCCGTTTCGCCTGAAGGCGGTTGCGCGCGTGTACCGACCGCCGCAGCGCCGCCCGCGTTCCGGCCAGCGCCTTTGCGAGCGGGGTCGCCATCGCCGCGAAAAAAGGCCGCGCCGCTCTTGCGCCACGCCTCCTTCCGTCCGGCGTCAGCGCCTGCGGCATCGAGGAGCGCGCCGGCGAGTTGCTCGATCGACAGCGCATCGGCGCCGGTGGAAATCACCAGCTCGCCAAGCTGGCTCTGCTTTTTCGTCTTGAGCGCCTTCGCCTTGTCGGTGAGCGCCTGGAGTTCGGCATCAAAATCGCGGGGTTTACGCATCGTCTGTCCTTCCGTTTCAGAGGGTCGGACGGACCAGCTATGCCGAGTCTCATCTGCGTTCAAGCAGCTGAAATCTCCCAAGACTTTGTGATCCCGAGCGCGATGAAATCGTGTGAGGGCGCGCTTATACGTCGTGCCGACGTGCTTGTTTTGCTGTAAATGGTACGGCGCTATGGCGCTGTATCATTTCTCGGCAAAAGTCATTTCCCGCGCTGTCGGCAGCAGCGCGGTCGCGGCCGCGGCCTACCGGTCGGCCGATCGCCTCCGCGACGAGCGGCTTGGCCGCAGCCACGACTTCTCGAACAAGGCGGGTGTCGTTCATAGCGAGGTGCTGCTGCCCGACGGCGCGCCCGCGGAGTGGCGCGACCGCGAAAAGCTCTGGAATGATGTCGAGGCGGCGGAAATCCGCAAGGACGCCCAGCTCGCCCGCGAGATCGAGTTCGCGATTCCGCGCGAGATGACCGAGGCGCAGGGGATCGAGCTCGCGCGCGACTTCGTCCAAACCGAGTTCGTCGACCGCGGGATGATCGCCGACCTCAATGTCCATTGGGACATCGGCGCCGACGGGCTCGCGCGACCACACGCCCATGTCATGCTGACGATGCGCGAGATCCGGATCGGCGAGGATGGATCGGCCGAGTTTGGCGCCAAGGTCCGCGACTGGAACCGCACCGAGCTGCTGACCCATTGGCGCGAAGCCTGGGCCGAACATGTCAATGAGCGGCTTGCAGAACTCGACATCGACGCGCGCGTCGATCATCGCACGCTGGAAGCGCAGGGGATCGAACTCGAACCGCAGCACAAGATCGGCCCCGCAGCGTCGCGGATGGCGGCAGAAGGGCTCGAGGCTGATCGCGTCGGCGAGCATCTCGAGATCGCCCGATCGAACGGTGCCAAAATTATCGCCGATCCTTCGATCGCGCTCGACGCGATCACCCATCGCCAGGCGACGTTCACCACCCGCGATCTTGCGATGTTCGCGCACCGGCACAGCGACGGGAAGGAGCAGTTCGACGCGGTCATGTCGGCGGTGAAGGCTTCGCCCCACCTGATCACGCTCGGCAAGGACGGGCGCCGCGAGGACCGGTTCACCTCGCGCAGCATGATCGAGACCGAGCAGCGGCTCGAACGCGCGACCGCAGCGCTTGATGCAAAGCGACGTCATGCCGTCAGCGAACATCATCGCGAGCAGGCACTGGCAAGCGCGTCGGCACGCGGGCTCGACCTGTCGATCGAGCAGCGTGGGGCGCTTGAGCATGTCACCAGCGCGCGCGGGATCAGCAATGTCATCGGCTATGCCGGAACGGGCAAGAGCGCGATGCTCGGGGTGGCGCGCGAGGCATGGGAGGCGGCGGGCTATCAGGTGCAAGGCGCCGCGCTGTCGGGCATCGCCGCCGAAGGGCTCGAACAGGGCTCGGGGATCGGCTCGCGCACGCTTGCGAGCCTCGAACATCACTGGACCAATGACCGCGAACGGCTGACCAGCAAGCACATCCTCGTCATCGACGAGGCAGGCATGGTCGGCACGCGCCAGCTTGAACGCGTCGTGACCGAAGCCGAGCGGCAGGGCGCGAAGGTTGTGCTGGTCGGCGATCCGCAGCAGCTGCAGGCGATCGAGGCGGGCGCGGCGTTCCGTTCGGTCGCCGAGCGTCACGGCGCTGTCGAGATCATGGACATCCGCCGCCAGCAGGAGGAATGGCAGCGCGACGCAACCCGCGAGCTTGCCACCGGGCGGACGGGCGAGGCGATCGGGCGTTATACCGCGGCGGGACATGTCCACGCCGCGGACACGCGCGAGACGGCGCGCGCCGAGCTGGTCGATGCGTGGGACCGCGACCGGCAGGCGCATCCGGACGCGAGCCGCATCATCCTCACCCACACCAACGACGAAGTGCGTGCGCTCAACGACGAGGTACGCGGCCGGCTGAAAGCGAGAGGTGCGTTTGGCGCCGAGGTTGCCATCATCGTCGAACGCGGCGAGCGAATGTTCGCCGAGAATGACCGCGTCATGTTCCTGAAGAACGAGCGGAGCATCGGCGTGAAGAATGGCTCGCTCGGAACCATCCAGAATGTTGACCGCGTGCGCATGGCGGTGATGCTCGACGACGGGCGGAGGGTCGCGTTCGAGCTCAAGGATTATGCCCATTTCGATCATGGCTATGCCGCGACGATCCACAAGGCGCAGGGCATGACCGTCGACCGCGTGCAGGTGCTCGCGACACCGGGGGTAGACAGCCACTCGACGTACGTCGCGCTGACCAGGCATCGCGAGCAGGTCGATCTCTACTACGGCCGCGACGATTTTGCGAACCAGAACAAGCTCGTCCGTGCCGCCTCGCGCGAGCGCGGCAAGGACATGGCGAGCGATTACCGGGTGCAAGACGCGCCGAAGGCGGCCGAGCCGAGGCGGGGCATGTTCGACGGCCTGGACCTCACCGTATCGCGCGAAGCGGATGCCAGAGCAGGACCGGGACCCGGGCGGGCGGTCAGGCTTGCCGATGTTCGCTTGGCTGCCCGGGCGCCGGATCCGGCACCGATGCACGTGCCGCTCGAGAAGGCGGTCGCGCGCTTCGCGCGGGTGACAAAGGACATCGTCGATGTCCGGCGTGCCGGGGGCAAGGAACTGCCGCACGAGGTCGAGGCCTATCGCAAGGCGAAGGCGGAGCTCGAGGCGCTGCGGCCTGGCGGTGCGCACGATCTGCGCGAGGCGTTCGGGAAGAGCTACGCGCTCACGAAGGACGCCGCCGAGGGGCGGACTGCCGGGGCCATCGCGGCGATGGACCAGAAGAATGCCGAGCGCGCCGCCGAGCGCGTCGCAGCCGAGCGCGCGGCGCGCGATCGTGCGCGGATCGCGGTCGAGGCGAAGCGGCTTGCCGCCGAGACCGAGAAGCGCGCCGAGCTGTTTGTCGCGAACTGGAAGAAAGAAAGCGCGCGGTTGAAGGTCGCACCGACCTATGCGGTGCGCGATGCGGCACGCGCCAACCTCAACGACATGGCGAAGAGCCTGCACCGCGACCCGCAGCTCGAGTCGCTGCTCCAGAATCGGCGTGCCCAGCTCGGGCTGGACGTTATGAGCACGAAAACACTGTCTCAGGACCTCCAGCTAAGTCTGGGCCGTGGACGCGGGATGGGGATGTCGATGTAGGGTGGTCCCATGACCGACGAACCAGCCAGCTCAGACCCGCCGCCCCCGGATGCCGCAACGGTGTTCGAAGACCTGCGCCGCGAGATATCGCTCCAGCGCGCGGCGATCGAAGGGCTCACCGCCGCCAAGGACAGGCTCCCCGATTACTCGCCCACGCTGCGCAAGATAGAGGAGCGTCTCGACCACCTCGACCAGCATGTCAAAAGCATCCGCGACAAGCCGGCGATGCGTCTGACGCCGCGGACGATCACCACGGAAATGCACGAAGGATTGATCGTCTACCGGGCTGACGACCGCAAGATCCTCGTGGAGGCGCGCGACGCGCTGGCGCGCTCGCTTGGCCGGGTCGAGGGCATGATCAAGCAGAAGCGATCGAACGACGAGCAGGATTGGTGGGTTAGGTGGGCCGCCATTGGCGGATTGCTGTTCGGGGCATTTCTGGCTTTGATTGGCGTCGCGGCTTGGAAATAGCCCCGATCAGCGCGGCAGCTTTGCGCCCAATCCCAGTCATAGCCGACCGCGAAACCGACGCCCGAGAGCTGCCGTTCGGCACTTCAGGGCGTACTGGCAGGAACGTGCCCGATGTCGGCCCCTCCAACGACAAGGGGATGCCACCTTAAAGCGGACATGCGTATTTGCCCGCATGTAGGGAGCACTCATTTTCCAGTGATCTCATCAAATGACTTGGACGATCGATGCTAGCTTCGTGCAGACCCAAAATAGGAGGCAGATTGTAGCGCCGGTTGAAACCCTGAATTCAACCTCCACTTGCATATTTTGCTCAACTTGCCTATTCTGCCTATGGAGGCAGCGACATGAAGCAGGCGCATTCTGCGAAAATTGCTCTGACACGGGCGATCGAGAACGAAGTGGAACGGATGGACATGGCCGGTCTGCTGAGCCTTGCCCACAGCCTGAACGTCCCGATCCCTGCCGCCGCCAAGGCTGTGCGCGGGGCCGGGCGCCACGCGGCAAGCGGGCCTCCTGCGCAGAGCGACAGGATTTTACGCGGAAGCGGTATCGGTCGCGTCGTGTCCGCGGCCGAGGGTGGCAAGAAGCTGGACTTAATTACCGTCGACAATGAGTCGGCGGACTGGATCGCAGGAGAATTTGTCGGCGCGGTCGACCTCGTCGAACGCCTGAAAATCTCTCGCGGGACGCTGGACAATTGGCGCAAGGCGAAGAAGATTATTGCGCTCCGCAAGGGGCTGCGAAATTTCGTTTATCCGCTGCGCCAGTTCGAGGCGCGGCGCCCCGTTCCGGGCATCGACGCCATATTGCCGTTCTTCTCGACGTCTGAAGAAGCTTGGGAATGGCTGACAATTCCTAATCGAATGACCGGCGATAGGATGCCGATCGAATGCCTTCGTGCCGGCGACATCGGCGTGGTAACTGGTGCGGCGGAAGGCGCCTTTGACTACGCGTGACCCTCAATCTTGCTCAGCTGCGTCGGCGGGTCGTCCGCGCGCGCCTTGCCGACTGGCCTCGCATACTGCCGAGCCGGCATCGCTCGACGCCGGCCGATGCGGGTTTCGGGTCGAGCCGGTTTTCCAGTCCGTCGCGCGCGTTTCGGGTGCTGTATGCCGCCGAGGATTTCTCGACAGCCTTTGCAGAGGCCGTGGTACGGGATCGCTTCCAGGGGCGAACGCATCGCTATCTCTATCGGCCGCATCTCGATCAGCTCTGCATCACGGCCATCGATTCCGATCGCGAACTGGCACTGATCGACCTGAGGGGCGCAGCTTCCTACGAGGCAGGTCTGGACACCGATGCCAGCCGGGCGCGCCTGCACACATCCGGGCAACTGCTTTCGGAGGCAATCCATGCGGAAATGCCGGACATCGATGGCCTCCTGTTCGATTCCCGACTGACCGCCCAGAGCTGCATCGCGATTTACGACCGCGCCTTCGCCACGCTGTCGGGAGCGACCCCGGTTGCCCTCCTGCAATCGACGCTTCTCCCCGACGAGCTTGCCCGGCTCGACATCGTCGTACGCCGCCAGCGGGGATATGCCGCGCAATGACCCGGCTCGTATTTGAGATTGGCGGGGCGTCATGAGGTCGCGCCTTCGTATCGTGTCGCCAAAGCGAAACAAGCGGCTCCAGACCGGGTGGGAGGGCTTCTTCCCTTATTATGCGGGCTATCCCGAGCTCTTCGCACGCGAGATACTGGCCAGCGCCGGACTGGCCCCCGACGCAGTCGTGCTCGATCCCTGGAACGGCAGCGGAACGACCACCTACACAGCGAGCCAGCTTGGCTTCAAGGCCGCAGGTATCGATCTCAACCCGGTAATGATCATCGTCGCCCGCGCGCGCCTGCTCCCGCCGACCGAGGCCGACCATCTGCGGCCGCTCGCGGCGACCATCTTGTCGCACGCCCATTCCGCGCCGCCAGCTATTCGCCCGGACGATGCGTTGCTGGGCTGGTTCGAACCGGCCGCCGCAGCCTTCATCCGCGGCATCGAGCAGAATATCCGGCGCAGTCTGATCGGGGGTATGACGCGGTCGCCCGATGGCGTTCACCTCGACCGGATTTCTGGGACGGCTGCCACGCTCTACGTGGCGCTATTCGCTGCCTGCCGCAAGCTGGTGGCTCCGTTCAAATCGTCGAACCCCACTTGGCTTCGCGTGCCAAAAGCGGATGATGTTCGTGTGACCGCCTCGCCGTTTGAGATCGCGCGCCAGTTCGGGAACAATGTTCGCGGGATGTCGGCTGCGCTCGCGGCGAAGCTCGACGCCGATCTGCTGATCGAGAACGCGCCTCGTCCCGGTGAATGCAAGATATCGCTGGTCGATACGACATCGATGATCCTTAAGCCGGCCAGCGTCGACATGGTTTTGACGTCGCCGCCCTATTGCACGCGTATCGATTACACCGCTGCAACCCGGATCGAGCTGGCATTGCTGGAGCCGCTGCTGCTAACGGGCGCCCGCGCACTTGGCCGGAAAATGATCGGGTCGACCCAGGTGCCGGTCGAGGAGATTTCGGTCGACCCCAAGTGGGGGAGGAGCTGCAAGCGCTTCTTGGCCGCGCTGCAGGCGCATCCGTCGAAGGCGTCCGCCGGTTATTATTACCGCACCCATCTCGACTATTTCGACAAGATGTCGCGTTCGATGGCGCGCATCAGCACCGCGCTGAAGCCCGGGGCGAAGGCGATCCTCGTCGTTCAGGACAGCTACTATAAGGACGTCCATAACGACCTGCCGAAAATCATCGGCGAGATGGGCGTGAAGCATGGGCTCAAGCTCTGGCGGCGCAAGGACTTCCACCTTCGGTCGATGTCCGACATCAATCCGGGGCGGCAGAATTACGACCGTCCTTCGGGTGCGACCGAATCGGTGCTTTGCTTCAAAAAATAGGCGTGGAGCTTGATAGGTGCGGTCGGTCGCGCCGCATTTTTCTCGCCTTTTCCATTGCATACAGCCCGTTGGGCACGGACAAGCGTGGTATTGCGTGGAAAAGCGTGGAAGTGTATGATGCATCCATGTCTAAAGCATTGTCTTTGTCGGATCAGCTCCAGCGCAATGCCACGCGCCAGCAGGATGCCTATGCCGATCTGACGAAGGCGCTTGCCGCCGGCGACACAACCAAACGTGAGCGCGCGCAGGCGAAGATCGCCGAGCTGGCGGCTGAATATGCCCGCCTCTCGGAGTCGCTTCGATTCAGCGAACTCGAAGCGCGGGAAATAGCGACGCCCCGCGCGCGCAAGGCCGGCAAGCCACTGCGCGAACTCGCTCTCGATGCCCTCGACGATCTCGCCGTTCCGTCAGCGCCCGCGCTCATCGCCGACCTGACCGAAGCGATCACGGGGAGTCGGCCTTCGCCATCGCGCTTTGCGAGCCTGCGGCGCGATGAAGAAAATGCGGCGCGCCGCAATCTGGCCGGGCGGCCAGCATGGATCGTTCCCGCCATCAGCGCGGCACAGCTGACGGCCATTCCCCGCCTGCTCACAAGTTCCATCTGGAGCTTGGAGCGGCGCATCATCGGATCGCGCAGCATGCGGACCGACAATTTGCGCATTGCGATCAACCTGTCGCAGCGCCTCGCGCACCTGCGCGAAGTCGGCGCGAGTGAAGCGAAGAACGTGCAGCACCTGCTTTTTTCATTCGCGCGCTCGATCCCCGGCGCCAGCGAAACCGGTCAGCCCATCGATACCAAGCGTGTCATCGAAGCGGCGGAGGCCGAACTCTCGGTGATCGAAGCGGCAGATCGTGCCGAGCGCCAGGCGGCGGCCGCCCGGCTTGCTTCTTCCGGCGCGCTGGTCAAGCTCTGGGGACGCCCGGTCCTTCTGGACACCAAGTCGGCGGAGCGGGCGATCCGATGACGCTCGCCAATGCTCGCCTGGCACGCCTGCGGGGCGGACTTCAAGCTGTAGAGGTCGGGGCCCGCGGGATCGAAAGCGTTGCGCGCAACGCAGGCTGCACACGCCTCCGCGCGATCGTCATTGCCGGCCTGACGCCGACCGAAGTCATCAAGTCGGTCTATCAGGGCGAACCCGACATCATGTCGCCCTTCGCCATGACGCTCAGTCAGCGTTATGAACGCAAGATATTGGAGAACGGTGGGTCTTCGCTGCTCACCGCCTATCGCGAGAAAGGTGTTCTTGCGGCGACCGAGGTCAAGATATCGTCCGTCGCGGACGTTGCGCCCGGCGACCGGCCATTGGCGCGCCAGCAGCGCGAGACGGAGACGCAGCGACTGCTCGACCTAAAGCACGCCGGCGATCCGCGTGCCCCCAACCTCATCCTTAATCCGCGGCTGCCGCTCGCGCTCGTCGGCGTCACCCACCCGATCGAACTCGACTATATGGTCGCGGCCGATGGCGCGCCGACCTACCGCGTCGGGGTCATCAAATCCTACGCCGATCGTGGCGGAAAGACCGACAAGGCCCATATCCGGTCGGCCTGCCGCGAAGCTGCGGTCGGGACGCTGGCGCTGCGCCAGAATCTCCAGTCGCGCGGACATGATCCCGAACTCGGGGGAGACAGCATCGATATGGTTCTGCGCGCGCCCGGTTCGATGACTCCGCGCCTGTTTCCCGCGATGCGGGCCGAATCCGAACTGGCCTCAGTTATGCGCGCGCTCTCGACGGCGCCTGCCGATCTTGACGAAGTCGAGCAATTGGTCGGCGTCGGCCATAGTTTCGCGGACGCGGCGACCGTCGACCAGATTCCGAATAATTATCGCTCGGGCTGCAAGGAGCATTGCGCCTTGTGGGAACGCTGCCGTGCGCAGGCTCTCGCCGCCGGCCAGCCGATCATTCTTGGCGATCAGGCGGCTGAACAGCTCGCGGCGGCAGGGTCGATCACCCGGGCCATCGCGCTGCTGGACGGTCGTGGGCGCCCACCTGACAACCCCGCCGAAGCCGCGCTTGCTTCGGAGCTGCGGGCAGCGGCGCAATTGCTCGATCGGATCGCCAATGGGTGACCTCATCCACGTCGCCGCGCGCCTCCGCGCCCTCCAGCACGGGCGAGCGGTGCCCATAGTGTCGCAGCGACAGCTTGTCATCCAGCCACATGCGCGCATTCTGACGCTGATCGCAATGGCCGGCGAAGATACGTCCGTGCATGCAGCAGCCTTCGGACGATTCGGCGAGCCGCCGACAATCGGTGTCGTTCCCGACCCTCGTCGGCGCGATGATCAGAATGCGCTACTTCGCTGGCTGTTGCCGCACTTTGAAGCATATTATGGCGAGTGCCGCACGTCGGGGACCTTCCCGCAGATATGGGTGTCCTCGGCGGGTGCACTTGGTCACCTCGATACGCTCGCCGACCGCCTCCGCTTTACCGATGAGCCGGATATGCAGCGTCTGGGAAATTTGTGGACCTATGCAGGTGGGCGTTCGCCGATCGCCGGTCAGCAAGCGCTGATCAGTGCCACAGGAGCGCTGCGCGCCCATTATGCGACCGGCCAGCAGGAAGCCGAAGACGAACATCTTGGCACATTACTGACATGGATCGACCCGCCCGCAGGCCGCGATATCTTTGCCGCGGTTGCCACCGCCGAAGCGCAGCCAATGGGGTTCAAGACCGACCCGCGCTTCGATCGCCGCGTGTTGCAACCCGCCATTTCCGAATTCCACGAGGCGCGGGACGGTGGGCAACCCGACCATGTCGTCACCTTCTACCGCGATCGGATCCAGCAAGCTCTCGAAGGCATCATTCGACCGATCTATGCCGCGACCCAGCGCGCCCTCGCGTTGCTCAGCGATGCACGCTGGCAGGCCAACGCTGCATTGACCGAGTTGGCGGCGGAAGAGGGGCGGGCGTTTCAGCGCTTCATGCAGGGCCTCGATGAAGGGCATCGGCCGACCTATTATGATCGCCCCAAGGCAGGGGCGATGAAGATCGTCGCGCGCGAGCGGGCAGTGTCCAATTTCGAGTCAGGCATGTTGCGAAGCGATCGCGCCGCCCGCGAGATCGGCGTCGTCAACGGATCGGTTCTTCGCGTCCAGCTGGCCGAAATCGTCGAGGAGAAGGTCCGGCCGAGGCTCTTCGAATATCATATCGAGCTGACGAGCCATCAGGACAGCCTCCACCTTCGCCGCGGGGATGTGCTCTGGTCGTTGGATGGGCCCAATCAGTCCTTTCGTGTCAACGATGTCGAACGGCGCGGCCCATTCACTTGGATCAGCGGTACGATTCTTGTCGGTAAGAATGCAGCGAAACAGATGAGCCCCGGCGTCACCTTGGATTTCGGCCCGAAGGCACCGAATTGGGCGGGGGTGGGGAATGAACTCGGCCAGATGAGCGTTCGCCTTGCCAATCAGCCTTGGACGCATAGCGAGGCACTGCCGGCGCCGGCGCCAGTGAATCGTCCGCGTCCGGCCAACCTGCTGGCCGCTGTGGAGCAGCTGACGTGACCGGTGGGTTTGATCCGAGAGCGGCCGCGAACGCCGCGCTCGAAAGCGTCCTCGCGAGCCAATGGGATGGCGTTCCCGCCATAGTGCTCCGGTCACCACCGGGCGCGGGCAAGACCGGTGTTGCCCAGCGCGTTGCCCTCCAGAGCGCGACCAGCCTCGGGCAGCGCTGCATGATCGTCACCCAGACCAACGAGCAGGCGTTCGACCTAACCCGGCGGCTTGCGGCCAATTCTCGGGGCTTGCCAATCTACATGTTTGCCCGCAGCGGTTTGCCGCTGCCAGACAATGTATCGAGCCTTTCCAATCTTGTGGTCGTCGAAAACATTGCGAACCTTCCGAGCGGGCCATCTATCACGATAGGCAACGGAGCCAAATGGTCGTGGATCAATACGGGCGAGGCGTTGTTCGATGTCCAGATCGTCGATGAAGCCTTTCAGCTTCCCGACTATCGATTCCAGCTTATCGCGAATCTTGCACCCCGGCATGTGCTGATTGGTGACCCCGGCCAGATCGAACCCTTTGTGACCTGCGAGATCGAGCGGTGGCGCTGCGATCCTTCGGGTCCGCAAGTGTCCTGTCCGGCAGCGCTGATCAGGCGTCATCCCGGTGTAAGGCAGCTCACGCTGCCAGTCTCCCGACGCCTCAATGCCGATACGGTGTCGCTTGTGCAGCCGGCCTTCTATCCGGACTTGCCGTTCCGCGCGATGAGCACCGACCGCTCGATCAGCTTTCAAATTGGAGGGATCATGCCATTCGACGCCGCGCTCGACGCGGTTCAAAATGGCGCGTCGATCGTTATGGTCGAACTTCCCGGCCAAACGACCAGCGAGGCCGATGGCGAACTCGCGGAGGAACTGGTGTCGTCGATCGAGCGACTGTTATCACGCCATCCGCAGATGAGCGACGATGGCCGGATCAGCGAGGTCGAAGCGAAAGACATCGGCGTCGTCTGCGCGCATGTCAGCCAGGTCAATGCGGTGCGCGAGCGTCTCGGGCCAAGCCTTTCCGACGTCTTCGTCGAGACCGCAAACCGCTTTCAGGGTATCGAACGGCCCTTCATGTTTGTGCATCACCCGCTGTCGGGCAGGGCCGACGCAACTGCATTCCACCTCGATGCTGGCCGACTTTGCGTCATGCTTTCCCGACACAGGATCGGATGCTGGATTTTCGGGCGGCAAGGCATTGGGCAGCAGCTAATGCGCTTCTCTCCGGTCGGCGACCGCTCGCTCGGCATCGACGACGATCCCGAATATCGCGGATGGCGTGCCCATTTGACCGTGATGAGTGCCCTTGCCCGTTCCGGTCGTGTTTTTCCTGCTGTCTACGGGCTTCCCCGTGTTGGCGGCAACCAGCGGATAGGCTGACCAAGAGCGGCTGCCTTGGCGTTCGATCCATCGCGCTATATTTCCGTTCCCGACGCCTCGATCAAAATTGTCCTTGAAGGAAGACAGCCCGTTCGCGGTTCTGCCACCAATTTTTGGCATTGCGATTCTGTTGGTCCAGAGCATAGCCGTTGGGACGGCGATCTTGATAATTGTCGGAAAGTTGATGCCGACAGCTGAAGCGTTGGCTCCTTAAGGATGCTGGCGGTGGTCAGTTATTGCTTCGCCGATCGCCGTAAACCAGGGACAGTCAATCCGCATTTGGAAGCTGTCCGACGATTTCCTCTACGGCGGCATGGGCCATGGGGCCATCGGCGAATGCGGCGTTGACCGCCGCTTCGAAACGACTGTCGGCTGCGCTGTTTTCCCATGAGATGTACTTTTCAGCAAAACGCAGGAGATCACAGGCATAGATCGTAAACGTGCCTTTGCGCGTTTTGGGAAGATAGATTTGGCCGACCCGATGAATGTGGTCGGCGAACCTATCGAAATGCGGATGGACGATCTTGAAAGCCGCAGAAGTGGTGGGATAGGTTACTCGTCGGGGGTTTGCCAAAACCTCAGTGGTAGATTTCGCAGTATTACAATCGGGGCAAGCTGCCGCTAGGTTCGTCGGCGTAAACATGAAGCAAGCGTGCTTGTTGCGATCTGCAACATGCTCGACGTCCCAGGCCCGATGGTTCTCCGTACCGAGATGACGGTCGCAGTAGCAGCAGCGCGTGCCCTGTGCTTCAATATAGAAAGACTTCACCCGCCCGCGCATGTCTTTCACCTCGTCATGCGCCCAATAATGCGCATCCCGTGCTGGGCGGGGCAAAGCGTTGAAGGCGTCAACAAGTGCCTGGTCGACTTCGTTATATTCGATCGGTGCGGCGATCATGGCGCGACCCCAACGGTTGCTGCCGCCTGCAGTTCTTTGATGAGTTGGGCGACGGGACTCTGCTGGTCAAGCTTTGGCAGGCTATCGGAGAGAATCGCGAGCGTATCGGTGAACGCGCGAGACTTAATTTCGCCGTCAGCCGCGAGGCGCAAAGCTTTGATGATCTCTTCCTTCAGATACAGGTTGTTTTTGCCAGGCTCGTCGAAAGCTGTCGCAAGGAGAAAGTCGTAGGACTTACCCGCATAGTCCCGCGCATCCTCGACGCGGCGCCGGTCCGGATCGAGGGAAACGACATTCGAGGCCTCGGGGTCGATGTCTGAGAGGATCAAGGGCGAATGGGTAGCGAGAACGAAGTGACAACCGAGATACCTGCGAAAGGTATTGGTTAATAGCTCGACGTAATTCGTCTGCCATTCTGGATGGAGGCTAATTTCCGGTTCGTCGACGAACACCAAGCTATCGTTATCAATTACCGATGCAAGACCCAAGAACCCGGTAACGATGCCGAGTTCACCCGAACTCGCCAGACGGAGGTCAAGCACCGTGCTGTCCGAGCGCCGCTTCACCTCGACTTCCGACATATGCAGCAGGCCTAACCGGCGCAGACGCTGAATACGCCTGAAGAAACTGTCATCCCCGGAATGCCCAAGAAAATCAGCGCGAAGCGCGATCTCCTTGTGTCGGTCCATGCGTTGGAGCACCTCGGCTGCAATATCGCGCGCGATCTCGAGTTCTTTCGGATCCTCCCATAGTCGATCGATTGGCCGCAACGGCCGGCCCGAAGCTAGAAATTTTTCGCTGGGAAGAGCACCCTTTGCGAGACTCTCGATCTGCGAACGCCGACTCATCGGCAAGCGATACTTCACTTCGATCCGGGGCTCGTAGCCCAAGAATTCGAATACGTCGGCTATCCGCAGTCTTCGCTCGTCGCTGGCTTTCGAAGCTTCGAATAGTCCCTCTAGCGCGCGGAAGATCGCGGCAGTGGTCGACGCGCGGCCCGTGCCATCGCGCAGGCCGAGATAGGAATAGCGCTCATCGTCATCAGACGGCGATCCGTCGGGAATGCGCCGCAGCGAGCGCGAAATGCGAAACTTGTCAAACGGCGTTGTGGTGAGCGCGATTACTTTGCGTGGCAGCGGCAACTCGATCGGCGAGCAAGGCATGCCATTCTTCGTGGCGCTACAATGATGGCGTCCATCAAGTTCAATACGACAATGGTCTCCATCCATAATGTACTCGACCTGCGACACAGAAAGCCCTCCGCGCCGCGCCGCTTTCATGCCGCCGTCTATCCGCTCGAAAACCTCAGCAATACCTGCCAGCAATCGGCTCTTGCCGACGCCGTTGCGGCCAATGATCACCGAAACCCAAGACCCCGTCGTGCCTTGGGTTGTCGGAGCGAACTCAACGTCTATCAAGCCTGAGCCAGCACCGCGGTACCTATCGTTTGACGGTTCTTCTATTCGCTCGAATGTACCTGATGCACGTAATAATCTAAATCCCTGCATTGTCTCCCTTCAGCAGGTTATTCGTAAATTGGAGACGCCGAGCCTAGATACTCTTTCGCCAGTATAGAAGAGCCGATACCATCCAATCGTTAAAATCGCTGCGAACCCAAGCGCAGTTGTCTGCGCGGATTGCCGACAGCCGCGAACGTCCGCTTCTCACGATCCGCTCCTAAAAGCAGCCCGTCTTAAGCCGGCCACTTCGAACCTTCGGCAGAGCACCCGTTTATTGAACGTCTCGTTCGCCCTTTGTCTCAGGCCATGAGTTTCCATCGACCGGCAAGCGCCGCGCGCATCTCGCGCGCTGCTTCATTCCCGTCGCCGGGGTCTGCGGCCAACGCGTTCGCAAGCTCGTTTCTGAGTGGCTGGCTGGCCTTGGCAATCCAGTGAGCGATCGGATTTGCATCGCGTTGCAGCCAACCCAAGCCCTCGATGCTTTGAAGCTGCGGCATAACCAGTAGCCGCAGGGACTCGTCGGCGCGCGCGGCGAATTCGCCGCCGGTGAGCAGAAACGCCCCGGCCATGTCGAAGAAGGCGAGCGGATCGGTAATCTGCGCAGATGCGAGGATATGGTCGCGAAGGTCCGTCAGGAGAGACTTCCTCGCCTTCGCGGCCAGCATATGGGCAAGACGGAACCACCGCTTGCGCAAGGCATGACTGGGGTTGCCGGTCAGTTGGCCGAACAAGGCTTTGAGCGCAACGACGCCATCATCCTTCAAAGCGAGCGGCCGTTTCTCGAGATTTTGCAGTTCGTCGGCCAGATCGAGCAACGACTCTCCATTGCGCACTTCGTCTTCCCAGCGCTTCGCGCCCAACTCGGCATTGAGCCAGATCCGAAGCGTTTGTCGCGCGCGATTGCGCGCTTCTGAATGCTGATGATCCGATCCGATCAACATCCGAAGAATCATGATCGCACCCTCGTCGAAGTGCCGCGCGTAGAGCTGTTCCCAAAAGCCGGGTTGCGTCGAAACGTCGGCTACAAATTGTGCCCTGTCGCTCTCGGCAAGAAGATCGAGATAGAGGTTGATTTCCGCGACGACCTCGCCGGCATCGACCGGGCCGAGCCCCTCGCTGCTCCGGCGACGCTCCAAGATCGCCATCGACAGAGGTCGCGCGTTGTCATTATAGCGCGCGAGATGCGCGAGCTGGCCGAAGTAGGCAGCATCGCCATAGGCGCGAAGATCGGCATCGAGCATGCCGACGAAGTCGGCTTTCTTCGCTAGATACTCGTCCCAGCCCATGTTTGGAGGCGCGGGCAGGCCTGATCGGGTAAGGATGCACAGCGCGGTCAGCCGCGCTGCGAGACGCTCGTCCGGCAAATTGAAGGCCTCATTGGCACGCTGGCTAAGCTGACCGGCATCGGCCAGTTCGGTGAGCGCTTGTTGGGCGAACTCATGGGCGGAACGCAGGCTGCCGAGGATATGGACTGCGCCTTCCGTCGCGGCTTGATCGGCCGATTGGGAAGCAATCAGGCCCTTCATTGCGTCGGCGAGAACGGCAAGCGCATCTTCATCCGCTCCGGCCTGCAGAACAAGCATCGCTTCGTCGAGATAATCCCAGTCCGCATTACCGTGGAAGGCACGCTCGGCAAACATCTTCGTCAAGACGTCGGGCGCGACACTTGTCTTGATGTAGGGGGCAGACCCGCTGCGCACCGCAACACTCGCCAAGTCGAGATAGACGCTCGGATCTCGGATCATGACCTGCAGTGTCGGGTCCGCCGGCTGCGGCGCTGCGTCCAGCCAGGCTGACAGAAGCGCACGATAAGGGGCGAGCGAGGTCCGCCGCGTCGTGACGCCGGGTGCAGGCACTGTCATCCGCTGGCCTGCCTCGCGCAGGAAATTGCCAAGCTCGTGAGCCGGCAAACGTGCCACGAGAATTTTGAGGGCCGTCGAAGCCTTTTCGTGGACGTCATCCCCGAGATCGGTCCGGAGGAAGACGTGACGGATCTTGCGCCAGGTAAAATCGGCCCATAGCTGCTCGTCGACTGCCGCCTGGTCGAGTAGCTCGCAGAGATTTGCAAGGCCGCGCTCCATCGTGTCGGGTGTGTCGATCTGTCCGTAAAGGACCTGCTCGAAGCCTTTGGTCTGGACCTGCGATTTGAAAACTTGATGATTACAGTCGAGGATCGCCGAGCGCAGTTCGGGCTCGAGCAGAATCTGCAAACTTGCTTTGGGCTCGACACCGAAATGGAGCGCCGCGAGGGAGCGCTGCCAATTGGGGTCATGCTCGGACAGGTCGAAAGCCGGCGAGTTGATAGCCTGCATGTAATTGGGATCGAAGCCCTGCCGCATCATTGCATAATAGGCGACCGTCAGGAAGGGGATGCCGACCGGCTCCCATTGGAGCCAGAGCGCAGCGATCGCATTCACCATTCGGTTGAGGTCGCGTGGGGTGACGCGCGGGATATTCCGCTTCTCGAAGATACGGCCGACGTCGGCCGACCATTGATCGGTCAGCTTGTCGCCGAGTGCCTCGCGCATCAACTTTGCAAGATAAGCGTGCCATTCTGAGAGGACCGGAGGGCTGACATGGAAGGTGACGTCAAATGTCTTGTCCATGAAGGATTGGGCAACGGCTTTGCTGCCGCCGAGTTCTCCGCCGTCGAAAACCCGTTCAAGCGCATGCGTATCGATGGGCAGGATTATGGTAGGGAGGGCCAAAAGCGAAGGGGGGCCGCCGTCGGTCGGATTCGCGACTGGGATCGCGCCGAGAAAGAAGCTTCGGATCGTCGTCCACATGTCAATCGCCTCGGCGCCCGGGAGCCGGTCGAGATTGTCGACGACGATGAGGAGACGGTGGCCATCGCGCGCTGCCGCGAGGATCATCTCGCGGAATGTCGTCTGAAACTCGATCGTCGTAGGATCGGGCGTCTTCACCACGCGGTTCTTCTGCCGCTCGACCTGCTTGTTGGCGATGATCGCGAGGAGCGATTGGTCCTGATGCGGAGGCCGGTGGCGCGTCCAGTTCTCGGACGACCAAAAAGCGCCCGAGAATATGCAACGGACGGGTCGCCAGAGATAATAGAAGCTGACTGTGATGATCACTGGCAGGAGGGTGAGGGTCGCGCCGAAGGGGAAGCCCCACGCATTGAGCACCTTCCAGTGCGATGTCATCATCTTGCCGAGCCAGTCGGCATCGAGGAAGCTCGAACCGAAGGGCACGAGGAGCAGCGACAGCAGGATCAGATAGCCTGCGATCGTCAGGGTCGGGGTAGTTGTGGTCTCGGTCTCCTCGACCCGGCGATTGAGGACATCCATGGCCTCCTTCCATTTCTCATCGGTCGCGAGCGAGTGCGACTGCAGGAAGGCAAGGAAACGTTCGAGGAAAGCGCGGCGTGGCGGATCGCTTTGATGGAGCCAGGCATCATAGGTGAAGAGTAAAGTCGGCTTCTGGTTCTCGACGAGTTTCCTCTCGAGCAGTTTGATCACTGTCGATTTGCCGCTGCCCCAAGGACCCAGCAGACCGATGACATTATGCCTGTCGTCCGCATCGACGATCGAAATGATGGCGTCGGCAACGCGGGCATGCGAGCCGAAGAAATCCTCATCAGCTGCGGCGTCGCGCAGAAAATGTACCGGAGTGCTCTGCGGCGCAGCGCCACGGCTAGTCCCGCTGCTCAAATGACCCTCCCTCCCGTTCCTGGCTGGCGCGAGCCGCCAGGATGGTCAGCGAACCTAGCGGGCGACGGGAGAATTGTCAGAGGCAAAATGATCCGCGTCGGCAAGTAGGCTTTGGCGATACTTCATCGACAATCCGTCTGGGACGCCAGTTCGCAGCCTGGGCTGAGAGACAAAGGGGGGCATCCCCATCAGCGATCACGCCAGCGGTCTGTTATGGCCGCTTTGCATCAAGTTGGGCCGAGAAATGTCAGTCTGCTCTCGGCCAGTGTCGGCGGTCGCGCCGACCGGCGGTTGGCCGATGGTCTCAACTGGAATTGAATTGCGAGCGGCCGTTCAGTCGCCCGGCTCGCTGCCGTCGCCGAGGTGGAGTTGGCCTTCTCGAATCGTAAACCAACGTGGAGAGCCGCCGCGGCGGTCCACCATGTGCCACCGAGGCTGACCATCCGTAGTCGAGAAGGACAAAAAGCGGACGCCTTGGTCGGTTGTAATGGCCACCTCAGGTAAAAGACCAAAGAGTTCACATCGAGCAACCCGTGCATTCCGCAGCCCCTCAAAAGCTGGTTCCCACAGCTCCTCTTCGCTCCAGCTCCCGCAACGGATCGCGCCACTATCCTCGATACGCCAACTCCATTCAACTCCGAGCGATACCTCCCCTTCAGGATTGCCGGGCGAGCAGTCGCGTTTGGTAACAGGCTGTAAGTTGCCGCACTCGATGAAAACTGCGGAACCATATCCGCGCCAAACGTGGGTTATCGGCAAGCCAATCAGCGAAGCCGCGAACAATTCAAAGGATTTGATCGGGGGCATGTCTGCTGACCTTATCGCATTCATTTCTGTCCGCAACTCGGTCGCGAGCTTTCAGCCCCGCCCAACCGGCCTCGAATGTCAGCTTTTCTAGATTTGCTGCCTGAAAGCCGCCTGACAGCAACCGGCCAGAACGGTCCCGTTGCAGGAGCCGACTCGGGCGTCATCATGTTGCGGACGTCGGTTTTTTCTTACGTGGTCGTTTGACGAATTCAGTATTGCACTGGCGGCATCGCGACTGGGTTCGATCCGAATGGATCCGGCCTTGAGCGACGAGAAGCATATCGATGCGACGCGGCGTCCAGCCCGGCTCTTGATCAACAAGATATTGCAGTATGCCTTCACAGAATCGTTCGTAGGCATCGAGAGCTCCATGTATCCCAGCGCAAGCAAGCCCAGCCTTTGCGAACCTATCCATGATAGGGAATGCATTTGGTCTATGGAAATGAAGATACTTCGAGGCGAATGAAGCTTGGTTGCGAGGAAACCAAGCTGCATCGGCACCTTTTTCTGACCATTCGCGCGTTGCAGCGGCCACCTCACCGACCAGCAGTTGGTGGGCTTCTACTACCTTGCCTACCAACTGCTGAGAAAAGCGGTCGGCAAAGCCGATACTGTCTACTGTCTGGTCCAAAGCCGACACGGCCAACCGTTTGGCGATAGTTTCCGCTAAAGAACCCGGCGAGATGCCTCGCCCCGCGCCACGCTCAGGTGCCGCAGCGTAAACGCGCCCAATCGCGGTCACCTTACCCGCCGTCACGTAGGTATCCTCATGGCGAGGGTAGTCCCGGCACATGGCATAGAGGATGCAATTCTCGAAAGGTCCGGCGACCTTGGCGTCGCTACAGTACCGCGCCCAGCTGAGGGGCGCTTCGTTCGCCAATGCGATTTCATCCATGCGTATCCACGCCCCCATAGCTTTTCGGTGAGGTTTACTACACTATTGCTATCGAAAGGCTGAACAATTGGCAGTTAAAGATACCCCGACCTCTTCGGTTGGTGTCAGCTGTGTCAGCGGCTCCTGCTAAACCACAATGCGGCTTAAACGGCAGCTATGGCACCGAGACTCCCGGAAACCGGCCTGACTGAAATCGGCGAGGTCCGGTTGTAGGAGGGGCGCCGCGTCTGCAGAATGGAAAGAGCGTAAAATGCGGTGGAAAGGGGCGTTTCACGCCGACTCGCCAAGAGGGTAAGGGTGCCAAACGGATCGCAGCAAGGGCTACGATAAGTTCGGCCGGCGGACTGCGGTGCGCTGGCAATTTTTAATCGACGTCACGACGAATTGTCAGGCTAGATCAACTCCAGTGTCGCCAGCGCGTCGGCTGCCATTTTTCGATTGAGATGGCCGTAGTGACGCTCGATCATTTCGACGCTCGTGTCGCTGATCTGGGCGATAGTGAGCAATGGCAGGCCGCCATTGGCAAGGTCCGTGATCGTACTATGCCTCAGTGTGTACGCTGTTGTTTCGGGCGGGAGGTTGGCCAGCTTTGCAGATGATTTGATAGGAATATTCCATGTGAAGCGGTCCCAGGGAATTCCGTTCGCCCGCGGCAAAAGGGGGGCATCGGATCTTCTGCCGTCAATCTGGCTGGAGAACAATTGGGCCACAGCAGAGGGCAGCAGAATGCGACGAGGCCTTCCAGTTTTGTCCTTTCCGATCGTCAGCTCTGAAGTCCTGTGATCAAAATCTGCCACCAGAAGTTGAGCTGCCGCACCGGGCCTCAATGGCAGGAGGCAAAGCGTCTTTACAAACGGCAGCGCCTCAGCGTCGAGATTCTCCAGCAGGGCAGTCCGTTCGGCTCGATCGAGATATAAAGTGCGCTGCCGATCGGCATTTCGGATCGCCTTGAGGGCTTCTTGCCATGCCGCTTCCGTGTTTGGAGCGCCCGGCGCTTTGACCCTGTTCAGCGCCGCACGGAGCATAGCGATATCCCGATTGATCGATGCAGGTGCACGAGGCCTCGTTTTTTGCGGTCCTTTCTTTCGACGGGAGACGAGAGCAGGAACTTCGGCCAGGCGCTTCCGCCACTCCAGCAGATGATGACGCCGCAGCCGATGGAGCTTTATGCCCGCAATCGGATCGTCATACACGTATCGCCTGAATCGCCCGGCGGCGTCTGTGACCACCAGCGCATATTGCTTGCACGCCTCTGCAATGGTGGTGGGGCTTCCTTCGACGAAACCGCCAGTCTCGACGAGTTCGGCAAATTCTTCAGCTTCTTGTTTTGCGGAAGCGAACCGATCACGAGATGCGAGGTTTGCGAAATCTCCCAAAGCCCTCAACCGGTAACGACGTTTATCCTCATCGTAGGCGCGGCCGATCCAAGTTCCCAACCCCTCCCTGCGAGATGGGCGATATCCAAGATAGCAGCCCGGCCGAATGCGTTGCCAGTGAGGCTCCCGCCTCGCAGTCAAATTTTCGCGCTCCTTAACTCTGCTCAAATCCAGTCCCACGGCCGCCTCACGGTTCCTTCCCGTACGGAAAAAGTACGGAAAACATAGTGGGAAAAACATGGATGTAGTGGATGGCCAAGTCAAGCAATTTCAATGCTTTATGGTCTCATCATGTGGCATGACGACCCCTAATGAGCGTCTCCGAAGGCAGAGGTCAAGCCCCTAAATCGCGCTTCAAGTTCTTCATAAACCATTGATCTTCTTATAAAATTTGGCGTCTTTGCAGCGAACCAGTCTGGTGAAATCGCTTCACGTAAGCATGACGTAAGCATACTGCGTAGTATCATAGAGTACGAAGGGCTACGGCAGAGTGGCGCAGTCGCGAACCGAGCAGTCTGACCATCCTGCATCGAATCCGTTGACCAATGGCCGTTCGACCGGCTAGGCACCGCCGCGAAGCACCCGTAGCTCAGCTGGATAGAGTGTCGCCCTCCGAAGGCGAAGGTCACAGGTTCGAATCCTGTCGGGTGCGCCACTTTCAAGATTACGGCAGAGATTTTCGAAGCTTTTCGAGCTTTCGAGCAACGCCGATTCGGGCATCGATGCTCAACGCCTTCCCATAAGCGTCCACCGCCTCCTGGATCGCGCCTTCCTGTTCGTGCCATTCGCCCAAGAGCCGCAAAGCATGCGCTTGCAGCGTGCGCTCAGAACCTTGCGCCGCGACATGCAAGCCGGCCAAAAGTGCCTCTCGCATCCCGCGATCCATTGGCTCTTCTGACGCGAGGACCATACGAATGACATGAAGATCGCCAGCGCCGATGCGCTCGGTCTGCCAGCCCTTGCGGTCGAGCATAGCCCCGTCGAAGTCATAGCCGACACGGCCGGCGTTCGTCCGTAACAAGTAGACGTGGCGACTGGTCGTATCGAATTCATAACCGTCCGCCCAACCTGTCTCGACCTCCCAGCGGGCGATTTCATCGCCCTGTTCGAGATCGAAAAGAATGTAGCGGCAACTGTCGGTGCTGCCGGGGGCATTTGCGGTCTGACAAATAGCGATGCGTCCATCGTCCGACAGGCCGTTGCTTATCAGATTGGCGGTCAGTTCCTTTTCGACCAGCTTTGCACCGTCGGCCCCGAAGGCTACGAACCGACCCTTGAGGCCATCGCCGAACAAGCGGTCGTGGATGATGAAGCTGCCATTGTTCGCGGTCTTTCCATCCGTGGGACGCTCGAGCCGTCCCGTTGCGACAATTTCATCGCCGTGAAGCAGGGACCAGGAACCATGGCCTTCGTGGCGGTATCCACCTACCGTACCTTCAGGATTTCGGTCCGCCCAAATCAGGTGAAAATCTCCATTGGGGGATGCGGCATGATGACCGAAGAACCCGATCGACTCGATCCGGACGAGGTCGTGCCCAAACTTCTGCATGCGAAGACCCGTTGTCTTTGGGCGCGTGGGCAGTTCGCTTTGCGTTTCCATTCCAAAGAGCCGCCGCAGAAATGTCTTCATCCCATATTCTCCGTCTCTCGGCGCGTTGCTACTGCCGAGAGGTGCAGGGGTGGCCCGCTCGATGCAAGAGGGCTCAAGCTCCCAGTCCGCCTTCTTGCCGATTGACTTGTCATCAGCGCTACGCCAGATTTCTCGTAGGCCTTCAACAGGGGCCTGCCGCCTGCATTTGCGAAGCCACAATGGCACTGTTTTGATCACTGACCCATCGCATTTCGTGGCTTTGGGGGCGGTAGCAGGCGACGCCGGTCCGAAGCCCACGGAGACCTGCGATGATGTTTCAATATTCCACCCTCGCCGGGCTGAAATCGCTCGCCAAGCAAATCCAGGCGGAGCAATCGGTCCCGCGGCACGATGCGCTCGACCTCGCGGCATGTGCCGGCGGGTTCCAAGGCTATGTCGATGCGAAGCGGAAACTTCCTAGCCGATCCATGCTCCACAATGTCACGGTTCGTCAGAACTGGTGGGGCTATGAAACAAGGGAAAGCGGCACCGCGCAAATCGATCTCAAATTGCGTGTGCCACTGACCGAGTTGGTGCGGCGTCACCATCTGACGGGCTATCTGGGCGCCTGCAAAGTCGAAGACTCGGTCTTTCTCGAACGGACGGGCCAGCAGCGCCACGCCAATGAAACCCAATGGTATATCGGCCGGATTGCCCGTGCGCTGCAGTTCATGGACGCAACCGGCCTCAAACCCTCAAGCGCCCGCAGATGCTATCCGACGCACGAGTATGACAGTCGTCCGCCGGTCGCGGATCACGATCATTGCTGGTTCGATCCCGACGCGCGAGTCCATATATTGTCAACCGAACCCTATCCTGGGCGGTCCGAACGAGGCGAACCCCGACAGATCGAATGGGAACGGCGGCATGGTTGGAGCACCATGTACGTCGACTGGGGCAGCATTTATGGAAACGGCACGGAGTTCATCCTTTGTTGCCCCGCAGCCTACGCCGAAGTGCTTTCGGCCAAGGTGAAGATTCTCGAATGCTCGCCGCCGGCCGTCGAGGATGAAGCGGTCGTAATCGAGACATTTGATCCCGCCGCGCGCAAGGTCGTCATCTTCGACTAGGCTTACCGGAAAGGAGCGGGGCTGTAGGCGCGCTCTTTCCCGCCGGCCTGGCGGCCGGCTCCTGAGGGCGCGGCACCTGATGTATCGGGCCCCGCCGCACTCTGAACCGGCGGCATTTCGAAATTGCGGGCGTTGAAAGCCGACATGCCCCGGCTTTCCGCCCGCACTCAATTGGGCGACATGGCCGCCTTGTTGCAGGGTGCGATTCATTGAACCGGCCGCTCGCTGGGCGCTCGCGGTTCGTCGGCCACGGTTCGGCGTCGATGTTGCGCTCAGAAAAATACATCCAAATCTGGGGCCAGTTTCCGTTGCGACAACTCCGGTTTCGCCCAGAATATCTTCGCGCCTTCTCAATGAGGCGCGTGACCGGGTTCCGTCACGCATGTCCAGGCGAAAGCTAAAGGTGACGGTATGCGCTCCCGACGCGCGTTTCCTTTGCGCGGTCACTCCTTTTCGGATCGAGAACCGTGTCGATTATAAACGGATTATAAAATGGAAGCTGATTTCATCGAGCCATAACTTCCCATTTGCGACTCTTTCGGTCGCGATTTTGGGAAGGAAGAAAGCGATGAAAAACTTGCAGAACAGTGACGAACTGATCGATCTCGGCGCGATCAGCGTCGAAACCCGCGGCATCGAACCCGTGGGTCCGCGGGACGAGGACACGAACCAGCACTATCTGTTCGTCGGCGGCATCACGACCGACGACTGACAGCAAGCGGCGTGCCGCTTCCAGGCGGCACGCCGTATGCGCGTCTATCGATCTGGCAGTTCAAATGGCTCTCGCGCTTCGTTCCGGCCTCCATTATCGTCGATTTGACGCGGAGTATGTCTTCTTCGACCTCGCCGCGGATCGCTATTTCCTGCTCTCGGGCGTCGCCGCCAACCGCTTTGGCCGCTTTGTGTCGGGAAGGGCGAGCGCAGCCGATCATGAGCACCTCCTCGCCAGCGATATTCTTGCCGAAGGTTCCGGGAGGGCGATGCGAGATGGCTGCAATCCTGCAACTGTAACGGCGAGCCTGATCGACGCACCGCTCGCCGATGCGCCGCTCGGCACGGCGGTTGCAAGCGTCTGGGCACAGGCGCGTGCCCGCAGAGATCTGAGGCTCCGCAGCCTTGCGGACATCGTAGGCGCATTTGGCGACAAACGATTCAACCTCTCTTCGAGGGATGATAAGGTCTGCGGTGAGATCGCGGCGGCCTTTCTGCGAGTTCGCCGCTACGCACCGGCAATCGACCAGTGCCTCGCCCGCGGCATCGCCATGAAGCGAATGCTGATGCGGCGCGGCTGTGCGGTTTCACTCGTGTTTGGTGTGACCATGCCGTTCGCAGCGCATTGCTGGGTGCAGGCTGGCGAAACAGTGCTTACCGACCCGCTCGATATCGTTCTTCACTATCAGCCGATATTCGCCGTCTAATGGCCGGCGGCTTCCAAATTGAAATAGAGCGCCAGGTTGGAAGCGAGTTTTCCGCTCGAAGCGGCGCGATGCGACCTCCAACCTTTGCATATGCTGGCGTCCGCCTTTGGTCCGACGAGCCAATGATCCAGATCGATCCGCAAACCATCATCATCGGCCATCTTTTTTCGCGAGGCCCGCCAAGCAGGCGGATTGTCAGCCTGAGTCCCGGCGAAGGCCAGCAGCTAGCGGCCGACAAGGCCCGGTTACTGCTTGATGGCTACTGGGGCGGTTATTTGATGGTTCGCATCGATGAGGCGGGCGCTGTGAGGATCCTGCGAGATCCGTCCGGAGCACTCCCCTGCTATTTTCTGTGCGAGGCGGATCGTATCACTCTTGCGGGTGACATCGCGGACCTTGCGTCGCCCGCGCCTGGTCAGGTCGATTTCGAGGAGATCGCACGCGTCATTGCCAGCGGCGATGCGCGGGGGCGACGAACTTGCCTCAGGGGCATCGACGAACTCATTGCCGGGGAATGCATCGTCATTGATCGGAGCCATGTGTCGATCGAACCCTGGTGGACGCCATGGGATCATGTTGATCCGCCGCTCGAGATGGAGGTTGCCGACGCGGCGGTCCGGCTTCGCGAGACCATAACGGACTGCGTTGGAACTTGGGCAAGCTGCTTTTCGTCAATCCTGCTCGGAGCATCGGGTGGCCTCGACTCCTCGATCGTCGCTGCGGCCGCCGCGCCGAGGGCGGACCGCCTTACTTGCCTGACACTATTCGGACCTGATTTCGACGGCGACGAACGTCGCTACGCCGCCGCGCTCGCTGACTCATTGGGGCTCGATCTTCGCGAAGCGTCGCGGGAGATCGGGGACATTGATATCACCCGCGCCGCCGGCCCGCATCATCCTTGGCCGGTCGTCCCGCTGGGCGCGCAAACGAACGAGGCGATTCATCGTCGGCTGCAAAAGGAGCTTTCGATTGACGCGTATTTTACCGGAAATGGGGGCGACGGCATCCTGTGCAGTATCCGCAGCGCGGTGCCTTTTCTCGATCGGTTTCTTGCGGAGGGGCCGAGATTGGCGCTGTCGGATACGCTTCGCGATATCTGCGTCCTGACTGGCGCCGACAAGATGACCGTTCTGCGCCATGCGTGGAGCCGGTATCGCCGCGCTGGCGGCCGACACGTCGTGCAATATAATGCCTCCGGCCTCTGCGCCGAATTCGTAGCGCGTATCGAGGCAAGCGGGGCCACACATCCCTGGCTCGCGGCGCCGGACGATGTCTTGCCGGGAAAAACGGTTCATGCTGCTTATCTGATGCGCACGCAGCAAGGCGTGGAACTCTACCCCCGCGCTGTTTCGCCCCCGCATATCGCGCCGCTGCTATCGCAGCCGATCGTTGAGCTTTGCCTGTCCATTCCGACCTGGATGTGGATATCCGGCGGTCTCAACCGAGCGGTCGCGCGCAAAGCGTTTGAGGGACGGCTTCCCGCCATTATAACGCGGCGGACCCAGAAGGGTGGTCCCGGGGGCTTCGACCTTGCAATTTATCGCCGGAACCGGGCTGCACTTCTCGAGCATCTTCGCGGCGGTCTCTTGGTAGACGCCGGCATCGTCGATACGACGCTGCTCGACGAACCCGAGGACCGCAGTTGGCGCGGCACCGAACGCATTCAACATATTCTGGCGCTCGGCGCCGCCGAGAGCTGGGCGCGTTGGTGGAGCGCACCTAGAATTTAGGCGGTGGGCCGCAGGTGTGTGGTGCTTCCTTCGCCATTCGGTCCCATTCCGCCAGCCGCTCCGGGAAGGGAGCGTCGCCGTCGCGGATGCCAAGCAGCCAATAATCGAACCAGGCCATATTCTCGCGCATCGCAAGGAGACGGTTCGACGGAATATGAAACAGATGGGTTTCATCCGATGCCGAGCTCGATCCGGGATAGTAGCTGAGCTGCGTCGGCACACGCTCGCTGCGCAACGCTTCGAATAGTTGGGCCTGCGACGGGGATGCCGAGGCTACTTGCTGCAACACGGGCGTACAGACTTTGGCGGCGTTCAATGATGGCGCAAAGCGGCGATATTGAACGATATGGTCGCTGAGCGGCGAGCCGCCATAAACTGGGTTATAGCTATCCCCCGACGATGCGTAGCCCGCGGGCTCCAGGAAGCCGCCGTCGCCGCTCGACGCCGCCCGAAACATCGTCGACTGGGTGACGGCGACATTGACCACCTGCGATCCGCGGCTGTAGCCGGCGAGGCCGACCCGGTTCGGATCGACAAGTCCTGCGGCGGCAAGCTCGTTCACCGCATCCTCGAAACTGTGAACGCCGTTGATCCAGATGAGGCGCTGCAATGTTTCGGGCCCGGGCGGCCCGCTCCCGCGAATCCAAGCCTTATAGGCCGCCAGCAACGCATCGGCCTGCTGCGGCCAGGGGTCGTTGATGAGCAGGACGACATAGCCGCGCTCCGCGAACAGCTGAACCGGATAATTCCACTGGTTTCCTTGGTCGAAGAAGCGGTCATCGGCGTCGCTGCCATGCGTCACGATGATCGCGGGGTAGCTTTGTCCCTTACGATAGGCGCGCGGAAAAATGACATAGCCTGTCGCCTTGTAACCATGCCGGTTGACCCAGGTGCGCGGCTGCACGGAAAGCGGAGCGATCTCCTCGTGCCGCGGCGATATCGCTGCGATGGGTGCGATCTTTCCATTGGCGAGATGAACCCGAACGAGCGCAGGCGGCCGCGTCATGCTTTCCTGGACGCAAAGCGCCAGAGTCAAATCATCGTCGAACCCACATCGCGTCAGGCTCCCTTGACCCGCGATCTCCCGAACACCGTGCTTGTCGAGCATAGCAAGGCCGTACCGCGGATTTCCGAAGCTTCGCGTCCCAAGGACGACATGTCGCCCATCCCGGCTGACCTTGATGCCCGCTGACCGAAGGTCGCCAATCGTGAAGCCAACTCGGCCGTAGCTATGGCGTGGTCCGCCGGGGAGCGTTTCGATCAATTCGGGCCGGTCCCCGTTTCCCGATGTGGCAAGTTCGCCGCCACGCGGGCCTTTGAGAAGCCAGAGGGTTTGGAGATCCTGCTCGTTCGCGAGGATGCGCATCTTTCCGGTTTGACGATCCCAGGCGCGAACTTCGAATTCGCCCCCGCCGGTGCCACCAGGCTTCTCGACCCGAAACTGAATCTCGTCGCCGTGCCAGAGGATATTGGCGCCGGCGTACATTGCCATGCGGTCGCTCGAGGGCCGCGTCATGACCTTGATGCTGTGCCCGTCAGGCCCGCGCAAATAGAATTCGACTTCGGCCTCGGTCGTCGATCGCCGCCGATTGCTCATCGCGCTGACTTCTTCATCGAACCGGACGCGCGGCGATGTCGGTCTCGCCTTGAGGAGTGAATACCAGAGCCATTGCCCATCAGGCGACCAGGCATAGGCCAATACGCCCACATGATGTGGAACGGTCCCACCGCCCACGGGCAGGGACAGGTCAGCGCGACCGACTGCTACGGTCGCCGGATTGACGATCAGGGGTGCGATCGATCCCGCGTTATCGATCCGGTACAGTTGCAGCCCTTCGCCGATGTCGAGAAGACCGCTCCAATCGTCCGTTCCCGGAATGCGTTGGAATAATTTCGCGATGTTTGCGTGTCGCAGGTCGCGCTGCGCTCCGCCGGCAGTATCGACAAGCCGGATCACGGCCTGCGGTCGTCCAGCCTTCTCATCGGCAATTTCCGCAGCATAAATCGCGAGGCGCCCGTCGCGCGAAAGCGCGATCTCGTTCACTTCCGGAACTAGGAGAATATCCTCGAGTGTCCATGGACGCCCGATGCTCTCCCCTGCCGCTACAGCAGGGGAGAGCGTTGCGGCGGCAAGGGTCGCCGCAACGGACAAACCGGTTTTGAAGGCATGCATCATGCCGCCCTCCTCACCAGTCACGGCTGATCGTCAGCCCGAAAAAGCGGCCGATCGCCGAATAGTTGGTGGAATCAAAGGGCGTGTCGCTGGGCGATGCTACCGCCGTCCTGTCAGGCTTTGCGTTGAAGATATTGAGCGCGTTTACGGATAGCTCGGCGAGGTCGCCGATCTTGATGCGGGCCGCGAGATCGACGGTGGCCACAGGCGAAACCTTTGCCGGCACCGCGCGCCGGCGGTCTGTTACCCCGCCGGTAAAATTCACGAAGGACGCGATCGTGAAGCGTTCGTCGCCGAAGGTCGCGCCTCCGCGTGCGCGAAAGTGCGGCGAATTGAAGATCGTGCCCGCGAGGTCGGTGACCGGAAGGCCGGGCAGCAATTGCTGCCGGCTGTCGAGCCAGGTCGCATTGACCGTGACGGTCAGCGCCCGCCCGCCGCCCACAGGCGCGCGGTAGCGAAGCGAGAGGTCGGCCCCCTCATAGCGTTGCGATGCGATATTGCGGTCGCGGCCATCGATGAGCGCGATGACGTTGGCGGGATTATAGGGCCCGCCGGTTGCGTTCCCGAGCGGGTCCGATGCACCGACGATCGCCGCGTCGAGCTGGGCTGCGGAAGGATTGAAGGTCACCAGGCTCGTGAAGAGGGGATTGGTCAATATCCCCAGCGGTGAACCGAAGGGCGGGGCGACACGGTCGCGATAATCGATCCGGAACAGGCTCGTCACGATCTGCAGCCGCGGCGAAGGCTGGAAGGTCGCGCTCAGCGTCATATTCTCCGAGCGCTCGGGGCCGACGTCGGGGTTCGGCCCGCCGATATAGAGATAGGTCGAGCCGGGCGGGAAAAGCGTGCCATATCCCGTCACTGGCAGCAGCACGGGCGTATAGCCGCTATATTGCTGATTGAGCGTCGGCATCTTGAAGGAGCGCCCCCATGAAACGCCGAGGCTGAGCTCCGGCGCCGGCGCATAAACAAAACCGAGCTTTGGCGTGACGATGCTGCCCGAGTCGGAGTAATCCTCCCAGCGGAGTGCGGCGGTAATCGACGCGCGATGCGCGAAAGCGAGGTCCTGCGCAGGGCCGGCGAGCGGCACGAAAAGTTCGCCGTAAGCGAAGCGGTTTTCGCGCGTTGGTGCGAAGTTGCGCCCCGCGACCAGTGCCACGATGCGGTTGCTTCGCCAGCCGCCGCCTGCCGCGAGCCTCACGTCACCCCCGGGAAGGGTGAACAGCGGACCCTCGATGCCCGCTTCGACACTGACGCTCCGATTGTCGAAGATCCGGATCGATCGAGCTTCGACGTCGTTGGTGAAGTTCTGGGTGACGCCATAGGTCTTGTCGGTGCCGTAAAAGCCGGTGAGCCGAGCAGTCCACGCACCGCCGATTTCGGCTTCCAGCGTCGGCGCCACGCCGAATGTCTCGAATTCATTGTCGACAACGAGACCCCGGGTCGTAATCGGCCGGTCGGCGAGCAGCCCGCGCACCGATTGCATGTCGCCGCGTTTGTAGATGACATCGGCTTTCAGCCGAAGGCTGGGCGTCAATTCCTGGTGCCCGCTCAATAGCAGGCTGTGCCGCTTCAGACTGGGATAAAGGGTCGAGGCGGGGTTGCTGGTCGCGGTGTAGCTGCGGTCGCGCGCGAGAATCGCGCTGTTGTCGAAATAGTCGTAAGTCGCCATGAATCCGCCGCCCGACCATTTGGCGCCGCCGAGCAGATTATATTGCTGCTGGAAATTGCCCCCATCGGTGGAGCCGCCAAGCCGGGCGCTCGTGGTGACGCCCTCATAGTCCTTGCGGAGGAGGATGTTGACGACTCCCGCGACGGCGTCGGCGCCATAGATTGCCGAAGCACCGTCGGCGACGATCTCGATCCGCTCGACCGCCGCAGTAGGTATCGCGCTGATATCGATCACGCTTTGCGTACCGCTGTAAGCAAACCGGTTGCCATTGAGCAGCGTCAATGTGGCGCTGGGCCCGATGCCCCTCAGGTTGAAGGTCGATGCCCCGTTGACGTTGACGTTCTGGTTCTGTGTGCCTTGCCCCGAACCGATACCGGGGTTCTGGCCGCCGCCGAAATTCTGCGGCAGGCTGCGCGCAACCTCGCCGAGATCGGCTTGACCGCCATTGCGGATATCTTCGCTCGTGACGCGGATCACCGGGGCTGCGGACGGGGCGCCGGAGATCCGGCTGCCGGTCACGACGATGTCTTCTTGCGCCGGACTGCTCTCGGACTGCGCTCGCCCCAAAATGATGACCGAGCCACGCTCGAAGCGCGGGGTCAGCCCAGTTCCGCGCAGCAGGGTCTCGATTGCTTCGCGCGGGGTGATGTCGCCCTTGAGCGGTCGGGTCGTCCGGCCCGCGAGATCGGCACTTGATGCGTAAAGTTCGATCCCAGCTTGCTCGGCCACTTTTCGCAACGCATCGCCGAGATCCTGCGCTGGCAGATCGAAGCTCTGGCGATCCTGCAGCTGAGCCGCCGCGGCAACGGGATGCAGACAGGCTACACCCACCATCAGCGACAGGCAAAAACGAGATTTTCCGGACATCATTATACTCCCCCTGGGTTGTGACCGGATGCTTGGGCACACGGCCATTGGGGGAGCGATGACGCCGGGTCGGCGACCGCCTTAGGGGAATGATGAAATAATTATCGTTGGCGAAGGTGGATGCCGTCGGTGCGCTTGACGGTCTCCAGATCGAACAATTGGCCGAGCCGCTCGGCCACTCTCTCGGGCTGGCTGATCCTGAACCGGCCCGACGCTTCGAGCCCAGCGGTTCTTGCGTCGTCGACAATGATTGGCTTCACCGCGTAGCGGTTGGCTTCCGCAATGAGCTGATCGAGCCGGACCGAGCGATAGTCCGCCCAGCCAGACGGCCATTCGCGGCTGCCTTGCTGTGTCGGCGATGCGGCCGGTAGCTGCTCCTTGCCGCCGGGACCGTAGGTCACGGACCGTCCCGATGGCAGGACTTGGGCGCGCGGGTTGCCGGTTTCAGGGGCGCCGCCAAAGCGAATATCGGCTTCGCCGCGCAGCACCGTCACGCTGAGCGCGCCATTTTCCTCGAAACCGATATCGAATGCCGCATCCTCGGCCGTGACCACGCCGCCGCCCGCCTCGACGCGCAGTGGCTGTTCATTGTTGGTCACCGAAAGCCGGACGCGCCCTTTGGCAAGCCGGAGATGGCGCGTCGCTTGCGCAAATGAGACTTCGAGCCGGCTATCGGTATCGAGCACTGCGGTTGAACCATCGGCAAAGCGGAAGCTGCGGATTTCCCCGCGGCGGGTTACCAGCGGCTCGGCCGCGCGCGCCGTGAGCGCACCGTCTCCGAGCGGACCGGAGAGCGGAGCCCCGCCAGCGCCGAAAGCCAGAAATACCACCGCAGCGGCGGCGATCACGGCTCCCGCCGACAGCCAGCGTCGCGCGGCCGGGCGTCGGCCGCGGCGCTGTTCGGTTTGCGCAGTGCCGTGACGCGGCGAGGATTTCAGGATCGCCGAGGCGGCGAGCTTCTTCGTGATCCGTTCATAGGCCGCCTTGTGGTCTGGCGAGGCCGAAAGCCAGGCGTCGAACTCGCCGCGGTGCGCCTCGGGGTTCTCGCCGCGCATCTTCACGAGCCAGGCGTGCGCTACCGTGTCGACCGGATAATCGTCAGACGCCTCACTCATTGGCCGCCGTCCACCACCTTCGCGATAAAGCCGAGCGCCCTCATCATATGATATTCCACCGTCGCGATGCTGATGCCGAGGCATTCATGTATCTCACGATAGCTGAGTTCGTCGACCCGGTGCATCAGAAACACCCGGCGTGTCTTTGGCGGCATGGCGTCGACCGCCTCTTCATAGAGCCGGAGAAGGTCGTCGGCTTCCATATTCCATTCCTGCTGCGGCGGGCTGGCGGCGTCGCTTTCCTCCTGAAAGGAAAAGAAAAGCGCGGGGTTGCGCCGTTGTCTCCGGGCACGGTCGATCAGCAGATTCTGCGCTATGCGGCGAAGGAAGCCGCCGGGATTGGCGAGGCTGTGGCGCTGCTCGCTGCCCGCCGCGCGCGCGAAAACTTCCTGCACGAGATCCGGCGCTTCTTCAGGCCCCGCCTTTCGGCGAAGAAAATGAAAGAGCCAAGGACCATGCGCCCGAAAAGCGTCATCGAGGTCGCAAGCCTCCGCCGGTGCCATGACTGGCCGGTCGTCGGGATGCGCGTGACAGGCCGACGACACCGAAAAGGGGTGGCGCTGCTGTGACAATTTCTTGGAGGAAAAGGAAGACAAGGGACACAGCCGACCGGCACGAGACAGCAGTCCGGCGCTTGCCGGGCTATCGATCTCCCAACGCTGTGCCGCCGTTGGGCCGCGCGAGGGCGACCTGGTCCGGATCGGCCGCCTGTCCGGCAAGGACGGGCGTTCATAATGGCTGGCGATATTATCGCACGGGCGTTGCCAGATCGATCCCGCACCCCGAATCATGTCAGCATGGCCGCGCAAAGACAAGGATTATGGGTGGAATCAGGCGCTGAGCGCCGGGTCCGGCTCTATGACGCGCCTCCGAGTAGCCGGGCGTAGCTGGCCGCTTCGCCGGCGCGGCGTTCGTGATAGCGCAGCAGAAGGTTGCGCGTCCCGTGCGGCGTGCCGCTTGTCAGCGCGGCCGCGAGCGCATCGAGTTCCGCGGCTGTTTCGCCGACAAGCTGTTCGTCGAGGTGCCGCGCCAGATGGAGGCGGTCGCCGAGCGCAGTGATACTCGCGACCAGTTCGCCATTGCCCGACCGCGCGGCCATTTCGATGAACAGCCCGGCGGTTCGGTCGGGATAGTCGCCATCCTGCGGATCTGGCGCCGCGCGCCCGCGCGGGGTCGTCGCAAGCGCCGCGAGCAGCAGAATGAGGTGGAGTTCGAGCATGTCGCGATATTCGGTCTCGGACAGGCGGTGCGCGTGAAATCCGTCTCCATGGGTGAAATCGACCATGCGCTCGCCCGCCAGACGGTAGAGGCAGTCGCGCACCGGTGTCACGCTGACCCCGAGTTGATCGGCGATCTTCGCCGACTCCAGTCGGCTGCCGGGCGCCCAGCCGCCCGCCATCAACCGGCGCTTGATGGCCTCATAGGTCGGCTCGACGACATGCGCGGGGCTCATGCGCCGTTCCGTTCAGCCGCTGCGAAGTCTGCCAGCATCTCCATCTGGTCGGGACGCAGCCCATCGACCGCGCCGATATGCTCCGGGACTTCGCCTCCGAGCAGAACCGAGGGGCATTGGCCTTCATAATTGCCAAGATTGGGACGGTGCTGGCGGTAGCCTGCGAGCGCGGCGAGTTCGGGCGGGAAGCCGCGCGCGACCTCGGGTGGATAGGCGAGCCACAAATTCTCATAGGGCTTGAGCCAGCCGAGACTGTAGCCGATCACGACGCCGCGACGCACCTCGTTGGTGATATTGGCGCCGGCGCCATGCGTGGTCGAGCCCAGAAAACAGATCGCGGCGCCCGGCTCGCACGCTGCGACAATCGGTTCGCCAGGGTCCGGCTTCGCCATGCCCTCCGCGCCATGGCTGTGCGGATAGATGTGCGTCGCGCCATTGTCCGCAGCGAAGGGAGTGAGCGGCCAGATCACATTGACCAGAAATTCATGCGCCCCCTTTTCGCCGGCCCACATATCATGGTCGCGGTGCGGGAATTGCCGGATTTCACCAGGATGGATTTCGATCGCCTGCGCGACATTGAGCTGGATGCTCTCACAGGCCTCGCCGAGAATGGATTCGACCGCCGCGAGGATTGTCGGCTCGAGTGCCAGAGCCTGCGCCCAAGCCGAGCGCTTCATCAGCGCACCGAATCTTTTGGTGCGATGACCGTAGAAGTCGCCGCGCCCAAACGGTGTCGCGGCGAAGACCGGATCGAGATCGGCGTCGAGCGCCGCAATCGCATCCGGGGGAATCAGGTCGGGGACGATGCAATATCCTGTCCGGCGCAGTTCGCGGGCAAGATCATCGGACGCAAGACCGGTCATGCTTCCGCCTCCCCATCGTCGTCGGCGAGGCGGAGCGAGAGCGGCGCATAGACGCCGCCGCGCTTGAGGTCGTCCAGCACATGCGCGTCGATATGGATGTGCAATGCCATCAATCTCCCGCCCGGATCCGCGGCCTTCGGCACGAGCGCCTCGCATCTCCAGCCGAACTCCCGTACCTGATCGAACCAGCACAGGTCGGCGACGCCGGTATAATCGGTGATGCCTTCGCGCAGCGCATGCTCTGCAAGGGCGGTCACCAGCTGGTCGCGCGCGGCGCGGCGCGATGCTGCGTCCTGGTCGCGGTCGAGGCAGAAGCGGCTGATCTCGCAGACGGTTGGACCGCGCGGCACCTCGCCCGCGCACAGATGGGCATAATGCTCACCGAGAAGATGCGCGCCCTCGGTCGGGAGCAGCCGCGCCGATGCGCGGTGACGGCCATCGGCATCGAGAAGAATGAGGTAGCGCGCCGCCGGCGTGTCGAACTCGTCGAGCTCATATTGGCCGGCGAGCACCGGCAGGTCCCATTTGAGCAGGTCGATAAAGACGCTTTTGCGCGCGGCGAACATGGCGCGCAGCGCCGCATTCCCGGGCGCGGCAGGCGCCCGCGGGGTCGTGTCGATCATGATGATTCCTCGGCTGTTTGGTGCCGGGAATCAGATCATTTTCGGTGGACTGCGCGTATCCCAAGATATGAGGATGATTTGCGCGATTCCTTGAACCCTTGGTAGCGGAGCCTGTGGTTCGTCGTCACACGGGCGTCATCCGGACGATCAGCCGTGCGGTGTTCCGGCGCGAAGCGTCTGGAGCAGCGGACAGGCGGGATCGTCTCCGGCCTCGCAAGCCCGTACCGAAGCGGCGAGGACACGCTCCATCCGCTTGAGATCGGCGATCTTCGCGCGCACATCCGCAAGGTGCGACGAGGCGACGTCGCGCACCTCGGCGCAGGCAGCCTGGCCTCCAGTCGCGAGTTGGAGCAGCGCCCGCACCTCGTCGAGGGTGAAGCCAAGCTCACGGGCCCGGCGCACGAAGCCGAGGCGCCCTACATCCTCCTCGCCATAGCTGCGGTAGCGACCGCGCCGGAGCGGAACGTCGAGGACGCCGATCCGCTCATAATAGCGGATCGTTTCGATGTTGCAGCCTGTGCGGCGCGAGAGTTCGCCGATCTGCATCGCGCTGGTTGCGGCCATCGCAAAAATACCTCTTGAGTCTGTAGCTGCTACAGATGCTACGGCGTTCCCTCACACCGCACAAGGAACCGATCCCAATGCAGAATCGACCCAAGGGTATCGACGCCGGCGCGTTCACCTTAGCCGGCATCGCCGCGGCTTTCGGCGTTGCGTCCTGTTGCGCGCTGCCCTTCCTTCTGGCCTCCGCGGGGATCGGAGCCGCATGGCTCGGCGGCATCGCCATGGTGGCCATGCCTTATCGCACGCCGCTTCTCCTGATCGGGGCGGCATGCCTCATTCTCGGCGCCTTCCTGCTCTTCCGCCAGCAGCGGGCGGCCGCGCGCTGTGGCCCCAGCGGTGCCTGCACGCTCCGCTGGGTGCGCATCCTGACGCTTGCCGGCCTCCTGCTTGGCGCGGCGCTGCTGTGGGCGGGCTATCATTATGTCTGATGCTGGCCCCGAACTTCGTTCGACGATCACCTGTCCGCAGTGCGGCCATCGCGAGACGGAAACGATGCCGACCGACGCCTGTCAGTTCTTCTATGACTGCAAGGGCTGCGGCGCGGTGCTGAGGCCCGAGCCCGGCGACTGCTGCGTGTTCTGCTCCTATGGAACCACGCCCTGCCCGCCGATCCAGATCGGGGGCAAGGGCGCTTGCTGCGACTGAGCGGCACGCCCTCGCCTCGGCTGTCATGCCGGGCCTGCCTGCCTCCATGCTGAACATGGGGACAAGTCGCCGTTGACGCGGTCAGCGCGCGTGCCACCAGTCATAAACGTCCCCGAATCCGATGAGGCCGTCGAAGAGCGCGCATAGGGTCAGCATCTGGCCGCAATGCACGTCGTAGCGGTCGCGCGCCGTCTTGAGATGCTGGACGACCGTCACTTCACCGATCCCGAGAATGACCGCCACCTCGGCCGCGGTCTTGCCGCGAGCTGTCCATAATACGCATTCGCGCTGCCGTTCGCTCAGCGTCGCCCGGCTTTTTAGCGGTACGGTGCCGACGAGTTGGCGTGCCGAGACGATCGCGAGCGCGCCGATAATTTCGGCAATGCGGAGCATATCGTCCTGGAGCTCGCTTTGCGGGCGCAGGACGAAAGAGCAGGCGCCGCTGGCCTCGCCGGGAAGGTGGCGCGGCACCGTATAACCATCGGCGAGACCATATTCGCGGCCGACATGGAGCATTTGCCGGTCGCCGCGGGTCAGGGGGATATAGCTTTCGATCTCGTCCCAGCGGAAACCGGTCATCGACCGTTCGCCGGCGCGGCGCACCGGATCGGCACCGCCGAGATCGAAGCCGACATAGACCTTGGCCCAGGCGTCGGGGTAATTGTGAACCAGCAGGGATGCCGGCTCGGCATTGCCGCGCCGGTCATAGGCGAGCGCGAAATGGTCGAAGCCGAGGCGCATCGATGCGCGCGCGAGGGCTTCGAAGAGCCCGTCCTCATTCGTCGCCGTGGAAATTTCGAGGGCGAGTTCCTCCATCAAACAAAAAATGCTTCACTGTGACCGTCCGGTCGCCGGCACGTTCCCAACCCGTCGATCCCGCGAGCCGCTCCCTGGGTCGCCGGTCCCGGTTCCTCTCCGGCACGGACGACAGATGGGACATTATGCGACTGGTCCCGGCCCTCGGCGAGGCGGGCTTTTGCCCTAACCCCTGCTGCGCGATGGCGATCGCTTCCCGGTCCTAATCGATTGGCCGGAAACGGGAAAGGCGCGGGTCCCGGAAAATTGGCCCCAGATCTGCATCTATTTCCGGTTCGCCGGGCGCTGCCGCGCGGCGCCCGGAAAGAGAGCGAGAGGAAGGAACGGGTCCTGGCGAGCGGATCGAAGGAGGCGGGAGTGGCCCTGCCTCCGGTCCGCCGCGGAGACCTTGCATGACATATCATTCCTTCTTCCCGCACTTGGCGCTCGCGTGGCCCGTCCGCCCGACCGGCGTGTACGCCCCAACCCTGGCCGGGAGGGCGGCGGCATGAAACTCCTGACCCCCGATCTCGCGGCGCGACTACGCGCCAACGACGCGGCCCATCGCGCCGCCGTCGCGCGCGGCGGGCGCGAACCCGACCCGGCACCCGTCGTGCGCTTCTTCAACCCGGTGGGCTCGGCGACCTGGCTCGCGACCGAGATGGACGAGGACGGGATCCTGTTCGGCCTTGCCGATCTCGGCTTCGGATGTCCCGAGCTGGGCAGTTTCGCGCTCGCCGAACTCGAAGCAGTCCGGTTGCCCTACGGCCTCGGCATCGAGCGCGACCTCGGCTTCACACCGCATCATCCGCTCTCCGTATATGCGGCGGCGGCTCGCAGCGCGGGCTCGATCCTGCTCGGCGAGCGGAGTTTGCGCGAAGCGGCGGCGCGGATGAGCGGGCGCGGCTCCCGAATTGCCGGGTGCGGATAGGTCCGCCTGCGGCGGCCCCAAAAAGGGAGAGGAGGGCCGGTTTTTCGTGACGGGCTTGGAAGCCGGGAGAGTGTCTCGCGGCGGCCCGTCATGGAGAATGGCCATGGCCAGAACTGCCGCCAAAATCACCCTCAGCCCGTCGCGCGATATCCCGCTCGACCGGCTGGTCCTGTCGCAGTCCAATGTCCGGCGTGTGAAGGCCGGTGTGTCGATCGATGCGCTCGCCGACGATATCGACCGGCGCGGGCTGCTCCAGAGCCTCAACGTCCGGCCACTGCTCGGCGCCGACGGCCAGGAAACCGGCCGGTACGAGATACCGGCCGGCGGGCGCCGCCACCGCGCGCTGGAATTGCTGGTGAAGCGCAAAAGGCTCGCGAAGGATGCGCCGATCCCCTGCGTCGTGCGCGTCGCCGACAATGACATCCTCGCCGAGGAGGACAGTCTCGCCGAAAACAGCTTTCGCGAGCAGCTTCATCCGCTCGATGAGTTTCGCGCGATGCTGGCGATGGTCGAGAAGGACACCGGGATCGAGGAAATCGCCGCGCACTTCCACACCACTCCGGCCGCGGTGCGCCAGCGGCTCAGGCTCGCGGCTGTCTCGCCGAAGCTGCATACCCTCTATGCCGATGATGCGATGACGCTCGACCAACTGATGGCGTTCACCGTGTCGGACGACCATGCGCGCCAGGAAGAGCTGTGGGATCAGCTCGAACACAGCTTCAACAAATCGGCGGCCTATATTCGCCAGAAACTGACCGAGAACAGCGTGCGCGCCGCCGACAAACGGACATGCTTCGTCGGTCTGGGCGCCTATGTCGAAGCCGGTGGCGGCATCGTGCGCGACCTGTTCGAGGCCGATGGCGGCGGCTGGCTCACCGATCCGGCGCTTCTCGACCGGCTGGTCGACGAGCGGCTGAAGGCGGAAGGCGAGCGTATCCTTGCCGAAGGCTGGAAATGGGTGACGACCTCGATCGACCTGCCGTGGGACGCCACGCGCGGCCTCCGCGAGATCGACCGCGAGGTGACCCCGATGAGCGAGGATGAACTGGCGCGCGTCGCCGCGCTTGAGGCCGAAGGCGAGGAACTTGAGGGTGAATGGGCCGATGCGCCGGAGGTTCCGGCCGAGGTCCACGCGCGGCTCGATGCGATCGAGACCGAGCTTGGCGCGCTCGCGGACCGGCCGGAGCTTTTCGATCCGGCCCAGATGGCGATCGCCGGCGCTTTCGTCTCGATCGACCGGGACGGGTCGGTGCGGGTCGAGCGCGGATTTGTAAAGCCCGAGGACGAGCCGGAGGCGGAAGCGTCCGAAGACGAAGCGCACTCGGCTGCGGGCGGCGATGCCCGGTCCGCCGGTCCGGACGCAGGCGACGAGGCCGCAGTGCCCGCCGACGATGGTGCGGACGAGGAGGCGGAGATACTCCGGCCTCTTCCCGATCGCCTCGTGTCGGATCTGACGGCGTGGCGCACGCTCGCGCTTCAGGACGCCTTCGCACAGGATCCGGCGACCGCCTTCGCATCGGTTCTCCATGCCCTCGTTCTCGGCTGCTTCTATTCGAGCAGCAGGGAAAGCTGCGTTCAGGTGTCGCCGAACCGTGTCTATTTCACGAACGCGCCGACCAATTTGCGCGATTGCGGCCCCGCGCAGGCGATCGACGCGCGCGCGGCCGAATGGAAGGAGCGGCTCCCGCAGTCGGACAAGGATGTGTGGGACCATCTGCTCACGCTCGATGGCGAGGAGCAGACGAAGCTGTTCGCGCATTGTGCGTCGCTCTGCGTCAACGCGCAGGCCGAGATCGTGCCCAAATATGACAATGGCCGGATCTCGGCGCATGGCGTCGAGCGCCGGATTGCGCACAGCCATGTGCTGGCGCAGGCGGTGGGGCTCGATGTGCTCGCCGCGGGCTGGCGTCCGACGGCCGATGGCTATTTCCGCAGCGTGACCAAGCCGCGGATCCTCGCCGACGTCGCCGAAGCGCGGGGCGAGAATTTCGCCCAGATGATCGACCATCTCAAGAAGGCCGACATGGCGCGCGAAGCCGAGCGGTTGCTCGAAGACAGCGACTGGCTCCCGGCGCCGCTGCGCACCCCCGGTCTCGAGCCCGCGGTTCCGGATGCGGCGAATGATGACGCCGCGGACGCACTCCCGCCGGGTCTCGCCGACGTGCTCGATGACGATGTCGCCGGCGGCGATGCGGTCGCGGCCGAATAGTCGCCGCGAGGCCAGGCAGGTCCAACCCGATCCCAAATTTGAGAGCCCGGCCGCGTGCCGGGCTTTCCTTCTTCTGGAGAATTGAAATGTCCAATCTTGTCAATGAACTGGCGCCGGTGACGATGTCGGGCGCAGACCATGGAGGGCGTCATGGCTGACCGCGTCCCTGTTTCGATCACGATCGGCGGCCATGCCGACCAATCGACCTTCGCCGAGCTTGCGGCCCTGATCGCGATGGAGGGCCTGTCGACCGAATGGGATGGTCCATCCTTCGAGCCCGGCCATCGCACTATCGGCGAGGCGGTGTCGCTCCACGCGCATGAGGTCGCCTGGGGCCGGGTCGAAGCCCTCGAAAGCTTCTGTGCCGAGAAGGGGCTGCCGTTTGTCCGCTGGTCGGGGAGCTATCCCGGCGAATGGAGCGCCGAACGGATCGTCTTCCGCGGTGCGGGCACGATCGATTCCTACATGGTCGATGAATCCGACCGCGTCATGATCGACCGCTATCTGGTGAACGAGCGCGGAAGCATCGCGGCGGTCCTCGCCTATTTCGACGCCGCGGCATTTGTCGTGCCGCCGCTGGTGGTCGAGGGCGATCCCCCACCGGTGGATGCGGCTGCTGTGGAGGAGGCCTGTCATGGCTGACTATTTCTCCCAGACGGTCATCCAGCCCGATGTCCCGGTCGCGGCCATGACCGTGCTCGAGCGAAGGATCCTTGGCGAAATCTTCGAGCATGAGGATATGGGCGACGACGTCTATTTCTTCGCGAGCGCGGGTCCGAACGACTTTCTGTTCCTGTCGGTCGATGAGGCGAAGACGCTGCTTGCGGAAAGCAAGGGCGTTCAAAGCTGCACCGCCGAACTGGTCGAAAGGGAGCTCGGCGAATGCGAGGCGGGGACGACCGAACTCGAGATCGATGTGTCGATGTTCGGCTATGAGGCCATCCTCCAGGACATCGTGCGGCGATCGGAGACACTCGATCATTTGCAGGTGATGATGGCCTGGACCTGCTCGAAGATGCGCCCCGATGGCTTCGGCGGCATGGCCAACTTCATCACCGCCGACGACATCGACACGATGTCGACGACGGGTTTCCTTGAAGAAGCTCTTGGCCGGCTTCAGGGCGAACATCCTCCGCGCTGATCGATCCAGTGCTGACAAACCGACTGAAAGGCCCGGCTCTGTGCCGGGCTTTTCCTTTTTGGGGAGGTAGGTCCTTGTTTGGGAAGGCAGGCATGTCCGCCTCCCTTTTTCCCACCTCTTCGACCCGTTCAAAGGAGGCAAGCCGATGCCCGAGATTGTCGAAACGACCATATATGGTCTCGAAGAGCTTTCCGAGGCGGCAAAGGATCGGGCCCGCGCTTGGTATCGCGAGGGCGGCTTCGATCATGATTGGTACGATGCTGCCTTCGCCGACTTCGAGCGCATCTGCGACCTTGTCGGCGTCGAACTGGCGACGCAGCGGGTCCGCCTGTTCGGCGGCGGCACGCGCGCGCGAAGCTGTATCTGGTTTTCGGGCTTTGCGAGCCAGGGCGACGGTGCCTGCTTCGAGGGTGTCTATCGCTACGCCAAGGCCGCGCTGAAGAATATCCGCGGCTATGCGCCAAAAGACGCCGAGCTTCATCGCATCGCCGGCGCGTTGCAGGCGGTCCAGCGCCGGAACTTCTATCAGCTTTCGTCGGTCGTCGCGCACCGCGGCCGATATCATCACGAATATAGCATGGCGATCGCTGTCGAGCGCGATGACCCGATGTTGCGGGAGATGACCGCGGATGCGGAGGATGAAATTGGCGAAGCACTGCGCGATCTGGCGCGCTGGCTCTACCGGCAGCTCGAGCGCGAGTTCGATTATCTGAACTCCGATGAAGCCGTCGACGACGTGATCCTGGCCAATGGTTATGGCTTCACCGAAGCCGGGGACCGCTTTGGCTGAGAGGAAGAGGCGGGCCGGAAGGGGATAGCCCCAGGGTCCAGGAGAGAGCGCCTGGCGGCTGCCCTTCAACGCCTCTCCAGGATATTCCGCCATGCGAACCATTTTGCCCGACGCCGAAGCCGGCGCCGCCCCCATTTCCTCATCTCTTTCCTCACCTGCGGCCACCCCTGCGGCGCGGCTCTTCGATGCGGCCCAGCGCCTTCTTCCGCTGCTCGAGGACGGAACGCCCTTCGACACCGGGCAGCTCCGGATCGCGATGACGTCGGCCTACGGCCAGACCGATGCCGAGGGCGCATGGGACTGGAAGATGGCTTATGATGCGTGCGAGGCGGCGCAGGTCCTGCTGCTGCGCCGCTACGGGCGCGCGCTGGCCGCTCGCGGCCGCGCGCCGCAGCGCCAGCTCGCCATGTGGCAGCGCATCGCGGCGCGTGTCCCGACCCAGACGCGGCGCTCCGAGGAGGGGCAGTCCTTCCAGCAATTCTCGACCCCGCTGCCGCTCGCCTTCGTCGCCGCTTTCGCTGCCGCGATCCGGCCCGGCGATTGCGTGCTCGAGCCCTCGGCGGGGACGGGAATGCTCGCCGTGCACGCGGGTCTTGCCGGCGCGACGCTCGCGCTCAACGAATTCGCCGAACTGCGCGCGGGCTTGCTCGAGCTGCTCTTCGCGCCGACGCTGGTCAGCCGTCACGATGCCGCGGCGATCGACGACCGGCTCGATCCTGGGGTCGCGCCCGATGTCGTTCTGATCAACCCGCCATTCTCCTCACTCGTGAATGTCGATCGCAAGATGAAGGGCGCGGCGCTTCGTCACATCGCCTCGGCGCTGGCGCGGCTGAAAGACGGCGGCCGGCTTGTCGCCATCGTGGGTGCCGGCTGCTCGCCTGAGGCGCCGGCATGGCGCGGCGCCTTCATCCGCTTGCAGGAAAGCGCCACGCTTCGTTTCTCGGCGGCGATCGCCGGCAAGGTCTTCGCCAGGCATGGCACGACGATACCCACCCGCCTCATCGTGATCGACAAGGTTCCCGCGGGCGATCCCGCGCAGCTTCCACAAAGCCGCGGCGAAGCCCCCGACCTTGCCACATTGCTCCAATGGGTCGAGGAGGATCTGCCGCCGCGCCCGGCACCGCCCGCTTTGCCCGTTGCACCGGCGACGGCGGTGCAGGCCCGAGCGACGGCGAATGTTGATGACGCATGTGCCCGGGCTTCGGCAAAGGCTGCGCCGCCCGGCGATGCCGGCGTCGAGCTTGGCTATGAAACATTGGACTGGGTGCCGCCCGAGGGCCAGCTCGGCGACACGATCTACGAGCCCTATGCACTTCAATCGCTCTCCATTCCCGGGGCGAGGCCGCATCCCACCGCGCTCGTCCAGTCGGCCTCGATGGCATCGGTCGCGCCCCCCAAGCCTGTCTATCGACCGCATCTGCCGGCGCATCTCGTCAGCGAAGGCGTGCTGTCCGACGCGCAGCTTGAATCGATCATCTATGCGGGCGAAGCCCATGGCGGGCATCTCTCGGGTGCGTGGACGGTCGATGCCACCTGGGACGTCGTCGGCGCCGCATCCGATGACGCGGAAGGCGCGGTGCAGTTCCGGCGCGGCTGGTTCCTCGGCGACGGCACCGGCGCGGGCAAAGGCCGGCAGGTCGCGGGCATCATTCTCGATAATATGCTGAAAGGCCGCCGCCGTGCGCTCTGGATCTCGAAGTCGGACAAGCTGCTCGAAGACGCGCAGCGCGACTGGTCGGCGCTGGGGCAGGAGAAATTGCTCGTCACGCCGCTGTCGCGCTTCCGGCAGGGGGCACCGGTGAAGCTCGGCGAGGCCATTCTCTTCACCACCTATGCGACATTGCGTTCGCAAGGGCGCGAGGGGAAGGCGAGCCGGATCGAGCAGATCGTCGAATGGCTCGGCCGCGACTTCGACGGCGTCATCATCTTCGATGAAGCCCATGCGATGGCCAATGCCGCGGGTGGGAAGGGCGAACGCGGCGATCAGAAGCCTTCGCAGCAAGGCCGTGCCGGGCTTCGCCTCCAACATGCGCTTCCCGAGGCGCGCATCGTCTATGTCTCGGCGACGGGTGCCACGACGGTTCAGAACCTCGCTTATGCGCAGCGTCTGGGTCTCTGGGGCGGCAGTGATTTCCCCTTCGCATCGCGTGCCGATTTCGTCGCGGCGATCGAGGACGGCGGGGTTGCGGCGATGGAAGTGCTCGCGCGCGACCTGAAGGCGCTCGGCCTTTACGCGTCGCGTTCGCTCTCCTTCGACGGCGTCGAATATGAGCTGCTCGAACATGCGCTGACGGGCGAACAACGGCGCATCTACGACAGCTATGCCGCCGCCTTCCAGGTCATCCACAATAATCTCAATGCCGCGATGGAGGCGGCGGGGGTGACGAGCGCAGAACATGGCACATTGAATGCCCAGGCCAAGTCGGCGGCGCGATCGGCGTTCGAGAGCACCAAGCAGCGCTTTTTCAACCATCTCATCACCGCGATGCAGACGCCGAGCGCGATCGCGAGCATCGCGCGCGATCTTGAGGCGGGCCATGCGGCGGTCGTTCAGATTGTCTCGACCGGCGAGGCGCTGCAGGAGCGGCGGCTGGCCGAGATCCAGGCGGACGAGTGGAACGATGTGTCGGTCGACATCACGCCGCGCGAATATGTGCTCGACTATCTTGCGTCGAGCTTCCCGGTCCAGCTCTTCGAGCCCTGCACCGACGGCGACGGCAATCTGTCGTCGCGCCCGGCCTATGACGGCGACGGCAATATGATCGTCAGCCGCGAAGCCTGTCGGCGCCGCGACGCGATGATCGAGAAGCTGGCGTCGCTGCCGCCCGTGCCGGGCGCGCTCGACCAGATCGTCCAGCATTTCGGGACCGCTATGGTGGCCGAGGTGACGGGGCGCTCGCGGCGGATCGTGCCGCGGGCCCGCGAGAGTGGCGACGTCCGTTTCGCGGTCGAGAACCGTCCGGGCAGCGCCAATGTCGGCGAGACCCATGCTTTCATGGACGATGAGAAGCGAATTCTCGTCTTTTCGGAAGCCGGCGGCACCGGGCGCTCCTATCATGCCGACCTTGGCGCGAAGAACCAGCGCCGCCGTATCCACTATCTGCTCGAGGCGGGCTGGAAGGCCGATGCCGCGATCCAGGGCTTCGGGCGCACGAACCGCACGAACCAGAGGCAGCCGCCGATGTTCCGCCCGGTATCGACCGACGTGAAAGCGCAGAAGCGCTTCATCTCGACGATCGCGCGGCGGCTCGACACGATGGGCGCGATCACGCGGGGGCAGCGGCAGACGGGCGGCCAGAATATGTTCAGCGCGCACGACAATCTGGAATCCTTCTATGCCCGCGACGCGCTCCGCCAGCTCTACATGCTGATCGTGCGCGGCAAGGTGGAGGGCTGCTCGCTGCTCTGCTTCGAGGCCGCGACCGGGCTGTCGCTGCTCGATGCCGAAGGCGGGATTCGCGACGAACTGCCGCCGATCACCACCTTCCTCAACCGCATGCTCGCGCTCACCATCGACCTACAGAATATCCTGTTCGACGCGTTCGAGGGGCTGCTCGTCGCCCGGGTCGAGGCGGCGATCGCGGCGGGCAGCTATGAGGTCGGCCTCGAGACGCTGCGCGCCGAGAGCTTCATCGTCACCGATCGCCGGACGATCTACACCCATCCCGGCACCGGCGCCGAGACTCAGCTTCTGACGATCGACCGGATTGACCGCGTCGTCCCGCTCTCGCTCGGCAAGGTGCTCGATCTCGCTCGGGCTGAAGAAGCGGCGTTGCTGGTGAACGGGCGTTCGGGCCGGGCAGCGGTCAAGCTGCGCGCGCGCAGCCTCGTCGACGACGAGGGTGCGGTGCATCGCCGCTTCCGCCTGATCCGCCCGATGGAGACTGTACTGATCCTCGCCGAGCAATTCGGGGCGAGCCACTGGACTATCGTCGATGCGGAGGCGTTTACCGCGGCGTGGGAAGCCGAACTTCGAGAGCTTCCTGAATATGAAACCGGCACGCTCCATATGGTCTCGGGGCTCCTGTTGCCGATCTGGCGCAGCCTGCCGAACGAGTCGACACGGGTCTACCGCCTGCAGACCGATGCTGGCGAGCGCGTGATCGGCCGCCGCGTATCGCCCGCATGGGCCGCTCGGATCGTCGATGACGGGCCGCCGAAGCTGTCGGCCGAACAAGCCTGGTCGATGTTGCTCGCGGGCGATGCCGTTTTCCACCTCGCTGAGGGTCAGCGCGTCGCGCGCGTCCGGGCCATGAACGACTGGCGGATCGAGCTTACCGGTTTCAACGATCTGGGTATCGAGCGGCTGAAGGCATTTGGCTTGATTTCGGAGATCGTCTCGTGGAAATTGAAGCTCTACGTGCCGGCAGGGGCTGCTGGCGCCGATGTGTTCGCCCGGCTCGTCGATCGGTTTCCGATCGAGCGGGTCAGCGACCGCAAGGCCGCCTGAAGGAGCCCCGCATGGAAAGCCCAGCCCGTGAACTCGCGCGCCGTCTCGGTGAGAATGCCGAGGCGGTGTGCCGTCACTATCTTTCGAACGGTCGCCGTGAAGGCCATTATTGGCTGGTCGGTGATGTGAACAACGCGCCGGGACGGAGCCTTTATGTTCGGCTCAGCGGCAGCGAGGGCAAGCCGCGTGCCGGAAAATGGACCGATGCGGCGACCGGCGATCATGGCGATCTGCTCGACATCATCGCCGCGAGCTGCGCGCATATGAGTCTCGGCGAAACGCTCGCTGAGGCGCGGCGCTTCCTGAGCCTGCCTCCGCCTGATCCGGTGAAGCGCAACCCGCGTCCGCGGCGGGCGAGCCCGGGAAGCAGGGAGGCGGCCGCGCGGCTTTGGGCGGCGTCCAAACCCATCGCCGGGACGCTGGTGCGAACCTATCTCGCGGGCCGCGCTCTCCGGCGGAGCGGGGATTTGCCGGCGCTGCGATATCATCCGCATTGCTATTATCGCCGGTCCGAAGAGGATGCCCCATCGGTCAAGCCGGCATTCCCGGCGATGATCGCCGCGGTGACCGATTTGGACGGCTCGCTCATGGGCGTTCATCGCACCTGGCTCGATCCGGCACAGCGGGCCAAGGCGCCGGTGGCCTATCCGCGGCGCGCGATGGGACATATTTTGGGGCATGGCGTTCGCTTCGGGCTGGCGGGAGAGGTCATGGCCTTCGGTGAGGGCATCGAAACCATGTTGTCATTGCGCGAGGTCGCTCCAGCATTGCCGCTCGTTGCCGGTCTCTCCGCCGCTCATCTCGCGGCGCTCCTGTTCCCGCCATGCCTGCGGCGGCTCTATGTCGCGCGCGACGATGATCCCGCCGGGCGCGCCGCCTGGGTGGCGTTGACCGAGCGCGCAATGCCGCTTGGCATCGCGGTCCACCCGCTCGAGCCGCAGCACGACGATAACAACACCGATCTTCGCCGTTTCGGCTCGGCGCGGCTGGCAGAAAGGCTGCGGTCGCAGTTGACGCCTGTCGATGCGGTGAGATTTCTTGGACGATGATTGCTGACGAAAAGGGTTCGGCTTGGGGCCGCGGCTATCGCGCCCTTTCAGCTATCGAGGCTCTTCTTTTCGTAGATGGTCGTGATGGCCGTGCCGTCCCACATATAGCAGAGATGCCGTTCCTGCCGGCAGTTGGACAGAAGGCGCGGCCGGAAGGCGGCGGCGCATTCGCCGCCGGGATGGCGGACGCTCTGGTAGAGGATACCGTCCGAACCCGCATCGCGGAGCTCCGCCCCGAACCCTTGCGCATGGATATAGCTGTCCGGATCGTAGAGATGCGCATGGCTGTCCGCGAGACCGCGAATGTCGTGGAGACCGGCCTCGAGGTCGACGGCATAGACGCGCATGTCGATCTCCTGGGCGGGCTCGTCGGTCGCGGCGAGGAATCTGGCGCGGTGGTGCCGGGTTTCCGCGATCGCTGTGTCCAGCGTGAGGCCGGCGTAGAAGACACCGAAGCTGCCATCGGTGAAACGGCTGCCCTCGGGATTGAGATGGGTGAAGGCCGCCATGATCGGCGTCGTGCCGGGACCCGAAACACGGTCCTCGGGCGGCACCAGCGCGAGCACACCGACTTCGTCGCGGAGGCGGTCGTTGGTCATCGCCTCGATCTGGAAGACCGCTTCGAGATCGGCCGGATCGGCCACCTTCTCGAACAGGCCGATCGGCGGGAAGCGGCTGGGGATGATGCGATAGCAGGGCGACCAGCGCGTCGCCGTCACCGGAATGTCGAGCGGCATGGGCTTAGCCGCGCTGCCCGTCGATATATTGCCGCACGACATAAAGGTCCGAGACATTGCCGGACACCATCCGGTCGAGGGCGGACTTGCCGGCGAAGCTCTTCGCCTTGTTCGGCTTGCGGACCCATTCGTCGGCGGTCTGCGGCACGAGAATCTGCAAGCCTTTGTAGATGCCCATCACATAGGAAATCCGCTCGAGCGCATCCTTCGAAAGCGCCGCGACCTCGCCGCGTTTCCAGTTATGCAGCGTCGAACGGCTGTCGAGCCCGAGGACCGCCATTTGCTCGCCTTCATTGAGCTTCCACGCCTCGGCGATGTTGAAAAAGGTGCGCAGCGCCGGGCCGGTAAGATCCTTCCGGTCGATCGTCTTGGCTGATGCCGTTGCCATGTCGGGCTCCTTTCATGGCTGATATGTTCCTTTATTGAACAAAAGTCAATTTTTTATCCGAAATGAAACAAGTGTTGATAGCCATGAGGTGGTTTGGCCCGCGCAATGGCTTCTAGTCGCTGTTATGGACGCACTGCTCCAGCTGTAGTGCGCTGCTTGATCGCTATTTCCTGGCGTTGAGTTGACGTTCGAGTGCAGCGACACTTTCGACAATGGCATCAAATTCGGGCGGCTCGCCGAAGATCATCGTCGCCATGGCGCGATAATCCTGTCTGAGATCGTCGATCATGCCGTCCTCGGGGCAAAGGACGAATGTCGGCGGTTGCGCCGATGCGAGATCGAAATCCGGGCGATTGAAGAACATGCGCGCATGGGCGACGCAATCCTCGCCGAGTGTCCGGTCCTCGATCGCGCTTTGACCGACGGACGACTGCATCAACTGGTGAAGGTCATAATAGTGGCGCGACACGCGCTGGCCGTTGCCACGCAATTGTCCCCGGATTTCATACCATCGCCGCAGCCCGTGCAGGATGACGACCTTGTCCCAGAAGGTGCGTTCGGCATCGACGATCGTCACATTGGGGACGCCGAGATCGATCGTGGGCAGATCCTCGTCAACATAGGGCGCGATGGTTCGGCGGCTATTGGGATCGAGCGCCGATTTGGCGCCCGATTCAATCTTCACGCTCTTCGCGATATAGGCATCTTCGGTGGTGACGCTGGGATAGGCCACCAGCAATGTCTGGCGATCCTTTGCGTCGGGGATGACCTTGATCGCGCCGACCTTGAGCCCGGCCCGCTCACAGCATTGGGCGGCGATGACGGTCAGATGATCGAGGAGTGCGCCGTTGATATGGGCCTCGCACGCGTCCCGGATCGCATCGAGCGCGGCCTCGCGCTTCTTGCGGCTCAGCGCCGCGAGCTCGTCGATCGTCGCGGGGACGCCAAGGTCGTCGCGAAAGACCGTGACGTCGATATCTTCCGAGAATCGCCGGATCAGACCGAAGCCTTTCGAAAGCGACGTCCCGCCCTTGAACAACAGCCGGGGGCCATCGGGCAATCCGTTGAACAGCGCGTCCAGCGTCCAGCACACCCAGAAGTCCTTTTCGACATTCTGCGGCGTGGTGCCTAGGCGCTGCGCGGCGGTGATGAAGAGGCCGCTCCGGGTTCGCGTCCCTGCACGCAGAACTTCGTCGAAACCGGGGTTCATGCGCCAGGTTCCTGACGGAAGACGAGCGGGCGCAGCAACTCCTGCATCCAGACGGGCAGACTCGTCATGCCCGCGGCAAGATCAGTGCGGAGCGTTTCGCCATGAACGGGATCGTCGAGCAACTGCACGAGCCGCTCGCGCCATTGGTCATTCTCGTCGCCGAGCATCGTGTCGCGCAGCCAGTGCAGGGCCTGAACGATCCGCATCGCCGGTCTCCCGGCCCAGAACAGCTTGCTTGCCGCCGTCGGCTTGAAAATGATGGCCATATTGCCGAGCTTGATCGTCTTCAGGCCCGTTTCGGCATGAACGATGATCTTCGCCGGCACGGCGTTGGTGAAACCGAGGTCGTTGGCGGCGGTCATGCCATCGACGAGCACGCGGATCTGGTCGCGGCGGGCAACCGCGTCGATCACTGCCTTCGGACTGGGCGGATTGGCCTGGTGGGTCAGCTCATTATGCGCGGGCCTGTCATAGAGGCCGCGGTCGATCCTGCGCAGTTCGTCCGATTTTGCGAGGCGCTGCAGAGCCTTATCGACGGCCTCCCGACTCCCGAGATCGAGAAAATCGCTGGGGGTCCATACGCTGCCGGGCACCTCGGTACGATCGAGGATCGCGGCTTTCAATCCGGATGCGGGCTTCTCCATGTCCGAAATATATAGCAGTATTTCGGACAATTGCCAGTGGAGTTGTCCGAAAAACATAGCGGGATTTCGGACATGCCCCCAGCCGCCTTCACGCGTCGCTCTGATTAGGCAAGACTTTTTTGGGGCGAGTTTCGTGACCGTTGCCGCGCCGGACCATTTCCTGTGGAAGGCTGCGCCGCCTGCAAGCGGCTCGCCCTGTCGGGATGGATAGAGTGATCACTCCCTTCTCCCAGGGCAGCCGCGCCTCCGGCCTTCGCTGGAGGGCGACTGCGGCATCGGGCGCGGGCCTCGCAATGGCTTGGCGTGCGGCCATTTTCCGCCGGGGCTCTGCCCCTTTGCATCGCGAGGCAAAATAGCCTTCGCCCGCCATCCTTCGCTGCGCTTCGGCCGCCCGGGCTCTGCCCGTGCGGTGCGGACCCGCACCCGCCGCCGCAAAGGCGTCGCTGCGAAGGCCGCGAGAGGCGCGGCCGCCAGATGCGAGAGATGACATGACCGACCTGTCCGACTTTCCCGAACGCGGCGAACCGCATGAACCCGGCGCCAGCGCTTATCTTCTTCAGGAAATGCAGCTTTACGGTCACCGTCCCTATGAGGACGAGCCCGATGGCAGGCCGCTTCCCGACGACCGCCTCGCCGGCGGCGCCGTAGCCGACATCTTCGACGCGATGGCCGGCTGCCTCGTCGACACGCGCATCGAGCCGGATCTTGAAGACCTGCTCTGGAACATCGTCAATATCTTTCACCGTGCCGGCGAGCGGATCGAACGCGATCTCGATCGCAACGAGCAAGCGCAGCGCGAGCAGCAGCGCGAGCAGGACGGCAGCGAAATCCGCTCGGTCGAACTCGAGCGCAAGATCGCCGAAGGCATCACGCTGATCGAGCGCCGCGACACCATGGAGTTCTTCCGCGAATGCGCCGCCGAGCAGTTCCGCCTTCATGTCCGCAAAGCCTGGATGCCGCGCACCGGATCGCGCGCCCAGCATAAGACGCTGACTGCGTCGATGATCGACAGCCGCGATTTCCTCGACAAGCGGCTCCGCGAAAAGGCCGCGGCCCTGATCCCCGAAGGCACGCGCGTCGCCTTCAGCGGCGGTCCCGCCTGCAATGATCATCAGCATATCTGGGCCGCGCTCGATCGTATCCATGCCCGCCACCCCGACATGGTGCTGATGCATGGCGCAACGCCCACCGGGGCCGAGCGCGCCGCCGCCTGCTGGGCGGATACCCGCCGCGTGCCGCAGGTCGCTTTCCGGCCCGACTGGAACCGCCACAAGAAGGCGGCCCCGTTCAAGCGCAACGACCGGATGATCGACGCGATGCCCGCCGGGCTGGTCGTCTTCTCGGGCACCGGCATCCAGGACAATCTCGTCGACAAGGCGCGGGCGTTCGGCATCCCCGTCTGGGATTTTCGCGTGCCGCCCGCAAGTTGACGGCAAATTTGACTGCAACAGCGCTTGCCATCGGGCGAGCGGAATTACAGGGTGAGAATAGCCATGCGAACCGATCTCGATCATCTACCGCCGAACAAGCAGCGCGAGCTCGAGCGCGTGAAGGCGATCATCTTCGAAGAATTCGAGGATGCGATCGCGCTGGCGACGATGAGCTGGAAGAAGAAGGGCCGGATCGACAAGCTGATCCTCTACGGCAGCTATGCCCGCGGCGGCTGGGTCGACGAGCCGCATACCGCCAAGGGCTATCGGTCGGATTTCGACCTCCTCATCATCGTCAACGACAAGCGCCTGACCGAGCGGGTCGATTTCTGGCTGAAGCTCGAGGACCGGCTCATCCGCGAGCTTGCGATCGACAAAACGCTGCACACGCCGGTGAACTTCATCGTTCATACGCTGCAGGAGGTGAATGACGGGCTCGCGCATGGGCGCTATTTCTTCATGGACGTCGCGAAGGACGGAATCGCGCTCTACGCATATGACGACAAGGAATTGCACAAGCCGAAGCCGAAGACGCCCGAGCAGGCGCTGGCGATGGCAAAGGAATATTTCGAAGAGTGGATTCCGGGCGCGGCGGAGTTTTTAGAAGGATACAGGTTTTACGTCGGCCGACGGAGTTACAAAAAAGCAGCGTTTTTGCTGCACCAAGCCACCGAGAGCCTCTATCATGGGGCTCTGCTAGTCTGCACTTTCTACACGCCTTACGTTCACAATCTTGGTTTCTTACGAACGCAGGCCGAGCGTATCGATATGCGGCTGGTGAACGTCTGGCCGCGCGAGACCCGCGCCGATCGTGCGCGCTTCGAGAAGCTCAAGGAAGCCTATGTTAAGGCGCGCTACTCGAAGCATTACCGCATCACCGAGGAGGAGCTTCTTTGGCTCGGCGGCTGCGTCGAGGAACTGGGGCGCGCAGTCCACGCGATTTGCTCGGAGCGCATCGCCGAGCTTGAGGAGCAGTGCCGCCCGGCGTGATCGCCGGGGCTAGTCAGGGGTGCTTTCCGCCTTTCGCAGCGCGTCGGCGATCATAGCGGCGAGCGATTCCTCGGCCTGAATGCGGGCGACATGATCTTTCGATTCCAGGGCGCGGCGGACCCATTGCGGAGCCCGTTCGACGGCGCGCAGGACGATGCTGGTCAGTTCATCGGTCATCCCGGCGCTATATCGAAGCGCGCCCGACACGCAATCGCCAACGGTTAGGTGCGGCGATCGTGTCCTGTCTTAATCCTTGCCTAGGAACCGCTTGAAGCGCTCGCGGCCTTCGACCGTCTGCACCGCGACGTCCGCGTTCGTGCATTCGTCGCCGCGCGTCGAGCCGGCCCGGCAGTCGGCGACCACCTTTCGCGCCTCGTCGATATTCGCCTCGAAATACTGGGTGCTGCGCGGCTCGCTTTGACCGCAGGCGGACAGGATCAACCCGAGTGACAGGATAGCGGAATGTCGCAAATTCATTCTCCAGCCAGAAAATGGGAAGGAGAATATACCCGCCAAGACCTTGGGCGAAAGGCGAACTGGAACCAGATCTGGTTCTATTTCCCCAGGCCGATCAGTCTCTTGGTCCGCCCTTCCTATGCCGCCTGCGCTTCATAGCCGGCTTCGCGGATCGCCGCGATGAGCGGCGCGCTGTCCGCGCCGGTCTCGACGCTGACCCGCCTTTCGGGAATGTCGGCTTCGACCTTGGCTGCGGTATCGATGCCCTGGATCGCCTTGGTGATCGAGCGCGCGCAGCCGCCGCAGGTCATCCCGGGGATATTGAAACGGATCGTCATAGTATCTCCAAACTTCGATTGAAGTCCGAAGATGGGGCTTGCCATCGTAGCAAGGTCAAGTCCCGGCGCGCCCTTTTTTCTCCCCTTGACCTTCCCATCGTTGGAAACTGCACAATCCGGTCAAATGAGCAAATCCGGAGAAATTGTCATGTCCGATGTTATCGAATTGCCGCGGAAAAGCGGCCGCCCTGTTGCCGAGCCGGAACGGCTGAGTCTCGCCGTCGCGGGCATGACCTGTGCCTCATGTGTCGGCCATGTCGAAAAGGCGATCGGCAAGCTGCCGGGCGTAACCGGGGTCGCCGTCAATCTGGCGACCAACCGCGCCGACGTGACATTCGCAGGGGCGTCCGATCCCGGCGCCGTCGTGCAAGCGGTCGAGCGCGCCGGTTACGAGGTGCCCGAGGCCGATGTGGAAATCGGCGTCGCGGGGATGACCTGCGCCTCGTGCGTGGGGCATGTCGAAAAGGCACTGTCCAAAGTGCCGGGCGTCAGCAGCGCCACCGTCAATCTGGCGACCGAAAAGGCCAGCATCCGCTATCGCGCCAGCATCGCGTCGCTGGAAGATCTGGAGGCCGCGATCAGCGCCGCCGGTTATGAACCGCGCCGGGTCGAGGGCGACAGCGCATCGCCCGATCAGGAAGCTTCGGCGCGCGAGCAGGAACTGGATAGCCTGCGCCGTTCGCTGTTTCTCGCGGCGGTGTTGGCACTGCCGGTGTTCATCCTCGAGATGGGCTCGCACCTCATTCCCGCTGTCCATGATTTCGTCATGGGTACGATCGGGATGCAGACGAGCTGGCTGATCCAGTTCGTCCTCACCACACTGGTGCTCTTCGGGCCCGGGCTGCGCTTTTTCCAGAAGGGTATCCCGGCGATCCTGCGCGGCAACCCCGATATGAACTCGCTCGTCACCTTGGGGACGAGCGCCGCCTGGGGCTATTCGCTCGTCGCGACCTTTGCTCCCGGCGTCCTGCCGTCCGGCACCGCCAACATCTATTATGAAGCGGCGGCGGTGATCGTCGCGCTGATCCTGCTTGGCCGCTATCTCGAGGCCAAGGCGAAGGGACGGACGTCGGAGGCGATCAAGCGGCTGGTCGGGCTTCAGGCGAAGACCGCGCGCGTCGTGCGCGATGGTGCCGCGCTCGAAGTCGCGCTCGCCGATGTCCGGACCGGCGATATCGTCCAGGTCCGTCCGGGCG